>Ga0302190_10002944_pt1 | contig 10893 bp, 10 predicted proteins | sample II_Bog_E2_3_FD_198784 | JGI IMG/M metagenome (GOLD analysis project Ga0302190, IMG submission 198784) | Peat permafrost microbial communities from Stordalen Mire near Abisko, Sweden - II_Bog_E2_3 | ecosystem: Environmental > Terrestrial > Soil > Wetlands > Peat | place: Sweden: Abisko... | reverse complement strand
CCGACGACAAGGGCGATCCCGCCGAAGGGGCCACGGTGTACACCAAGCTCATCGAGCAGGACAAGGTCAAGGTCAAGTACAACACCGTGCCCGACGCCTACGCCACCCTGGCCTACGTGGCCACCAACATCAAGTTCGACGACCACCGCAACCCGGTGAAGTCCGCCGTCATCATCCAGATCAAGGACGGCAAGCAGGTCTACAAGGCCACGGTCAATCCATAGGACCGGACGGCCCGCAATGGCAAACGGCATGGGCCAAGGCCCATGCCGTTTGCTATTGCAGGGGGCCGCGGGGCCCTATTCCGGCGCCACCAGGATCGCCCCCCGGCTGGCGCTGGTGACCATGCTGGCGTAGCGGCCCAGCCAGCCGTTGCGGATCTTGGGCGCGGGCTTGACCCAGTCCGCCTGGCGCCGGGCCAGTTCCTCGGGTGCCACGCACAGCTCCAGGCTCCGGGCCGGGATATCGATGCGGATCCGGTCGCCGTTGCGCACCAGGGCGATGGGGCCGGCCTCCATGGCCTCGGGGCTCACGTGGCCGATGCACAGGCCGGCGGTGCCGCCCGAGAAGCGGCCGTCGGTGATCAGCGCCACCGACTTGCCCAGCCCCTGCCCCTTGATCATCGAGGTGGGCGACAGCATCTCCGGCATGCCCGGACCGCCCTTGGGCCCCTCGTAGCGGATGACCACCACCTGGCCCGGGACCACCTCGCGCTTGGCCAGGGCCGCCAGCACCTCGTCCTGGCTTTCGAACACCACCGCCGGGCCCTCGAACACGTAGCAGGAGGGTTCCACCCCGGCGCTCTTGACGATGCTGCCCTGGGGGGCGATGTTGCCGTACAGCACGGCCAGGCCGCCATCAGCGGTGAACGGCGCCTCCAGGGTGCGGATGATGGCCGGATCCTGGATGCTGGCGCCCTCGATGGTCTGGCCCAGGGTGCCGCCGGTGACGGTCATGGCATCCAGGTGCAGCAGGCCGGGCTTGCGGGCCAGCTGGTTGAGGATGGCGCTGATGCCGCCGGCCCGGTCCACGTCCTGGATGTGCACGTCCGGCGCCGACGGCGAGACCTTGCAGATGCAGGGAGTGGCCGCGGAGATGGCGTTGAGCCGCTCCAGCGGGAAGTCCAGGCCGGCCTCATGGGCGATGGCCAGGGTGTGCAGCACGGTGTTGGTGGAGCCGCCCATGGCCATGTCCAGGGCGAAGGCGTTGTCCAGGGAGTCCAGGGTCACCAGGTCCCGGGGCTTCAGGTCCCGGCGCAGCAGTTCCAGCACCTGGCGGGCCGCGACCTTGGCCAGATCCAGCCGGCGCGGATCCACCGCGGGGATGCTGCCATTGCCGGGCAGGGCCAGGCCGATGGCCTCCAGCAGGCAGTTCATGGAATTGGCGGTGAACATGCCGGAGCAGGAGCCGCAGGTGGGACAGGCCGACGCCTCCAGGCGGCCCAGCTCCGCCTCGGTCATTTCGCCGCTCTGGACCTTGCCCACCCCTTCGAACACGGTGATCAGGTCGCTGGAGCTGCCGTCGGCCTGGGTGCCGGCCAGCATCGGCCCGCCGGTGACGAAGATGGACGGCACGTTCACCCGCAGGGCGCCCATGATCATGCCGGGCGTGATCTTGTCGCAGTTGGAGATGCAGATGAGGGCATCGAAACAGTGGGCCAGGGTCATGGTCTCCACCGCGTCGGCGATCAGCTCCCGGGACGGCAGCGAGTAGCGCATGCCCAGGTGGCCCATGGCGATGCCATCGTCCACGGCGATGGTGTTGAACTCGAACGGAATTCCGCCCGCTTCCCGCACCGCCTGCTTGACCACCGCGGCGAAGTCGTGCAGGTGGATGTGGCCTGGCACGATGTCGGTGTAGGAATTGGCGATGCCGATGAACGGCTTGGCAAAGTCCTCGTCCTTCAGGCCGGTCGCCCTGAGCAGGCTGCGGTGACCGGCGCGTTCGATGCCCTTCTTTACCGTATCGGATCGCATGGCAAACTCCTGCGTTTCATCCTAGCTCCGTTCCCGCAGCGCTCCGCACCGGATCCGGCGACGGCGAATGAAGCTATTTGTTTTGTCAATGATCCACCCATTCGGTTGACAAGCCTTCGGGAATTCTTTAGAACTGGGGCATGACGCATCCGCTCCCGAGTTCCGCAGCCATGGTCGGCACCGCCGATCAGGCGTCGGCCGCGGCCGTCACCGCTCTGAGCGCGATCCTCCTGCCGGTCGTCCTGGTAGGCCTGGGCCTTGTGGTACTCCTTATTGGCCACGGGGCGGGGGCAGCTTAGGTCGACAACCTAGAACCACCCACCGCCCCGCACCCATCAGGTTGCGGGGCTTTTTTTATAACCGGGCCGCTCGGCCCACACAGCTTCTCGCGGGATACCCAATTGGAACAGACTGGCGCGACGATTCTTTGGCAGTGCCTCGAACGGGAAGGGGTGGAGGTGGTGTTCGGCTACCCCGGCGGCGCGATCCTGCCCGCCTACCACGCCATGGAGAAATCCTCCGTGCGCCACGTGCTGGCGCGCCACGAGCAGGGCGCGGCGCACATGGCCGACGGCTACGCCCGGGCCTCCGGCCGGGTGGGCGTGGTCCTGGCCACCTCCGGCCCCGGCGCCACCAACCTGGTCACCGGCCTGGCCACCGCCATGATGGACTCGGTCCCCCTGGTGGCCATCACCGGCCAGGTGTCCTCGACCCTGCTGGGCTCGGACGCCTTCCAGGAGGTGGACGTCACCGGCGTGACCCTGCCCATCACCAAGCACAACTACCTGGTCCAGCGCCCGGAGCAGCTGGCCCCGGCCATCCGCGAAGCCTTCGCCCTGGCCAAGAGCGGCCGGCCCGGCCCGGTGCTGGTGGATATCACCAAGGATGCCCAGATGGCCAGCTGCGAACTGGACTGGGAGGGCGCGGTGCCCACCCGGCACTTGCGCCACCTGCCGCCGGAGGTGCCCCAGACCGAGCTGGACAAGGCCCTGGCCATGATCGGCGCCAGCCACCGGCCGCTCATCCTGGCCGGCCACGGGGTCACCCTGTCCGGCGCCGGACCGGCCCTGCGGGCCTTCGCCGAGCAGGCGCGCATCCCGGTGGCAGCCACCCTGCTGGGGCTGGGCAGCTTCCCGGCCGACCACCCCCTGTTCCTGGGCTTCATGGGCATGCACGGTTCCCCCTGGACCAACCTGGCCATCCAGGAGGCCGATCTGATCCTGGCCTTCGGCATGCGCTTCGACGACCGGGTCACCGGCGACCCCAAGACCTTCGCCCCGCACGCCACCAAGATCCACGTGGAGATCGACCGGGCCGAGGTGGGCAAGATCATCGCCGTGGACCTGGCCCTGCAGGGGGACCTGCGCAACGTCCTGGAACGGCTGCTGCCCGATCTGCGGCCGCTGCCCTCCGAGGACTGGCTGGCCCAACTGGAGGAGCTCAAGGCCCACCACGGCCCCCAGGATGACGAAGCCTGGCCGCCGCTGCCGGTGAGCAACGGCCTGGGTCCCATCGAGGTGCTGCGAATCATGCAGCAGGAGTCCCCCGACGCCATCTGGGTGACCGACGTGGGCCAGCACCAGATGTGGCAGGCCCAGGTGATGCGCCACACCCTGCCCCGCACCCTGATCACCTCCGGCGGCCTGGGCACCATGGGCTTCGCCCTCCCGGCGGCCATCGGCGCCAAGCTGGCCCGGCCCGACGCCGAGGTCTGGGTGGTGGCCGGCGACGGCGGCATCCAGATGAACTCCCAGGAGTTCATGACCCTCAGGCAAGAGGGCATCAAGCTCAACGTAGCCGTCATCAACAACGGCACCCTGGGCATGGTGCGCCAGTGGCAGACCCTGTTCTACGACGATAACCGCGCGGCCTCGGACATGCTCAACCCGGACTTCGTGCTCCTGGCCCAGGCCTACGGCCTGAAGGCCACAAGGGCCACGACCCTGGAGGCGGCGCTCGAAGCGGTCCGGGCGGCCCGCTCCAGCCCCGAGCCGATGCTCATCGAATTCGTGGTGGACCCCGAGGCCTGCGTCTACCCGATCATCCCGTCCGGCGCCCGGCTGCAGGACATGATGCATGAACCCAACCTGCTCAACCCGGCTCCGGGCCGAGCCTGATGCAGCACCCCAACCTTCCCACCCCGACCCCGAGGTAGCACCATGTTCCGGATCCTCATCGTCACCACCGACAACGAACCCGGCGTCCTGGACCGGGTCGCCTCCACCTTCCGCCGGCGCGGCTTCAACATCCACAGCCTCACCGTCAGCCCCACCCTGGACCCGGCCGTCAGCCGCATGACCCTGGTCACCGACCTGAATGCCAAGTCCCCGCGCAGCGCCAAGGCCTTCCTGGAACGCCTGCTGAACGTGCATTCGGTGGTGGACCTCGCCGAGACCGACTCGCTGGTGCGCGACGTGGCCCTGGTGCGGGTGGCCGCCGGCACCGAGCAGCGCCCCGGGCTGTTCCAGTTGGCCCAGATCTTCCACGCGGAGATCCTGGACGTGAGCCCGGACAGCGTGGTCCTTTCGGTCTGCGCCAGCCCGGAACGGATCGAGGCCATGCTCGAGTCCCTGCGCCCGTATGGGCTGCTGGAACTGGGCCGGTCCGGCGCAGTGGCCATGCCGCGCAGTTCCAGCCTCGCCTCCGCGCCGGTGACCGGCGAAACGATCGAAGACGCGGTTTCCTTCTAACCAACCTCCCCCGATTTTCTCAAGGAGTCTCCATGACCAAGCTCTACTATGACCAGGACGCCGACCTGGCCCTGATCCAGGCCCGCAAGGTGGCGATCCTCGGCTACGGTTCCCAGGGCCACGCCCACGCCAAGAACCTGCGCGATTCCGGCGTGGAGGTGCGGGTCGGCCTGCCCGCCGCGTCCCGCTCCCGCGCCAAGGCCACCGCCGACGGCTTCGAGGTGATGGACCCCCGCGCCGCCAGCGCCTGGGCCGACACCATCATGGTGCTGACCCCGGATACCGGCCAGGCGGCGCTGTACGACGCCTCCATCGCCGCCGAGCTCAAGCCCGGCAAGACCCTGATGTTCGCCCACGGCTTCAACATCCGCTACGGCCTCATCGTCGTGCCCGAGGGCGTGGACGTGAGCATGGTCGCCCCCAAGTCGCCCGGGCACCGGGTGCGCGAAGTCTTCGCCGACGGCGGCGGCGTGCCCGCCCTGATCGCGGTGCACCAGGATGCCTCGGGCCAGGCCAAGGCCGCGGCCCTGTCCTACGCCAAGGCCCTGGGCGCCACCCGCGCCGGGGTGCTGGAGACCACCTTCACCGAGGAGACCGAGACCGATCTGTTCGGCGAAAAGGCCGTGCTGTGCGGCGGCGTTTCGGCCCTGGTCAAGGCCGGCTTCGAGACCCTCGTGGCCGCCGGCTACCAGCCCGAGATCGCCTACTTCGAATGTTTCCATGAGCTCAAGCTGATCGTGGACCTGATGTACCAGGGCGGCCTCAGCTACATGCGCTACTCCATCAGCGACACGGCCGAATACGGTGACTACACCGGCGGCGACCGGATCATCAACGCCGAGTCCAAGGCCGAAATGAAGAAGATCCTCACCGAGATCCAGGACGGCAGCTACGCCAAGGGCTGGGTGGAGGAGAACCGCACCGGGCGCGCCTGGTTCGAGGCGCGCCGGGCCAAGGAGCGCGAGCACATCATCGAGCAGGTGGGCCGCGATCTGCGCAACTGCATGCCGTTCCTGGATCCCGTCGACATGTTCGGCGAGAACGCCCCCGGCAAGCAATGATCGGCTCCCGCCCGGCTGCCGCTGGTTGTATCGTTGGATCCCATGGATCTATCTGAACTGGAAGTGCTCATCAGTCTGGCCCAGGAGGGCAGTTTCTCCCGGGCCGCTGAGTGCCTGCACCGGTCACAACCAGCGGTAAGCCAGGCGATCCGCCGCCTGGAGGACGAGGTGCAGGCCCAGCTCATGGACCGCACCTCGCGCAAGGTGGTCCTCACCGGGGCCGGCACCGCGCTGCTGGGCTACGCCAAGCGCATGGTGCAGCTCCGGGAGGACGCCCGGCGCGCCCTGGACGAGCTGCGCCACTATAAGCGCGGGGTGCTGCGCCTGGTGGCCAACGAAAGCGTGTGCAACTACGTGCTGCCGCCGCTGCTGAAGGCCTACCGGCTGGCCCTGCCCTCGGTGAAGATCGAGGTGATGCAGCACCCCTCCAACGGCGTGCCCTCCATGCTGGAAGAGCAGGACGTGGACTTCGGCTTCCTGTCGTTCACCCCGGTGCAGCACAATCTGGTGTCCCGGCTGCTGTTTCGGGACGAGCTCGCCCTGGTGGTCTACCCCCAGCACCCCCTGGCCAGGGTCCGCGGCGTGACCCTGCAGCAGCTGGGCGGCGAGAAGTTCATCGGCCACCTGGCCCAGACCCCCAGCCGCAAGCGCCTGCTGGACCTGTTCGCCCGGGAAGGGGCGCCCCTGGGCATCGTCATGGAGCTGTCCAGCCTGGAGACCATCAAGGACTTCGTCAAGGGCGGCGACGGCATCGCCATCCTGCCCCGCATGTGCTGCGAGCGGGAACTGGCCGCGGGCGAACTGGTCTCGCCGCCGGTGCGGGGGCTGGCCATCGGCCGGGACATCCGGGTGGTGTTCCCCCGGAGCCACACCCACTCGCCCGCCGCGGCCGCCTTCCTGGCCCTGCTGGGGCGGCACTTCCCGGCCCCGGAGGCCGCGGTCCCGGAACCAGGACCCGAACCGGACGGCCTGGAGCCCGGCTGAACCGGAGGGCGCAGCCCGGACCCCGGTCCTGGTCCCCGGAACCGGCTCCGGTTAGTCTCAAGGGTCTATGAATATCTTTCACACGGTCAGCATCGTGGCCGCGGCCTTCGCCGCCGGAGCCATCAATTCGGTCGCCGGGGGGGGCACCCTGGTGACCTTTCCGGCCCTGCTGGGCATCGGCCTCACCGGCCAGCAGGCCAACGTCACCAGCACCCTGGCGCTATGGCCCGGTTCGGTCGGTGGCTTCTTCGGCTACCGCAAGGACCTGGCCGGCACCCGCAGCTTCGCCCTGAGGCTGGTACCGCCCTCCCTGGCCGGCGCGGCCCTGGGGGCCTGGCTCATGCTGGTCACGCCCAGTTCGGTGTTCGACCATCTGATCCCATGGCTGATCCTCACCGCCACCCTGCTCATGGCCGCCAACGAGCCCATTTCCAAGCTCATCTCCCGGGTCCAGGGCCAGGAACGCACCCGCGGCTGGTGGATCGGGGCCATCGCCTTCCAGTTCCTGGTGGGGATCTACGGCGGCTATTTCGGCGCCGGCATCGGCATCCTCATGCTGGCCGCCCTGATCCTCCTGGGCCTGACCGACATCCACCAGATGAACGGCCTCAAGACCTTCCTCGCCCTTGCCATCAACGGCGTCGCCATCCTGGCCTTCGTCATCTACGAGTTCCTGTTCCGCCCCGGCTACATCGTCGGCTGGGTGGTGCTGATGATGGCCGTCGCCGCCACCCTGGGCGGGCTGTTCGGCTCGCACATGGCCCACCGGGTGGGCCGGAAGGCGGTGCGAGGGGTGGTGATCGCCCTGGGCTTCCTGCTCACCGGCTGGTACTTCTACAAGACGCACGGGGGCTGAGCACCGGGTCCATGCCGGGGCTCATGGTCGTTTCCACATCCTTGTGTCCCAGCAGTTCCTGGACCGTCCGGATATCGTACCCGGCCTGGAGCAGCTGGGTGGCGAAGCTGTGCCTGAGGACATGGGGGGTCACCGGCTTGGACAAATCGGCAGCCCGGGCGGCAGCCCGCACCGCTCGCTGGATGGATTCCGGATGCAGGTGGTGGCGCCTTGCCACCCCGGATCTGGGATCCTCCGATCTGACCGCGGATGGGAAGACCCACTGCCACGCCCAGGCGCTGGACGCGCTCGGAAACTTTTCAGCCAGGGCTTCCGGCAGAAGCACCTGGCCAAACCCCGAATCCAGGTCACGCCAATGGAGGTTTCGGACCTCGGCCAGGTGTTGCCGAAGCGGATCTTCCAGCAATTCGGGGAGCATAGTGACCCGGTCCTTGTTACCCTTGCCCGCTCTGACGATCACCTCCCTTCGGGCGAAATCGACATCCTTCACCCTGAGGCGCAGCCCTTCCATGAGCCGCATGCCGGTGCCGAACAGGAGCCGTGCGACCAGCTGCGTGACCCCGCTCATCCTGTCCAGCAGCCTGCGCACCTCCCCTGGGGTCAGGACGACCGGCAGCCGCTGCGACGGCTTGGCCTGGACCACCCCCTGAAGCCAGGGGAGGTTCATCCCTAGCACGCATCGATAAAGGAACAACAGGGCCGCCTTGGCTTGGTTTTGCGTTGCAGCCGCGACCCGTCTTTCCACGGCGAGGTGAGAAAGAAACGCCTCCACCTCCGCAAGCCCCATCTGATTCGGGTGCCGCTTGTCATGGAAGCAGATATACCTCCTGATCCAATCCGTATAGGCTTCCTCCGTGCGAAGGCTGTAGTGCCGCAAGCGGATTTCCGACCGCACCTGGTCCAGGAGTCGCGGCTTCGGCCCGCCAGCCCCAGGCTGCACCCCACCCGGAAAGTCGGGACGGTTCAAATCGACCATGTTGCACCAGGCGTAAAAGCACAGCGTTATCCGGCCCGATTGCGTTCCAGGGAGCACGATCGGTAAACCCGCATCATGATGTCGCTTTATTTTCGCCTGTCAAGTCCACGGGGGTTCCAAGTGACTTGCGGTACGGACGTCCAACCACAAGCATCGCGCCCATGCCCAGATCACCGCCTCCCGTCCCACTCCGCCCAACCCCAAATGGCCATCCAGCGTCTAATCCGGATCACCCCAATGCCTCCATTTTGTTTATCCAATTTAATATCAACACATAAGTAGAAACATCCACATCCTCCCGGTCAGCTAATCCCGGATTGCCAAACAGGGAATCTCTCAAACGAGGTCGCCCTGGGAAATTACCTCCCAGTCGCTTGACGCCTAATTAGCGTTAGGCCCGACCGGGGCCTCGGTGCATGGGGCGCTCAATGCCAGGCGGGGCAGGTGGCTTGAGCGTTGAAAGGATTGGCCCGAGGTGCATCACCTTTCCCACAGTCAACCAATAGACCTGGTACCCTTGTGTGATCCACCTTCAAGCCAACATCAGGTAACCCACCATGGAAAAACCGCGATTACTAAATCGTCGACAAGAACGGATTTTCTCTGCTCACCATATGCTCATGCGTGCCGCCGATCGAGCATTCGATGCGGCAAAGACAAAGAGCCCTGGCTACCTATATGACATGATGGCCACCATTACCTTTTCCGCCCTGGCGATTGAATCCCTGTGCAACACCATTGGTGACCGGATAATCCCAAAGTGGGAAGATTTCGAGAGCAGCTCTTCAATGGCAAAACTTCGAATTCTTACTGAGCACCTGCAAGTGGTCTTCGATCCCAAGTCTGAACCTTGGATAACTGCCTATTGGCTTATTAAGTTTCGTAACCAAATTGCACATTCCAAACCGGAGCATGTGATTGAGGAAATCTACTTGACCCAACAAGAGCATGACAATCGCTTGTTTGATGTACCAGAGTCAAAACTCGAAAAACAAATCACACTTGGGAACGCAAAACGCGCGCTGAATGCCACCGAACAGATCAAGAAGATCCTTGTTAAGCAGGTTCCAGCAGATCAGGCGCTTGGTCTCTACGTTGATGGCTGGTCGGGATCCACAACCTTGAGCCGGGATGTAGAAACTTGCCAGGTCACTGATAGCCCTTCTTAGGTTCTTGGGGGGCATCGAGGCGGTTGCGTGCAGGCTTCTTCCAGTCGCGCCGCAGGTCTCAGCGATTTTTTAGAGATCCAAACTTGCCTAACCGTGGCATTCGACCCCGGACACGGCCCCGCTTCTGATCCAACCATTGCCCGTCATCATGCAAACGGCTGTCCCCCTTTCATCGGGTGGCAGGGGCCGTGCCGGTCAATGCTGGCGTTAGGCCCGCTGGGGGCGCCGGTCTACGAATCAGCGCCAGAACCGAGGTCCAGCGAATTCCCGCAGCCATCCTCGCGCGCCGAAAGCAGGCTCGAGCATCCTTCCACCAGTGGTCGCTACTGAAGTCAAATCATCATCACCAACTGGACCTGGTACCCTGTTGGTCACCCATCCTCTCCCTGGCGACCATCGGCGTCACCATGCTCCACCCGACAAGCTACATACCCGCAAACCCAATCAAAGTAGGCAGAGTCACTTGGACATCGATACTCAAGCTAAAGCCTACGGAACCGGTCTTTCGGTGGGAGCAATTGAACTCACCGAGGTCATCCAATGGGCTGATGAATTGATTTCAGGTTCCGACAAGCCGTCGATGCCCCTGATTGACCTTTCTCTCACCAATTCACTTGCCACAGCAATTTCAATCCTAAATAGCTTGGCCGTTAAGCCGGATCCACAGGTGGCTGCCAAATTGCTAATTCGACATCTTTTCAAGGGTGTGACGGTTGCGCGGATATCTTACGAGCACGCCTCGGCAACACTCTTTCAAATGGCGCTTGCAGGGGAATTCCCAGATAAAGAATCAGAAGCATCTATGTGGGCTTTTTCGGATGAACTCGATTTAGCCAACCGCGGTACCTATGGTGAACCTCAAACTGTGAAACAACAGATATTGGCATTCCTCGCATCCCATGCCGCCTAACCTTGCGTTCGACCCCGGACCCAAACCTGTCAGGCTCCCACCATGCTCTGCTCGAACTCAAGCATCCTTCTCCCCCAACTGCGCCGCCAGGTTTGGGCCGGTCAACTTGTGAGTTAGGCATCTCGAGCCACCCCACCCTATCTGCGTGAAACAATTAGCGGTTCGTCGGCGGCCGCACAGAGTGCGGCCGCCGAAACGAACCTCCCGCCGACGGTTCGCGGTGTTGGACGAAGCCGTTGGAGAGACTGCGCGCTATGGGCTTTACGGTTTA
>Ga0302190_10002942_pt1 | contig 10898 bp, 9 predicted proteins | sample II_Bog_E2_3_FD_198784 | JGI IMG/M metagenome (GOLD analysis project Ga0302190, IMG submission 198784) | Peat permafrost microbial communities from Stordalen Mire near Abisko, Sweden - II_Bog_E2_3 | ecosystem: Environmental > Terrestrial > Soil > Wetlands > Peat | place: Sweden: Abisko, Stordalen... | reverse complement strand
GCACCATCTGCGCCAGCAGAAATCGAAACCGCGCGACCAGGCGCAGCTGTGTCTCGCCGACTTCACGGCGCCCCGCTCGAGCGGGCGCGCCGACTATATCGGCGCATTCGCCGTCACCGCCGGCATCGGCATCGAGACGCATGTGGCGAGATTCGAGGCCGCGCATGACGATTACAGCAGCATCATTCTCAAGGCTCTGGCGGACCGGCTCGCCGAGGCGTTTGCCGAGCGGATGCACGAGCGGGCGCGGCGCGAATTCTGGGGCTACGCTGCGGACGAGCGGCTGGCCGGCGACGATCTGATTCGCGAGGCGTATCGGGGAATCCGGCCCGCCCCGGGCTATCCCGCGTGTCCGGACCACACCGAGAAGGCCGCGCTTTGGAAGCTGCTCGACGCCGAGAATGCGGCGGGAATCCGTCTCACCGAATCGTTTGCCATGTATCCGACCGCCGCGGTCAGCGGATTCTACTTCTCTCATCCGCAGTCCCATTATTTCGGGGTGGGCCAGATCGACCGGGACCAGGTCGAGAATTACGCGCGCCGCAAGGGCATGCGGCTGGGCGAGGCGGAGCGCTGGCTGGCGCCGGTTCTGGGTTACGACCCGGGCGAGGCCGCCCCGGCGGCCGTTCCGCCGCGGCCGGCCGCGAGCGCGGCGTAGGAGCCACCACCCGGGCGTTCATACGGGTTCATCCAGCGATTTGGCGAGCGGCGTGAAGGTTTTCGGCCCGGTTGCCGTCATGTACCAGCAATCCTCCAGGCGTACCCCGAATTCCCCGGGAAGGTAGATTCCCGGCTCATCCGAGAAGCACATGCCGGCGCGAAGAGGCGTCGAGTCACCGTGCACCAGATAGGGCGGCTCATGGCCGTCCAGGCCGATTCCGTGGCCCGTGCGATGCGAGAGGCCCGGCAGCTTGTAGCCCGGGCCCCAGCCCTCGCTTTCGTAGAAGCGGCGCACGGCGTCGTCGATGGAACCCACCGGGACGCCCAATTTCGCCGTCTCCAGCGCAATTTCCTGTCCGCGCTTCACGGTGTTCCACACCTTGAGCTGCCGCGGGCTCGGCTCGCCGAACACCCAGGTTCGCGAGATGTCCGACTGATAGCCATGCACCGTGCAGCCGCAGTCCATGAGCAGGGTCGAGCCGTCGCGCACGGTCTGCGGCTGTTTCGATCCATGGGGATAGGCCGACGCCTCGTTGAGCAGTACGAGGGTGAACTCGGGCGTGCCTCCCAATGCGGAAGTGGCGTCGTCCATGAGGGCGGCGATGTCCGCCGGGCGCATGCCGCGGGCCACGCGCGCATGCACGAAACGCAGGGCCGCGATCGTGACGTCGCTGGCGGCCTGCATCAGCGCGATTTCAGCGGGCGATTTGACCAGCCGGCACGCCCGGACCAGGGACTCTCCCGACACGACCTGGTACGCGTTCGAGGCGCGTCGAATGCCGTCGACGATGAAGAAGCGAATCGTCGGCTCGACGGCGATCGGCCCATGCGCCACGCCGCGCTCCCGGAGGCCCTGCGCGATGGTCTCGAACGGATTGTCCGGTTCGTTCCAGGGTCGGAGGTCGGCATCGACCTGCAGCGTCTCGCGCACCGAGGGCTCTTCGAACACCGGCGTGACGATGAGCACCGCGCCTCGTGCCGGGATGACGGCCGCCGTGGTTCGCTCCGACCGGTGCCAGCGCACGCCGGTGAAGTACTCGAGAGTCGAGCCGGACTCGGTCACGAACGCGCCGATCTTCTGCTGCCTCATCAGCTCTTGCAGCTGCGCAATCCGGGCGCGGCGCTCCTCCGCGGAGATCGGATCGGCATGGACGGTCAGGGAGGTCAGTCCTGCGGCTTCGCCGCCGGGGGCCGGGGCCGGGGCGGGGGCGGGTGAAATTGCCGGGGCCGGGGGCGTCGCGCCGCGAACGCCGCCGGCGAGCAGCGCGGCGCCCGCGCCGGCGGCGGCGAGGAACCTGCGCCGCGAGGCCGGGGCCTCACGGGGCGCCTCTTGATTCGGGGGCGCTGATGGGTCGGGCATCGGTACCTCGGGGTCGCGTGAACTCGGCGGCGCATCTTAGCACTGCGCCGCCCGGCGCAGCCCGGCCCAAGGGGGCAACATTGTCGAGCAAGGCGGGGGCGATACCGTTTAAAGTTACGCTCCGGACGGCGGTTGGCCCTGGTAGAAGGAGACTCCATCGAATGCGCAGACACGGATTCCATGCCTGCATGATCATCGCGCTCCTCGCGGTGCATTCCGGGGCGCACGCCGCGCCGCGCGCGGACTTCACGCTGGCGCAAGCGCTGCACTATCCCTATGCGACCCAGCTGACGGCCGCCGATCGCGCCGACGTGATCGGCTGGGTCGAAATCATCGACGGCGTGCGCAACGTGTGGGTGGCCCGCGGCCCGGCCTTCGCTCCGGTCAAGGTGACGAACTACGGCGACGACGATGGACAAGAGATCACTCAGCTGACCTTCTCCCCCGACGGCACCCGGCTGGTGTTCGTGAGAGGCGGAGACCACGACTCGAACTGGCCCGCGGAGGGCAACCTGGCTCCGGATCCCGGCTCCTCTGCGGAGCAGCCGGTCACCACGATCTGGAGCGCAGCGCTGGCGGGAGGGCCGCCGGAGAAGCTGGCCGAGGGCGATGCGCCGGCGATATCGGCGCGGGGCGAACTGGCGTTCGTGAAGGACGATCACGTCTGGACCGTGCCGCTCGCCGGCGGCAACCCTCAGCACCTGTTCTTCGACCGGGGCAAGGACAGCGATCTGCGCTGGTCGCCGGACGGCACGAAGCTCGCCTTCGTGTCCGACCGCGGCGATCACTCGTTCATCGGAATCTATGCGGCGAAGAACGCGCCCCTGGTCTATCTCGCGCCATCCACCAGCCATGACGTGTCGCCGCGCTGGTCTCCCGACGGCAGCATGGTCGCGTTCGCCCGCCGTGCCGGCGACGGCGGCGCGCCGGAGCCCGCTCTCACGCCGACGCCGCATCCCTGGTCGATCTGGACGGCCTCCGCCGCCAGCGGGTCGGGGCACGCGCTATGGGAGAGCCCGAATACGCTGGCCGGCTCCTATCCGGACGTCGAGGGAGAGGCCAACCTGCATTGGGCGGGGGATGAGATCGTCTTCATGGCCTATCTCGCCGATTGGCAGCATTTGTACGGCGTGCCGGCGGCGGGCGGGGCGTTGGCGATGCTCACGCCGGGCGCTTACATGGTGGAACACGTGGCGGAGAGCCGTGACCACCACTACATGATCTTCGATGCCAACTCCGGCGAAAAGGCCGGGGATGACGACCGGCGGCACGTGTTCCGCTCGCGCATCGATGGGGGGGTGTCGACGCCGATCACTTCCGGCGAATCCCTGGAATGGACGCCGGTCAGCGCGGGCGAGGGAAAGGTCGCCTTCATCGCCGCGGATGCGCGAACGCCGCCGTCGGTGGTCGTCGCCGACGTCGACGGATCGAAGCGGATCAACCTGGGGGCCGGCCTCCTGCCGGCCGATTTTCCCGCCTCGCAGCTCGTCGCGCCGAAACAGGTCACCTTCCGCGCCGCCGATGGAACTCTGGTTCACGGCCAGTTGTTCGAGAACGGCGCGACCAAGCCTCATGAACCGAAGCCCGGCGTCATTTTCGTCCATGGCGGCCCTCCCCGGCAGATGCTCCTCGGGTGGCACTATATGGAGTACTACAGCAACGCCTACGCCGTGAATCAGTATCTGGCGGCCCATGGCTTCGTGGTGTTGTCCGTCAATTACCGGCTCGGGATCGGCTACGGCCGCGCCTTCCACCAGGCGGAGCACGCCGGATACGCGGGGGCGGCGGAATATCAAGACGTGCTGGCGGGGGCGCATTTCCTGCAGGGATTGAGCAGCGTGGACGGGAGGCGCATCGGTATCTGGGGCGGATCGTACGGCGGCTACCTCACGGCGCTCGCGCTCGCCCGCAACTCCGATATCTTCAGGGCCGGGGTGGATCTGCACGGCGTGCACGACTGGTCGCGGCTCATGGACGACTGGCTCGGCAAGCCCGGCGTCCGCTACGAGAAGGGCGACCGCGAACAGGCCATGGAGACCGCCTTCAAGTCCTCCCCCGATGCGGACGTGGAGAGCTGGAAGTCGCCGGTGCTGCTGATTCAGGGCGACGACGATCGCAATGTGCCGTTTCAGCAGACCGTCGACATCGCGCGCCGCCTGGAAGCGCGGCAGGTGCCTTTCGAGGAACTGGTGATCCCCAACGAGATCCATGGATTCCTGCGTCACGCGACCTGGGTCAAGGTGGACGAGGCGACGGTGAGTTTCCTGGGGCGCAAGCTGGGAGTCGCGCAGCAGTGAACGTGAAAGCGGGTGAGCGATGACCGTGCAGCGCGTTGCCGATGCCATCGTCGAACGGCTGCGTGCCCACGGCACGCGGCACGTCTTCACGGTGGCCGGTGAGAGCTACCTGGACGTGCTCGATGCGCTGTACGGCGCGCGCGGCCAGCTCGATGTGATTACCTGCCGGCACGAGGCCGCGGCGGCCAACATGGCCGAGGCGGCTGCGAAGCTCAGCGGCCGGACCGGCGTCGCCTTCGTGACCCGGGGGCCCGGTCTCGCGCACGCCGGCATCGGCGTGCACACGGCGCAGCAGGATGCCACGCCCATGGTGCTCTTCGTCGGTGAGATCGCGCGCGAAGACCGCTGGCGGCGCGCTTTCCAGGAGGTCGACCTGACCCAGACCTTTGCCGATCTCGCGAAGGGAGTGGTGCGCATCGATGTGGCCAACCGCGCCGGCGAACTCGTGGACCGGGCGTTCCAGCTGGCGACGACGGGGCGGCCGGGCCCCGTGGTCGTCGGACTGCCGGAGGATGTGCTCGGAGAGCCGTGCGCCGCGCCGCCCGCGGCCGTTCCCGGGCTGCCCCGGTACGGCGTCGACCCCGAGGACGTCGCCGCGATTGCGGCGCGGCTGAAGGCGGCGCGCAGGCCGCTGGTATGGCTCGGCGGCAGTCAATGGACCGCGGCCGGGGTGGCCGCCGTGCAACGCCTTGCCGAGGCTTGGAACCTGCCGGTGGCCACCGGCTTTCGGCGCAAGGATCTTTTCGCCAATCGTCATGCCTGCTACGCGGGAGAATTGGGCTTCGGCGCCAATCCCGCCTTGCTGAGACGAGTTCGGGAAGCGGATGCCATCCTCGCTCTGGGCGCGGCGCTGGGGGACGTCGAGACGGGAGGCTATCAGTGGCTGGATCGCGCGGATACGGGCAACCGCCTCATCCACGTGCACGTCGACCCGCAAAGCCTGTCGGCGGTATTTCCCGCGCAGTTGGCCGTGCAGGCGCCGCCGGGCGCGCTGGCGGCGGAACTCGCGCGGCATGCACCCGCGGGTCCTGCGCCGTGGGCCGAATGGACGAGCGCGGCGCGCGCCGATCAATCGGCGTTCATGGAGCCGGTGGCCGTCGCCGGCGCGGTGAACCCCTCGCTGGTGTTTCGCGAACTTCGCGCCAAGCTGCCGGACTCGGCGCTGATCGCGAACGGTGCCGGCAACTACGCGGCGTGGCTGCATCGCTTCTATTCGCACGATGCGTATCCCACGCAGGTCGCCCCCGGGAGCGGCGCGATGGGATACGCGGTGCCAGCCGCGATCGCCGCGAAGCTCACCCATCCGGATCGCGAGGTGATTTGCGTCGCCGGAGACGGCTGCTTTCTCATGTCCTGTCAGGAACTCGCGACCGCGGCGGCGCTCAATCTGAAAATCGTGTTCCTGGTGGTGAACAACGCCTGCTTCGGGACCATCCGGATGCACCAGGAGATGCGCTTTCCGGGGCGGCAGATGGCGACGGCACTGGTGAATCCGGATTTCGTGGCGCTCGCCAGGGCCTTCGGTCTCGAGGCATGGCGCGTCACGGCGACGGCGGATTTTTCCGCCGCGCTGGCCGCGGCGCGCGCCCACCATGGCCCGTCTCTCATCGAGTTGGTGACCTCGATCGAGGATATCGCTCCGGGACGCCGGCTCAGCGCGCTGGGGCGAGGCTCCTAGAAGGCCGCGGGGTAGGCGCCGCCATCGAGGAGGACGTTCTGGCCGGTCATGTAGGCGGCGTGCACGCTGCATAGAAACGCGCAGACTTCGCCGAACTCCTCCGGCGTGCCGAACCTCCGCGCCGGAATCTCGGCGAGCGACCGGCGCTCGATCTCGGATTCGGCCACTCCCTGATTCTTCGCCGACGAGCGGATCCCGGCCCGCAGCCGGTCGGTTTCGATGCTGCCCGGAAGCAGATTGTTGATGGTGACGTTCTTGGCGGCGACGCCGCGCGCGACGCCGGCGACGAACGCGGTGAGGCCGGCTCTGGCGCCGCTCGACAGGTCCAGGCCGCCGAGCGGCATCTTGACGCTGATCGAGGTGATGTTGACGATTCTTCCGAAGCCGCGCGCGGCCATGCCGTCGATCACCTTCTGGATGAGCTCGATGGGCGTCACCATGTTCATGGTCAGGCCGGCCAGCATCGCCTGCCGGTCCAATTCCCGGAAGTTGCGAAACGGCGGCCCGCCGTTGTTGTTGATCAGGATATCGGGCGCCGGGCACGCCGCGAGCACGAGCGCCTGTCCTGCGGCGGTCGAGATGTCGGCGGTCACCGGCGTCACGTCGGCGCCGGTCGCGCGTTTGATGTCCTCGGCGGTCCTTCCCAGCGTCTCGCGGTCGCGTCCATTGAGCACCAGCGATACGCCCGCCCGGGCGAGCGCCATGGCGCATCCCCTTCCGAGGCCGCGGCTCGATGCGCACACGATGGCCTTTCGTCCCGCAATTCCAAGATCCATAATGACCCCCTCTTTTCGAAGAGCGCGACCGCCATGGCGCGGCGCCACCTCACCGCCGCGGAGATTAGCACGCTTGCGCCCGATGTCCCGCGGGCCGGCCGGGAGTCAATGATATCTCTGGCCGGACGCGAGCCGGGACATGGTCTGGCCGAGCACCAGCGACAGCTGCCGCACCAGGTCCCGCGGCTGCATGTCGAGCTTCGCGGCCAGCGCGCGCAGCACGCCCGTGCCGAACAATTCGTGCAACTGCGATCCGGTGATGGGTTCGAACGGGCCATGCATGATCCACGACTGCGCCACGCTGCCCATGCCGAGTTCGCGCATGCGCTGCGAGACCCCTTCCGGCCCGCCATGCTTGTCGATCAGAGCCTCGACGTGGCGCGCGAAGTCCTGCCGCGCGATCTCGCCCCACAATAGCTTCGGCAATATCACCGTCGTCGTTCCCTTGATTCTTATGCCGCGAGTCTGGCGCGGTGGCGGCCCTGAGACTGTAAAGGAATGTAATGCCGCGCGTTCTGCTGCGCGAGGCTCCGCTATGGGCTTGCGCCTTTGACAGTGTTTTACAGTCGACCGCGCCGTTAGCTGCCAAGCTCCCGCCTTCGGACTCGCACGCGGGCCCAACATCACAAACCTAGGAGTCGATCATGTTTCGCAGCATCAAACTGATATCGGGGGCGGCCGGGCTGTTACTGGCGGCGGCGAGTCTGGCGCAGGCGCCGTCGGAGGCGCCGGCCGGATCGACGGGGCAGTGCAAGGACGGCAGCTATTGGACGGGCCCGACGAAGCAGGGAGCGTGCCGCGGCCATCACGGGGTGCAGACGTGGTACGGATCGGCGGGTTCGAGCGGCAGTGCGGCGGCTCCGGCGGCGGCCCCTGCGGCGGCGGCTACGCCTGCGGCAGCGAGCCCGGCGGCGCCTGCAGCGCCCGCGGCGGCGTCGACGAAGTCCTTGCCGAGCGCGACGAAGTCGAGCGGTCCGGCGGCGACGGCGGCGCCCGGAGGAGGTCCCGGGCTGGTGTGGGTGAACAGCAGCACGAAGGTGTATCACTGTCCGACGGACCGCTGGTACGGGAAGACGAAGAGCGGAGAGTACCTGAGCGAGTCGGATGCGATTGCCAAGGGCAATCATGCGGACCATGGGAAGGCCTGCAGCCAGTAAGGTCTGATCGGGGGGCGGCGCCGGGACGGACGGGCCGCGGCGCCCCCCTCAATCCAACGAATCGAGTAAGGAACGGGGATGAACATGCGAGCGATGACGGTGGCGCTGTGTGCGCTGATGCCGGTGGCGGGATGGTGTGACGATGCGGCGGCGCCGCCGCCGCCGCAGCAGGAATGGACGGGGAAGGGTCAGGCGGGGTATTTGTCCTCGCAGGGCAACTCGGAGGCGAAGTCGGCGAATGCGGCGCTGGATGCGGCGTACCTGGACGGCGCATGGAAGCATGCGTTTCACCTCGGCGGGCTGTACGGGCAGAGTGCGGGGATCGTGGCGGCGGAGCGGTGGGACACGACGTGGCAGACGGATTATGCGCTGACGCAGGATCTGTACACGTTTGGGGGGCTGCGCTATCAGCACGATCTGTTCAACGGATTTGACTATCAGGCGAGCGTGGCGGCGGGGGTGGGGTACAAGGTGTTCGACACGAAGTCGACGATGCTGGACGTGCAGGTGGGCGTGGGCTACAAGGAGTTGCGGCCGGAGGAGCTGACGAAGGCGGCGGATGGGGCGGTGATTGGGCGGCAGTTGGAGGCGAGGGAAGGGGAGGCGATTGGGACGCTGGGGGTGAATTACTCGCAGTCGCTGACGGCGACGACGACGCTGACGGACAAGCTGTTGGTGGAGAGCGGGTCGCAGGACACGCTGGTGACGAATACGCTGGCGCTGGCGGTGAAGGTATCGGCGAAGCTGGCGTTGTCGGTGGGCTATGCGCTGCAGGACAACACGAATCCGCCGGCGGGGCTGCAGAAGCTGGACCGGCTGGAGACGCTGAATCTGGTGTATTCGTTTTAACACACGGGAACTGAAGGGAAGGGGATGCCGATGGGACTATTGGACGGGTTGATGGGCGGAGTGGTGGGGGCGGAGATGGTGAGCGTGGTCAACGGGCTGATCGAGAAGCACGGCGGGGTGCAGGGGATCGTGTCGCAGTTGGAGCAGCAGGGGCTGGGGAGCACGGTCAAGTCGTGGGTGGGGCCGGGAGCGAACCAGGCGATCACGGCGGATCAGGTGCATGCGGCGCTTGGGCCGGAGGTGATCTCGGGGCTGGCGGCGAAGTTTGGGATGAACCCGCAGGATCTGGCGCAGAAGCTGGCGCAGGCGCTGCCGCAGGTGGTGGACCGGCTCACGCCGCACGGGGTGGTGCCGCAGGGGTGATGAGGGGCGAGGGTTTAATCATCAATGACGAGGGGATGAGGACATGAGTATTGGGAGTGAATTCAAAGAATTTGCGATGAAGGGCAACGTGATCGACCTGGCGGTGGGTGTGATCGTGGGCGCGGCGTTCGGGAAGATCGTCTCCTCGCTGGTTGGGGATGTGATCATGCCGCCGCTGGGGGTGATGATCGGGGGGATCAATTTCAGCGATTTGGCGCTGACGCTGGGGACGGATCCGAAGGGAGCGCCGGTGTTGCTGAAGTACGGATCGTTTCTGCAGACGGTGTTCGACTTTTTGATCATTGCGTTCGTGATTTTTCTGGCGATCAAGGGGATCAACAAGCTGAAGAAGCCGCCCGCGCCGGCCGCGGACGCCCCGCCGCCGCGCCAGGAAGTGCTGCTGCAGGAAATCCGCGACGCGCTGCTCAAGCGCTAGCGTCTCCCCAAGGGGTCCGAGCGGGCTGATTGAACAAGTCGAGGAAAGCGCTGGCGGCCTTGGCACTTGCCGGCCTCGTGCTGCTGCCTGCGGCGCTGCTCGCCTTGTGGGCCGAGCCTCCCGATCTGATTCGCGTCGCGGCGAACTACACCGCCAAGAGCGTCTGCTCGAACGCTTTCATCGCGAAACGCGATCCCTCCGAAGTGCTGGCCGCGGACGTTCAGGCCCCCGGGCATCCCATCCTCAAGTTGATGCGCGTCACGGTCGACCGGACCACCGGAGTGGTGCGCGCCGGCCTGTTCGGGTTCATCGGCGGCGGCCTGGCAGTCGCGAGATCGAACGTGGGGTGCGCCGCGATGCCCGACGGCCGTCTCGATGCGGCACGCGCCGACGTCGCGCCCGTGCCCGCCACCGGCCCGGAGCCGCTCCAACGCGACCTGATCGTCACCGTCCCGGCATTGCAGGACGTCATCGCCAACGACGCACTGGCCGGGCCGGGCATGAGGGCCATCGTGGTGATGAACCACGGCCGGCTCGTCGCCGAGCGGTACGGACGCGGCTTCGGCCCGGCCACGCCGCAACTCGGATGGTCCATGACCAAGAGCGTCACCGCGGGACTCATCGGATTGCTCGTCAAGGATGGACGCCTGGCGCTCGATCAGCCGGCCGGTCCGGCGGGCGGCCGCTCGACGATTGCCGATCTTCTGAGCATGACGAGCGGACTGGAATTCAACGAAGGCTACGGCACGGTGTCCGATGTCACGCGCATGCTCTATCTCGAGCCGGATATGGCCGGCTTCGCGGCGTCGAAGCCATCGATTCATCCGCCGGGCGAGGCGTGGAGCTACTCGAGCGGAACCGCCGTGATACTCGCGCGGATCTTCCAGGATGCCGCCGGTCCGGACGCGATCTCCTACGTTCGGCAAAGACTGTTCGCGCCGCTCGGCATGCTGAGCGCCGTGATGGAGACCGATGAAAAGGGCACCTTGGTCGGCTCCTCGTACATGTACGCCACCCCGCGGGACTGGGCGCGCTACGGGCAGATGCTCGCGCAGGACGGTCTTTGGCAGGGGCAGGAGATATTGCCTCCGGGGTACGTGGCCATGATGAGCACCCCGGTGGCGGCATCCGGCGGCGATTACGGACACGGCATGGTGTGGCGCAGACTCACCCATGACGATGCGCCACCCGCGGGTCCGGATGCGGCACATGATCTGCCGGCCGACACCTTCTGGATGTCGGGCCACGATGGGCAGTACGTGGCCATCGTGCCGTCGCGCCAATTGGTGGTGGTGCGCATGGGCCTGACCCCGGAACACGAC
>Ga0302190_10002937_pt1 | contig 10914 bp, 9 predicted proteins | sample II_Bog_E2_3_FD_198784 | JGI IMG/M metagenome (GOLD analysis project Ga0302190, IMG submission 198784) | Peat permafrost microbial communities from Stordalen Mire near Abisko, Sweden - II_Bog_E2_3 | ecosystem: Environmental > Terrestrial > Soil > Wetlands > Peat | place: Sweden: Abisko, Stordalen... | reverse complement strand
TGAGACGGCCTCGACGATCGTCGACCTGCTGGTCGACACCGGCGACTCTGATCAGGCGGCAGCCGCACTGGCTGAGCGCTACTCGATTCCGATGCAGCGAGCGCAAGCCGATGTCGCATCGGTTGTGGACGCCATCACCTCGCTCAAGGCGTCGAGGTCGAGCACACCGCGTCGACCCACCGCGTCGGGCGTCGTGGCCACGGCCCGCCAGTGGTGGAGCCTCCCTACCAGCATGAAGGCCCCGGCGATCTGGGCGACGGTGGCGGTCGTCGTCGTCGAAGCGGGCATTCGCCTCACTGACGTTTCCCGCCTTGCTCGCATCATGCACGTACCGCTCGTGGCCGAGCCGTCCGATGGTTCGAGTCCACTGGAGGGGACTGTCTCCTCGGTCGACCCGGCCGTGGTGGGCTTCGACGCCGATGCGGAGGCGATTGCCGCGCTGTCGATCAAGGAGCAGCGCCTCTATGTGGCGAGCATGTGGGTCCTCGACCGCTGGCTCTACGACGGCACCTGCCTGCGTCGGGCCCTGGTCACCGGATACTTCCTCCGGCGCCATGGGCCACGATTGCGTCTCGGTCTGATCGACGACGGCGAGACGTCCCACGCCTGGATCGAGGCGGACGGCCATGCGTTCAACGCCGTACCGGTCAGCGGTTCCTTCACCCGCACCTGGGGAGAAGACGGAGCGCCCGCGTGATGGTCGGCACTAACTCCTCGGCAGGAGCGCCCGCACCGTCTTGTAGCAGTGCCCGTCACGTGGAGTGCTGACCGCCGCCACCAAGTAGTGCGGCTTGAACCCGAGCGCCGAGGCGAGGTCCTTACCCTGTAGGCGGTCACGTCGGGCCACGTCGAGAGCCCGTTCGAGCCGAGGATCCTCGACGGGCAGCCAGTTGTCGCTCCGACCCCAGCCGAAACGCACCCAGGCGGCACGGTCGCCCACCCGTCGGAACAGCACGGGCCCCTTGGTCGGCTCGATGACGGCGAGCGAGGGGCGGAATCCCTTGAACTCCCAATAGGGCGCTGACGCTCCGGGGAATCCGAGCACGTGGTCTTCGACCGGAGCGGCCAGTTGGTGCAGGAGGTGGCGGACCCGTCGTCCGTGCAGGGTGCCGAGGTGGCGGGGAAGTCCGACGGTGGTGACCGCCTCAGGCTGGGCCAGGTCATCGCGCTGGGGCTCGTCGGCCAGCTGGGTCTCCACCACGTCGAAGGGGGCGAGATCGGGGCCGTGCTCCTCGGGCCAGTCCACCCGCACCCGCACGAGCGCTCCTGAGGCCAGATCAATGCCGGTCGTGTCCTCTTCGTGGCAGGCGAGCACCAGCAGGGTGAGGGACGTGCCGCCTTCCACCGAGATCTGGTCGCGGTGCTTGACGGCGCGGGCCACGTCCCTGGCCGTCCCGCTGCGCGGCGTGCGTGCCGAATGAGTTGCCATGATCGGGCCTTGTCTATCAGCTGGGTCTGTCAGCTGGCCCCGGCGAGTTGACCGGCCAAGGTGACGGCATCAGCGGCCGGGGTCCGGCACGCGTAGTCGCGGCACACGTAGGCGAGATCCGCGCTCCGGCCGGCCCACAGTGGAGAGTCCGTGGGCTCTCCCCAGGCCAGCACGGCGTCCGGACGCCACGCGCTCCGGTACTCGGCCAGGAGATCGGGCCGGTACCCGGTGATGACCACTTCGGTGCCGCCCCGAGCCAGGAGATCGGCGGTCAGCACGGTGTGGGCGAAGGCGGTGGGATGACGGAGGAGCAGGTCACCCAGGAGGTCGATGACACCTCGGGCCTGATTCGTGTAGATGGTCTCGCCGGTGATCGCACCGAGGCGGGCGAGGGCGAGGGCCGCCACGGCGTTGGCCGACGGCGTCGCCCCGTCGAAGACGTCCTTCGTCCGCACGATGAGCTGCTCGGCGTCGGAGGCCGTGGTGAAGAAGCCACCCCCATCGGTGTCGGAAAAGCGCGTGATGAGTGCGTCGGCGGTGGACCGGGCCCGGTCGAGCCACACCGAGCTGCCCGTCAGCTCGGCCAGGCGGGTGAAGAAGTCGACCAACCACGCATGGTCGGCGGCATAGGCGAGGTGGCGGGCACCTCCGTCTCGTTGCCAGCTCCGCAACCACCGACCTTCGGTGTCGACCAGGTGCGAGACCAGGAACTCGCCGATCCCCACCGCTGCCGTGGCCCAGGCCGTGGATCCGGCGGCGGCGGCCGCCTCGGCCAGGGCGGAGCCGTACATGGCGTTCCACTCGGTGAGGACCTTGTCGTCGAGTCCGGGGCGGACCCGCAGGGTTCGTGCGGCCAGCAACCGCCGTCGACCGTCCTCCACCTCTGCGGCTCCCCGGAGCGGGGCCCCGACGGGACGACGCAGGATCGTGCTCCCCTCGAAGTTGCCGCCGGAGGTGACGTCGAACCACGAGGTGACGGCGTCGATGACGGTCGGATCCGCAGAACCGATGGCCTCGGCCACCTGGTCAGGCGTCCACACGTAGAACTTCCCCTCGACGCCTTCCGAGTCGGCGTCCTCGGCCGAGTAGACCCCACCTTCGGGGGCGGTCAGGTCGTGAGCCACGTAGGCCACGATCCCGTCCATCACCTCCCGGTAGCGGGAGTCACCCGTGACCTGCCAGCCGTGCAGGTAGGCGCGGAGCAGTCCGGCCTGGTCGTAGAGCATCTTCTCGAAGTGGGGGACGAGCCACTCGGTGTCGGTGGCATAGCGGGCGAACCCACCAGCCAGGTGGTCGTGGATTCCGCCGGCGGCCATGGCGTCGAGAGTGCGCACGGCCATCGCCTCCGCGGCGCGCCCGGCATCGGTGCCCCGTTCCCGGAGGGCCCGGGTGAGGGCCAGGTCGACCAGCGACGGTTGGGGGAACTTCGGCGCACCCCCGAAGCCACCCCACTCGGCATCGAATCGCTTGGACAGTTCATCGACAGCGGGGGAGAGGAGGTCCGGGGCCTCGCCTCCGAGCCCGTCCAGCAACGACGGGTGGTCGGGAGGGGTCTCGATCACCGACCGGCTGGCGATGGCTCCGGACAGTTCATCGGCCTGCTCCTCCACCTCGGTGCGCCGGTTGGCCCAGATGTCAGTTAGCGCGTCGAGCACGGTCGTAAACGACGGCCGGCCGGGTACGTCGGTGGGCGGGAAGTAGGTGCCTCCGTAGAAGGGGCGCCGGTCGGGGGTGAGGAAGACGCTCATGGGCCAGCCACCGGATCCCGTGATGGCCTGGACGGCCTCCATGTAGACGGCATCCACATCCGGGCGTTCCTCGCGGTCGACCTTGATGCTCACGAAGCCGTCGTTGAGGCGGGCGGCCACCACGGGGTCCTCGAAGGACTCGTGGGCCATGACGTGGCACCAGTGACAGGCCGAGTAGCCGATGGAGAGGAAGATCGGCTTGTCCTCAGCTGCGGCTTTGGCGAAGGCTTCCTCACCCCACGGATACCAGTTGACCGGGTTGTCGGCGTGCTGGCGGAGGTAGGGGCTGGTCTCGTCGGCCAGGCGGTTGGTGGTCACTCCGTCACGGTACCGGGAGCAGGTGGCGTCGAAGCCCAATCATCGATCCGCCTTCACGCAGGCGGCACGCCGCGGTAGTCGGCAGTGTCGGCCAACTGCCCGGCGACGACGGCCCGGTCCTCCTTGTCGGCGATGGCGGTCACCAGTCCGGCGGCGATGGCGCACCAGGCGTCGCGATGGTCGAGGTCGCCGGTGGACGCATAGGCCCGGGCCACACCCTCGGCCGCCGATGCATAGAGCCAGTCCGGGGTGCCGTCCTCGAGCGCGGCGGCGTAGGCCCGCTCGGCAAACAGCAGCGACAGGTGGCCGATGCCCACTGCCCCGGCCGCCCGCGAGATCATCCAGTCGCTGACGATCCACTGCTGGGCCCCGCCGACGGCCTGCCAGTGGTGCCGGGAGGCGAAGGCCACCGTCAGCAGCTCGGCATCCTGGTCCGGCGTGCGCACCGGGGTATCGAGCAGCTCCCACGCCCGGTTGAAGGCCTCGATGGCGGCACTGCGTTGGGATGCGGCGTCCATGGCGCCACGGTAGCGACCAGGTGCGCTTGTTCGTCGGCACCCGGCGCCACGGCGGGCGGTCACTACGATGAGCGCCCATGGAACTGCGACTCGACGGCAAGACGGCACTGGTGACCGGGGGCTCCCGGGGGATCGGCCAGGCCATCGCCCGGACCTTCGCCGACGCCGGTGCCTCGGTGATGATCTCGTCCCGGAGCGCCGACGGCCTCGAGGCCTCGGTCGGCGAGATCCGTGGCCAGCTCGGCGACCGGGCGGGTGAGGTGGCCTGGGCCGTGGCCAATGCCGGTGACCCCGAACATGCCGAGGCCTGCGTGGCGGCCACCGTCGACCTGTTCGGATCCGTCGACATCCTGGTCAACAACGCCGCCACCAACCCCTACTACGGGCCGATCATCGACATCGACCAGGGTCGGGCCGACAAGACGGTGCGGGTGAACCAGTCCGGCTACCTGGAGTGGACCCAGGCCGCCTGGCGGGCCGGCATGTCCGACCACGGCGGGGTCGTGCTCAACATCGCCTCCATCGGCGGCATGGCCGTCGAGGGGGGCATCGGTTGGTACAACGTGACCAAGGCGGCCGTCATCCACCTGACCTCGCAGTTGGCCGGCGAGCTGGGCCCGAAGGTCCGGGTCAACGCCATCGCCCCCGGACTGGTCAAGACCCAGCTCGCCAAAGCACTGTGGGAGCCCGGGGAGGAGAAGATCTCCAAGCGGCTCCCGACCCGGCGCCTGGGCGTGCCCGACGACATCGCCAACGCTGCACTGTTCCTCTGCTCGGACGCGGCGTCGTGGATCACGGGCGAGACCCTGGTGGTCGACGGTGGCTCCCTCTGCATCGCCACCGGCTCGCTGTCGTAGGTCCGGCGTCCGCTCCTCGGGCGACCGTCAGGTGAGGTCGGACCGGCGGACCTTGCCTCCGCTGGTGCGGGGGAGGGCGTCGACGACGATCAGCTCCCGGGGGGCGGCGTAGGGGGCGATCTCGGCCGCCACCCGCGCCCGGACCTCCTCCAGCGCCGGCGCCTCCACTCCGGGGTGGAGTACCACCCAGGCCACCACCCGCTCACCCCATTCGGGATCGGGCCGCTTCCACACCGCCACCTCGGCCACCCCGTCCATGGTGGCCACCACGTCCTCCACCGGGATCGGCCACACCTTCTCCGCGCCGGTCACGACCACCTCGGCCAGCCGCCCGAACACCACCAGGGTGCCGTCGTCCTCCAGCCGTCCACCGTCGCCGGTGGGGAGCCAGCCCCCGGCCAGCCGGGGATCGGTTCCGTCGCGGTAGGCGCGCAACAGCATCGGTCCACGCACCAGGATCTCGCCCTCGGCCCCGAGGGTGCCGTCGCCGATGCGGAGCTCCACCCCGTCCAGTGGGTGACCGTCGTAGACGCAGCCCGATCCGGTCTCGGTCATGCCGTAGGTGGTGACCACGTTGGGGGGCAGCGCCGCCGGGGGAGCGGCTCCGCCGAGCAGCACGGACCGGTAGCCCGACGCGTCGCACCGTCCGAGGGCGGTGGCGACGAGGGACACCAGGGTGGCGCCCCCGCGGGCCTTCTCTTCGACCGAGGCGGCGTCGAAGCGTTCGAGCACGGTGCACGGCGTACCGGTCACGAGCGAGCGGGTGATGACCGACAGGCCCCCGATGTGGGCCAGGGGGAGGCAGGCCACCCAGCGGTCACGGTCGGGATCGACGGCCAGCCCGGCCGAGGTGGCGACGGCCGACGCGGTCACCGAGGCGTGGGTGTGGACGACGCCCTTGGGTTCGCCGGTGGTGCCGCTGGTGGCGATGACCAGGGCGTCTCCCGGCTCGGTCGGTAGGGCTCCGTCAAGGCGGGTGACGCCGTCCGCGGACACCACCCGGGCGGGTCGCAGGGCCTCGAGCAGGCGTCCGGTGGCCGGGCGGGGGAGGCGCGGGTCGAGCGGGAGGACGGCGTGGCCGGCATCCCAGGCGGCCCGGAGCGCGTCGACGAACGCCGGGCCCGCGGGCAGATCGAGTGCTACCAGCTCACCCATACGGGTAGCCTAGCGACCGTACGAGTAGCGACTCTAGGAGTGAATGGTCGAATGGTTGCATCCGAGCACGACGGAGGCGGAACGACAGGTGGGGGAGCCCAGGTGGAGACGGTGATCACGGGTCCACCGATCGACCCGGTGGACCGCTTCCGGAGCCTGCCGCTGCCGGCCTGGGAGAGCCGTGGCGACTACCGGGACATCCGCATGGACGTGGCCGACGGCATCGCCAAGCTGACCATCTGCCGGCCCGAGGTGCGCAACGCCTTCCGGCCCCAGACCCTGTTCGAACTGAGCGACGCCTTCAACGTGGCCCGGGACGACCCGTCCGTCGGTGTCGTCATCCTGACCGGGCAGGGCCCCGACGCATTCTGCTCGGGTGGCGACCAGAAGATCCGGGGCGACGACGGCTACATCGGCGACGACGCCGTGGCCAAGCAGGGGATCGGCCGCCTCAACGTGCTGGACCTCCAGATCCAGATCCGGCGGATGCCCAAGCCGGTGGTGGCCATGGTGGCCGGCTACGCCATCGGTGGGGGCCACATCCTCCACCTGGTGTGTGACCTGTCCATCGCCGCCGACAACGCCCGCTTCGGCCAGACCGGACCGAAGGTCGGCAGCTTCGACGGCGGCTACGGCGCCAGTCTGCTGGCCCGCTCGATCGGGCTGAAGCGTGCGAAGGAAGTGTGGTTCCTCTGCCGTCAGTACGACGCCGAGACGGCGAAGTCGTGGGGGCTCGTCAACGAGGTGGTGCCGTTGGCCGATCTCGAGGCGGAGACGGTGGCGTGGTGCCGCCAGATGCTGTCGCTGTCGCCGATCGCCCTGCGCATGCTGAAGGGCGGACTGCACGCGGCCGACGACGGTCTGGCCGGGCTGCAGCAGTTCGCCGGTGACGCCACCATGCTCTTCTACATGAGCGAGGAGGGCCAGGAGGGCCGCAACGCCTTCCAGGAGCACCGTCCGCCGGACTTCAGCCGCTTCCCACGGCGGCCGTGACCGCATCGGGACCGGAGGGTCAGGCCACCGCCGGTCCACCCCCCGCACCGGGCCCGGTGCGCAAGTGGTGGCTCGGGGCCCGGCCGCGCACCCTGCCGGCGGCCCTGGTACCCGTGGTGGTGGGGACGGCCGCGGCTCACTCCCGCCACGCCGCCCACCTGCTCTACGCCAGCCGGGCGACGTTGACCTACGGGAGGTTTCCGGCCACCCCCCGCATCAATGCCTGGTGGTGTGCGCTCGGCGCCCTGGTCGTGGCGCTCGCCATCCAGATCGGTACCAACTACGCCAACGACTACTCCGACGGCATCCGCGGCACCGACGACGCCCGGGTGGGCCCGGTGCGGCTGACCGCCACGGGCCTGGCGTCGCCGTCGGCCGTCAAGCGGGCCGCCCTGCTGGCCTTCGGCGTGGCCGCCGTGGTCGGGCTCGGCCTGGCCTGGGCGACGTCGTGGTGGATCCTGCTCGTGGGGGCCGCCTGCCTGCTGGCCGGATGGTTCTACACCGGCGGTCCGCGCCCCTACGGCTACGTCGGACTCGGTGAGGTCTTCGTCTTCGTCTTCTTCGGCCTGGTGGCGACCGTCGGGACCTTCTACGTCCAGACCCTGCGCCTCGGGGTCGGACAGGTGTGGATCGCCGCCGTCATGGTGGGCCTGCTCGCCACCGCACTGTTGTTGGCCAACAACCTGCGCGACATCGCCACGGACACCGAGAGCGGGAAGAAGACCCTGGCCGTCCGGGTCGGCCGTCGGGTCGGTGGCTGGTGCTACGTGGCCTGTGTGAAGCTGCCCTTCGTCGTCATCGTGGTCTGGGGCGTGCTGGCGGTGACCGGCGCCGTGGCGACCGCGTGGCCCGTGCTCGTCTTCCTGCCGCTGGCGGCGGCACCCTTCGCCGTGCCCCCCGCCCGGGTGGCCATCAGCGATGCGGAGGGGCGGGCCCTTCTCCCGGTGCTGGCGGCCACCGGGCGCCTGCAGCTGGTGTTCGGTGCCCTGCTGGCGGTCATGCTGTGGGCGACGCTCCCGCCCGGGGCCCTGCTCGGGTGAGGACCCAACCGGCGTCCTCAGTCGCGATCGTCCAGGTCGAGGAAGGTGCGAACCGCTGCCGCCACCGCGTCCGGATGCTGGAGGTGGGGGGCGTGGTCGGCGTCGTCGATCACCACCTGGCGGGCTGTCGGTCCGATCGAGGCGACCAGCCGGCGGCCCAGTTCGGTGAACTTCGTGTCCCGCCGACCGGTGACGACCAGCACGGGCATGGCGAGTTCGCCCAGGCGGTCCCACAGCGGCACCTGGGTGCCGGTGCCGGCCAGCCGCAGGCTCGACGCCAGTCCGGCCGCCGTGTTGCGCCGACGCTCATCGAGGTCGTTGGCCTCCGCCGGCACGGACCCGAACATCGGGTTGGCCACCCAGCGGTCGACGAACCCCGCCACGGTGTCCTCGGGCGTACTGCCGTCCACCGGGTCGAGCCGGTCGGCCAGCGCCTCGTCGGACCGTCTGCGTTCCGCCCGTTCGGCGGCGTCGTCGATGCCGGCGGTTCCCGACACCAGCACCAGTCGGCGGACCAGGTCGGGTCGGGTGAGCGCCAGGTGCAGGCAGAGCCGGGCCCCCATCGAGTAGCCGAGGTAGTCGGCCGTCCCTCCGGCGTCACCCAGCAGGGCCGCACCCTCGACGAGATCGGCCCGCACCTCCGTCGACTCCCCGTGTCCGGGCAGGTCCACGGTCACCACCTGGTGGTCACGGGCGAGGTCGTCGGCCAGTCCGCCCCAGAGCCGACCGGTCTGGGTGAAGCCGTGGGCCAGCACCAGACGGGGCCCCTCACCACGGGTCTCGGCGTGCAGGGCGAGTGTCGGCATAAGGGGTGGAGATGAGCGTACCGAGCAACGCTCCGGTGGCCGGCGATGGCGATCGCCAGGCGGCGTTCTGCGCCGCCCTGGTCGACGAGTGGGTGCGGGCCGGCGTGCGCCACGCCGTGGTCTGCCCCGGGTCCCGTTCGACCCCACTGGCCCTGGCGGTGGCCGCGGCCCCCGAGCTTGAACTCCACGTGCGGCTGGACGAGCGGTCGGCCGGGTTCACCACCCTCGGGATCGGCATGGCCACCGGGGTGCCGGCCGTGGTGGTGGTCACGAGCGGGACGGCGGCCGCCGAACTGCACGCCGCGGTGGTGGAGGCCGATCTGGCCGGCGTGCCCATGCTCGTCTGCACGGCCGACCGGCCACCGGAGTTGCGCGACGTGGGCGCCCCCCAGACCATCGATCAGACCCACCTCTACGGGCGGGCCGTCCGCTGGTACGCCGACCCCGGCGTGCCCGACGAGGCCGCCCGCCCGTCGTGGCGCTCGCTCGGCGCCCGCTCGGTGGCCGAGGCGGTGTCGGGTGCCCGCGGCCCGGGGCCCGTCCATCTGAACCTGCCGTTCCGCGAGCCACTCCTCGGTGACCCCGCCGTCGGAGGTGTCCCTGAGGGCCGTCCCGACGGCGGTCCGTGGCACCGCGTGGCACCTGCCGTCGCGGATCCACCGTCCGGTCTCGTCGACGAGCTCCTGGCCGGAGACTTCGCCCCGGGCCGCCGGGGCATCGTGGTGGCCGGCGCCGGTTGTGGTGAGGCGTCCGCGGTGCTGGCGTTGGCCGGTGCGTTGGGGTGGCCCGTGCTGGCCGACCCCCGTTCCGGACTGCGGACGGGTGAACGGTGGGTGGTGTCGGCGGCCGACGGCATCCTCCGGGCGTCGCATTTCGCCACCGCCCACCGCCCCGAGGTCGTCCTCCACCTCGGCCAAGCCTGGGCCTCCAAGGTGGTGAACCGCTTCGCCGCCGGTGCCCCGGGCATCGTCGTCGACCCCTGGGGCTGGTCCGACCCCGAACGGACAGCCACCCGGGTCGTGCGCAGTGACCCGACGGCGTTCTGCCGGGCGCTCGTGGCGGCACACGGCGGGTCGACGGGTCGGTCCACGCCGCCCGAGGGGGAGTGGGTGACGGCATGGGAGCGGGCCGAGGCCGTCGCCCAGACGGTCCTCGCCGACTCGTTCACGGCCGACTCGCCCTCCGGTCGGGGGGGACCGACCGAGCCGGCGCTCGCCCGCCAGCTCCTGGCGGGCGTGGCACCGGGTTCGACCGTGGTGGTCTCGTCGTCGATGCCCGTCCGCGATCTCGAGGCCTTCGGGGCGACGCGGGCCGACCCGGTGTCGGTACTGGCCAACCGTGGGGCGAACGGCATCGACGGGGTGGTGTCGACCGCCCTCGGGGTGGCACTCAGCCGCGGGCAGACCACCGCCCTGGTCGGCGACCTCGCCTTCCTCCACGACGTGTCGGCTCTGGTCGGACGGGCCGACGAACGGCCCCCGCTCACGGTGGTGGTGGCGGACAACGCCGGCGGGGGGATCTTCTCGTTCCTCCCCCAGGCGGACCGCCTTCCGGGCGAGCGCTTCGAGCGCCTGTTCGGCACGCCTCAGGCGAACGACCCGGCGGCCGTGGCCCGCGGGTTCGGCTGGGAGGTGATCGAGATCGCAGGCGACGACTGGTCCACCGCCCTCGACGCAGCGCTCACGCCGCAGGTGGGTGGCCGGGTCGTGGTGGTGCGGCTGCCCGACCGTCGGGCCAACGTCGCCGTCCACGACCGGGTCAACACCGCCATCGTCGAGGCGGTCGACGGCCGCTGATCGTGTCGTGCCGGTGGGTCGTGCGCCGCTCGGCGACGGGCACCGATTCGCCGAAGGCGGGACTCAGCAGGGGGTGGGGTCGAAGGACGGCGCCGAAGCCGTGGCCGAGTTGACCGGCGCAGTCGTCGCCGTCGACGACGTGGCCGGCGGAGCCGTGGTGGCGACCGGTGCCGTCGTCGTGGTGGTGGTCGGCGTCGCCAGGGTCAAGGCGTTGCCGTAGGCGTCGATCGGAGGGGTGGTGATGGTCCCGAGTG
>Ga0302190_10002929_pt1 | contig 10925 bp, 9 predicted proteins | sample II_Bog_E2_3_FD_198784 | JGI IMG/M metagenome (GOLD analysis project Ga0302190, IMG submission 198784) | Peat permafrost microbial communities from Stordalen Mire near Abisko, Sweden - II_Bog_E2_3 | ecosystem: Environmental > Terrestrial > Soil > Wetlands > Peat | place: Sweden: Abisko, Stordalen... | reverse complement strand
CCAGCGCGATACCCGTGTTGCCGCTGGTAGGCTCAATCAGCACCGTCTCGCCCGGCTTGATCTTGCCTGCCTTCTCGGCGGACTCAATCAGCGCCAGCCCAATGCGGTCCTTGACGCTCGACAGGGGGTTCTGGCTTTCCAGCTTGACCAGGATCGTAGCGGGCAGACCAGCCGCTATGCGGTTGAGCCGCACCAGCGGGGTGTGGCCAATAATTTCAGTTACATCTGCGGCAATACGCGCCATAATGATCTCCTCTGTTGGGGCGTAAGGGCCCCGGCCTTGAATTGGAAAATGTTTGCGGGGGGTGTGGTGGAGCGCTCAAGCGGGACAACTTCGCGCGCGAACCGGGCGCACAACTGCATCGGGCTCCTCACCAGGGCGGTGTTAGCGACATCGATGCATGAACACAGAGTAGTCCCGGCAGCCCGGATATGGCAAGAGTGTGCTGCGCAAAAGCTCGTCACACCGCTTCCTCGCCTCAACCGGTGTTCCGCAGCCCCGCCGAGATCCCGCTGATCGTCGCCGCGAGCGCCCGGTTCACCTCCGGCGTATCTTCCCCGGCCCGCTTGCGCTTGAGCATGTCCACCTGGATCAAATGCATGGGGTCCACGTAGGGGTTCCTGAGCCGGATGGAGTGCGCCAGCACCTGGTTCTTTTCAAGCAGCTCGGTCTGGCGCAGCACCGCCAGCACGGCGCGCACCGTGCGATGAAACTCCCCGTCGAACAGGTCGTAGATCCGTTCCCGCAGCTTCGCATCCAGCACCAGCGAGGAGTAGAGGCGCGCTGTTGCCAGGTCAACCTTCCCCAGCGCCATCTCCACGTTGCGCAACAGGTCGATGAACAACGGAAACTCCCGCGCCATGGTCTGCAGCAGCTCGAGCGCGCCTGACTGGCCCAGGAACTGCTCCAGCGCAAACCCGACGCCGAACCACGCCGGCACCAGCAGCCGCGACTGCGTCCAGCCAAACACCCACGGAATCGCCCGCAGATCGGCCAGTTGCGGAGAGGCCTTGCGCCGTGAAGGCCGCGAGCCGATCTTCGCATTCTCCAGTTCGCCCACCGGCGTGGACTGCTCAAAGTACTCGAGCACCCCGGCGTCTTCCAGAATGTGCTCGCGATAGTAGCCGTAGGAGAGCGCAGAAAGCTGGTCCAGCGCCGCCTCCCACTCCGGCTTCAGTACACCCGTGAAATGCCCCTCGGGATCGCGCGCGTTCGGCCGCGCCAGCGCGTCAAGGGACGCCGCAATCATCAGCTCCAGGTTGCGCTCCGCGAGCACCTCGTCGGCGTATTTGAAGTTGAGCACCTCACCCTGTTCGGTAATCCTGAGCTGCCCGTCAAACGAGTCCATGGGCTGCGCAAAAATCGCCCGGTGCGTGGGGCCGCCGCCGCGTCCCACCGTTCCCCCGCGCCCGTGGAACAGCCGCAGCTTTACCCCCGCCTCGCGGGCCACCACGTGCAGATCGCGGTGCGCGCGGAAGATCTCCCAGGTCGAGGTCAGCATGCCGCCATCTTTGTTGGAGTCGGAGTAGCCCAGCATCACTTCCTGCCAGTTGTCCCACGTGGCCATCAGCGCGCGATAATCCGGCCTGCTCCACAGCGCGCGGCACACCGCCGGCGCCTGCCGCAAATCCTCAATCGACTCGAACAGCGGCACGGGCATGAGGCCAGGGTCCGAGCCAGGCCCGCGTCCTTTGCCTTCGACCGTCACCCCGCCCAGCCGCGCCAGCCGCACCACCGTCAGAACATCTTCCACCGTGGACGCGCCGCTGATGACGTATTGCCGGATCGCCTCCGGCGAGCAGCCCGCCTTCACCTCTGCCACCACGCGAAACGTCTCCAGCACGCTGGCCGTCTCCGCGGAAAGCCGCCCCGGCAGCGACTCGGCGATCGAGTCGGCAATGGCCTCTTTGAGCGCCGCGGCCAGCACCTTTGCATGCTGGCGAATATCGAGCGTGTGCAGGTGCAGCCCAAACGTCCGCACCTGCAAGATCAGCGGATCAATCAACGTCCGCGCAATGCGCACGCCGCGGTTCTCGATGAGCGAAGCCCGCAGCGCCTCCAGATCGCCGATGAATTCTGTAACCGAGCAGTAGGCCGGCAGCACCTGCGCCAGCTTGTCCTGCCCCTGCGCCAGCGTGTACTGGGTCACCGGCAGCGCAGCCCCCGCCGGCCCGGGGCTCTGCATCGTCCGCTGGACCCGTGCCTTCAGGCAGATCACAAACCGCCGGTAGTATTCAAACTCGTACTGCTCGCCAAATACCTGCGCCTCGGGCGTGTGTACCTGCGCCACGTAGGCTTCAAGCCGCGCCAGCAGCTCGCCGCTCACCGGCCGCTGCTGCGCGCTGGTCGTCAGCAGGTCGATAATCTCCTGCAGCTGCCGCTGGTAGTAGAGCAGCAAATGCCCCCGCGCCAGTTGGATCGAGTCGCGCGTCACCTGCGGCGTCACAAACGGATTGCCGTCCCGGTCGCCGCCAATCCACGAGCCGAACTCGAGCACCTGCGGCAGATCGAGTGTGTCAATCTCCAGCCCATACGAGGCCTCAAGCGCCAGCGAAATCTCCCGGTACAAGCTGGGAAGCGTCTCAAAGATCGAGACGTCGTAGTAGTCCAGGCCCATCTTGATCTCGTCATACACCGTCGGCCGGCGCGAGCGCACTTCGTCGGTCTGCCACAGGCTGGTAATCTCGGCGAGCACCAATTGCTCCAGCCGCTCCAGGTCCTGCTCCGGCACAGGAATCCGGTCCAGCGTGGCCAGAAACTCGCCAATGCGCCGCCGCTTGAACATCACCGATCGCCGCGCCACCTCCGTCGGATGCGCCGTAAACACCGGCACAATCAGCACCAGCTTCAGCCACTCCAGCGCCTCTTCCGCGCTGATGCCCACGCGCCGCATCTCCGTCAGCGTTCCGGCCAGTGACCCGCGCTGCCGCCCCGCCTGGCCGCTGAGCCTGAGCGCGATGCGCCGCCGCTTGCGGTGGTTGGTCTCCGCCAGATTGATCAGCTCAAAGTAGAAGGCAAAGGCCCGCGTCAAGAGCGTGGCCCGCTCCACCGGCAGCGAGTGCACCAGCTCCAGCGCCGTCGCCGCGTGTCGCGCCGCTTCGGCTTCCTCGCCGCGCTTCTCCGCATCGCGCCGCCGGATCGTCCCCTGCCGCAGCGCCTCCACGTGGGCAAACAAGTCGTCGCCCGCCTGCTCGCGCAGCACATCGCCCAGCAGCGTGCCCAGTGACCGCACATCGCGCCGCAGCGGCGCCTCTTTCAGGTCGCCCGTCTGCGCTTCAAGTTCCGCCAGCCGCTGCGACCAACTCTCAGGATTCCAAAGTAAGGCCATCGTGCTTTGATTATGCACGAAGCGAAATCAGGATCGTCTCAGCGTTCGGGTGGGAGAGCACAACGGCCAGACCGCCGCTGCGCGGCGCTCGCCCACATCCCGCCGCCGGGCCAGATTTTAAGTGCACCAATCCTTGCAAGCGAGGCCGACCCAGGTGATAGCATGGCGCATGATTTCCCGGTGCTTTGTTTCATGCTGCTGCGCGTTCCTTCTGGCATTGACGTTGCAAACCCCGGCATCGGCACAAGCCGCCGCGGCACCGCCGCCGGCCAGTTCGTCGGTCCGCGTCTACCTGACCGCCACCAACAAGGACGGCTCACCAGCGGTGTTATCGCAGGCAGAATTGAGCGCCTCCATCGACAAGCAACCAGCCGAAGTCACATCGCTCCATGCGGCAAATCAGGACAAGCTGCTGTTTGCGTTGCTGATCGATGGCAGCACCTCGCAAAATAAAGACGCCCAATCGATCAAGAGTGCGGCAAAGCAGCTCTTCCAAAGCCTGGCGGCGTCCGGCATTCAAGGATACCTTGGCGTCTTTGACGTCGCAGTTGCAATGAGCAGGAGGCCCTTACAGAATGCCGAAGCGATTCAAGCCATCGACAACCTCAAATTTGGAGGTGGATCCGCGGTCTTCAATGCCATCGGTGAAACGTGTACCGGAGCCTTGAGCAGATCACGAAACCCGGAGTTCCCTCGGCGCGTCATCATCTTGCTCTCCGACGGAGATGACAATCAGAGCAAACTGACCCCATCAAAGGCCGAAGAAATTGCAGCGGAGGAAGGCGTAGCTGTGTTTTCACTGGTGACTCCCCAAAAAAACCCGAAGGGCGGCTCGCTTCTGAGAGACGCGGGGATAAAGACTGGTGGCCAGGTGATTGTGGCAAGAAAACTGGAGGAAGGTGTCACGCCGTTGCTAAACGCAATCAATGGACAGTGGGCCCTGGACCTCGTGTCCACTCAGCCGTCCGATCATAAATCTCACTCGCTCACAATCACAGATTCACAAAAGCAAATCCAATTGAACGCCCCCGCGCACATCATGCTCCAATAGTGCTCTCTCGGTTACGCACGAACCCCCAGCCCCGCGTTTACTTGCGCGCCTTCGCCCGGAAGCAACTGGCGCTATGGTCGTTCACCATCCCAGCCGCCTGCATGAACGCATACACAATCACCGGGCCCACAAACTTGAAACCGCGCCGCTTCAGCTCTTTTGACATGGCCTCCGAAAGCGCCGTCTGCGCCGGCACCGGCCCTTCATTGCGCACCGGCTTGCCGCCCGCCATGCCCCAGAGAAATGACGAGAAATCCTCCCCGGCCTTCTCCATTGCGAGATAAATCCGCGCAGCGTCGATGGTGGCCTGAATCTTGGCCCGCGAGCGGATAATCCCCGGGTCCTGAAGCAGCCGCGCAATATCAGCCTCGCCAAACCGCGCCACCTTTGCCGGGTCGAACCCCTTGAAGGCCTTGCGGAATGCCTCGCGCTTGCGCAGCACTGTGATCCACGAGAGGCCCGCCTGAAACCCCTCCAGCATGAGCAGCTCCCAGAGCGCGCGGCTGTCGCGCTGGGGCACGCCCCACTCCGCATCGTGATACGCGCGCATCAGCTCGTCTTTCTGGGCCCACGCGCAGCGCGATTTCGTTCTCACCGTCATGGCTCTCATACTACCCGCCGAGACTTTCCATCGGGCTCCGGAGTCTAAAATTGAGGTGGGCCGCACCCGTTCGCTGGAAACCGACCCGGCCCGGGAATTGCAGCCAGGAGAAACCGATGCCCCTGATGAAGACCTCGAATCCCGCTTTGAGCGGCAACACGTTCCGCGATGCATCCGGCGGCCCGTATGGCGCGATGGTGGACGCGGCCAACCGCATGACGCTGAGCGGCACCGTGAACAAGACCGGCGTGCTGCTGATCTGCGCGCTGGCCACGGCAGGCTGGACCTGGAGCCTATTCTTCAAGACCCGCGATATGAGCGAAGTGGCGCCGCTGTTGATGGTGGGCGTATTCGGCGGCCTGATCTTCGCGCTGATCACCAGCTTCAAAAAGGAGTGGGCTCCGGTCACCGCGCCTATCTACGCGCTGCTGGAAGGGCTGGTGCTGGGCGGCTTGTCGGCCATGATGGAGATACGCTACCCCGGCATCGCCATCCAGGCCGTGAGCCTCACATTCGGCACGCTGTTTGTGCTGCTCATCGCCTACCGCTCCGGCCTGATCAAGGTCACCCAGAAGCTGCGCCTGGGCATTATCGCGGCCACCGGCGGCATCTGCCTCTTCTACCTGATGGAGATGGTGCTGGGCTTCTTCGGCATCCAGTTTGCGTCGATTAACGGCTCGGGCGTGATCGGCATCGGCTTCAGCCTGCTGGTGGTTGCGATTGCGGCGCTCAACCTGGTGCTGGACTTCGACTATATCGAGCAGGGCGTGCAGTTTGGCGCGCCCAAGTACATGGAGTGGTACGGGGCCTTCGGCATCCTGGTGACGCTGGTGTGGCTGTATATCGAGATCCTGCGCCTCCTCTCCAAGCTCCGCAGCCGCAACTAGAGCAGTTCTCCAATTCATGTGCTCTGTTTAGTTGCGTGCAAGGTGGCTTTTTCTTAAGGAAAAAGCCACTTATCATTGTGCTTTCGGTGTACAGCAATCGGAGAACAGCTATAGCCTCCCGCAAGCGGATGCAACTCGGACACCACGCCCGCACATCCGGCCCGGCATTCCATGCGCCTTCCTTCTGGCGCATGGACACTCCACGAGTCAATCGGCGTACTTGGCGCGCAAGCGCTCCGCCGCGGCGGACCGCACCGCAGGTGGGAACCAAGACAGATACCCGTTATCCACGTCTTTTTTTATTGCGGCGGTAGTTGCGGTCTGCTTATCCACGCATACTCTTGGCATAATCCAAGCAAGAGCGGTTCCTCAGTAACTGTTCCAACAATCGGATCCAGGGACCTTGACCGGCCAGACCCAACCCCAGGCTCCGGTTCAGAACACGAGTTCAACCCCATCGCCGCGAACCGGGCCCGAGCCACACCGGGCCGTAATCGCAGCGGGGGGCGGGAGCACTCAAGAGTGACCAGCTACAGCCGTCAGGACGTGTTGCGCATCTTGCAGATCAGTGCCCACCAGTTGCAGGGGTGGGAGCGCGCCGGACTCATCCCTCCGCAGACGGCCTACACCTTCCAGGACCTGGGCCAGTTGCGCACCGTGCGCGCCCTGCGTGCCGAAGAGGTCTCCGCGGCGTCGATCCGTCACTCCATCGTGGCCATGAAGGCCGTGGCCGGGATGACCAATCCACTCCTCGAGGCCTGCCTGGTGCACACCGGCGCCCGCCTCGTCTTCCGTCATCGCGGAGCCATGGTCGACCCCATCCGCCGCCAGTTGCTCTTTGACTTTGAGCGCATCGCCCGCATGGGCAGCATTGACCACCCCACCCCCGCCTCGGAGCCCGCGCCCCTGCGCCGACCCGGTGCACAGGGGCCGCGCGGCGTGCAGGACAAGTTTCTGGCCGCCGTGCAGGCTGAAGAGGCAGGCGAGAAGCAGCGGGCGATTGCCCTCTACGAGGAGATTCTCAGCCTCGATCCCAAGTACGCGGCTGCCTACATCAATCTCGGCACGATCCTCTTCCACCAGCGCAGCTTCAACCTGGCAGAGGAGCTCTACCGCCGCGCCAGCGAGGTCGATCCGGGGTACGTGCTGGCCTTCTTTGACCTGGGCAATGTGCTGGACGAGCTGCAGCGGCCCGACGAGTCGATCGCCGCCTACCGGCAGGCGGTTGCGCTTTCACCCCGCTACGCCGACGCGCACTACAACCTGGCGCTGGCTTACGAGCGCAAGAGCGAGCGGCGCAGGGCGCTGCGCCATTGGCAGGCCTACATCAAGCTGGACCGCTCTGGCCCGTGGGCCGAGCATGCCCGCGGGCAGATCCGCAAGCTGCTCAGCCAGGAGAAGCTGTCGATTGCGGGGCGGGCCACAGGCTTTATCCCGCCCCGCATCGGCACGGCCCCGCTGGTGCTGCTGCACAAGCCTGCCTGACCCCTCGCTGCGGCGCCCATTCTCCGCCCGCCCGTGTTTTCTCTCCCCATCAGCCGTTTACAAACCCACATTTACACAAAAACAATTTGCCTGGGGGACAACTTTCCCTTCCCTCGGCGGCTCTAACTGGATCAAGGAGATAAATATGTCCCTCGGTAAAGTTCTTGCCGTTTCCGCCCTTGTCGCCGCGCTTTTCAGCTGCGCGCCTTCGGGTTCTGCCCAGGTCGTTGTCGGCGTTGGGGTAGCCCCGGAGTGCCCCTACGGCTACTTTGACTACGCCCCCTACGACTGCGCGCCCTACGGCTACTACGGGCCTGACTGGTTTAACGGCGGATTTTTCATCGGCGCCGGCCCCTGGTTCCACGGCCCGCGCGGCTTCTACGGCCACGTGGACAACCGCTTTGACCCGCACCAGGGTTATCGCGGCCCCCTCCCCGGCCGCGGCGCTCAACGCTTCAACCACTTCCAGGGCAACGAGGCCCGGGACGGTCGCGGCAATGTCGGCCATGCCAGCCACGAGGCCGGCGGAGAGCGCGCACTGCCCGGCTACCACGGCGGCGGCGGCGGACACGCGCGCCACTAAAACCTGACGGGCCGATTTCACCCTGGCGCTTGCCGAGCACGGCGCCAGGGTGCGATCGCAAGCCCATCGCCTTCATCGCAGCGGTAGCCGCGGCACGCTCCCCGCCTGCCGCGCACCTTGCGCTGCGTCCCCATTCGATTCAGTTTCCTTCCAGACCCCAGGCCGCCGGTTTTGATACACTCCGATGCCGGAGGCCTACATTCTTGTCGCACTCATCGCATTCCCCCCTCACCCAACTCTCTGAAGAAGAGAGCCTGTTTTTTGCAACCGTAAAGAAGTTTGCGGCCGAAGCCATCGCGCCGCAGGTACGCACCATGGACGAAGAGCAGCACTTTGCCGATCGTCTGGTGAAGCAACTGTTCGAACTAGGCCTGATGGGCATTGAAGTCCCTGAAGAGCTGGGGGGCGCCGGCGGCTCGTTCTTTGACGCGGTGCTGGCCATTGAAGCCATCTCCATGGTTGACCCCGCCGTCGCGGTCCTGGTGGACGTCCACAACACCCTGGTCATCAACGCACTGCGCCGCTGGGCCACGCCCGCGCAACAGCAGCAGTGGCTACCGAAGCTGGCTACCGGCACCGTGGGTGCGTATGCCCTGAGCGAAGCCGGCTCTGGCTCCGATGCGTTTGCTCTGCAAACCCGCGCGGAGAAGACCGATGGCGGCTACCGGCTGAACGGGCGCAAGCTATGGATTTCGAATGGCCGCGAGGCGGGCATGTTCATCACCTTTGCCACGCTCGATCCGGCGGCCGGCTATCGCGGCATCACGGCGTTTCTGGTGGAGCGGGCCGCGCCCGGATTCACCGTCGGCCGCAAGGAAGACAAGCTGGGTATCCGCGCCAGCAGTACCTGCGAGCTCATCTTCGACAACTGCGAGGTGCCTGAGTCAACCCTGCTGGGCGAGCCGGGCAAGGGCTACAAGATCGCCATTGAGACGCTGAACGAGGGCCGCATCGGCATTGGCGCGCAGATGCTGGGCCTGGCCGAGGGCGCCTGGGGACACGCGGCGAAGTACGCCAAGGAGCGCCGCCAGTTTGGCAAGCCTATCGCCGAGTTCCAGGCCGTGCAGTTCACGCTGGCGCAGATGGCCACGGAGATTGAAGCGGTCAAGCTGCTGGTCTATAACGCGGCGCGGCTCAAGGACGCGGGCCAGTCTTACGTGCGTGAAGCGGCCATGACCAAGCTGTTTGCGTCGCAGGTGGCCGAGCGCGTGGCCAGCCAGTCGGTAGAGATCTTCGGCGGCAACGGATTTGTGCGCGAATATCCGGCGGAGAAGTATTATCGCGACGCAAAGGTAGGAAAAATCTACGAAGGTACGTCGAACATGCAGCTGGCGACGATTGCCAAGCTGGTGCTCGGCAAGTAGGCACCTGAATCTTCAAATTGGCAGCGAGGCGTGAGCGCCTGCCTAGAGCAAAACCACGATAACAGTGCCCGGTTGAGCGGCGTGCGAGGTGTTGATTTCTTTAGGAAATCAACACTTTGAAGTCGTGGCTTAGGGTACACCTATCGTGATTTTGCTCTAGCGCCCCCCAGCCCAAGCCACCCCGTCCGTCACCTGCCCGGTATCAATCAGCCGGGTGAGCTTCCACGCCGCCAAATCGACCTGCGCCACCTGGTTGCTGGTCATGCAGGAGACGTAGGCTGCCTTGCTATTCGGGCTGACCACGATCTCCTGCGGATTGACGCCGACCGCGACAGACCGCACCACCTGCATGGTCTTCAAATCAACCACGGCAATCTCGTTCTTCTTCGGCAATGTCACCAGCAGCCAGCGGCCGTCCGGCGTGGGCGCGGTGCCGTAGGCCACGCTGTCGAGCGGAATCCAGCGGCTCACCTGGTTGCTGCGCGTATCGATCACGGCCAGCTGCGGCTTGGTCTGGTCGGCGGTGAACACCCAGCGGTCGTCGTTGGAGATGGCAATCCGCTGCGTGTTGTGGGAGACCGGGATGATGGTGAGCACCTTGCGGGCCGCAATGTCGAGCACCGAGACGGTGCCCGGGCCGACGTTGGCGGTGTAGCCGCGGCGGCCGTCGTGCGAGAGCGCGAGCATGTGGCTCTCCGGCTGGCCGGTGGGGATGGCGCCGATGATCGTAAGCGTCTTGGGATCGATGAGCGAGATGGTCCGGTCGAGCTCGGTGGTCACGTAGAGCAGGCCGTCTTTGGGCCCGAAGATGGGGCAATGGGGACGCACAGGATGGCCGAAGTCGAGTGTGCTGACCACCTTTTGCGAGGCGATGTCGATCACCGCCATCGTGCTGCCGTCGGTGCCCGGCGCGCCCACGCCGGAGTTGCCGTAGATGGGAACGTAGGCGAGTTTGCCGTCGGGCGAGGCAATGACCTCATGCCCCGTAATGCCGCCCTCGGGAACCGACCCAAGCACCGTGCCGGCGGCGGGATCGACAATGGCCAGGCTCTGCTCGCCTTTTTGAGCCACCAGCAGGCGGCCCTGCTGTGCGTGAAGCGCAAACGCAGACAACGAAACAAGAAGCAGGGGAAGAGCAAAACGCATGGACCGCACAGGAGCCTCCGGGGAACACGCAATGAGTCTACAGCACACGCTTGTGGTTCGTGGAGGGGCCGCGCGAGAGCCTTGCCTGCTTGCTGTTGGTCTAGGAGGACGCCGCCCACGGATCGTAAGTACCCGCGCTCCACGAGTGGCCTTCGGGGTCTTTGACGGCGAACTCGCGGCTGCCGTAGGCCGTGTCCTGAAGCGGACGGATGATTTGCGCACCGGCGGCGACGGCGCGGGCGTGCGCAGCGTCCGCATCCGCGACAACGATGTAGGCGCCGCGCGTTTCTGCGTCACCAAGTTCACCCGGTGACCTGTAGCTGTGCGCAAACTCGTCTTCGCGCGCCGAGCCGAGCATGATCATGCCACCGTTGAGCGTCAGCTCGGCGTGGCCGATGCTTCCATCCGGCCCTTCATACACGGCCTTGCGCTCAAACCCAAACACCTGGCAGAACCAGTCAATCGCAGCCGGCGCGTTG
>Ga0302190_10002924_pt1 | contig 10947 bp, 7 predicted proteins | sample II_Bog_E2_3_FD_198784 | JGI IMG/M metagenome (GOLD analysis project Ga0302190, IMG submission 198784) | Peat permafrost microbial communities from Stordalen Mire near Abisko, Sweden - II_Bog_E2_3 | ecosystem: Environmental > Terrestrial > Soil > Wetlands > Peat | place: Sweden: Abisko, Stordalen... | reverse complement strand
CCGCCGAGGCTGCCCAGGCCAACGACACGGCGGAGAATGAAAAGGCCGCCAACGAGGCAGCCGAGCTGGCTGCCGAGGCCAACGGTGCCGCCGCCACGGCCGATCCCAATCAGGATGCGGAGCGCTGCAACGCAGGCCGCGACGCCGATCTGGCCAATAGCAAGGTGAAGGCGCAGGTTTTTACGCACCTGCTTTATCGCCACTGGGACCACTACAACAGCGAGAAGCGCAGCCATCTGTTTATGGTTCCGGCGAACGGCGGTCCGGTGAGGGATTTGAATCCCAACGACACGCACGACGTTCCAGCCGATTATCCTTCGGTGGAGCAGGGCTGCGGCTGCGCCGTTTCGCCCGACGCTCGGGAGCTGGCCTTTACCGAGAATCCCGACCCGGAGCCGGCGACGAGCTCCAGCGCGAAGATATACATCCTGGACCTGACCAACCCAGCGGCACAGCCTGTCGCGATCAGCACGGCGCCGGGCGGCAACTTCAACCCCGCCTACTCGCCCGATGGGAAATGGCTGGCCTGGCGCTCGCAGAACCGCAAGGGCTATGAGAGCGATCGCTTCCGCCTGACGCTTTACGAACGCTCGACGCACAATGCGCGCGAACTGCTGCCCGGCTTCGACCGCTGGATCGAGGAGATCGCCTGGGCGCCGGATTCGAAGACCGTCTACTTTGTCGCGCGCGACCACGGCGAAGCGCCCATCTACCGGACGAATCTGCTGGGCAATCTGGTGCACCGCTACGCCCGGTCCGCAGGAGTATGGAGCGATATCCATGCGCTGCCCGCCAACGGGCGCGAGGCGCTGGTGGGCACGCTCGAACGCTTGCAGCGCCCGGCCGAAGCCGCTTACGCCGATCTGCTGGTAATGGACGACAACGCGCGCACCGGACCCGCGCTCGCGACCCTGGAGCCGCGACGCATCACCCACCTGAACGACGACGTGCTCACCCGGCTGGATCTGCCCGCGATGGAGCCCTTCTGGTTCACCGCCGCCGACAGGACTCGGCTGGAAGGCTTCCTGTTGCGCCCGCCGGCCTTCGATCCCGCCAGGAAGTATCCAGTCAAGCTGCTGATCCACGGCGGGCCGCAGGGCGCGTGGGAAGATGCGTGGAGCTACCGCTGGAATGCGGAGTTGCTGGCGGCGAACGGCTATGTGGTGGTGATGATCAATCCCCGCGGCTCGGTCGGCTACGGGCAGGTGATCGTGGATGGGGTGAACGGCGACTGGGGCGGCAAGCCCTATACCGACCTGATGACCGGCCTGGATTACGCCGAGCAGCACTACTTCATGCTGGACAAGAATCGCGAGTGCGCTCTCGGCGCAAGCTTCGGCGGCTACATGGCCAACTGGATCCTCGGCCACACCAACCGCTTCCGCTGCATCGTGAGCCATGACGGATTGTTCAACGCCGAATCGGCCTACGGCACAACGGAAGAACTCTGGTTCAACGAGTGGGAGTTCAAGGGCAAGCCGTGGGATTACGCCGAGAGGCCTGAGTCGGAAAACCCCTTTCGCCGCTGGTCTCCGTCGCTCTACGCGGCCAACTTCAAGACGCCCACGATGGTGATTCACAGCCAGCTCGACTATCGCCTGGACGTGAGTGAGGGCTTCCAGCTCTTCACCGCGCTGCAACGGCAGAACGTGCCCAGCATGATGCTCTACTTCCCGGACGAAGGCCACTGGGTGCTGAAGCCGCAGAACTCGCAGCTTTGGTATAAGACCGTGAACGGCTGGGTGGATGCCTGGACGAAGTGACGGGGACATTGGCCAGTGAACAGTGAACAGTGGACAGTTTGGGTGCCCAGGTCCGGATTCTCGGACCTGGGACACCATCAGAACTATCATTAACTTAGGTTGCAATATGGCAGATCGCTCAGGATGACAGTCTTTGGTTATTCAGATTTGGGCTGAATTGGTAACTACAATCAATCCTCAGCAGGAAGATTTAGAAGCTAGGAGCTGAAAAATGCCCTTCGCCCATAAACCCGCCAAGCCCCGCGCCTTGCTGAACGAAGCCGGCCTGTACGAGTATGCCGTGCGCTCGCTGGGCCGGGCGATGCGCTCGGAGGCCGGTCTGCGGCGGCTGATGGAGCGCCGTGTGGAGCCGGGCGAGCGGGGTGAGGCGATCGTTGCCGCAGTCGTCGAACGCCTCAAAAAACAGCGTTATCTGGACGATAAGTCCTTTGCCGAGACCTATGCCCGCCTGCGCCAGGAGAATGAAAAGTTCGGGGTGCGCCGCGTCCGCCAGGAGTTACAGCAGAAGGGCGTCGCCGGACCATTGATCGCCGAGACGCTGGAGGCCCGCTACGGCCAGAGTAACGAGGAGGCGCTGGCCCGCGCGCACATGGAGCGCAAGCGCCTGCGCAAGCCGGAGAACGAGAAAGAGACGGCGCGCGTGATGCGGCGGCTGGTCGCCGCGGGCTTTTCCACCGGCGTCATCTACAAGATTCTGCGTCAGTGGGATGTGCCGGATGAATCGCTGGCCGCGCTGGAGAACCTGGCGGACGAACCGCACGCGGAGTAAGGGCCTGTCCACGGCAATCCAAAGTGCTGTATGCTGGTAATGCGCGCCCGTAGCTCAGCTGGATAGAGCGAACGCCTCCGGAGCGTTAGGTCGGGAGTTCGAATCTCTCCGGGCGCACCATATCCATCGAAAGATAAAGCAAGATTGATCGATTGCACTTCCCTTCCCTCCAGTCCAAATAAATTAGGACCAGCGGCTTTGGCGCCGTTTCATCCCGAACAGCGCCCGACGGAGTTCCGGGTTCTTCGATACACTAAAAGTACAACCATGCCGCCAGCCCATCGCATCCATCGGTGATCGAGCGATGGCCGGGAGGCGGCGCTTCTTGGGAAAGTCGAACGGCCCGATGTCCATATTTTCTGCAAGCTGCAGCTCAATCCGCCACATCGCTCTCGCTCTATCGTTGAGCCTTGCCTTGATGCCTTGCGGTCTGATGGCGCAACTCGCCTCGCCCTTTCAGGGCAGCGTGCCCCAGGGTGAGGCGTCGGCCCAGCCCGTGGCGCTCACCCTCGACGAGGCCGTCGAGAGAGGGCTGCGCGCGAATCTCGGCGTCATCCTGAGCGGCACACAGACGGCGGCCGCGCGCGCCGAGCGGCTCAGCCAGTTGCAGGCCCTGCTGCCGGGGGTCGATTTGAGCGCGAAGGAAACGGTGATGCAGGTGGACCTGCCCGCCGAGGGTCTGCGCATCCCTGGCATTGCCACGATCATCGGACCCTTTGGATTCACCGATCTGCGCTCGTCGCTGAGCTGGTCGCTGATCGATGTTGCCTCGCTGCGCAACTATATGGCAGCGCGCCACAATTTCAGCGCCGCGCAGTTGTCGGCCCAGGATGCGCGCGAACTGGTGGTGCTGGTGGTCGGCAACGCCTACCTGCTGGTGCTGGCCGATCAGAGCCGCGTGGCCAGCATCGAGGCGCAGACTGCCACGGCAAAGATCTCGCTCGATCAGGCATCTGCGCGCCACCAGGCGGGAACCGCACCGCTGCTGGATGAGCTGCGCGCCCGCGTCGATTTCCAATCTTTGCAGCAGCAGTTGATCGCGGCCAGCAACACGCTGGAAAAGGATAAGTTGGCTCTCAAGCGCGTGATCGGCCTGCCGCTGGAGCAGAGCTTCACGCTCACGGACAAGGTTCCCTATGCTGCCTTCGACGGGATCGACGTGGAGAAGGCGATCCGCGAGGCCCACGCCAACCGCAAGGACCTGGCCGCGATGGTGGAGCAGGAGAAGGCCGCTGACGAGCAGCGCAAGGCCGCGACCGCCGCACGCCTGCCCACGCTCACCTTTAACGGCGACTACGGCGACATCGGCCCCACGCTCTCTCACTCGCACGGCACGGGCGACGCCACGGGTAACTTCAGTGTGCCGCTCTTCGATGAGTTTGCGCTGCGCGGCCAAGCCAAGCAGGCCCAGGCGCAACTGGATGCGGCGCAAGCCAAGTTGAGCGACAAGAATGCGCAGATCGACGCCGATGTGCGCGATGCGCTGCTGGATATTGCCGCCGCCGAGAAGCTGGTCGAGGTGGCCAAATCCAGCGTCGAGCTGGCCAACGAAGCCCTCAGCGAGGCGCAGTTGCGCTATGCGAACGGCGTCAGCGACAACCTGGCCGTCAGCCAGGCCCAGCAATCCGTGGCCCAGGCCAACGATCAATATGTGACCAGCCTCTACCGGCACAACCTCGCCAAGCTCAGCCTGGCGCGCGCGCTGGGCCAGGGCCAGAACTACAAGAATTATCTGGGAGGAAAGTAAACGTGGCGGATTATACCCCTGTATCCATCGAAAGCGATCCTGAAGAAGGCGGCGAGGCCGCGCAGCCGAATACCCGCCGCAGAGCCATTGTTCTGGTCGTGGTTGCCGTCCTGACGCTGGTTGCCGTGGGTCTCTGGTGGCGTTCGACATTTAGTGAAGACACGGACGACGCCCAGATCAACGGACACCTGATCCAGATCAGTTCGCGCGTCGCCGGACAGGTCGCCAAGGTCTATGTCGATGAGAATCAGGTGGTCAAGGCGGGCGACGTGATCGCCGAGCTGGACCCCTCCGATTACAAGATCGCCGTGGAGAATGCCGAGGCAGCCCTCGCCAGCGCGCAGGCTGCGGCAGCCGCCGCCAACGTCAATGTGCCAATCACCAGCGTCAACACCGGCAGCCAGTTGAGCTCGGCCGACGCCAATCTGACCGGCTCCGAGGCCGGCGTCCAGTTGGCGGAGCAGCAGCTCGAGGCCGCTCACGCCCAGGTGGCTCAGGCCAAGGCCGGCAACACCAAGGCACAGGCCGATCTGGAGCGCTTCAAGCCGCTGGTGGAAAAGGATGTGATCAGCAAGCAGCAGTTTGACGCCGCTGTGGCCACCGCCGACGCCGCCAAGGCCGCGCTCTCCAGCGCCCGCCACTCCGAGGATGCGGCCGCGGAGGCTGTGAATGTGGCCAAGGAGCGCGAGAAGCAGGCCGAGGCCGGATTGACATCGGCCAAGACGGGCCCCGATCAGGTGGCCGCGCAGAAAGCCCGCGCCCAGCAGGCCGAGGCCATGGTTCTCCAGGTCCAGGCGCAGCTCGATATGGCCCGGCAGAATCTCAGCTACACGCGCATCATCGCGCCCACCGCCGGCATCATCACGCGCAAGAGCGTCGAGGTCAATCAGAACGTGGCTCCGGGGCAGAACCTGACCATGCTGGTCTCGCTCGAGGGCCTCTGGGTCACGGCCAACTTCAAGGAGACGCAGTTGCGCTCGATGGCCTCCGGACAGGCGGCGGAGATCGAGGTGGACGCGACCGGCAAGACCTACCACGGCAAGGTGACGCAGATCGGCGGCGCCACCGGCTCCGTACTCTCGCTCTTCCCGCCGGAGAACGCCACCGGCAACTACGTCAAGGTGGTGCAGAGAGTGCCGGTGCGCATCGACTTCACCAACCTGGCCCAGGAAGACCCGAATCACGAGTTGAGGCCCGGGCTCTCCGCCGAGCCGAAGGTGATGGTGAAGTAGGCCAGATCGAGTCAGGGAGCGGGAAGCCGCTTGAGTGACAGTGGCTTCCTGCCTCAGAGTCTTTGATACCGTGGCTTACACTCAAACTGTATGCTTAACCGAGGCTATGCCTACACCACTATCATCCATAACAGATACCATGGACAAACCCTGCTCCGTCACCTGGCAAGCCTTTATCCCCATTCAAGCCCACAAGTCTGGCAACAAAATCTGAACAACGGCGAAGTCACGCTCGACGGCGTTACCGCCATCGGAAGCGAATCGCTCACTTCAGGACAAACCCTTGTCTGGAACCGTCCGCCCTGGATCGAACCAGATGCCCCTCAGCACTTCGGTGTTCTGTTCGATGACACTGATCTGTTGGCCGTCAACAAACCCAGCGGGCTGCCCACCCTGCCCGGCGGCGGCTTCCTGGAGAACACCCTGCTGCGCCTGGTGCAAAAGCAATTCCCCAACGCAAACCCTGTCCACCGGCTGGGCCGAGGCACCAGCGGCATCGTCATCTTTGCCAAAACATCGCAGGCGGCCTGCAATTTAGAGGCAAACTGGAACACGCCGAAGGTGCAAAAGATCTACCGGGCGCTGGCTGAAAACATTGCCGAGCACGACAGCTACGAAATCCTCACCCCCATCGGCCTGGTGCCGCACCCGCGCCTGGGTTCCGTGTGGGCAGCCAGCCCCAGTGGCAAGCCGTCCAAGACTTTGGCAAAAGTGATCGCACGCAACGCAAACAGCACAACATTTGAGGTAAGCCTGTGTTCTGGCCGCCCACATCAAATCAGAATCCATCTGGCATCCATTGGGCATCCCCTGGTTGGCGATCCGCTCTACGGGGTAAGCGGCCAGCCTCTTGAAAATCTTCCCGGCCTCCCCGGCGATGGAGGATATTATTTACACGCCCATTTTCTGAAATTCCAGCACCCCATCACCGGAGAACAAATCCATCTTGAGGCGGCTTTGCCGTCCGGTTTCTGATTGCATCGTCAGGTTCACGGCGGGAATCAGATCAGTGGGTCCGTTGAAACCGGCGCGATCCCTCCGGATAGCTGCTGGAAAGTCGCCCGGCGCCCAGCGATATTCTCTTTCCCTCTCACCGCGCCATCAGCACCAGCAGCCAGGCATTGAGGCCGGCGATGAGCACGGCGACGAGCCAGGACAGCGCCTGCAGCCAGCGGGCGTTTACAAACTCGCCCATCATCTTGCGGTTGCCGGTAAACAGAACCAGCGGGACGACGGCAAAGCTGAGTTGCAGCGAGAGAATTACCTGGCTCAGAATGAGCAGCTTCTCCGTGCCCTGTTCACCGGTGAAGGCGACGACGAGGATCGTCGGGATGATGGCCAGCGAGCGCGTGATCAGCCGCCGCAGCCAAGGGGCGACCTTCAGGTGGATGAAGCCTTCCATGACAACTTGTCCGGCGAGGGTTCCGCTGATGGATGAGTTTTGCCCCGAGGCCAGCAGCGCCACGGCAAAGAGCGTGCTGGCGCCGGCGACGCCCAGCAGCGGACTGAGCAGCTTGTAGGCGTCCTGGATGGCGGCCACCTCGTAATGGCCGCTGCGATGGAAGACCGCCGCGGCCACAATCAGAATTGCCGCATTGACAAACAGAGCGATGGTCAGCGCCGCGGCCGAATCGATGTTGGCCATCGTGATCGCCTCGCGCTTGCCCTTGGGCGTGCGCTCGTAGTTGCGGCTCTGCACGATCGACGAGTGCAGATAAAGGTTGTGCGGCATCACCGTCGCGCCCAGAATTCCGATGGCGATGTAGAGCATCTCCGGATTGGTGACGATCTCCGGAGAGGGGATGAAGAAGTTGCGCAGCGCCACCCAATGCTCGGCGTGCGAGAGCAGCACCTGCACTACGAAAAGGCCAGCGATGGTGCCGATCAGCGCAATCACCAGCGCCTCGATGTAGCGGAAGCCCCAGCGCTGCATGAGGAGAATCAACAGCACATCGGCGCCGGTAATCAGCACGCCCCAGATGAGCGGAATGTGGAAGAGCAACTCGAGGGCGATCGCCGAGCCGATCACCTCGGCCAGATCGCAGGCGGCGATGGCGATCTCCGCGCCTATCCACAGAAAAAAACTGACGCGCCGCCCGTAGGCCTGATGGCAGATCTGCGCCAGGTCGCGCTCCGTTGCAATGCCGAGCTTGAGCGAGAGGCTTTGCAGCAGAATGGCCATCAGATTCGAGGCCATGATGACAAACAGCAGCGTGTAACCGAAGCGCGAGCCGCCGGCGATATCCGTCGCCCAGTTGCCGGGGTCCATGTAACCGACCGAGATGATGAATCCCGGACCGAGAAAGCCCAGCAGCCGCCGCCAGTAGTGCGGCGAGCGCGAAAGGCGCACCGTCGAATGGACTTCGGGCAGCGAGGGAACGCGATGCTCCGGGTCCGGCGCAAGCCCGGGGATCAGCGGCAATGGCGTGAATTCCGTAGCGCTCATAGATACCAGTATGCCACAATGGTATTAACTATGGTTAACCTTTTTTATTATTCCATATTATTTCACTTTTTCCGGCAGAATCCATACCGCTTCAGCCGCCGGATGTCCGAGGATCGTGATGCCCTCCGGTAGCTCGATGGCAACGGTTTGGTCGTAATTCTGACAGGCAACGCGCAGCCGGCTTCCCGGCCCGATCCCGGCGCCGTGAAGAAATCTGAGCAGCTTGGGGTCGCGCTCCTCCAGGCTCACCACCACCGCGCTCACTCCCGCCGCGCTCTCGGAGAGCCTCCGCTCGCCCCGCCGCTTGCGCGCCTCGGGGCGCTCGGGCAGGACGTGGTTGCCGTGCGGACAAGCGCCGCCCGCGCCCAGCTTCTCCTCGAGCTTGGCCTCGAAGGCCGGCGAGACGGCGTGCTCCAGCCGCTCCGCCTCCTCGTGAATCTCGTGCCACTCCATGCCGAAGACTTCGCTCAGCATGCGCTCGATCAAGTGATGGCGCAGCGCGGTGCGATAGGCCCGCTCGCGCCCCGCCGCGGTCAGCCGCAGCGCGCCCTTGGCCGCGACGTAGCCGTCGCGCTTCAGGCGCTTGAGCGCCATTGTGACCGCCGGGGCCGAGACCTCGAGACGATGCGCCAGCAGTGCCGGAATCACCTCGCGCCCTTCAGCCTCGGCCTCCAGAATGGCCTTCAGGTAGTTCTCTTGCGAAACCGCTATCGAGTCCCTCATCGCCGCGCCTTCATCCTGGAATACCTTTGTATTCGACCCTGTTATACATGGGAAAGACAGCGAGGGTGAGCATCAGACCTGGTTCCTTGTTCACTGTTCCCTGACCACTACCCACTCGCCGCTCGTCAGATACTCATGAATCGAAGCGGCGGCCTTGCGCCCAGCGCCCATGGCGAGGATCACCGTGGCTCCGCCGGTGACGATGTCGCCGCCGGCGAAGACGCCCGTCTTCGAGGTCCTCATCGACTCAGGATCGGCGACGATGTAGTTGCGCTTGTTGGTGGCCAGATCGGGCGTGGTGCTCTGGATCAGCGGATTGGCCGTGGTGCCGACGCCGATGATGACGACGTGGGCGGGCAAGACAAACTCGCTGCCCTTGATCTCGACTGGGCGGCGGCGGCCGCTCTCGTCCGGCTCGGATAACTCCATGCGCACACAGCGCGCGCCGGTCAGCCAACCCTTCTCATCGCCCAGAAACTCGACCGGGTTGGTGAGCATCTGGAAGGCGACGCCCTCTTCGCGCGCGTGCTTGACCTCTTCGGCGCGGGCCGGCATCTCGGCAGCCGAGCGGCGATAGACGAGCGTGGCCGTGCGCGCCCCGAGCCTGCGTGCCGTGCGCACTGCGTCCATTGCCGTGTTGCCTCCGCCGACGACGATCACATCGCGATCGCGGCAATCGTAGACCGGCTCGTCGAAGTCGGAGTTATAGGCGCGCATCAGATTCACGCGCGTCAAAAACTCGTTGGCCGAATAGACGCCGTTGAAGTGTTCGCCTGGTACATTGAGAAAGACCGGCAGACCCGCGCCGGTGGCGACGAAGACCGCGTCGTAGCCTTCCTCCTCGATCAGCTCGTTGATGGTGACGCTCTTGCCGACAACTACGTTGGTCTCGAACTCGACGCCCATGCGGCGCAGGTTGTCCACCTCGCCCTTCACAATCGTCTTGGGCAGACGAAACTCGGGAATGCCATAGACAAGCACGCCGCCCAGCTCATGCAGCGCCTCGAAGACGCGCACGCGATGGCCCTTCTGAATCAAGTCTCCAGCCGCGCTCAAGCCCGCAGGACCGCTGCCAACGATGGCCACGCTCTTGCCCGTGGGCGCAGAATTCGCAGGCAGGCCGAGCTGGCCGCTCTCGCGCTCGAAGTCGGCGACAAAGCGCTCCAGGTTGCCGATGGCCACCGGCGCACCCTTCTTGCCCAAAATGCAGCCGCCCTCGCACTGATTCTCCTGCGGGCAGACGCGGCCGGTGATCGCCGGCAGCGAGTTGTCCTCGCGCAGCTTGGAGGCCGCGGCCAGATACTCGCCGGCATGAATCAGCGCGACGATCTCTTTGATCTTGACGCCCACCGGGCATTCGACGACGCAGCCCGGCTTGGCGCATTCGATGCAGCGCGAGGCCTCGGTGACGGCAGCCATCACATTCAGGCCAAGATTGACTTCCTCGAAGTTGCGGCTGCGCACCTTGGGGTCCAGCTCCGGCATCGGGCTGCGCGCAATCTTCATGCGGTCTTTCAGGGGAATAGGATTTTTTTCAGACATCATGCCTCTCCCCCGCGGCCAGCTCCGCGCGCAGCTCCGCCAATTCTTCTTCTTTGTGCTCCTGGAAGTGCTTGAGCGAGGCGCACTCCTTCTCGCGATACATTGTATTGCGCTGCATCAGCACCTCGAAGTTGACCATGGAGGCGTCGAACTCGGGGCCATCGACGCAGGCGAATCTGCTCTGCGTACCCATCAGCACGCGGCAGCCGCCGCACATTCCAGTGCCGTCCACCATGATCGAGTTGAGGCTGACCATGGTGCGAATGCCCAGCGATGTGGTGATGCGGGCGACGGCGCGCATCATCGGCACCGGCCCAACGGCGAGAACAAAATCGATCGGCTTACCCGATGCAATCAGCTCGTCGAGTTTCTTGGTGACCAGCCCTTCTTCGCCGTAGCTGCCATCGTCGGTCATGATGTGGGTTTCGCTGCTGGCCTCGCGCACCTCGTCCTCGAAGACGACCATCTCGCGGGAGCGCGCGCCCTCGATGAAGACGACGCGATTGCCCGCGGCCTTGAGCGCATTGGCCGTGGGCAGCGCCATCGCCGTGCCCACGCTGCCGGCCAGGATCACCACAGTTCCATAGTTTTCAATCTCGGAGGGCTTGCCCAGCGGGCCGACGATATCCAGAATCGAGTCGCCCGTCTCCAGCGAGTTCAGCAGCGCGGTCGTCTTGCCGACGGCCTGCACGACGATGGTGATCGTCCCCCATGCGGCATCCGAC
>Ga0302190_10002921_pt1 | contig 10958 bp, 9 predicted proteins | sample II_Bog_E2_3_FD_198784 | JGI IMG/M metagenome (GOLD analysis project Ga0302190, IMG submission 198784) | Peat permafrost microbial communities from Stordalen Mire near Abisko, Sweden - II_Bog_E2_3 | ecosystem: Environmental > Terrestrial > Soil > Wetlands > Peat | place: Sweden: Abisko, Stordalen... | reverse complement strand
CACTCACCGCAGTGTCGCCATCCGGATCGGCCCCGTCGATCGCCTCAGTCGTCATGGTCCAGGTCCTCCTCCGCCGGGCCGGCCGGCTGATGGTCGAAACGTCACCGGCTCGGCCGCCGGTCGGCACCGGGCAGTAACGTGCCGGCTACGCCTGTCGCACAGTCTGGCAAGCCGGTGGCCCGCCGTCGAACGGCCGGCCGCCCGCCGTCGAACGGCCGGTCGCCCACGTCGTCGTCCCGTCCGGTCTCCCGACACCACCCGCACCCTGGGGCCGGTCCTACTCTGGGAAAGTGGAACTTCGGTATCTCTACGTGGGCTCGTCCGACACCGGGGCCGACGTCGCCGCCTGGCTCCGCCTGCCGGGGATCAGCCTGGCATGGAGGTTCCGGCACTTCGGTGCCGACGTGGCAGCGGTGGACACCGGGGGGAGCCCCACCGTCCTGGTGGCTGACCACCGGCCGCCGGGGTCGGTGCTCCCGATCTACACCTCAGGAGATCTCACGGCGACGACCGCGACCCTCGAGGCCGCGGGTTGGACCCGTCATCTCGGTCCGGTCGGCACCCCCGAGGGACCGGCCACCGTCCTGCGCTCCCCCGGAGGAACGGAGATCGCCGTCCTCCAGGTCGACCGTCCGCAGGCCATGGAGCGGGCCTGGACCGACGAGGGGAACACCCGCCGCGTCAGGGGATGACCGGGGAACGCATGCCGACGTTCCGCCGACCGCCGACCACCGACCCGCACCGATCTCCCGTTGCCGACGAGTCCCACGGTCCACCCCCCTGCCGCCCGACCCCGACGGGTCTGCGTCGGGTCCACTGCAGGTCCGCCCGCCATCCCGGGGCGGGACCTCCGCGCCGGAGGAGAGTCCGGTTGGCGGTCGTCCGGTCGTCCGGTCGTCCGGCCGTCCAATCGTCCGGTCGTCCAATCGTCCGGATGCCCGGACGCCCGGACGCCCCGTTCAGGCCGGAGGTAGCTGAGACTCGAGCCCGGAAGTGGGCCTGGCAGTGGGTTCGATCTCGGGCCACAGCCCCCGCCGGTCCGGGGTCAGCAGCATCTGGGTGTACTTCCCGCCGAGGTGGGCGGACCGCCAGCACAGCATGGACTGGGCCAGGGGAAGGACCACCGCCGGGTCGGTGGTCGTCGTGTGCCACCGCGGGTCGGCGGCCAGGTCGAAGCACAGCCACGAGCCGTCCCCGAACTGCACGTAGGCGTGGGTCGGCGTGCGTTCGACGGCCAGGTTGCACTGTTCGAGCGCCGGGTCGGTACCCCCCGAGACGCGGTGGGGGCCGAGGAGGAAGTTCCGCCAGTCGAACTCGTAGTGGGCCGAGCGCCGCCACCCCTCGGGCGTCGCCCCGGCGAGGAACGGCACCAGCGAGGAGCCGTCGCACTGCACCGGCACGTCCAGGCCGACCACCTCGGCCACGGTCGGCACGATGTCCACCGCCTCGGTGTACTCCTCCACCACCCGGCCGAACCCGCCGGGGTGTCCGGGGTGCCGCACGATGCACAGCACGTGGTAGCTCTCGTCGAAGTACCCGAGCTTCTCGACCAGGCCGTGGTCGCCCAGCTGTTCACCGTGATCGGAGGTGACGACGATCACCGTGTCGTCGTAGGTCCCGGTGTCCCGCAGGTGGTCGACCAGCCGGCCCAGCTGGTCGTCGACCTCGGAGACCATGCCGAAGTACTGGGCCCGGATCCGGGCCATCTCCGCCGGGTCGACCGGGGCCGAACAGAACGGGATGCCGAGCGCCATGCGGTGCAGCGGGTGGATGTCGTCGGCCACGGGGATGGGGACCCCGACCTCCTCCGGTCGGTAGGCCTCCGACCAGGCACCGGCTGCGGCGTAGGGGGGATGGGGCCGCCAGAAGCTGACATGGGCGAACCACGGGCCGTCCTGCTGGTCGATCCACTCGATGGCCCGTCCGGCCAGAAACGCCGAGGCGCTGTGTCCGGCCGGGCGGTCGGGCTCCGTGTTGAGGGCGTCCACCGGGGAGAGGGCCCCGTAGCCGAGCGACTCGAGCCAGGCCAGCCAGCCGGTGAACCGGCTGTCGAGCGGGACGACAGGATCGAACCCGGGGAGCACGCCCTCGTAGTTCTCGAGGCGGGGATCCTCGGGGTCGGTCACGGTGGCCGGGTCGACGCCCTGGTCGGTGTAGCCGAAGAGCGCCGGTCGGTAGCCGGCCCGACGTCCCAGCCGGGCCACGTTGTCCAGGCGGTCCTCCAGGGGGCTCCCGTTGGCCACCACCCGGTTGTTCATCTGGTACGTCCCGGTGTACAGCGCCGCCCGACCCGGGGCGCACGGCGTGGCCTGGCTGTAGTGGGAGGCGAACCGGACCCCCTCGGCGGCCAGACGGTCGAGATGCGGTGTCCGCACCAGGGGGTGCCCGGCGGCGGAGAGGCAGTCGGCCCGGAACTGGTCGAGCGTGACGAGGAGCAGGTTCATGCCCCCGATTCTGGCAACACCGCCCCGGCCCCACCACCCTGACGCAGCCGACAGGTCGGCCACCGGGACACCCGGATGCTCAGCCCGTCGTCCGGGCCAGGCCGGCGAGGAGGGGCTCGTAGTCCGCCAGACCCGGGATGACCAGGCGCTCGACCTTGCCGGCGTCGTCGATGTCCCGGAGGGCCACGGCGGCGTCGAACGCCGGGTCCGCCTCGAAGACCGCCCGCTCCCGGTCCGGGAGCCGGCCGCCCTGGAGGACCAGGCTGGCCATCGAGGCCGGCGACAGGCCCGCCCCGTACGACGGGTCCACCGTGCACCGCCACCGCTTGGCCACCACGTGGAGGCCGATGGGGCCGGTGACCCCGTCGGGGAACAGCCCGGCCAGGGCAGTGGCGCCCCGGAGCTCGTGGTGTCGGTCGGCCCCGAGACCGGCCTCGTAGGTGGTCCCGTCGCGCAGGTCCACCAGGTGCCCGATGTCGTGGAGGAGCGCCGCGGCCACCAGGTCGTCGGGGAGTCCCCGGCGGCGGGCCAGGGCCGCACACTGCAGGGCGTGGTCGAGCTGGGTGACGTGCTCGCCGTAGCGGTGACCGCCGAAACGGTCGTAGAGGTCGAGTACCTCGGCCACGGAGCCGAGCCCGTCCGTGCCCTCCCCCGCCTCCGGTCGCATGTGGGGGAATGGTACTCCGGGGGGTCCGTCCGGCCCCGCCGGCGGGGGTCCACCCGGGGCGAGCCCTCAGGTGGTCCTTCCGGCGACGGGCGGGGGCGCGCTCCCCCGCCGGCGCCGGGCCACCAGCAGCTGGCGCCACACCAGCAGGGCCACCAGCACCAGGGCGAACACCGCCAGCGCGGTCCGTCCGGTCAGCCACCCCGACTGGTACCCCGTCCGCACGTCGGCCAGCGGGTAGACGACACCGGTGTCGGCCGGATCGACCGAGACCACCACCGTCGTGCCCTCCTCCAGCGGTCCGGGCAACCCGAGGATGTCCCGGGTGACCGGGTGGCCATCCACGGTGAAGGTGCCGGGACAGGTCACGGTGACCACGGCAGGGTGCCCGCCGGTGGCCGTGTCGCAGTAGTCGATCCGGGCCACCGTGGTCACCCCGGACCGCCGCAGGGTGGCGTAGTCGTGGCGTCGGGCCACCGTCGGCAGGACGGACACCACGGCCACGGCCACCAGGGCACAGCCCAGGAGCAGCACCGCGGGCCAGCGCATGGAGGCGGCGGCCCGTCCGTCCCCGGTCCCACTGGGCATGGGTCGAGTATCCCATGCCGGCACCCCCCGTCCTCCGGTCCACCCGGGGCTCCCCGGCGACCGGCCCCGACGGTGCCATCCCGGGGACCGGGGCGGAGGACCGGAGCACAGGACCGGGGCGGCGGACCGGGGCGTGGACGCCCGAGACCGACGTCCCACGGTCGGGGTCCCGGCGACCTACCATGGGGCATGCCCGTCGACCCCGCCCCCGGACGCCCGCCGGCCCGGTCGGGTCGCAGCCAGCACCCCAGGAGCACGACGTGAGCGAACCAGCCGACGTTCCCACCAAGTTCGCCCGTCTCGGGCTCACGTTCGACGATGTGATGCTCCTGCCCGGTCGCTCCGACGTGGTGCCCAGCCAGGTGGACACGGCCACCCGGGTCACCCGGAACATCCGGGTGCGTATCCCGTTGCTGTCCTCGGCCATGGACACCGTCACCGAGTCGCGGATGGCCGTGGCCATGGCCCGACTGGGCGGTGTCGGGGTCCTCCACCGCAATCTCTCGGCCGACGACCAGGCCGCCCAGGTCGACCTGGTCAAGCGGTCCGAGGCCGGCATGATCTCCGACCCCGTGACCTGCTCGCCCGACGCCACGCTGGCCGACGTCGAGGCCCTGTGTGCCCGGTACCGGATCTCCGGCGCACCGGTGGTCGACGCCTCGGGCGTGCTCCTCGGCATCGTGACCAACCGGGACATACGCTTCGAACGCGACCTCTCCCGCCCCGTGCGCGAGGTCATGACACCGATGCCCCTGGTGACGGCGGCCCCCGGCGTGTCCAAGGAAGCGGCCCTCGACCTGCTGGCCCGTCACAAGGTGGAGAAGCTCCCCCTCATCGATCCGTCCGGGCGGCTCACCGGACTGATCACCGTGAAGGACTTCACCAAGAGCGCCGACTTCCCCGACGCCACCAAGGACGCCCACGGACGCCTGGTCGTCGGGGCGGCCATCGGTGTCGGGGAGGACTCCTACAAGCGGGCCGGGCAGCTGGTCGACGCCGGGGTGGACTTCCTGGTGGTCGACACGGCCCACGGGCACTCGTCGGGGGTGCTGGAGATGGTGGCCCGCCTGAAGAAGGACACGACGGTCGACGTGGTCGGCGGCAACGTGGCCACCCGCGAGGGGGCCCAGGCCCTGATCGACGCCGGGGCCGACGGGGTGAAGGTCGGGGTCGGCCCGGGGTCGATCTGCACCACCCGGGTGGTGGCCGGGGTCGGCGTCCCGCAGGTCACGGCCATCTACGAGGCCTCCCTGGCCTGCCGGCCGGCCGGGGTGCCGCTCATCGGCGACGGGGGCCTGCAGTACTCCGGGGACATCCCGAAGGCCATCGTGGCCGGTGCCGACACGGTGATGCTGGGCTCGCTGCTGGCCGGCTGCGAGGAGTCCCCCGGGGAACTGGTCTTCATCAACGGCAAGCAGTACAAGTACTACCGGGGCATGGGCTCGCTCGGGGCCATGCAGTCGAACGACCACCAGCGCTCCTACTCCAAGGACCGCTACGGCCTCCAGGACGTGCCCACCGACGACAAGCTGGTCCCCGAGGGCATCGAGGGCCAGGTCCCCTACCGGGGTCCGCTGTCGGCCGTGGCCTTCCAGCTGGTGGGCGGCCTGCGCTCCGGCATGGGGTACGCCGGGGCCCGGACCATCGACGAGCTCCAGGAGCGAGGCGAGCTGATCCGCATCACCGCGGCGGGCCTGAAGGAGTCGCACCCCCACGACATCCAGATGACCGTCGAGGCCCCGAACTACTTCTCCGAGTAGCCGCCGGGCCGGTCCGGGACCCCGGGGACGGTGGCTGACGGCGTGGATCGGCCACCGACCCGTCCGGGTACGGGGACCGGTGGAGTCCCTGCGTGCCCCGGAGTGTCCCGGAAGGCGGCGGAACGGGCCACCGCCGCTCCCCCCGGGCCCCGGCGACGCCGAAACGCCCGGCCCGGTGCCGCTCCGACGACGGCATCCCTCCTCATCACCGCCCTGGCGCTGACCACCGTCGTGATGGCTCTGACCGCCTGCGTCCAGGGCCCGACGGCTCCCGCGGCGTCCACCGGACCGGACGCCCACTTCTCCTACCGCCTCGACGACGGGGTCGACGTCGACGTCGTCAACCTCTCGCGCGCCTCCCGGGCCGACGCCGGCACGCTGGTCCAGCTCGCCGACAATTCGACGGTGACCCAGGCACCCGATCGGTACCTGGTCGACCCTCCACCCGATGGTGGCCTCTTCGACGACCATGACCTCATCGTCATCACCGACGACGGGCTCTACTGGTTGAGCGTGCACTGCCGGGGTGGCTTCCTCACCGGGATGTGGCCCCTCCGTGACACCACGCGCGCCCCCGGCACCTACGGCTTCGCCAACATCGCCAACGGCGACGGTTGGGCGCCGAACGAGCTCCTGCCGGGGTCCGAGGGTCACCAGGTGGACGCCGGCGAGAACTGCCCGGCCGCGCCGTCGGTCGTACCGGCGGTCGGCGGCGAGTACACCTTGGCCGTTCCGCTGGGCGGCACGGACGCCTCGACCACGTGTGAGGAGGGCGCCTTCGCCGCAGCCTCCGGGGCGAACGGACAGCCCGTCGCAGTCGCCACCGACGACGAGGTCGAGGGGAGCCGGCACGAGTTCACCTTCGCCGGGGTGCTCGGCCAGGAGTTCGCCGGGGACACACCGGAGTGCGGAGGACCGGGCGTCCCCAACGACGCGCTCGAGGACTGCGTCGGCAACGTCGTCCAACTGGACTACTCGCTCACCTACGAATTCTGGGACGCCGGTACGACGTCGACCGACTTCGGCGGGACCACTGACCAGCTCCGGGTGTCGACGGACCTCCGGATCACCCCGGTGGACTTCCGCACCGCCGCTCCACAGGTCGGCTGTCCTGCCGGCAGTTCGCCGGTCACCGGACAGGCCGGGATCAACCTCGAGAACCTGAACACGCCGATGGACGCGCAGTACTGGTGCGCGCCAGGGTCCATCTCTTCCGCAACGGTGTGTGGGCCCGCCGACGCGTTGGCGCCGATGGACACGGTGAGATCCAGCGTCGCCGCCACCGAGGTCGTCGACAACCGGGACTGCCCGTCAGTCCAGCACTTCCCGGCCGGCACCCTCGGGACGATGTGCCTCGCCCCCTACGTAGGGCGGACCTCGTGGACCAACGTCGAACAGACCACCCCCGCGGGACCCCCGGGCCCGCAGGGCCGGACGGCGAGCGATCCGATCACCGCAGGACGGACGAACGATGCCTGCACCTACGAGCAATTCGGACAGTCCGGCTCGAGCACCAAGGGCTTCACCCTGTTGTACCCGGAGCTGCCCTCGGCCGGTGACCCCCTGCAGCCGGCGCCGAGCCGGGTGGAGTTCATCTCCGACGGAGGAGCCGATCCCCCGGTGATCAGTCCGGAGAACTCCTACATCGACGGCAACTTCGAGACGGGGAGGCTGGGTTTCCTCCCGGTCGGTGTGTCCCAGGACCTGCAGTGGGACATCCAGATGCAGCCGTACGCGCCGCCGAGGACGTGCGGCAGCTCACGTCGGCGACGACGATCCCGCGCTACGCGATGAAGCCCGTGGCGTCGAAGAGCACGTCCGTCGTCTGGCTGGCGTAGATGTCCAGCGTTCCCTCCGACGACAGCGCCACGGTCACCCCGTTGGCCGTGGCCGTCGTCGCCGGGAAGTTGATCGAGGAGGTGCCGGGCCGGGTGACCCCGCTGGGCCACAGGGTCAGGTACCCCCGGGCCATGGCGTTCACTGCGGTCACGTTCCCGATGACCGCCACGGCCCCGGCCGGTACCGATACCCCACCGACCTCCTGGCCGGTGATCGGAACGGTGATGTAGTCACCGCCGGTGATGGGGACACCCGGGTGGTCGGGGGCGGTGGCATAGGCACGGGTGTCGAGCAGGCGGATCGGCGCCGGGAGGAGGCACGACGCACCCGAGGCGTAGGCCGTCGGTCCGGCCGCCACCTGGACCCACGTCCCCGGGGCTCCGGCCGAGACACAGACGAACACGACGGCGTTCACGTCCGTGTAGATCTCGCCGGGGTTGTGGGTGCCGGTCGTCGGGGCTCCCGCGGACGTCGCCGGCGTGAGCAGAAGCGGTGCCAGGCCACCGGTGCCGACCAGCCCGTAGCCGTCCGTGCTGTCCCCGGAGACCCCGGTGCCGCTGGTACTGGTACCCGTGACACCCTGGCCCCCGCCGGTACTGAGGTCGCTGGCGTACAGCCCGGAATGTCCGTCGGAGGTGGTCGTTGCGTACACACCGTTGTCCGCCGTCGCCGAGATGGTCGTCGAGTCCGGCGAGGTGTTCTCGCCCCCGAGGAGGAGCGTGCCGACAGGGCTCCAGGAACCGGGAGTCCCCCCGGAGGTGCACTGGTAGAACACACCGTCGGCGTCCACGTAGAGCTCACCCGTGGCGTGGGCTCCGGAGGCGGGCGACCCCGGGGTGATCCCCGGGTGGAGCAGGAGGGGGGCGAGGCCGCCCGTCGCCTCGACCCCGTAACCCTGGCGGCTCTCACCAATGAGGCCCGACCCGGCTCCTTCGGATCCGCCGAGCACGCCGGTGCTCGTAGTGGAGGACCCGGACACGCCGACTCCGGCGTCCGAGGTACCGGAGACCCCGAAGCCTCCCCCGGAACTGCTGTCGGACCCGTACACACCCGAACCCGTCGTGAAGCTCGTCTGACCCTCAACGCCGTTCGAGAGGCTGGAAAGCCCGAGGACCCCGGCGTTCACCGTGCTGTCGCCGACCACACCGGCCACCTGGACACCAAGCAGTCCGCTCGCTCCGGCGCTCCGGGCCCAGACCCCGGAACCCGAGATCGATTCGGCCCCGACCCCGTTGCCCCCGGAGCTGATGTCGGACCCGAAGACCCCGGCGAAACCGGCGGCGGACGTGACGCCCTCGAAGCCGTTCTGTCCCGTGGTCTCGATCGACGTCGTGGCCGCGGCAGTGTTCGCCTCGCCGAGAATGACCGTGCCGCCGTCGGCGGCATCTGCGGGGTCGACCCCCAGCGTGAGTCCCGCCGCCGCACCCACCCCGGCCGCCGCCACACCGGCGATCAGCCCTCGACGGGTCCACGTGCCGCCGCCCGATTGATCGTCACCTCCTTCGATGGTCGAGGCGTCGTCGTTGGCCCGGTCCGTCGTCATGGGTCGATCTCCTCTCCGGCGCTGCCGGTATGTGGTCCGGGTCCCAGGCCCGGGGTGCGGTGCTCAACCGTAGATGTCCTGGGTGCGCTCTGCCCCGACTGGGATGCCGCTGGCGGTGGTCACGGCCGGCGCCACCTCACCTGACCCCGGTACTCCCGTTACGGAAGACCTGGAGTCGAACATCACACCGAGGGGTGCGGACATCTGGTGGCCAAAACCGCGGACTGGAAACTGGCCACGGACAGCACAAGAGCCATCGAATCTTGCACATGCCATCGTCAGCCGTTCGCCCACTGTCCCAATCGGCATCTCGGGCCTGGAGGTCACAGATCTGGTGGGCGCTGAGTTCTGGTGGAGGTTGGGGGACACAACTCGAACCGGTCGGCGTTCTTCGGCGCCCCCGCCCTGCGCCTCGTGTAGACAGGCATTTCGCACGCCACCCCACGGCGTTGCCGGGCCGTCTTCCCCGTGTAGCACCAACTGTGCTACAATTGGACGATGACGAGGATCGGCGTGCGCGAACTTCGTCAACATGCGAGCCGTTACCTGGAGCAGGTGAAGGCTGGCGAAGTCGTCGAGGTGACGGAGCGGGGGAAGCTCGTTGCCCTCCTGGTGTCCCCCAGCCCGGCCGTCGCCGACAGGGATCAGCTCATTGCTTCCGGTCGCCTCGTGCCGGCAAAGGGCGCGTTCCGCTTGCCTGAGCGCCGAAAGCTCGACCGCGGTGAGGCAACGGCGAGTGAAGTCCTCGCTGAACTACGCCGCGACCGACTCACATGATCTACTTCGATACCTCCGCGTTGGTGAAGCTGATCTTCGACGAGGCCGAGAGCGCCGCTCTGGTCGACTGGCTGAACCACAGGGCAGACGTCCCCAAGGTGAGCAGCGATCTGTCGACAATCGAACTTCTCCGCACCTGTCGGCGGGTCGATGAGGATGCGGTCGAGGGCGCCAACCAATTGCTCCGAGGTATCGACCTCCTCCCCCTGGACCGTGCCATCGTCGAGAAGGCTGCGTCCCTCGATCCGGCCGAACTGCGGAGCCTTGATGCGATGCACCTGGCAAGTGCACTGTCTGTGGAGACGAGCCTGACCGCTCTCGTCGCCTATGACGTTCGGCTCTGCTCGGCTGCCGCAGATGCGGGGATCGAAGTGGTCTCACCTGCCTGATCGACTTGGTTCGTAAGCGTCACGCTCCGAGCTGTGCAAGCGGATCTCCTCAGGTCGAATCGAAGCAGGGCGGGTTCGCGCAAGCCGATCTTGTGGGCGCTACAGGGCTCGGACCTCCGACCTCAGCCGTGTGAATCCCTTCGGGGGCAATTCGGGGACCAGGGACTATTGCTATGTTCCCAGCTCAGGGCATCTTTCCACTTGCCGTCACGGACCATATTTCACCACCTCTTACCGTTGCTACGCGCACGGATCGCGCACGCCGAGCGGTTTTTTTGCTTCGTACACGTCATCACATCGCACAGAGAAATCGGGTACTTCCGTCTGACCATATGGTGTACCATATGGTCCATGGCTCGGCGTGAAGTGCTCGTGCAGTTGGATGACGACCTCGTGTCGCGTCTGGATCACCTTGCGTCCGAACGAGGAACCAGCCGATCGGAGCTCCTCCGCAATGGAGCCATTGCCGTCCTCGAGGCCGCAGACCTGCGTCGTGCTGACGATGAACTGCAGGACGCCTACCGTCGCACCCCGCAGGATCCAGACATCGTCCAGATGGCGACACGTCTAGCTACCGCGACCATGCCGGAGTGGTAGCCCGAGGCGACATTCTGTGGGCGGACCTCGGGGCACCGGCAGGTCGACGGCCCGTATGCGTTCTTACTCGCGACGCCGCCATCGAAGTCCTCTCCGCAGTCACCTGTGCACCGATCACTCGCACGATTCGTGGGATTCGGTCAGAAGTCGGCGTGGGAGCTGACGAAGGACTCCCCGAACTGAGTGTGATCACGTGCGACAACATCGTGACCCTTGCGAAAACGATGCTTGCCGAGGACCCGGTCGGACACTTGGACCTCGAAAAGCGCGCAGAACTCGATCGAGCACTGCGCTACGCCCTCGACATCCAGTACTGAACAGTGCTCGGGTTCGACCCCGAGCACTGTTCGGGGGCAT
>Ga0302190_10002920_pt1 | contig 10959 bp, 10 predicted proteins | sample II_Bog_E2_3_FD_198784 | JGI IMG/M metagenome (GOLD analysis project Ga0302190, IMG submission 198784) | Peat permafrost microbial communities from Stordalen Mire near Abisko, Sweden - II_Bog_E2_3 | ecosystem: Environmental > Terrestrial > Soil > Wetlands > Peat | place: Sweden: Abisko... | reverse complement strand
ATGGTGGCCACGGACCCGAGCGTAGTCCAGTAGGGATAAAGTAGGGATATCAGGCCACAACTGGCCTTCAAGGCCCCGACCGCCGGAGCCAGAAACCCTACCCCAGCAGCGCCTTGGCGATCACGACCCGCTGGATCTGGTTGGTGCCCTCGTAGATCTGGGTGATCTTGGCGTCCCGCATGAACCGTTCCACCGGAAAGTCCTTGGTGTACCCGTACCCTCCGAGCAGCTGCACGGCGTCCGTCGTGACGGCCATGGCCGTGTCCGAGGCGAAGCACTTGGCCATGGCCCCGATCGACGTCAGCTCGCCCTCGGGATCGCCGTTGTCGATGAGCGAGCAGGCCCGGTAGATGAGCGTGCGGGCCGCCTCGGTCTTGATGGCCATGTCGGCCAGCATGAAGCGCAGGCCCTGCAGGTCGGCGATCGGCTTCCCGAACGCCTTCCGGTCCCGCATGTAGTCGGCGGCGGCGTCGATGGCACCCTGGGCGATGCCCACGGCCTGCGACCCGATGGTGGGACGGCTCCGGTCCAGCGTGTGCATGGCGATGGTGAAGCCGTTGCCCTCCTCGCCGATGAGGTGGGTCGCCGGCACCCGGATCTCGTCGAACGTGATCGCCGCGGTCGGGCTGCCCCGCAGGCCCATCTTGTCCTCGAGCGCCGCCACCTGGACGCCCCAGCCGGCCTCGACGAGGAAGCAGCTGATGCCCCGACGCCCCGCCGAGGGATCGGTGACGGCGAACACCGTGTAGGTGTCCGACACCCCGGCATTGGTGATCCAGTGCTTCGCCCCCGTCAGGACGTAGTGGTCACCGTCACGCACCGCCCGGGTGCGCATCGAGGCGACGTCCGAGCCGGCGTCGGCCTCGGACAGGCAGTAGCTGGCCTGGTGCTCGCCCGAGGCGATCTTGGGCAGGTACTCGTGCTTCAGTTCCTCACTTCCCCAGTTCATCACCGGCAACATCCCCAGCTTGGAGATGAGCAGGATGACCGCGGTCGAGGCACAGGCCCGGGCGATCTCCTCGGCCATGATGGCCTGGGTGATCATGTCGGCCCCGGCACCCCCGTACGCCTCGGGGATGCCCAGGGCGGGCAGCTCCATGGCCCGGCAGGCGTCGAAGGAGGCCTGCGGGTAGACCGAGTCGCGGTCGGCGGCGGCGGCATGGGGCGCCACCTGGTCATCGGCGAATTTCCGCAGCGAGTCGCGGAACTGGCGGTGGGTGTCGGTCAGGGCGAAGGCAGTCTCCATCCCTCCAAGTTACCGACCGGTAGCCGGATCGGGTACCCGGGATGCCCGGGTGCACCACTCCAATCGCTCAAGACGGGCCCCGGATCAGCCGATGACCCCACTGACCGGGCACATGACCTGGATACCGATATGCACGATCACGTGGAGATAGAAGCCATGAGTGACACACCTGACGTACCTGGATGGGGGCAGGCCGGCGGCGCCTGGACCCCGGCGGAATCACCGCCAGCGTTCGACGCCGTCCCGGTCTCCGGGCCCGTCTCGCCACCCGCGGGCATCCCGTCGATCGATGCCGTCGTGCCGGTTGGAGCCCCGCTCCCCAAGCTGACGCCCATCCCCGTTCCCGAGCTCGCCGTCCGCCCGACGTTCCCGGCGGCGCCCGACCAGCGTCCGGAGGCAGGCCCGATGTACCCGGATCTCTTCAGCCAGGCGCTGGCCGGCTCGAGCCTGGCCAACGTGGTCACGGTCAACTACGCCGACGGCGAGGCCCGTCCAGGACTCGACGTCCCGATGTCGGTCGGATTCGCTTCGGAACAGACCCTGGGCGACCCGGTCCTCGTGGGAGCCTCGGCGCGTGTCCCCGCGGAGATCGGCGCCTTCACCGGTGCGTCGGCCAAGAAGCGCTGGCGGATCCTGCGCTGAGCGCACACCCCTGATCGACCGTCGGGACCGCCGCCGGCCGGACCGGACGACCGATCACCAGACCCACATCACCCGCCACTGCCGGGGCTTCCGACTGACGCCCTCCCGGGGCGAGGACCGACCGCTGATCCAGCGCAGGTCCGATCGGTCGGAGCTCCCGACGTGGACGGGCCGGTGTCGGTGTCGCTCAGTCGTGGACGGGAAGTACGAGCAGGTCACGCCACCCGGCGAGACGCTCGCCCACCTGCTCCGGCGTCAGCCGCAGCGTGGACTCGAGCACACAGTCGGCGATGGCCCGCTGCACGCGGTAGTGGTGGGACGCCGACCGGAACAGGGGCGAACGGGCCGTCACCAGATCGGCCGGTGCCCCCTCCAGGAATCCCCACAGGGTGAAGGCCAGCGTCAGGTCGTGGATCACCGGGGCCCGTCCGAAGAGCGCCGAGCGGCGCATGGCGACCGCGGTGCACCCCCAGATGGCGTCCTCGGCGGTGTCGCCCCCGCGCAGGACCAAACGGTCCTCGAAGCGACGGGCCAGCTTGAGGGCGAACCCCTGGTCGGGCCCGGGGGTGCCGAGGGCGGAACCGGCCGGTGCGCGGGTGCCGCGCAACTCGGACGGACGCGAGGTGGTCCAGATCGACGGGACGTGCAGCTGATAGGCACGTCGGACCTGGTCGGCCTCGACGACGGGAACGAAACTGGGCTGGGTCACCGGGTACTCCTGGATGGCGTGGTCACGCGGATGGTCGGATCGTTCGGTCGGTGGTCACCGGAGGACACGGACGGCGACCGAGGACTGCAAGGTGCCATGGGACGGGGACGGATGTCCAGTTCAGGCACCCGCACCGGTGGCGTGGACCAGACCGTAGACGACAGAGTCCGACAGGGCCTGCCACGAGGCGGCGATGATGTTCTCCGACACCCCGATGGTGGTCCAGGTGCGGTCCCCGTCGGTCGAGTCGATGAGGACCCGGGTCACCGAGCCGGTGCCCTTGGCCGAATCGAGCACCCGGACCCGGTAGTCCACCAGGTGGACGCCGTCGAGGGCCGGGTAGCTGCTGCCGATGGCGGCCCGGAGGGCACCGTCGAGGGCGTTGACCGGACCGTTGCCCTCCGCCGTGGCCACCACCCGCTGTCCGCCGACGCGGACCTTGACCGTGGCCTCGGTGGTGAGGTCCTCCCCCTGGTCGGCGATCACCCGGTAGGACTCCAGCTCGAAGAAGGACTGTCGCCAGCCCGTCGAGTCGCGCAGCAGCAGCTCGAGCGAGCCGTCGGCCACCTCGAAGTGGTAGCCCTCGTACTCGAGCCGCTTCAACGAGTCGAGCACCGAGGTCATGGCGTCGGAGTCCAGTTCGAGGCCCAGCTCCTCGGCCTTCATGGCGAGCGTCGACCGACCGGCCATTTCCGAGACCACGAACCGGGTGCCGTTGCCGACGAGGTCCGGCGAGATGTGCTCGTAGGCGTCGGAGCGGCGGGCGATCGCCGACGTGTGGAGCCCCGCCTTGTGGGCGAAGACCGACGCGCCCACGAAGGGCTGCTGCGGGTTGGGGGCGATGTTCACCAGCTCGGAGATGTGGTGGGCGACAGGGGTCAGCAGGGGGAGGCGCTCGGCCGGGATGGTCGAGACCCGCAGCTTCAGCGACAGGTCCGGCACCACGGCGGCGAGATCGGCGTTGCCCGACCGCTCGCCGTAGCCGTTCACACACCCCTGGACGTGGGTGGCACCCACCGACACCCCGGCCAGCGAGTTGGCCACCGCGCAACCGCTGTCGTTGTGGAAGTGCACCCCGACCTGGCTCTCGAACCGTCCGAGCACCGTGGCCACGATCCGCTCGACCTCGTAGGGCAGGGTGCCACCGTTGGTGTCACACAGCACGAGGGTCTCGGCCCCCGCCTCCTCGGCGGCCTGGAGGATCCGGAGCGTGAACTCCGGATTCGCCTTGTAGCCGTCGAAGAAGTGCTCGGCGTCGAGGAAGACGCGCAGATCGTTGGCCCGCAGGAACTCCACCGAGTCGGTCACCATGGCGACCGCCTCGTCGAGCGTCGTGCGCAGCGCGTCGACCACGTGCATCTCGGACGACTTCGCCACGATGCAGACCGCCTCGGTCTGGGCTTCGACCAGGTGGCGCAGGGTCTCGTCGTCCTCGGCCCGCACGCCGGCCCGCCGGGTCGACCCGAAGGCCACCAGTGTCGACCTCGCCAGGTGCAGTTCCTTGGGCGCCCGGGCGAAGAACTCGGCGTCCTTGGGGTTGGCTCCCGGCCAGCCGCCCTCGATGAAGGTGACGCCGAGGTGGTCGAGCTGCTCGGCCACCCGGAGCTTGTCGTCCACCGTCAGCGACAGGCCCTCCTGCTGCGAGCCGTCGCGCAGGGTGGTGTCGAAGACGTCGACGGCGTCGGGCAGGGCGGGCAGGTCGAAGTCGTGCCCGCCGCGGGTGACGCCGTGCTCGTGGTCGTCGTCGTGGGCGTGCCGGCCCCGGGCGTGGGCCTCCTGGCCCGCGGTCAGCGGGTGGGAGTGGGCCGGACCCGCGCCGTGGCTGTGGGTGTGTCCGTGGCCGTGCGTGTGCGCCCCGGGCCGCCCCGCCGAGGCGAACGTGTCGTCGCCGAGGGTCGGACCGTCACTCGACATAGTCCAACCAGTCCCGGTACTGCTCGATCTCGCCCCGGACCGCCCCGAAGTAGGTCTGCTGGATCTGCTGGGTGACTGGACCGGGCTTGCCGGCACCGACCGTGCGGTCGTCGACGGAGCGGATCGGCACCACCTCGGCGGCCGTGCCGGTGAGGAAGGCCTCGTCCGCCGTGTAGAGGTCGGTGCGGATCAGCTGCTGGTAGTGGACTTCGTGGCCCAGGTCCCGGGCGATCCGCTCCACCGACTTCTGGGTGATGCCCTCGAGCGCACCCGAGTCGGAGCTCGGGGGCGTGAGGATCTTGCCGTCGCGGACGACGAAGATGTTCTCGCCGGTGCACTCGCTGATGTTCCCGTCGGGGGCCAGCAGGATGGCCTCGTCGTACCCGGCCTTGATGGCCTCGACCTTGGCCAGCGAGGAGTTCACGTACATTCCGGTGCCCTTGGCCGCGGTCGGGACGGCGTTCGGGTCGTGGCGCCGCCACGAGGAGATCTTCATCGACACCCCGTTGGCCACCCCGTCGTCGCCGAGGTAGGTGCCCCACGGCCAGCAGGCCACGGACACGTTGACGGGGCACGGGATGGGGTTGAGTCCCATTTCGCCGTAGCCCAGGTACACGAGCGGCCGGATGTAGCACCCGTCGGCCAGACCATTGACCCGGACCACCTCGCGCGTGGCCTCGACGATGTCGTCCACGCTGAAGGGGATGTCGATGAGGAAGACCGAGGCCGACACGAAGAGCCGCTCGATGTGGTCACGGAGGCGGAAGATGGCGACGCCGCGGTCGGTCGGGTAGGCACGGATGCCCTCGAACACACCGGAGCCGTAGTGCATCGTGTGGGTGAGCACGTGCACCGTGGCATCGGCCCAGTCGACGAGCTCGCCGTCCATCCAGATCTTTTCCGTGGGGGTGATGGGCATGTCTCAGAGCCTTTCTGCGATGGCGTCGCCGATCTCGGTGGTCGAGAGCGCCGGGTGCGGGGTGGAGTGGATGAATTCGGTGACCGCCTTGGTGACGGCGGCCGCCGCGGCGGTCTCGCCCAGGAAGTCGAGCATGAGGGCGGCCGACCGGATGGCGGCGGCGGGATTGGCCTTGCCGGTGCCGGCGATGTCGTTGGCCGCACCGTGTACGGGCTCGAACATCGAGGGCCCGGTGCGGTCGGGGTTGAGGTTGGCCGATGCGGCGTAGCCGATGCCACCGGCGACGGCGCCGGCCAGGTCGGTGATGATGTCGCCGAACAGGTTGTCGGTGACGATCACGTCGTAGCGGGAGGGATCCTCCACCAGGTAGATGCAGGTGGCATCGACGTGGTTGTAGTCGCGGGTGACGTCGGGGTAGTCGGGCGCCACCTCGTCGACCGTACGCTGCCAGAGGTCGCCGGCGAACGTCAGGACGTTCGTCTTGTGCACCAGGGTCAGGTGGTGCCGGTCACGCGTGGCGGCCAGCGAGAAGGCGAAGCGGGCACACCGCTCGACCCCGTGGCGGGTGTTGACCGAGCCCTGGGTGGCCACTTCGAACGGGGTGCCCTTGCGCAGGAACCCGCCCTCGCCGGCGTAGGTGCCCTCGGTGTTCTCGCGGATCACGATGAAGTCGCAGTCGGGTTGGGGCGCACCCGGGACCCCGGTGAACGGCCGCAGGTTGATGTACAGGTCGAGCGCGAACCGCAGGCGCAGCAGCATGCCCCGCTCCAGGGTGCCCGGCGGCACCTCGGTGGAACCGACCGGGGCGCCGATGGCGCCGAGCAGGATGGCGTCGAAGCCCCCGAGCTCCTCCAGGACACTGTCCGGCAGGACCTCGCCGGTGCGGATGTAGTGGTCGGCACCGAGCTCGTAGTCGGTGGTGTCGAGCTGCACGCCCGCGGCGCGGGCCACCTTGAGGGCCTCGGCCGTCACTTCGGGACCGATGCCGTCGCCGCCGATCACGCCAACCTTGTAGCTGCTCACTTGTCTGCTGTCCTTCTCTTCTCGGTGGAGGGAGTCTGTCCCGTGGGGAGGTCCTGCACGGTGCCCACGGTGGTCACGGGGCGGAAATTGAAAAACCGCCCACCAGGTGGACGGTCAGGAGGCACACACCGGGAGCGGTATGTGCCTAGTCGATAATGATTACGGTGACGCGCTGGTGCGACTCACGACGGTGCATCCCAGAAGTCTCCCGCGTCGGAGCCGGCACCGTCAACCCCACCGGTGCCCGGTGCCGCCGCATCCACCCGGTGGGGCCCGTGGAGCTCCGCCCAGGGCAGGGCTCCCTCCCGCAGGCAGCGCGACGCGGGGCCCCGGCACTCGACCACGGTCGACGGGACCCCGTCACACCGACCGGCGTCGAGGACGAGCTCGGGCTGGTCGGACCCCGTGAACACCTGCACCACCTCCGCGGCCGTGGTGGCCGGGGGGGCACCGTGCAGATTGGCACTGGTGACGGCCAGAGGGCCCAGCAGCTCGCACAGGGCGACCACGACCGGGTGGTCGGGACGCCGGACACCGACGGTCTGGCGGGCCGCGGCGGGTCCGCCGAGGTCGACGGTGAACCCGGGGCGCCGGGGGACGACGAGGGTCAGCGGTCCGGGCCAGTAGCGCTCGGCCAGGGCCCGGGCGGCCACCTCGAGATCGTCCGCTACCAGGGCCACCTGCTCGTTCCCGGCCACCAGGATCGGCAGCGGGACGTCGGCCGGGCGGCCCTTGCACGTGAACAGCCGCTCGACCGCCTCGGGCTGCGTGGGATCCACGGCCAGGCCGTAGACGGTGTCGGTGGGCACGGCCACCACGGCGCCGTCGGCCAGGGCGGCCGCCGCCTCCTGCAACGCCCCCGACGCGGCGGCGGACACGACCCGGGTCAACGCTCGGCCACCAGCATGCGCAGGCGCCCGGCCAGATCGCGGGCCGTGCCGACGGTGGTGAACCCGGCCCGCCGGGCGGCGTCGATGGCCCCGTAGGCCTGCGAAGGATCGAGTTCGACGACCAGTCCGCCCGACCGGGCCAGCCAGGTGCCCGCGCCCGCCACCACCGCCTCGATGTCGGCCGTCCCGCCGACCCCGCTCCGTCCCCGGGGGGAGACGAGGGCGGTGCGCGGCTCCCAGTCCCGCACGGTCGGGTCCAGGTCGGCGAAGTCCTCCTCGGCCACATAGGGCGGATTGGACACGACCAGGTCGACGCGGCGGGCCAGGGTGCGGGGCAGCGCGTCGAACCAGGACCCGGCGGCGAACGTCACCCGCCGGGCCGCCGCCGGATCGGTGTCGGCCAGGGCGTCGCGGTTGACCCGGGCCACCTCGAGCGCGTCCGCGGAGGCGTCGACGGCCCACACCACGAGGTCGATGTCCCGATCCGTCCATTCGGCGGCGAGGGCGAGGGCGATGGCACCCGATCCCGTGCCGAGGTCGACGCAGAGGAGGGGTCCGTCCACCGTGCCCGCCCCGGCCCGCCGCCCGGTGGCGATCCGATCGAGTTGGCGCAGGGCGACCTCCACCACCTGCTCCGTCTCGGGCCGGGGGATCAGGACCCGCCGGTCCACGGTCAGTTCGAGGGTCCGGAAGGCCCAGGTGCCCAGCACGTACTGCAGCGGCTCGCCGTCGGCCCGGCGGCCGGCGAAGGCCAGGGCCGTGGCCCGGACGTCCACCGGGCCGGTGGCGACCGCCTCGGCCCGGTCCACAATCCAGCCGGCCTCGCGGGACGATCCGACCACCTCGGTCACCTCGGCGACCAGTCGGGCCCGAGGCCCGACCGCGGCCGCCGGTGCGTAGGGCGCCCCGGAGTCGACCACCACGGGCCGCTCAGCCCTCGTCCAGCTGGTGGTAGCGCTTGTCCGCCATCAGCGCGTCCGTCAGTTCGTCGAGATCACCCATCAGGATACGGTCGAGCTTGTGGAGGGTCAGTCTGATGCGGTGGTCGGTGACCCGGTTCTCCTTGTAGTTGTACGTCCGGATCTTCTCGGATCGGCCACCACCGCCCACCTGGCTGCGGCGCTGCTCGGACAGCTCGGCCGCCTGGCGGTCCTGCTCGGCCTTCAACAGCCGCGACCGCAGCACGATCATGGCCTTGGCCCGGTTCTGGATCTGACTCTTCTCGTCCTGCATGGCGACGACGATGCCGGTCGGGAGGTGGGTGATCCGCACCGCCGAGTCGGTGGTGTTGACCGACTGGCCGCCCGGCCCGGTCGACCGGTAGACGTCGATCTTGAGATCGCCCGGGTCGATGTCGACGTCGACCTCCTCGGCCTCGGGGAGCACGGCCACGGCCGCCGCCGAGGTGTGGATGCGCCCCTGGGACTCGGTGACCGGGACCCGCTGCACCCGGTGGGGCCCGCCCTCGTGCTCCAGGCGCTGCCAGGCGTCCTCGCCCTTGACCACGAAGGTGATCTCGTTGAGACCGTCGCGCTCGGAGGGGCTGGAGGACAGGACGTCGATCTTCCATCCCTTGGCCGCGGCGTAGCGCGCGTACATGTCGTAGAGGTCCTTGGCGAAGAGGTTGGCCTCCTCGCCGCCCTCGGCCCCACGGATCTCCAGGATGACGTTGCGCCCGGCGTTGGGGTCCCGCGGGACGAGGAGGACACGGAGTTCCTCCTCGAGCCGGGTGATGTCGCCCTCGGCCCGGCTCACTTCGCCCTGGGCCAGGTCACGCTCGGCGCCGGCCGAGTCCGCCACCATCTCGCGTGCCGTCTCCAGGTCGTCGGAGGCGGCCTCGAGCCGGCGGAAGCATCCGACGACCTCCTCGAGTTCGCGATGGCGGCGCGACACGTCGCGCAGGCGCCTCGGGTCCGACGAGAGGTCCGGGTCGTTGAGCTCGGCCAGGACCGACTCGTACTCCTGCTCGAGGTCGACCAGGCGTTCCCTCAGTCGGTCGTTGAGCACGGGGAGAAGGGTACCGCCACGGCTCCGTCACCCCGACCGCCGGACGGACACCGGCGAACGGTGTCCGGGCGGGGCCGCCTGCGGCCGACCCCGGTGGTCAGCGACTGCGCGGCCACCGGCTCGGGAGGCTCCGGGGTGGGTGGGGCTCAGGCCTCGGCGGGCGGAGCGGCCTTCTTCTTGCGCCCGGTGGCGGCGTAGCGACGCTGGAAGCGCTCCACGCGACCGCCGGAGTCGACCAGCTTCTGCTTGCCGGTGAAGAAGGGGTGGCACTCGTTGCACAGCTCGAGGGTGATCTCGGGCTTGGTCGAGCGGGTGGTGAAGGTGTTCCCGCACGAGCAGCGCACCGAGGACTCGGTGTAGTCGGGATGGATGTCGGTCTTCATGAGGATCTCCTGTAGTGGCGGATCCATGAAGGAGGACACGCCCGATTGCAGAGGGTCAGTCTAGCGGAGCAGGCCCCACCGTCGACCGGCGGACCGGCGGCGGACGGGGATCAGGTGGCGGGACCCTTGGCGATCTCGGCCAGGAACTCGTCGTTGCTCGTGGTGGTGCGGATCTTGTCCATGAGCAGTTCGAGGCCGGCGGCCGCGCTGCCCTCGTTGGCCAGGGCGTTGAGCACCCGGCGGAGCTTCCAGACCTGCTGGAGCTGCGACCGGTCGAAGAGGAGCTCCTCGTGTCGGGTCGAACTGGCGTTGACGTCGATGGACGGGTAGAGCCGGCGTTCGGCCAGCCGCCGGTCGAGGCGGAGTTCCATGTTGCCGGTGCCCTTGAACTCCTCGAAGATGACCTCGTCCATCTTGGACCCGGTCTCCACCAGCGCCGTGGCGAGGATGGTCAGCGAGCCGCCCTCCTCGATGTTCCGTGCGGCACCGAAGAACTTCTTCGGAGGGTAGAGGGCCCCCGAGTCGACACCACCCGACATGATCCGACCGGTCGCCGGAGCGGCCAGGTTGTAGGCCCGGGCCAACCGGGTGATGCCGTCGAGGATGATGACCACGTCACGACCGGCCTCGACCAGGCGCTTGGCCCGCTCGATGGTCAACTCGGCGACGGCGGTGTGCTCGTCGGCCGGACGGTCGAAGGTCGACGCGATGACCTCGCCCTTGACCGACCGCCGCATGTCGGTGACTTCCTCGGGACGTTCGTCGACGAGGAGGACCATGAGGTGGACGTCGGGGTTGTTGGCCTCGATGGAGTGGGCGATGTGCTTCATCACCGTGGTCTTGCCGGCCTTCGGCGGCGAGACGATCAGTCCGCGCTGGCCCTTGCCGATCGGTGACAGGAGGTCGACGATGCGTGCCGTCATGTCCTCCTTCTCGCCCGGCATCTCGAGGTGGAGCCGCTCGTCCGGAAACAGCGGCGTCAGGTCCTCGAACCGCGGACGCAGACGGGCCGCCTCGGGGTCCATGCCCGAGACCTTGTCGATCTGGAGCAGCGCGGGGAACTTCTCGGTGGATCCGGCCGGTCGGCAGAACCCTTCGATGCTGTCCCCCTTGCGGAGGGCGAAGCGGCGAGCCTGGCTGATGGAGACGTAGACGTCCTTGGACGAGGCCAGGTAGCCCTCGCAGCGCAGGAAGCCGTAGCCCTCGTCGCGCAGGTCGAGCAGACC
>Ga0302190_10002916_pt1 | contig 10973 bp, 6 predicted proteins | sample II_Bog_E2_3_FD_198784 | JGI IMG/M metagenome (GOLD analysis project Ga0302190, IMG submission 198784) | Peat permafrost microbial communities from Stordalen Mire near Abisko, Sweden - II_Bog_E2_3 | ecosystem: Environmental > Terrestrial > Soil > Wetlands > Peat | place: Sweden: Abisko, Stordalen... | reverse complement strand
TGCCCAGGCCGCCGGTGAACATGGTGAGCGAGTCGTTGTAGTAGTTGGCCACCGCCAGCGTCTGGCCATCGCTGGAAATCGCCACGCCGGCCGCCATCGGTTGCACCGCAACCTGGTTGTTGACCGCGATTTGTTGATTGCTGGGGGTTGCATTCAGGCCAAGGCCCGTCAGGTGGCCCATCACCAGTTCCGTCTGCTCCGCCCAGGTGATCTGGTCGGAACCAAGAGCAAAGACATGCACATTGTCGCCGGGGCCGGTGAAAACGGCGCCGGATTTGACGGGGGCGGGACTGCCGTTGACGAACGGGTAATCGCCCATGCCGCCGGAGACGTAAAACGCCTTGCCGGAAGGATCGAAGACGAGCCCATTGTAGGAATTGGGAATGGTCACAACCTGCTTCTGAACCGGCGCCCCCTGGGATATGTCGTAGATAAAGACGTACTCTTTCGAACTCGAGTAGTCGATATTCGTGGCATCAAGGTTGATGTACCCGCCGTAGGGAGTGCCGAGCGGATTGTAAATGCGGTTGAACCCGCTGGTAAGAACCAGCAGCGTATTGCCGTCCGGGCTCACGGCGGAGCTGACCGCCTGGCCCACCTGCCAGGCGGGATACTTGGGCAGAATCGCCGCGCCGGGCACCAGCGGCTCGAAGGTGGAGTCAAACGGGGCCAGGGGCGTAATCTGCTGCCCCACGTTGGGTATTTGCTGCGCCGCGGGCGCGGGAGCCATCACCGTGATGTTCAAGACCGCCGTCGCGCTGCCGCCCGAGTTGATGGCAGTGACCGTGTAGCTGGCCGCGGCAGCCGCCGCTGTCGGATCTCCGCTGATGATTCCCGTGATCGCGCTCAGGTTCAGGCCGGCTGGAAGCGCCGGGCTCACGCTGTAGGAGATCACCGTTCCGCCGCTGTTGGCCGGAACATTGGGCGCGATTTGCGCTCCTTCGGGGTAAATCGCCGTGCCGGGCGCGTAGCTCAGCGCGGAAGGCGGCTGATCGTTCACCGTGATGGACAGGGTAGCCGTCGCGCTGCCGGCCGAGTCGGAGGCCGTAATCGTATAGCTGCCTGTTGCGGCCACAACCGTGGGGGTGCCGCTTACAATTCCCGTGCTGGCGCTCAGAACCAGGCCAGCCGGAAGGGCTGGGCTCACGCTGTAGGAGGTAACGGCCCCGCCGCTGCTCCTGGGGCTGTCCGGTGTGATCGCCACACCTTTGGTAAAGACCGCCGTGCTGGTGGTGTAGCTGAGCGCTGAGGGCGCCTTGACGCCGCTGCCATCACATCCGCAGAGAAGTACAAACACCGCGGTCAAAGAGCAAAAAAGCCCTTGCAGAGATCGCATCGAAATTACCTCATCTGTTTTCGTCGCGGTGATAAGGCGCGACAGTGCTGCCCTCGCCGAGAAGACAGGGGTAGGCTATCTACTTCTTCATCGGCAGACTGAGCAAAACGATCCAGTATGGAAGAGAATCTCAGACAGATCGGTGATCATCCCAGTCCGTTCCACGCAGAAAGAATCAGTGCGCGTGTCAGTGTGTCCATTGATGACAGAACGGCTGTCGCGTCTCCTTCGTGCAGAACTTGAGAATAGCCTCCACAACTATGAAATCATTCAGACTGCCCTCGACATCCTCCGGAAGTTGCCGGGACGTCAGCGCCGCCCTCGATGGCCAAGGAACTGGCCGATCGGAACAGGAAACTCCGTCAGCATTCGTTCTTTTATTGCACCGTCAAAGTAACGTTGGTGAAGTGAGTGTTGATTCCGTTGGCGGCCGCAATCGTGACGGTATAGCGCTGGACGGGATGCGCAGAGGAGCCGCTTGCTCCACAGCCGCCCAGCACGCTCAGCCCCGCAAAAACCAGCAGCGCGAGCCATACTTTGCCGACGTGTGAGAGCCGCCGGGAAGTCTTGCGCGCTCGCCGCCAGAATGCCAGGGGCAGCATCAACAGTGCAAGTGCGGTGGGAGCGGCGAAGCGGCCGAAAGAACGGACACGTTCTTCAAGCTGTGCCTGCGCGCTGACGCTGAGCGTCAAGACCGTGCTGGATGTTCCCGCGCCTGCGGCGATCGAGGATGGAGTGAATGAGGCCGTGACCCCGGATGGCAATCCACTTGCCGAGAGCGTGACTGGATAGACAAAGGACGGATTCAGCGGCGTCAGCGTGATTGTGTAGTTGACCGACAGCCCGGGAAGTACGGTTTGCGCCGGTGTCGAGGATGCGATATTGAAGTCCGGCGTGATCACGTTTTCCGCCACGGCGGTGGAGGCGCTGGTGACAAAGTCCGTATCGCCACTGTAAACGGCAGTGAGACTTTGCCCACCCAGCGGCAGCGCGGCCAGAGTGAGCGAGGCCGATCCGCCGTTCAGCGCGGCCGGCGTACTGTTCAGCAGCGTGGCGCCGTCATAGAAGTTGATTGTGCCGGTCGGCGAGCCATTCGCGGAAGTCACCGCCGCCTTCAGCGAGATGGATGTGCCGAGAATGAACGTCGCGTTTGACGTCGTCAGCGAGATGCTGCTTGGCGCCTGCGCAACTGCCAGCACATAGACGCTGCTGGTGATGGCTGGATTATTCGCGTCTCCTGGATACGAGGCAACCAGATCGTGCGTGCCCGCGCTGAGCTGGGCAGTGTTGAACGCAGCGGAGTTGGCCGCAAGCGCTGACGTTCCAACCAGCGCAGGGCTGGAGCCAAGGCCGTCGTAGAGGTACACCTGACCGGTTGCGGTCTTCGATCCATTGCTGAAAATCGCGGTCATTGTGCCTGTGCCATATAGGGGCGCAGTCGCGCCACCCAGAACGAGCGACTCAGCCGTGTTGGATGGCGCGCCGGCAAAGGTGTTCACTACGCCGCCGCTTACCAGGCGCACAGCCTGATTCTCGGTATCGGAAAGGAAAACCGTGCTTCCCTGGACAGCAATCCCGCGCGGCGAATCCAACTCCGCGCTGGTGGAAGCGCCGCCGCTGCCGGAATAGCCCTCGCCGCCGTTGCCCGCGATGGTCGTTACTTGCCCGCCGCTGATGGCGCGGATGCGATTGTTGTCGCTGTCGGCCACATACACCGTTCCGGACTTATCCACCGCAACTCCGCGGGGGCGTGCAAGCTCAGCAGCAGCAGCTGATCCATCCGAATTGAATCCTTTGATGCCGGTTCCGGCGAGGGTGCTGATTGTGCCGGTCGTATAAGTCACCATGCGCACGCGCTGGTTGTGCATGTCGCCGATGTAAAGATTGAAGGCCGCATCCACAGCTACGCCGTTGGGCGAATCGAGTCCCGCCGCCGTGGCCGCGCCGCCATCGCCGGAGTAGGTCTGTCTGCCGTTGCCGGCTACGGTATTGATGGTTGTACCGGTGATCTCGCGGATGCGATGGTTGTTGGTGTCGGCGATATAGACGTTGTTGCTGCCGTCGACGGCGACCGCGGTGGGATAACTCAATGCCGCAGTGGTGGCGGCCGCGCCGTCGCCGGAGAAGCCCGCATCACCGGTTCCCGCGATCGTGCTGATGTAGCCGCCGCTTACTTCACGAATGCGGTTGTTATGCGTGTCGGCGACGTAAATGTTGCCGTTGGAGTCCACGGCCACGCCGTTGGGCGAGTCGAGCATTGCGCTGCTGGCCGCCGCGCCATCGCCGCCAAAGCCCTGCGCGCCGCTTCCAGCAACTGTGCTCACCAGGCCATTCACATCCACTTCGAGGATGCGGTTGTTGTCCGTATCGGCGATGAACAGGTCGCCAGACGCATCGAAGGCCACTCCTCTCGGCATGGAAAGAGAGATGTTGGCCGCCTCGGTCGCGTCTGTCGCAGCGCCCGTCGCTTGCGTGTGCGTTTGCGCATGGCCCAGCCGCGCCAGTGCCGCGCGCTGCGCCGCGTTCTGCGCCTGCGCGGGATACGTCCCCATGCCCAAAAGCAGCGCAATTACAGCCATACCCACATTACTCAGCCCGCGTTCCATCTTTACGGCCTTCATCGCATTCATCGCTTTCTCCGCTGCCGTCTTTGATACTGTTACTCGTACTCTCACTGTGTCTGCGCCTGCCCCGTCGCGCTCCAAATCATCTTTACGGAAACTGCATCCTGCCCGGCGGCCTTGAACTCCAGCCGCTCATTGCGCCGCAGCGCAGAATTGCCCCGCTCCACCCGCAATTCCAGCCTTGCGCCAACCGCCTCGGCCTGGCGCTGGCGTTCTTCCGGTACAACTGTTCCCAGCCCATGGGCGCGAAATTGAATCCGATCATACGAATTTCATCGGCAAATCGGTCAATCCGCGTTTCCTCCTTGTTGCGATCCTGCGTTATTGACTAAGCCGCGATGAAGTTGCCTCATGAAAGGGCACCCGGAGAAGACAGTGACTAGAGCGAAACCAGAGTAAACGCGCCCTTACTGAGAGTCTTCAATGTGGCTTTTTCTTGAGAAAAAAGCCACTTGGCGGGCGTGCTTCCGAGATACAACTACTCTGGTTTTGCTGTAGCCTGGGTCAACTTCAATGCGCCATCCTGTTCACCTTCTGCCGCCTTGCCGCATAGTCACCGGTCTCATTGGCAAACAAGTGTGGCGCCTATTTGGTTATAGGGGCCATTGGGGTTGCCACCAGTTTGGGCGCCACCCGTGTATGTCCCCTGGTTTGTTTGTGTGATGTCGTATGCAAGGGTGTCTCCCGCTTCCACAGTGAACGTATTGCTCGTGTTCGAGCATGTCTCTGCTGTAGCGGTCGCGCCATTTCCTATCGTGACAGAGCAGGACATGGAAGTGTCGGTTCCGTTGTGCCGCACCCTCAGCGTGATCGTATTGTTGCCTGAAAAGCCCGAAATCGTGACATAGATTCCGGACAGAAAGATGCTCTTGACAGTACAGGCTGTGGGAACAAATGCATATCCTGCGTTAGTCCCAAGTGTGTTCGATGGACCACTGAACTGAGAAATGTTGAGTGGGTTGGTTATGTCGGGTCCGTTGTCGACACTATTGGGTCCCGCCGCGGACCACGTAAATCCAGTGCCGCCCGACGAGGCCGGGAAGTTGATCTCGATTTGGGGATTGGTTGCCGAGCCGCCCACGGTCAGCGTGCCCGCTCCCGCTGAAGCGGTGTTGCTTACCGTCCCGACCCAAACCGACTGCACGTCATTGGGGAAGTTGATATTGATGTTGGGATTTGCCGCCGTGCCGCCGATGCTGGCCGTTCCCGCTCCCGCTGTCGCCGCATTGGCAATTGTGCCGGTGGTGATTGCCTGGACCACGCCGTTCGTGCCATTGGTGCCGTTTGAACCCGTCGGCCCCTGAGAGCCCACCTTGGCGATCATCTGCCAATCGGAGGGGTTGGCAGAGGGATCGTGGTTGGTATTGCTGGCAATCAGCGAAACATAACTGGAGCCGTTGGCGGCGCAGGTGGTATTGCAGTAGACCACGTTTCCGACCGCGTACGCGGTTCCGGAAGTCCACTCCGTAGCCGCGCCGATGGAACCGGTCGCGCCCTGCGGAATGGTGAAATTCAAGACTGCCGCGCTGGCAGTTCCTGCATTGGTGACAGTAGCCGAACTGCCCGGCGCGCCAGTGCTCACCGTTCCCACGCCTACCGTGGCTGCCGCGCCAGCGTCGCCCTTGGGAATGGAGAAGTTCAGGACCGCCGCATTGGATGTGCCGCCGTTGGTCACGGAAGCAGAAGATCCCGCTGCGCCGGTGGAGACGGTGCCTACGTTCACCGTGGCTGCGGCGCCGGGCGCGCCCGTAGCTCCCTGAGGAACGGTAAAGTTCAAGACTGCCGCGCTGCTGGAGCCACTATTGCCCACGGAAGCCGAAGAGCCAGGAGCGCCAGTGGTGACAGCTCCCACATTGACCGTGGCTGCCGAGCCGACTGCCGCCAGAACCGCCCAAGAAGTGGGGTTGCTGGCGGGATCCAGGTTCTGGTTGGCCGCGAGGGCAACGTAGCTGGAACCATTTTCAGAGACCGCATCGCCCGCGCTATAAGCTGTTGAGGCACTATAAGCGCCTTTGAAATTCGCTACCGGACCTGCTGGGCCGACTGGGCCTTGTGGTCCTGCAGTTCCATTCGTGCCATTCGTGCCGTTCGTCCCCGCAGGACCCGGCACACCTTGCGGCCCCTGTCCGCCGGTCCCGCCCTTGGCCGCCAGCACCGCCCAGTTACCACCCGAGCCGGCAACGTCCGTGGCGGGATCAATATGGGCGTTAGATGCCAAGGCGATATAGCTGGTTCCGTTCTCTGAGACGGCATCGCCGATGGCGTAGCTTGCGCCGCTGCTCCAGGCATCCTTGAAAGAAACCGGCGGGCCTTGCGCGCCTGTTGCGCCAGCCGGACCCTGCGGTCCTTGTGCCCCAGTGGCGCCCTGGGTACCCTGCGGACCTTGCTCGCCGGTAGCTCCGGTTGCGCCAGCAGCGCCTGCCGGGCCTTGCGAGACGACAGTGACATCCAAATGTGCCAGGTGGCTCGTTTCGTCGTTCTCCTTGGAGTCGAAGACGAAATCGCCCGCGGTCGAAGTGAGCGCCACGCCAAAGTTACTGGAGGGAGTCGTCACCCATGCCTGTACCAGCGAAGTGACATCAATGACGGCAAACTGCTGCGCCACCGTCGGCGTAAATGCAGCGATAGCCGAGCCCAGAGTGGGGATCGTCGAATAGGTAACCGATGATTCACTCCACGTGCTTGTGATCGGGAGAACGGTCACTGTTCCAGAGCTGTTCACTCTGTTGACGTAGAGTTTCAGCGTGGCCTTGCCAATCTGGCTGGCCGTGGTGCCTGCAGGCAGCGAAGACAGGTCGAACTGAATCAGCGCCGTGCCGCCGCTGCCTACATAGAGGTTCGTCAGACCGCCGAAGTTGGTTGACGGATACGCGCTGTTCACATATGCGTCCCCGGCTACTGTAGCCTCAGTCGCGTTTGCCGCGCACGTTGCCAATACCATCCCCGCCACAGCCAACCACTTCATCCAGACACGCTGGCTCATAGTTCTTCTCCTGTTTGGATTCTCTGCATGGCCCAATACCGTGCTGCCGTATGCGAATGAGTTCGCATCCTCAAAAAACACACGTCCAGCGATCTGACCTGGATCACTCCCAGTTCCACTTCCACGACAACAAGCTAAGCCCTTTTATGATTTCCCGAAGAATAACATGGTTATCTGTCATTCGTGTCAAGTGCGGCTTAAAAGAAAATCAGAAGCAGAAGCGGCAAAGCAAGCTCCTGGGGAGAGAGGAGATTCAGAAGCGCATCCCGCCGTCACACTGCTCGCCCGAGAAGACTCCCAAGGCGTTGGAAGAGCAGGTGTTGGTATTGCGCCAGTGTTACTGGGACTGGGGCGCGCAAGCTGGCCATGTTGCTGGCCCGGCTGGGGATCCGGTTGCCCGGCGCCAACATCCATCGCATCCTGCTGCGGCGCTCAGCGAGTTCATCCGATGAGCGGGCAGGATCGGGCGCCCATTTCTTACACCATCCGTGAAAATGCTATAGCTGAAGTCCCCTGAAAAAGAGCGCATGAATACAGGGCCTTCAGGCCCCGGCCTGCGGCGCGTACCATATCTTCCATGAGCTGGATTGGATGGGCATTGCTCTCCGCGGTTTTTGCCGCCGCCACCGCCCTGCTGGCCAAGGTGGGCGTGGCGCATGTGGACTCGAACCTGGCCATGGCGCTGCGCACGACCGTCGTGCTCGTCTTTGCCTGGGGCATCGTGCTGGCGCTGGGCCGGCACGGCGAAATGCGCTCGCTCGACCGCCGCACCCTGCTTTTTCTCGCGCTCTCTGGCCTCGCCACCGGCCTCTCGTGGATCTGCTACTTCCGCGCCCTGCAACTGGGCCCGGCCTCGCGCGTCGCTCCGCTCGACAAGCTCAGCGTTCCTCTCGTTATGCTCTTCGCCTGGCTTCTGCTGGGCGAAAAGCTCAACGCCCCAGCCATCGTCGGCGGCCTGCTCATCACCGCCGGAGCCGTGGTCATCGTGTTGGGTTGAGCGGCTCGGCCCCACGCCACGGTTTCCTTATACTGGATAATGAGAAAGCGGCTTTTGAGGCCGTGAATCATTGTTTATGACCTTCAAATCCCAATCCGAAGCACAAACCGCGCAGCCGCGCCGCATCGTGCTCACCGGCTTCATGGGCTCGGGCAAGACGACCGTCGGCCCGCTGGTTGCCCGCCGCTTGGGCTGGAACTTCATCGATGTGGACGACGCCATCGAGTCCGAAGCTGGCGCGGCCATTGCCGAACTCTTCGCACGCCACGGTGAAGCCGCCTTTCGCGAGCGCGAACGCGCGGCCATCGAATCTCTGGCCGCAAAAGACGGGCTGGTTCTGGCTCTGGGCGGCGGGGCCATCGAGCACGCCGCCACGCGCGAGCTGCTGTTGACCACGCCCGGCACGCTGCTGGTGCATCTTGAAGTGGAGTTAGCGACGACCCTGAAACGCTGCCGCGGCACCGAGCATCTGCGCCCCATCCTCGCCGACCAGGCCAACCTCGAAAGCCGCTACCAGCGCCGCCTGCCGCTTTATCGCATGGCGCACGTCTCCATTGCCGTCGATGCGCTTACCCCGGACCAAGCCGTAGATGCAATCCTTCGCGCCGCCCATCTCGGCTGAGTAGCAAATCGCTGGTCCCTATTCCCTATTCCCTATTCCCTAGTCCCTAGTCCCTAGTCCCTAGTCCCTAGTCCCTAGTCCCTAGTCCCTAGTTTCTAGTCCCTAGTCCCTAATCCCTAGTCCCTAGTCCCTAATCCCTAGTCCCTGCTTTTTCAGCGATCCTCCGCTGCCACTCTGCCGGCCCGGTCTGGTGGATGCTGGTTCCCTTCGCGTCGACCGCCACTGTCACCGGCATATCGCGCACGTCGAACTCGTAGATTGCCTCCATTCCGAGGTCGGCAAAGGCCACGACGCGCGCGCCGCGAATGGCCTTCGACACAAGGTAAGCCGCGCCGCCCACCGCCATCAGGTAAACCGCGCCGAATTCACGAATGGCCTCGATGCCCTCCGGTCCCCGCTCGGCTTTGCCCACCATCCCCAGCAAGCCCGTCTCGGCCAGCATCTGCCGCGTGAACTTGTCCATGCGCGTCGCCGTCGTCGGTCCCGCGGGTCCCATCACTTCATCGCGCACCGGGTCCACCGGCCCCACGTAGTAGATGAACCGCCCGCGAAAGTCCACCGGCAGCCGCTCGCCCCGGTCGAGCATCTGGGTCAATCTCTTGTGCGCGGCGTCGCGGCCGGTCAGTAACTTGCCAGTAAGTAATAAAGTCTCGCCGGGCTTCCATGTTGTAACTTCGTCGCGAGTTACTGTCTCCAGGTTCACCCGCCGCGCCGCCGACACGTCATAACTCAGCTTCGGCCAGTTATCGAGGCTCGGCGGATCGAGAAAGACCGGACCCGAGCCATCCAGCACGAAGTGCGCGTGCCGCGTCGCAGCGCAGTTGGGAATCATCGCCACCGGCAGGGTGGCCGCGTGGGTCGGATAGTCGCGCACCTTCACGTCCAGCACGGTCGTCAGGCCCCCCAGCCCTTGCGCGCCAATCCCCAGCCGGTTCACCTTGTCGTAAATTTCCAGCCGCAGCTCCTCGGCCCGCGTCCCGGCCCCGCGCGCCTTCAGCTCCTGAATGTCGATCGGCTCCATCAGCGATTCCTTGGCCAGCAGCATCGCCTTCTCCGCCGTGCCGCCGATGCCGATGCCCAGCATCCCCGGCGGACACCACCCAGCGCCCATCGTTGGCACGGTCTTCAGCACCCATTCAACAATGGAGTCGGACGGGTTCAGCATCGCAAACTTGGCCTTGGCTTCCGACCCGCCTCCCTTGGCCGCCACCGTCACATCGACCGTCGCGCCCTTCACCAGTTCCACCGTCACGCAGGCCGGCGTATTGTCCCTGGTGTTTTTGCGCGCCCCGCCCGGATCGGCCAGAATCGACGCCCGCAGCTTGTTCTCCGGGTCCAGATACGCCCGCCGCACGCCTTCGTTGACCATTTCCTGAATATCGACCGAAGGGCTGCCGCCCGCAGGGCCCTCAAACTTCACGTCCATCCCGACTTTGAGAAACACGGTCACAATCCCCGTGTCCTGGCAGATAGGCCTGTGTCCCTCGGCGCACATGCGGCTGTTGACGAGGATCTGCGCCATCGCATCCCGCGCCGCCGGCGACTCTTCGCGCTCATACGCCCGCGCCATCCCGCGAATGAAGTCCACCGGATGGTAGTAACTGATGAACTGCAACGCCGCAGCAACGCTCGCAACAAAATCTTCCTGCCGGATGACGGTCATGCGGAAGCCCCTTCGAGATTCTAACCCTATCAGAGTAATGGATCGAAGGCGGAGCTGTCCTGGTTGACAATACGCGCTGAATCGCTCGGTTAACGCTATGGGGATCTTGCATAAATCATCCGAAACATTCAGCCAACCAGCCAACTCGCCATCGCGGCGTAAGCCGCGGCTAACTTGCGGCCTTTGTCCTCGTCAGCGGCAACTTTGCACACTCCCCGAGTGGGAAGGCGATTTTGCGTAAATCCAGAAGTCATTCCGGCGACATCGACGTTTGTGGGGAGTAATCCAATTCCGCGCGCACAGTCGACACTCAATGAGCGCAATGCCTGTTGGCAACAGTTGACTTTCAATGGAGCCCGCTTTAGAAAAGTGACCTATTGCAATTGAGCCATTATCTTTCCTCGCAACTCGCTACTTGGATTCCTGTTGAGAGCTTCACGAAACCATTGGCGTGCATCTGCGCCGAAACCTTGCCTCTGAAGGGAAAGGCCGAGGTTGAATGCTGCGGCTACGTCACTTTTGTTGGCTTCAGCGGCGATTCGGTAGCTTGATGCGGCTTGGCTCCAATTCCCCGAATCGAAGTAGCACTGTCCCAGTTGGAACTGCATGAACGGGTAGGCACCGTCGGATAGCCGCACCGCCTCCTGAGCGGCCGAGGTGCACTCAGAGTACCTCTCCATGTTTTCAAGAATCTGCGATTCCAGATGCATGCCATATGCATTTTGCGGATCTGCGGAAATTGCTTCCT
>Ga0302190_10002910_pt1 | contig 10986 bp, 8 predicted proteins | sample II_Bog_E2_3_FD_198784 | JGI IMG/M metagenome (GOLD analysis project Ga0302190, IMG submission 198784) | Peat permafrost microbial communities from Stordalen Mire near Abisko, Sweden - II_Bog_E2_3 | ecosystem: Environmental > Terrestrial > Soil > Wetlands > Peat | place: Sweden: Abisko, Stordalen... | reverse complement strand
TCGAGGAGCGCCACCGACCGGCCGGCCCGGGCCAGCTCCAGGGCCGCGGCGGCACCGGCCGGCCCGGCCCCCACCACCACGGCGTCGAACCGCCCGGCTTCGGGCGTGGTGGGCTCAGGCATGGTCCTCCTCCTCGCCGCCCCGGTGGTCGGGGGGCGTGACGCCGAACCGGCGGGCCAGCTCCTCCAGCAGGAGCCGGGCGTCGGTGACCAGGCCGAGGTCGGCCATGGCCGTCATGGGGCACGACGGGTCGGTATTGACGCTGACCACGTGACGGGGGGCGCCCAGGCCGCCCACGTGCTGGGCCGCCCCCGAGACGCCGAAGGCCACGTAGAGCCCGGGGTCCGACAGGGCCACGCCGGTGGTGCCGATCTGGCGGGCCGTGTCCATCCATCCGGCGTCGGTGACCACCCGGGTGGCCCCGGCCGAGGCCCCGAGGGCGCCGGCCACCGCGGCCAGCAGGTCGAAGGTGGCCCGGGCATCGTCGTCGCCGTCCCGACGGGTGACCAGTCCGGCCCCCCCGCTGAGCACCCGGGTGGCTTCGGCCAGGTCCATGGTCGACGGGTCGGGGTCGAGCACCTCCAGCACCTCAGGGTCGGCGCTACCGACGTCCTCCGGGGAGGCGGTCGGGGTCGCCGCCAGGGCCAGGCGGACGGGGGAGGTCGCGGTGCCGTCGGTGGGGGTGGAGCGGCTGCCCGGGAGCAGGGTGGCCACGGCGGGCCCGTCCACGGTGACGGTCACCAGCACCCGGTCGTCGAGACGGGCCACGTCGGCCGTGGTCCGGGCGACGGCGGCGGTGCTGACGGTTCCGGCGGCCCTGGTGGCCCCCGCCCCACGGCCGCCGGCCGGGGTGTCGTGGGTGACCCGTACGGCCCGGGCCAGTAGCGGGCGCTCCAACGTGGCGGCCAGTCGGGGGGCCAGGTCCCGGCCGTCGGCCGAGGCCGGCAGTACGACCAGTCCCACCCCGGCCAGGGCCGGGGCCAGGGCGGCCGACAGGGCCCCGGGACGCAGTCCCGGCCCGGTGTCGGCCCACCACACGTCGGTGACCCCGACCAGGAGGCCGGCCGCCGCCTGGGCCCCGTCGCCCACCACCACGGCCCGGCCGCCGGCCTCGGCCGCCGCTTCGGCCGCCCCGGGGGGCAGCACACCGGCCCGGGCCACCACCACGGCCACGGCCGGCCCGCTGACCGTCCGGGCGGCGCGGGGGCGCGGGGACCGGGACCGACCGGTCGTCGGGGTCCGGGTGGCCGGGGCGCTCACAGCCCCACCGCCACACGATGGCCCTCGATGACAGCGGCATGGGCCCGCCGTGGGGCCAGGCAGTCGCCCACCCGGTGCACGGCGAACGGCTCGTCGCCCAGGGCCCGCCACAGGTCGTCCTCGGGCTGCTGCTGGACGGCGCAGACCACCCAGTCGGCCCGGCGCTCGTGGTCGGTGCCCGTCGGGTGGTGCTGCAGGGTGAGCACCACCCCGCCGTCGTCGCCGTCGGCCACCCCCAGGGGGACCAGGTCGGTGGCCTGGGTGATGCCCTTGGCGTGGGCCTTCACGTTCCACGTCTCGAGGTCCAGGGTGATGCCCAGGTCCTGGCCCACCACCATCCCGTTGGTCACGATCTCCACGGCGCAGCCCCGGTCGGCCAGCAGCTCGGCGGTGGAGGTGGCCTGGTGGAAGCCCAGCTCGTCGACCACCACGACCCGACCGGTGGGGGAGGCCCGGCCTTCCAGGACGTCCCGCACGTCGACCACCCGGGCGTGGTCCCCGGCCCACCAGGGCCGGGCCGGCCGGGCCCCGGTGGCCAGGACCACGGTGTCGGGCCGCGCCGCCCGGACGTCGTCGGCGCCGACCGTCGACCCCGTCCGCAGGTCCACGCCGAGGCGTCGGGCCGCCACCTCGAGGTTGCGCACCAGATCGAGGAACTCGGCCCGGGCCGGGACCGAGGCGGCCACGGCCACCTGGCCCCCCAGGCGGTCGGACCGCTCGAACAGGGTCACGGCGTGTCCCCGCCCGGCCGCCGTGACCGCAGCCTGGAGCCCGCCCGGACCGCCTCCCACCACGACCACCCGACGGCGCCGCCGGGGAGGGGGGACCGGCTCGTGCTCGCGACCGGTGCGGGGGCTCTCGATGCACCCGAGCCACCGGTTGAGGCCCATGCGTCCTACGCACTCCTGGTTGCAGGAGAGGCACGTGCGGATGTCACCGGCCGCACCGGCCCGGGCCTTGGCGGCGAAGTCGGCGTCGGCGATCTGGCCCCGGACCACGCCGACCAGGTCGCAGTGGCCGGCCTCCAGGGCCCGGTCGGCCTGCAGGGGGTCCTTGAAGCGGCCCACGCCCACCACCGGCAGGTCGACGGCCCGGCGGATGGCGCTCGGGATGAACAGGGCGTAGCCCGGCGGTACCTGCATGCTGGCCTCGATCATGTACAGGGTGGCCGTGGCCACACCGATCGAGGTGTTGATGTAGTCGACCTGACCGGTGGCCTCGACCAGGCGGGCCACCTCGACCGCCTCCTCGATCCCCGTGCCCCCCTCGATGAGCTCGTCCCCGCACAGGCGGACGCCCAGGGCGGCGCCGGGACCGATGGCCCCCCGCACGGCGTCGACGATCTCGAGGAGGAGCCGGGCCCGGTTGGCCAGCGGTCCGCCGTAGGCGTCGCTGCGCCGGTTGGTGGCCCCCGAGAGGAACCCCCGGACGATGGAGGAGTGGGAGCACTGGAGCTCGATGCCGTCGAAGCCGCCGGCCATGCAGTGCTCGGCCACCAGGGCGTAACCGGCCACGATCTGGCGGATCTCGTGGTGATCGACGGCCTTCGGGACCTCGCGGAACAGCGGGTCGGGCACCGGGCTGGGTGCCCACACCGGCAGGCGCGAGTACAGGGAGGAGGCCTGGCCGCCGTTGTGGTTGATCTGGGCCAGGATGGGCACGTCGTGGGCGTGGACGGCGTCGGTGATGCGCCGGTAGTGGGGGACGACCTCGGGGTTGAAGCCGTGGATGAGCTTCTCGTAGGGCCAGTCGGTGGGGTGGGTGGAATGCTCCTCGGTGATGATGAGCCCGGCGCCCCCCGCCGCCCGTGCCTCGTAGTAGGCCCGGTGCCGGTCGGTGGGCAGGCCGTCGGCGGCGTAGTTGGTCAGGTGGGCCGAGAAGACGATCCGGTTGGCCACGGTGAGCGGCCCGAGGCGCAGCGGCGTGAACAGGTGGCGGTACCCCGAGCCGGCGCTCACCGGAGCAGCGCCCCGGCGTCGACGGTCATCGTGAGGCCGGTGACGTAGCGGGCCGCGTCGGAGGCCAGAAAGAGCACGGCGTCGGCCACGTCGTCGGGCCCGATGGCCTCGGCGGGCAGGGCGTTCATGAAGATGGGCCCGAGCTCCGGGGCGCCGGCGATGCGCTCGCCCAGCCCCGACAACCCCCCGGCCATGGGCGTGTCCACGCCGGTGGGGTGGACGGTGTTGACCCGCACCGAGTGGGCGGCCAGCTCGTTGGCCAGCACCCGCATGATGCCCACCACCCCGTGCTTGGACGCGGCGTAGGGGCCCAGGAAGGGCTGGCCCTTCAGACCGGCCGTGGAGCTGACCAGGATCATCGACCCGCCGCCGGCGGCGATGAGGTGGGGGGCCGCCGCCGTGGCCGTGTTCCACGTCCCGGTGAGGTTGACGTCGATGATGTCGCGCCACAGTTCGGGGCTGACCTCGTCCCACCCGGCGATGGCGCACACCCCGGCGTTGGCCACCACCACGTCGAGGCGCCCCAGCTCGGCCACCCCGCCGTCGACGGCATGGCGCAGCCCCTCGGCGTCGCGGACGTCGGCCACTGCGGTGACGATCCGCCCGCCCGCCCCGGTGACCAGGCGGGCCGTCTCCTCGAGGTCGGCCGGCGTGGCCAGGGGGTAGGCGATCGTGTCGATGTCGGCGCAGCGGTCGACGGCCAGCACCGCGGCCCCCGCAGCGGCCAGGCGCACGGCATGGCACCGGCCCATCCCCCGGGCCGCCCCGGTCACCAGGGCCACCCGACCGGTGAGGAGACCGGTGGTCACCGGGCCCCCACGGCGATGGTCCGGCCCCGGTCGGGTCCCCGACCGGGGGCGGGGAAGGGGACCGGGACGGGCGCCACGGCGGCGGCGGCCCGGCGCCCCTCGAGCACGGCCTCGAGGGCCGTGCGGGGGGCCACGCAGTCCCCGGCCCGCAGGGTGCCCGGACGGTCGGCAGCCAGGCCGTCGTCGGGCAGCCGGTGGCCGCAGTCCACCAGGACGTCGCAGGCCACCCGGCGGGCCTCGCCGGTCCACACGTCGACGACGTCGGCCCCGCCGTCCCCCACGGCCACCAGCCGGGCCCGCAGCTCGCGGGTCACCCCGGCCCGCTGCAGGCGGGTGTTGGCGTCGGCCAGGTCGCCGGCCAGCGAGAGCAGGGTGCCGGCCACGGGGTCGGGGGTGACCACCGACACGCTGCGGCCGGCGCCGGCCAGCCACTCGGCGATGCCCACGCCCACCGGGCCGCCCACCGGGTCGTGGACGGCCACGGCCCCCGGGACCAGGTCGTCGGGGTGGGCGCCCAGCACCTCCAGGGCGTCGACCACGACCGTGCCCGGCCCGGACCGCCAGGCCGGTGGCGCCGGGCGGGAGCCGGTGGCCAGCACCACGACGCGCCCGGCGGCGTCGGCCGCGGCCAGGTCGTCCCCGGTGACGTCGTTGCCGAGGGAGAGGGTCACCCCGAGGGTCAGGCACTCGTGTTCCAACCAGTCGACCAGGGTGGCCAGCCGCTCCCGACCCGGGCCCACGGCGGCCCGCCGCAGCGTCCCCCCGGCCCGGGCGCATCTGTCGCGCACCTCTACCCGGGCCCCGCCGAGGGCCAGCACCCGGGCGCACTCGAGTCCGGCCGGCCCGGCGCCCACCACCAGCACGTCGGGTCCGTGGCCCGGCCCAGCGTCCCCGGCCCGCCCGGCCTGGTCGGCCTGCCCGGTCTGGTCGGCCCGCCCGGCCTGGTCGGCCCACCGGGCGTCGACGTCGACGTCGAGGGGCTCCGTCGACTCGTGGCCCGACCGAGGGTCGACCACGCAGCTGACCAGCGGGTTGCGGCTGTCGCGGACCTGGCAGGCCTGGTTGCACAGCAGGCAGGGGCGGACCCGGTCGGCCTCCCCCCGGCGGACCAGGCCCACCAGGCGGGCGTCGGCGATCTGGGCACGGGTCATCTCGACCAGATCGGCCACCCCGTCGTCCAGGGCTCCCTGGGCCGCAACGGGGTCGACCACGCTGCCCTGCAGGGCCACCAGCGTCCGCCCGCCCGCCGCCTCCCGCATCTGCCGGCAGAGCTCGAGGTTGGCCATGGGCGGGGTGTAGGCGCCGGGGCGCTCGGCCGAGGCCGAGAAGGGCCCGCCCCGGACCACGGTCAGGAGGTCGACCAGTGGAGCCAGTTCGGCCACCGTCGCGGCCGCATGGTCGGGGGTGATGCCGGCCCAGGGGGCCAGTTCGTCGCAGCTGAGGCGCAGGGCCAGCACCCGGTCGTCCCCCAGAACCCGGCGCACGGCCCCGAGCACCCGGCGGAGCAGCAGGAGGCGGTCGGTGCCGTAGTCGTCGTCGCGGTGGTTGGTCAGCCCCGACGCGAACTGGCGGAGCAGCGAGGAGGGGCCGGCGTCCACGTCCACGCCGTCGAGGCCCGCTGCCGCCGCCGTCCGGGCCGCTGCGGCGAACCCGTCCGCCAGCTCGTCGATCTGCGGCTGCTCCATGACCATGGGCATCTCGCGGTTGACGGCGTCGGCCACCCCCGAGGGGGCCCACAGGGCGTGCTGGGAGTAGGCCGACGAGCCCTGGCCCCCGGTGTGGCCCAGCCCGGCCAGCACCAGGGTGCCGTGGGGCCGGCAGGCGTCGGCCACGGCGGCCCAGCCCGGGCCGCAGTCGGCGGCCAGGGGGGCCCGCTCGTAGGGCCAGTCGGAGGGGTGGACCGAAGCCGTCTCGCAGACCACGATCCCCGCCCCGCCGGCGGCCCGGCGGGCGTAGTACGCCACGTGGCGGTCGGAGATGTCCCGTCCCCGGCCCAGGTTGGTCACGTGGGGGCCGAAGACCACCCGGGACGGGGCGCGCCGGCCGGCCAGGGTCACACGGCCGGTCAGGTCGGCCACGGGCTCAGCCGACGGTCCGGCGCAGGGCCGAGCCGGCCAGCGGGTGCTCGTCGCAGGACCGCTCGGGCGGGGTCCGGGTGAAGGACACGGGGACGGGTGCCGTCGCCGTGGGCGTCGCCGCGGCCGTGTCCGTCGCCGTCGCCGTGGCTGTCGACGTCCGGGACGTCCGGGGCCGGCGGGAGTGGTCGGGTGAGGACGCGGGACGGGCGTCGCCGTTCCGCCCGGCCAGCGACGCTTCGCCGTGACCCACCACGCACTCGGGGTCCGGTCCGTCGAGGGGAAGCCCGGTGAAGAACTTGGCGGCCATGCAGCCGCCCCGGCACGAGTCGAAGTGGGCACAGGATGCGCACGTCCCGCCCGACTGGGGTGAGCGCAGCTCGGCGAACAGCGGGGCGTCCCGCCACACCCCGGCGAACCCGCCGTCGGCCCGCACGTTGCCGGCCAGGAACTCGTCGTGGATGGCGAACGGGCAGGCGTAGACGTCGCCCACCGGGTCGATCAGGCAGACCACCCGACCGGCCCCGCACAGGTTGAGCCCGGGGAGGGCCTCGCCGAAGGCGGCCAGGTGGAAGAAGGAGTCGCCGGTCAGGACGTCCTCGCCGTGGTCCAGCAGCCAGTGGTAGAGGTCGCGCTGCTGGTCGGCCGTGGGGTGGAGCTCGTCCCACACGTCGACCCCCCGCCCCGACGGGCGCAGCCGGGTGAGCCGCAGCTGGGCCCGGAAGCGGTCGGCCAGGGCCTTGAAGTCGTCCAGCTGGGCCACGTTCTGGCGGGTCACCACCACCGAGAGCTTGAACCCGGTGAAGCCGGCGTCGGCCAGGTGCCCCATGGCGGCGAGCGCCGTGTCGTACGAACCCTGGCCCCTCACGAGGTCGTTGACCTCGGCCGTGGCCCCGTCGAGGGAGATCTGCACGTCCACGTAGTCGCTGGCCGCCAGGCGGCGGGCCACCCCGGGGGTGATGCGGCTGCCGTTGGTGGAGAACTTCACGCCGACGTGGTGGTCGGTGGCGTAGTCCACCAGCTCCCAGAAGTCCCGCCGGACGGTGGGCTCCCCACCCCCGATGTTCACGTAGAAGATCTGCATCCGCTCGAACTCGTCGATGACCGCCTTGCACTCGTCCGTGGTCAGCTCGCGGGGGTCGCGCCGCCCGGAACTCGAGAGGCAGTGGACACAGGCCAGGTTGCAGGCGTAGGTCAGCTCCCAGGTGAGACAGATCGGGGCGTCGAGCCCCCGCTCGAACTGGGCCACCAACGAGGAGGCCCGGGCGGGTGCTGCGGGGGCCGGGGGAACCCCATGGGCTGCGGGGGCCGGCGACGGGCGGGTCCCGTCGAGGACGGTCACGGCCCGACCCGCTCGCGGATCATGTCGGTGGCGGCCAGGGTGGCCAGGGCCGTGCGGTAGCGGGGGAGCTCCCCGTCGCCCACGCCGGCCGAGGCGCAGGCGGCGTCGCCGGTGGGCTGGTCACCGAGCGAGCGCACCACCTCGAGCAGGGTCCGGCTCTTCAGAAAGGACAGGCGCCGGGTGCCGAAGTGGTAGGCCAGGGCGCCGAAGGGCTCGGGGCGCAGCGACACCTGGGGGTCGAGCACCCAGGGCCGGGTCCCGTCATAGGTCTGGGCCACGGTCGTCGTCGGTCTAGTAGACGCCGCACATGCCGTCGATGGACACGTCCTCGACCAGCAGTTCGTCCTCCACCAGCTCGGGGTCGGCCGCCTCCTCGACGGTGAGGGCGGTGGTGGTGGTGTCCGTGGTGGGATCGGCCATGGGTGGTCCTCCTCGGTCGGCCGGCGCCGGTTCGCCGGGCGTGGTCACTGCGGGTCGCAATTTACTGCACCCGATGCCAAAATGAAAGTCCATGGACGGGGACCACCGGGGGAACGGGGCGACGGACGGCGGACCGGTGGCCCGCGGGGGCGCGCCGTCGGGACCCGCCGCCGTCGTCGTGCCGGCCGAGCCGGCCCGGGGGCGGCGGCCCTCCACCACCCGGGAGGAGGTGGCCCGGGTGGCCCTCGACCTCTTCGACCGCCGGGGCTACGACGGCACCACGGTGGACGACATCGCCGCCGCCGTGGGGATCGGCCGGCGGACCCTCTTCCGCTACTTCGACTCCAAGGCCGACATCGTCTGGGGGGAGTTCGACACCGAGCTCGACCGGCTGCGCGAGCGGCTGGTCGGCGCCCCGGCCGACCGGTCCATGATGGACGTCCTGCGGTCGGCCATCGTGGCCACCAACCACTTCGGGGCCGGCGAGCTCGGCGAGCTGCGGATCCGCATGGCCCTGATCGGCTCGGTGCCGGCCCTGGTGGCCCATTCGGCCGTGCGCTACGAGGCCTGGTGCGCCGTGGTGGCCGAGTTCGCCGCCGGTCGGCTGGGGGGCGAGCCCGGGGACCTGGCCCCCCAGGCCGTGGCCCGGGCGGCCCTGGGCGCGGCCATGGCCGCGTTCACCTGCTGGGCCCGGGACGAGTCGGTCGACCTGGTCACCGAGCTCGACCGGGCACTGGTGCTGCTGGCCGGTGGGTTCGGGGGCGCCGTCGGCTGACGGGGGTCCGGGGACCGACGTTGCCCTACGGGGCCCCGGCGTCGTCATCCCGGGGGTGGTCTGGGGCAGAATGGGCGGATGGCCACCACCGCCCCGGCACCGTCGTCGCAGCAACCGAGCCACCGGGGCGCCCGGCGACGCCGCCGGGTCACCCGGGCCGTGACCCCGCTGGCCGCCGCCCTGCTCGTCCTGTCGGCCACCGTGGGCACCCTGGTGGCGTCGGTGGCGCTGCCCGCGGCCACGGCCGGCGCCGCCGGTCTGTCGGTGCTCGACGCCCATGCCGACTCGGGTGGGCCCATCGTCACCGACAGCTCGGGCAACGGCTACGTGGCCTGGCAGACCACGACGGGCAACTCGGAAGGCGACCCCGTCAAGTTCTGCAAGATCCCCAGGGGCGGCACGTGCACCAGTCCCCAGACCCTGCCCATCCCCGGTGCGGCCCACTGGGGCAACTACGACCTCGACGAGCCGTACGTGGTGATCGGCGGCAAGGCCGGGGTGGTGTCGGTGGTCAGCCAGAGCTACGACCTGAGCGACGTGGTGGTGTGGACCTCGACCAACAGCGGGTCGACGTTCGGCGAGCCCCAGACCATCAGCGGCACCGGGCCCGTGGGCACGGGCACCGACGACGTCCTGCGCTCGCCCGACGCCGACGCCCCCTACTACCCCGATTACTTCGACCTGTCCTCGTCCAACCCCGGCCTGTTCTTCGACTTCACCGGCATCGGGGCCATCGGAGCCATGGACCCGCCCGTCGGGTTCGAGCAGAACACCAGCGGCGTGGCGGGCTCGGTCACCTCGTCCACCCTGGGCTACGGCGCCACGATCGATCCGGGCCCGAGCCAGAGCACCCAGACCGTCCAGGTGTTCGCCACCGACGCCACCACCAACGAGCTCTACACCATCTGGTCGCCCACCCCCGGGGTGAGCGGCGAACCGGGCACCCTGATGCACGGCCCCTCCGCCATCGACGCCGGTACCGACCCCCGGCTGGCCGGCGGGCCCGACGGGCTGTACCTGGTGTCGGTGGACAACGGGGCGAACTCGTCGGACCCCCTCAAGCTGGACGTGCGGGTCTGGAACTCCACCACCGAGACCTTCGGCTCGCCCACCCTGGTGGCCGACCTCCCGAACGACATCGACGCCACCAACATCGGGGGCATCGCCGAGGACTCGTCGACCGGGGCGGTCACCGTGGCCTGGCCCATGGAGACCTCCAGCGGCAATTACGTGATGGAGACCTGGACGTCGACCAACGGCGCCGCCACGTTCTCCGGGCCGACCTCCCTGGCCGAGATCCCCGGCGCCTACGCGGGTCCGGCCCGCATCGCCATGACCGCCGGTGCGGGCTTCGTCACCTGGGAGGACAGCGGCGGGCTCGAACTGGTGGACCTGCCCATCTCCCCGAACGTGTCCTCGGGTCCCTACAGCCCGCTCACCCCGGTGCGCGTCTGCGACACTCGGCCGGGCAACCCCTCGTCGCTCAGCGGGACGGCCGCCCAGTGCGACGGGACGTCCAACGTCGGGACCACGCTGGCCGCCGGGGGGACGGAGACGATCACGGTGGCCGGGGCGTTCTCCGTGCCGTCGGACGCCACCGCCGTGGTGCTCAACGTGGCGGCCGTCGGTCCGGCGGCCACCGGGTACCTGACCGTCTACCCGTCGAGCGCCGCCCGGCCGACCACCTCCAACCTCAATTACTCGTCTGGCCAGACGGTCGACAACCTGATCGAGGTGGGCACCGGCAGTTCGGGGGCGGTGACCGTCTACTCGTCGGCCTCGAGCAACGTGGTGGTGGACCTCGAGGGCTACGTGGCTCCGGGGGCGGCGGCGGGCAACGGGGCCGGGCTCTACGTGCCCCTCGGCTCTCCGGCCCGGCTGTGCGACACCCGGGCCGGCAACCCGTCGAACCTCTCGGGCGGGGACGCCCAGTGCAACGGGACCTCGAACGCCGGCGACCGTCCGGCCGCCGGCGGCACGGTGACGGTGAAGGTGGCCGGGAACAACGGCGTCCCGACAGGGGCGACGGCGGCCGTGCTCAACGTGACGGCGGTCGGGCCCGCCGCGGCGGGCTTCGTCACCGTCTACCCGGCCGGGACCACCCGTCCGACCACGGCCAACGTCAACGTGACGGCCGGGCAGAACCAGGCCAACCGGGTGATCGTCTCCCTGCCCACCTCGGGGGGGTCGGCCGGGAAGATCACGGTCTACGTCTCGGCGTCCGCCGATGTGCTGGTCGACGTGTCGGGGTACTACACGGCGGCCGGCAGCGACACGGCCACCACCACCCCGGCGGGCAGCCTGTTCAGCGCCGAGCCGGCCCCGGTGCGCATCTGCGACACCCGTC
>Ga0302190_10002904_pt1 | contig 11003 bp, 11 predicted proteins | sample II_Bog_E2_3_FD_198784 | JGI IMG/M metagenome (GOLD analysis project Ga0302190, IMG submission 198784) | Peat permafrost microbial communities from Stordalen Mire near Abisko, Sweden - II_Bog_E2_3 | ecosystem: Environmental > Terrestrial > Soil > Wetlands > Peat | place: Sweden: Abisko... | reverse complement strand
ATCAAGGCTCTCAGCATCACCATTCAATCCCATCGCCCCGAAGCTCTTCCTTGAAAATGTAAGGCCGTTGGGCCTTGTGACAAAGAAGCCGAAAGAAGCGGAATGGGGGAAAGTGGCACTCTTTGGAGGGGGCTATTGTTCAAAAGAACGAGGATGGGAACATGGCCCTGAGTTCCTCCAGCTTTTCATCGATGATGAAGGGAACAGCCTGGGCGAAACTGTCCAGAACGATGATGGCATTGACCACCACGTCCTTGTCGAAGGCGGAGCGTATCCGCTCGGCCATGCAGCGGTTGACCTTGGTGGCGGCAGCACTTAACTCCGCCAGATGGGTGAAGGCCTCTTCGCCGGCGGGGATGTCTTTCCCCTCGATATGGCGCATCAGCAGATACATGGAGAACAGCCGGTAAAGCGTCTCGTCATCTCGGGCAAAGGGCAGATGGAAGCGGGCCATGGCCCGGAAGAAGCCCAGATGCGGACAGCCCGAGGTTGCGCCGATCAGCCCCACCATCGAGGCCATGCCCCGTTGCAGCTGCATCTTGCCCACCACCGTGCGGTTCTTGGTGACCACCTCGACCACCGCTTCCTCGTAGGAATAGAAGCGATCAAACGCCTCGATATAGCCGGCCATGGCCAAAGCGAAGGGGCAGTGGGGATGGTCGGCGACCTGCAATGGGCAGTGGTCGCACTGGTGATGCTCCAGTCTTGTCCAGTCGGGCGGGCTGTTGGAGCCATGGGAGACCAGGGAAAAATCCGCCGCCTCGAAGCTCAGGGTGATGTCCTGAGGGCCTTCGGGAAGATGAAAGCGATAAAGGATGGTCTCGGTCTTGCTCATGCCCTCTATTGAACTCCAAGGCCCGGATGAGACGCCAGAGTGCAAGGGGACAGGGGGGATAGTGCCGAAAGGACTATTTTTCCCAGTCGCGCTGGGGGCCCACATCCAGATGGACGAAGTCGTGGGCGTGGTAAAGGCCGATGCCGCCGCCGATATACTGGCGCATCTGGTTTCCCACCTGTCCCACCGGCAGGCGGCCCTTGATGGCCAGATCCAGGGCCATGCCGCGCATGTGGTAGCTGTTGCGGGCCGCACCTTCCGTATGGGCATTGGTCTGGGGCGTGCGATAGCCTGATAGAAGCACCACCTCGTCCAGGCGCAGCACCGTCTGATAGATCCAGATGATGTCCAGGGTACCCGGATGCATGGTTCGGGCCTTGTTGGCGTGATGGTCCTTGGCGATCTCGGAGAAGCCGTCCAGCGGGCCTTTGAAATAGTCGCGATCAACGGCATAGATGCCCTTGAAGCGAGCCCCCGTATGGGCGTTGACCACATTGATGATCCGCGCCCTTGGCCCAGCCTGAGCCTGCTCCGCCAGCAAAGGTGCGAGCAATAGCCCGGCGATCACCGAACGTCGGCTGGGAAAGATGGTTGGGGGACAGCTCATGGGGACATTATGCCGTGAAACCGTCGCCGAGGCGAGATTCTCGACGTCAATGCAAACCGATTTCCCTGAGAACGGTCTCAACCAAAGGTGCGATGTTCGCCGCCGCCATTTGGCAGCCGGCGGCAGTCATGTGGCCACCGCGTCCTTTGCCGCTTTCCTTGCCATAGAAGTCGAATTGGTAATGTTCGGCATCAAGCGGGATGTTCACTCCGTAAGAGCCGTAATAGGTTGCTCCGTGCGCGTCTGCAAAGCTCTTGGCCTCTTCGGGAGTTTGCGTTGCCGGGCTGGAAATATAGATGGTCTTAAGGCTGATGCTCTGCAAATAGGACAGGATCTCGTCAGAGGCGGCGATGCTGGATGTTTTGTTTCGATCATTTGGCCCCGGCTCGAAAATCACGACTTTCGTATCCGCCGTCAGATGTCCCTTGAGCCTCTCCAGCATGTTGGCGGGAATATCCCCATCGACGCCGCCGTTGCTGACCGTGGCGTCAAAGTCGTCGGCGCGCAGAATAATCTGCAATTGCGCCGGAATGATCTTGTCCCTATCGACGCCGTGACAGTTGGTGGCGCTGGTGCCCAGCATGTAAACTTCGTAGGCTTGGGTAGTCGTGGCCAGGGAGGAAGACAGGGTAATGGTCACGATGGCGATCCAATGGGATAGGCGCAAGATTTCCTCCCAGAAACGATTGTAATGCCAAGAATTGTGTCAGAGCTTGTGCCGATTAGGCAAGCAATCTGGAGTTGACGGCATGAAGGTTCTGAAGATTGCCGCCATGGTGGCGTTGTTGTGGCCGGGCCTGTGTGTCCAGGCCTTGGCCGAGACCGCCGAGGAGCATCTGTCGGCCTTCATCGCCCAGGATCTGGAGGGTGACGGCTTCGACCGGCTGGGGCCGTTCATCGAGGCTGCGGCGGTTAAGGGCGGCTGCGGCTGTTCGTCTTCTGGAAATCACTTCGATATCGCCGGAGACCCGCTGCTGGTGGCCGATGGCTGGAAGATCACCGCGTCCCGCCATCCTTCGCCCGAGCGGGCGGTGGTGTCGGTGCGGTTCCATCTGCTGGCAGACAGCCGCATGGGGCGGGAAGCCTTTGCCCAGGGTGAGTTCCGCCGCCTGCATCCTGTGGCGCGATCCTTGCGCCGGTCTTATCGTCTGGAAAAGCTGTTCGACGGCGCTTGGGCGCTGCTGGCCGACCAAGCGCCGGTGGTCTCGCCCCAGGCTTTGGCGGCGGCCATGGAGCAGGCGGTAGAAGCGTCTCCGGAGCCTCGTCGGGCCTATTATCAGCAGGAAGCGGCGACGGCCAATTTGATATTGCATCGCACCTACAAAAAACTTGCGGATTAAGCCCCTGCTGTTTACGGTTTCCGTGAGGTTGAGACTTGATCTCATGTCTTAAGTTTTGCACCGGGGGCGGTGAGCAGGTTGATTTCGATATGAAAAATGATGGGCGGACGCAGACACTGGCGTCCTTGGGTAAGGGGGCTGTGGCCGAGATCGTCGGCCTGGATGAAACCGGCGTCTCTACGCCTCTGGAAGCTGGTGAACTGGAGCGCCGTCTCATCGAGATGGGGCTGGTCGAAGGGGCCCGCATCCAGGTTCTGCATGAAGGCTTCCCCCGCCGCGATCCCATCGCCATCCGCGTCGATGATCATACCGTAGCCCTGCGCCGCAACGAGGCCCAGGCCGTGCTGGTCCATCTGCTGACCGGAGAAGCCTGATGGCCGAGCAAAAACCTCCCCGCATTGCTCTGGTGGGCAATCCCAACAGCGGCAAGACCGCTCTGTTCAACGCCCTGACCGGCAGCCGTCAGAAGGTGGCCAATTATGCCGGTGTGACGGTCGAGAAAAAGGAAGGCCTGTTCGTCAGTCCTGCCGGCACCAAGGTGCGGGTGGTTGATCTGCCGGGCACTTATTCCTTGCGCGCCCGTTCCCCCGACGAGGCGGTGACCCGAGACGTGGTGCTGGGCCGCATGGACGGCGAGGCCATTCCCGACGCCATCGTCTTCGTCGCCGATGCCACCAATCTGCGCCAGAACCTGCGCCTGGCCCTGGAGATGCGCCGCCTTGGCCGCCCGATCATCCTGGCCCTGAACATGATGGATGCCGCCGAGAAGCAGGGCATGACCGTTGATCCCGCCGAGCTGTCGGCCGAACTGGGCATGCCGGTGGTCGGCACCATCGCCATCGAGAAGGGCGGCATCGAAGGCCTGTTGGCCCAGATCGACCGCACCATCCAGGTGGCGGAGGTCGAGGGCTGGGCCTCTGTCCATGCTGAATGCGGCTGGAGCGAGCCCTCCAGCCACGATCTGCGCGATTATCACCGCCAAGTGGAGGGCATCCTGGCCCGCGCCGTCCAGGTGCCGCCCAAGCCTCACGCCCTGACCCGTCGCCTCGACAAGGTTCTGCTGCATCCGGCCCTGGGGCTGGCCATCCTGATGACCATCCTGTTTTTGATGTTCCAGGGCGTCTTCGCCTGGGCGCAATATCCCATGAACCTGATCGATTCCGGGCTGACGGCCCTGAATGGTCTGTTCCTCTCGAACATGGCCGACGGGCCTTTGCGCAGCCTGATCACCGACGGCGTCATTGCCGGCGTCGGCACGGTCATCATGTTCCTGCCGCAGATCCTGGTGCTGTTCCTGTTTATTCAGCTGCTGGAGGATTCCGGCTATATGGCCCGGGCCGCCTTCCTGCTGGACAAGCTGATGGGCGGCGTCGGGCTGCATGGCCGCGCCTTCATTCCGCTGCTCTCCAGCTTCGCCTGCGCCGTGCCGGGCATCATGGCGGCTCGGGTCATCGAAAATCGCACCGACCGCATCGCCACCATCATGATCGCGCCCTTGATGACCTGTTCGGCTCGGCTGCCGGTCTATACCCTGCTGATCGCCGCCTTCGTGCCCAATCGCGCCGTCCTGGGCGGCTGGGTTGGACTGCCGGGGCTGGTGATGTTCAGCCTTTATGCCGCCGGCATCATCTCAGGGCTTCTGGTGGCCTTCGTCATGAAGCGCACAGTCCTGAAGGGTGCCCGCGAGCCCTTGCTGATGGAGCTGCCGGCCTATCGCCTGCCGCGCCTGCGCAATGTCTCGCTGGGCCTTTATGACCGCGCCCGCGCCTTCCTGACCCGCGCCGGCACCACTATCTTCGCCATGATGGTGCTGGTCTGGTTCCTGGCCAGCTTTCCGGCTCCGCCCGATGGGGCCACCGAAGCCGCCATCCGCTATTCCGCCGCCGGAGCCATCGGCCATGCCCTGGCTCCGCTGCTGGCTCCCGTTGGCTTCAACTGGCAGATCGCCCTGGCCCTGGTTCCCGGCATGGCCGCTCGTGAGGTGGTGGTCGGAGTGCTTGGCACCGTCTATGCCCTGTCCGATACTGGCGAGGCCCTGCGCGGGTCGCTGTCCACCGTCCTGGCCCAAAGCTGGAGCCTGCCCACGGCCCTATCCCTGCTGGCCTGGTATGTCTTCGCCCCTCAGTGCCTTGCCACTCTGACCGTGGTCCGGCGCGAACTGAACTCCCGCTTCTGGCCGGTGGCCATGTTCTTCTTTCTCAGCGCTTTGGCCTATGGGGCTGCCTACGCCACTTTCCATATCTCCACCTGGCTACTGGGAGGCTGAACTGCTATGCAGGCCGTCATCGTCGGAGTGATCGTGGCTGTGTCGGTGGTGATCTTGGGCCGCAAGCTCTGGAGCACGTGCCGCCGTCGCCGCGCTGATAAAAAGAAAGCCCAAGGCTGCGGGAAATGCTCGGGCTGCGGTTAAATCTGCCCTGCAAAGCGTTAATCTTTTTGTGTTAGCCTGCTTTTCAGGATGTCCGTCGTGGAGCGCGCGGGAATGACAATCGATATCCCTTATGCTGAAATGCTTGTAAGTTACGCCTGCAATCTGCATTGCGATGGCTGCCAGAACTACAGTAACTACGCATTGAAGGGGAGCGTCGAGACCGCCGTTTCCATCGCCGATATGCGGGCCTGGAGCCAGCGCATCAGCCCCAGAGTCTTCCGCATCCTGGGTGGCGAGCCGCTGCTTCATCCCGACCTTGCCCAACTGATCCGCGTCGCCGCCGAATGCTGGCCGAACGCCCAGCGCACCCTGGTCACCAACGGCCTGCTGATCAACCGCCGCGATGATATCCTGGAAGCACTCCTGGAGACCGGGACCATCATCGAGGTCTCGATCCATTCCAACGACCCAAAATATCTCGAACGCATGAAGCCGGGGATGGCCGCCCTGAAAAGCTGGATCGCCCAAGGGGTCCGGTGGAATTTCGGCGACAGCCGGGGTTTCATCCGCACTTATCGCGGCATCGGCAAGCATATGCGGCCCTATAATCATGACCCGGTGAAGGCCTGGATCATTTGCTCGGCCCGCGAATGCGTGAACATCTATGACTCCCGGCTGTGGAAGTGCCCGACCATCTCCATGCTGGCCAAGCCGCTGGAAAAGTTCGGCCTGACCGAGCATAGCGATTGGAAACCCTTCCTGGAGTACAAGGGCATGGGCCTGGATGCCACCGACGAAGAGTTGGGGGAATTCCTGCGTCGGGGCCCGGAAGATATCTGCAAAATCTGCCCCGATTCCCGCGACCATTACCAAAAAGACGTCTTCAACGTGGACTTCGAGAAGCTTGGCGAACGGGCGGAGGTCCACTTCACACAGGTCGATTTCAACAAGTTCCTCGAAAATTGCTGAGACGGGCAGACGTCATGGCCGATAAGCTGACGGTGATCTGCGATGCCGTCTCGTGGGATTATCTCAACGAGACCCTGTTCATCACCGACGTTCTGCTGTCCCGCCTTGGCCGCCCGGTCAGCTATCTGGTCTTTGATCCCGACGAGACCATCGCCATTCCCAACGATGTCCTGGCCCTAAACCACGAAGGCCGCCTGAGCAAGCTGGTCGGGCTGATGATCGCCAAGGGCGTGCAGAACCTGGGGCTGGTCAGCTGGAGCCATAATTACAACGAGGACACCAGCTTCCACCCCTTCGTCGATTACGTCCTGCGGCCCTTCTACAACGCCGAACGCCAAGCCCCTATGACCGGGTCGCGCTGCCGCGAGATCGCCTGGTTTCCCATCGGCTATAAGTCCGGCGTCGGGCCGCGCCGCTTTGATCTTCTTCCCAGTTTCGCCGAACGCCGCCACGAGATGTTTTTCGCCGGCCACCTGGGCACTAATCAGGACGAGCGCGGCGAGATGGCGGCGGTGCTCAATCGCTTCGACATGCCCGTCCGCCTGTCCCTCACCGAGGCCTTCGGCAAGGGCGTCGGCGTCAGCCGTTATCGCAACCTCATGGAAAACAGCCGCTTCGCCCTCTGCCCCGGCGGCAAAGACGCCGAAAGCATCCGCCTGTTCGAAGCCCTGGAACTGGGCGCCATCCCGGTCTCCCTCAAGCACGACTTCCTGACGCGCCCCGACGCCATGGACAGAGCGCCAATCATCCTGTTGGACAGCTGGGAGCAATGGCCGCAATGGTACTACGGCGCCCTCTCAAAGCCTGGCTATCTGGAGGAGATGGAGGCGCTGCGCCAAGCCATCGCCGCATGGTGGACAGTATTTAAGGTCGAGCAGGCCGATAAAGTGGCAAAGGTGATCAACGCCGGGTTTGCGGGGCGGTGATGTGAGGTAATCGTGGTGGTGTGAGGTGATTTGTGGGCTCTGCCCACACCCGCCAAGGCCTGGGGCCTTGGATCGCCGGAACTTTATTTTCATGGGAAATTTTGCTTAACTAATCGCGATAAGATTGTTTTGTTTTCTCTGGGCGACAATTAAGTGCAGTGCCGCCGTAATCCTAATCTTTATAAGATTTAAGTGGAGATGTGCCTATTTCAAAATATCTGAAATCTTCGTTGCGATATACGTATGAGGTGTCATTGTAGCTATAAATCCAGACAAAAGAATCTGTATTTTCTTCGTATCTCGTTTTCAGGTGTTTTGTATTTTCCTGAAGAACTTTTTCGAGCGCGGGCCTTTCTTCTCCTGCTGCCGTCAGGAGGGTGATAATCTCTGTGCAAAGAGGATTTCCATTGCGAGCCATCGCTTTATACTTTGTCACATATGTGCCGTCAGACATGATGTTGTTCACCCTATTTCTGTCGTCCGATGGTGACGCTGTAACTCATGGTATATCACATGGCCGCAGTCTCCATCAGCCTGCACACGTCGATTTTGCCTGTGATGGGATTCCGGTGACAGTGCACTAATCTTCCGGGTTCCAAAGGGCCAATGGCCCTTTGCGGGTGTGGGCAGAGCCCACATTTCCCCTCCCCTTAAACCGTCTTCTTTTTCTTCTTCCCACGTCGATCCCTGACCATGTCGTCATCGCCGGTTTTGCCGTCGGACAATTCGGTCAGGGGGAAGGATTTGAGGCATTTGGTGCACCAGCCCATGGTCTTGCCGCCATCGGAGACGAGGCGGAAGACATGTTGGATTTTGGTGTCCGGGCAGATGGCGCGGAAGGTTTGGGTAAGGGCGTCGGCCATGGTTTTTAAGTCTCAGCGGTTCCGGCCGGAGGAGAAGCGCACGGCTTCCTCGGCGGCGCGAATGACGGCGCGGGCCTTGTTCCAGCATTCTTGATGTTCGGATTCAGGCACGGAGTCGGCGACGATGCCGGCTCCGGCCTGAACGGTGATCACGCCGTCCTTGACCAGGGCGGTGCGCAGGGCGATGGCGGTGTCGAGGGAGCCATTGGCGGCGAAATAGCCGATGCAGCCGGCATAGAAGCTGCGGCGTTCCGGCTCCAGCTCGTCGATGATCTCCATGGCCCGGACCTTAGGGGCGCCCGAGACGGTGCCGGCGGGGAAGCCGGCGAAGAGGGCGTCCATGGCGTCATGGTGCTTGGTATCCAGCTTGCCTTCCACGTTGGAGACGATGTGCATGACGTGGGAGTAAAGCTCGATGATCATCTTTTCGGTGACATGGACCGAGCCGATTTCGGCGACGCGGCCCACATCGTTGCGGCCCAGGTCGAGCAGCATGAGATGCTCGGCCAATTCCTTGGGGTCGGCCAGCAGATCGGCGGCCAGGGCCTTGTCCTCGGCGGCGTCGGCGCCACGGATGCGGGTTCCGGCGATGGGGCGGATGGTGACGGTGCCGTCACGCAGGCGCACCAGGATTTCCGGGGAGGAGCCGACGATGGAGAAGCCGCCGAAATCCAGGAAGAACAGGAAGGGCGAAGGATTGGTGCGGCGCAGAGCCCGATAGAGCGAGAAGGGCGGCAGCTTGAAGGGCATGGAGAGGCGCTGGGACAGCACCACCTGGAAGATGTCGCCGGCCAGGATGTATTCCTTGGCCTTGGCGACCATGTCCTTGAACTGCTCGGGCGTCATATTGGCGGTGGCTTCCGGCAGGGCCATCTCTTCGTCGGTGGCGGCGCGGGAATAGGGCAGGGGGCGCTCGAAGTCGGCGACCACGTCGGCGATCCGTTCCTGGGCCTGAGAGAATGCCGCGCGGGCTGATATACCTTCGACGGGGCGCACCGGGGTGACGACGGTCACCGAGTCGTTGACGTTGTCGAAGATGGCCAGGATGGTCGGGCGCATGAAGACGCCGTCGGGAATGCCCAGGGTATCCGGGTTGTTGTCGGGCAGGCGTTCGACCAGACGGATGGTGTCATAGCCCATATAGCCCACCAGACCGGCGGCCATGGGCGGCAGGTGCTCGGGCAGATCCAGGCTGGATTCGGCGACCACGGCGCGCAAGGAGGCCAGAGCGCCTTCTTTCGCCGCCACTGGGCAGGGCTCGAAGGCGGAGGAATCGAAGCGGGCCTGACGGTTGATCTCGGCGGAATTGCCGTGACAGCGCCAGATCAGATCGGGCTTCAGGCCGATGAAGGAATAGCGGCCACGCTGGGCCCCGCCTTCGACGGATTCCAAAAGGAAGCTGTTGGGCCGCCCGTCGGCCAGCTTCAGCATGGCCGAGACGGGGGTCTCCAGATCGGCTACCAGACTGGTCCAGACCACCTGCGCCTGTCCGGCGTCATAGCGGTCGCGGAAGCTGTCAAAATCGGGCGTCTTCATGGCGGTATCTTACTTCTCGAACTGAGCGTCGATGAGCGAACGGTTAATCTTCACGCCCTGGTCCTGGGTCAGGGCCTGACGATAACCGACCATCAGATCGCTTTCGATGCTCTTGATATATTGCTCGCGGGCATTCTGGAAGGCCATGGCCTGGGCCTTGGGATCGGCGGGCACGACCTGCTTCAGGCGGGTGGCGATGGCTGCACCCGAGGGATCGTCGACCACGGCGGCCTGACCGGGCTTCAGCTGGAAGACGGCGGCGGGCAGGGTGGCGGGAACGCCGGAGTTGGGGGCGACGACGCGGCGGAAGGGCGCGGTGGTGTCGGCCTTATAGCTGCCGGCGACGGTGGTCAGGGCCTCGCCCTTGTTCAGGCGCTCGACGGCGGCTTCGGCCAGCTTGCGGGCGGCGTGCTGACGTTCTTCCAAGATCCAGGCGGCGGTGACCCGCTCCTTGATCTGGTCAAGGGCCGGAACGGCGGGGGCGCTGACTTGATCGGCGCGGACCACATAATAACCGGCGTCGTCATCCAGCTTTTCGACGCTGCCGGTGATGCCCTTGGAGGCCTGGAACAGGGCGGCGATCACGGAAGCGGGGACGGGGGTGCCGGCGGGCTTGCCGTCGGGGCCGTTGCCGTCCATGTCCACGTTGGTGATCTTGATCAGCTTGAGGTTCTTCGAAGACGCGGCCTCTTCCAGGCTGGCGCCGGAACCCAGGGTGTCCTCCAACTCGGTGGAGGCGGGGAACAGGCGGGTCAAGGCTTCGTTCTTCACCAGATCGCGGACGATCAGGTCATGGACTTCGGCCAGGGACTTGGACTTGCCGGCCTGGAAATTGCCGACCCTGGCGACATGCCAGCCCAGGGCCGACTGGGTCGGGCCGACGATACCGGGGGCGGTCAGAGCGAAGACCGGCTTGGCCAGTTCGGGAACGGGAATGGTCTTGGGCTCGACGGCGCCCATGTCGATGGCTTCGGAACCGGCGGCCTTGGCCTCGGCGGCGAAGTCCTTGCCGGCGCGAACTGCATCGGCAACGTCCTTGGCCTTGGCTTCATCGGCAAAGGTGGCGATGGCGACGCTGCGCTGATCGGGCTTGACGAATTCCGACTGACGGGCCTCATAGGCCTTGGCAATATCCTCCTCGGAGGGCTTCAGATCGCCGGAATAATCTTCGGGGCGCAGCACGATGGCCAGGCCGGAGCGCAGCTCAGGGGCCATGAACTCGGCCTTGTGGCTTTCATAGAAAGTCTTCAGCACGGCGTCGTCAGGCTTGCCGGGATCGGTCATCTTTTCCGGCGGGAAGGTCACGATTTCGGCCACGCGCTGTTCATAGGCATGGCGGAACATCACCTCGACGGCGGCATTGGGGATCACCAGACCGCCTTCGACGGCATCCAGGATGCCATTGCGCAGCAGGCCGCTGCGTTCCTCGGCCAGGAACATGGGCTCGTTGAGACCGGCGCGGGACAGGGCCATCTGATAGAGATTTTTGTCGAACTTGCCATCGGCGTTCTTAAAGGCCGGCTCCTGATAGATCATGTCCAGCAGGGTCTGGTCCG
>Ga0302190_10002872_pt1 | contig 11051 bp, 8 predicted proteins | sample II_Bog_E2_3_FD_198784 | JGI IMG/M metagenome (GOLD analysis project Ga0302190, IMG submission 198784) | Peat permafrost microbial communities from Stordalen Mire near Abisko, Sweden - II_Bog_E2_3 | ecosystem: Environmental > Terrestrial > Soil > Wetlands > Peat | place: Sweden: Abisko, Stordalen... | reverse complement strand
CTGGCGGCGCGCGGGCCCAGGCGTCGCGCTTTCGACCATCGTGCTTCCTGTCGCCCTCGCCGTCGGGCTCGTCTTCCTGCTCTTCGAGTCCCGCACGTCGACTGAGTCGTGGTCATACTTTCCCAGCAAGTTCGAGTGGCTCTCGATCAGTATCCTGCTCGTCGTCGCCCTCGGACTCGTGCCGGTGGTCCTTGCGTCCCTGACCACGGGGTGGCGCCTGCAGGCCTCCGCTGCGTTGTCCGTGATCGCGATGACGGCCGTGGTCACGACCTCGACGCCCGCCTTCGTGAGCGGCTACGACTGGGCGAATCCATTGGCCTGGATCGCCCAGAACGACAACACAGAGGGCGGCAAGGCGGCGGCGGCGCGCATCCTGGCGCTGGCAGACGTTCAGCACCCGCGCCTTTACTGGCTCTCAGGGGTGCCCTCGGAGTCCTATATCGACTACTGGCTTATCGAGGTTGCCTCCCGCTCGGTCACCAACAATGCGCTGCGCAAGTACGCCTACGCGCACAATGAGTCCAGCCCCGGGCAGCTCTGCACGATCCTGGGGCTCATGCACCCGGCACCCACGGTGATCACACGCTCTGGCTCGGTCGAAGCGACGCTCGCGGCGGCCTGCCCCGGCACCCCCGCGCGTGTGCAGCTGCTCTCCGGAGCGCGGACCGGCTAGCGGGTCGCGGCCCAGGGGAGCACGCCGGTACCGTGGAACCACTCGTCGACAAGGAGAGCGCCGCATGTTTGTGGGCCTGAGCAACACCCCGCGGGACTACGCGTGGGGTTCCGCGACGGCGATCGCCCGGCTGCTGCGACGCGCGCCCTCCGGAGGTCCGGAGGCCGAGTACTGGCTCGGCACTCATCCGGGGTCACCCAGCACCGTGCTCGATCCCGCGCCCGGCGTTCGCACCCTGGCCGACCTGACGACCCTGCCGTTCCTGCTCAAGGTGCTCGCGGCCGACGATCCGCTGTCGCTGCAGGCGCATCCGAATCGCGAGCAGGCGCGTGACGGATTCGAGCGCGAGAACGCGGCTGGCATTCCGCTGGATGCGCCGGATCGCAACTACCGGGACGCCCTGCATAAACCCGAGCTGATTTACGCGCTCAGCGACGAGTTCGCGGCGCTCTGTGGGTTTCGACCGGTGGCTGCGACGCGGGCCCTCCTGGCCGCGCTCGGGGGCGATCCGTCGCTCGACGAGCTGCTGTCGCGACTTCGTGACGATGACTCGATTCGAGCGGTGTTCGAATGGCTGCTGTCCGGCTCCAGGGACGTTCGAACGCTCGTCGAGGCCGTCGTCGCACTCTGCAGCGGCCGCGCCGAGCCCGAATTCGCGCTGGTGGGCGGGCTCGCATCGGCTTACCCCGGCGACCCAGGCATCGTGATCAGCCTGCTGCTCAACTACGTGGTGCTGGCGCCCGGGCAGGTGCTCTACCTTCCGGCGGGCAACATTCACGCCTACGTTCGCGGCGTCGGGATCGAACTCATGGCGGCGTCGGACAACGTGTTGCGCGGCGGCCTCACGCCCAAGCACGTGGATGTCGCGGAGCTGCTCGAGGTGCTCGACTTCACGCCGCTGCCGCTTCCGTTTCTGGCGCCCGAAGTTCCCGAGCCTGGCCTGCGGGTGTTCTCCCCGGACGTCCCCGACTTCGAACTCGCTGTAGTCACGCCGACGGGACGGCCGGTCGAGTTCACACCGGTGGGGGAGTGCATCCTGCTGTGCACGGCCGGTTCGGTGGCGGCGGCGGGTGCCCTCTCGTCGACGAACCTGGTGCGGGGTGGGGCGGTCTACGGCAGTGCGGATGAGGGTCGGCTCACGTTCACGGGCTCCGGCACGGTCTTCGTCGCGACCCGCAACACTCCGACCAGCTCCTAGCCGGCCAGGCGTTCCCCGAACGTTCGCCGATAGCTGGTGGGCGTCGTCTGCAGCACCTTGAGAAAGTGGTGGCGCAGCACTGCAGCCGTGCCGAACCCCGACTGCTGTGCGACGATCTCGAATCCGAGGTCGGTGGTCTCCAGCAACTGCTGCGCTCTCAGGATGCGCTGCCGGTTGAGCCAGGCGGCCGGCGTGGTACCGATGTCCTCCCGGAAGCGACGTGCGAACGTGCGCGACGACATGAGCGCCCGGCGGGCCATCTGGTCGATGGTGAGGTCCTCGGCGAGGTTGTCCAGCATCCATTCCGTGACCCCTGCGAGCGAGTCCGTGCATCGCTCCTGCACGGGTGTGGGGATGTACTGCGCCTGGCCGCCATCGCGCTGCGGCGGGATGACCATGCGCCGTGCGATGACGTTTGCGGCGGCCGCGCCGTGCTCGACCCGGACGAGGTGGAGGGCAGCGTCGATTCCGGCCGCCGTGCCGGCGCTGGTGATCACGCGGTTGTCTTCGACGAACAGCACGTCGGGATCGACCTCGACCTGGGGAAATTCGCGTGCCAGGCGGTCGGTATGCATCCAGTGCGTCGTAGCCTTGCGGCCGTTCAGGATGCCCGCCTCGGCAAGCACGAACGCGCCGCTGCACACGCTGAGGATCCAGGCGCCGCGGGCCTCGGCGGCGCGCAGCACCTCAAGGAACCGCTCGTCGATGCCGCCCGTGGTGTGGGCAGGTACCGCGATGAGGTCCGCGTCATCGGCGACGTCGAGACCGGTAAGGATCGTCATATCGAAGCCGAGGCTCGTGCGAACGGGCCCGGGGTCGGCTGTGGCGATCGTGAAATCGAACGCAGGGCCACCGGTTGCCGTGCGGTCTATTCCGAACACTTCGCAGACCACTCCGAACTCGAACGGTGCAACCCCGGGGAGCGCGAGGAGCACGACTTTCTTCAGCACGGCGACGGCCTTTCCAGTGAGTTGGCAGTACTTGATCGATAGGCATCATCCTGCCACCGATGGCAGAAAATACCAAGGCATCGAGATCCCGCCACTCTCGGCGAACGCACGACAAAGAACCTTGTCGTCGTCGGCGCGTTGCGTGATGAAAAACTGGAAGCAGCGATTTATGATCAGCGACTTGACTTAGGGGGAACTACACCGGTGTAATTATCCCTAACGCGCTCCGGTGACACGTGCCGAACGCGGAGGGGAGACCAACGACATGCCGAAGCAGAATGCCGCGCAGAAGCAGGTTGCGGAGTACGGCGCTGCAGGGTACGGCGCAGCACAGTACGGCTCAGCCCAGTACGACAGCGAGCAGTACGACAACGAGCGTTATGTGTCCGCAGCGGTCGCGCAGCCCGCCCCTCGCGAGTACATTCCGCAGGCTCCCGAAAACTGGTTTGTCGATCCCGTTCGCCTTGGGGTTCCCGGTGTTCGCCAGCCCGATCGACCCGACCAGCTGCAGGACAACCCCCTCGCCTGGCAGTCCGATTCACTGTGCGCCCAGACCGATCCTGAAGCATTCTTCCCCGAAAAAGGCGGATCGACCCGGGATGCCAAGAAGATTTGCGCCTCCTGCGAGGTGCGCGTGCACTGCCTCGAATACGCGCTCGAGAACGACGAGCGGTTCGGCATTTGGGGTGGCTTGTCGGAGCGGGAGCGTCGCAAACTTCGGAAGCGCGCTTAGTCTCTAGCTCGTGCAGCCGAGAGTCACCACGATCCTCGTTGCCCGAAACGGGGCGGCGTACCTGACTCGAACCCTCCAGGCACTGGCGTCCCAGACCCGCCGTCCGGATATCGTTATTGCCGTCGACGCGGGCTCGAAAGACGAGACTGCCGCGCTTCTGGCCTCCGCGTCACCGACCCTGTTCGTCACGGCACCGCATCGGCTTGGTTTCGGCTCCAGTGTTGCCCACGCCGCGCAGGTGGGGCTATCTCCCACAGCCGAGGACGAGTGGCTGTGGCTACTGGGCGCCGACAACGCGCCGAGCCCGGATGCGCTGGCGCGCCTGCTCGGCGCCGTCGAGATCGCCCCATCCGTTGCAATCGCGGGGCCGAAACTCATGCGCTCCGACGCGCCGGACATCATCGAGCGCTATGGCGAGACGGTCACCAAATTCGGGTCCTCCGTGCTGCTGGTTGAGGATGAACTCGACCAAGCCCAACACGACGCGCAGAGCGACCTGCTCGGGGTGTCTGCGGCGGGAATGCTGGTACGGCGCTCCGTCTGGGAGGTCCTCGGCGGTTTCGATCCAGGCCTTCCCTCTGTGGACGCGGCGCTCGATTTCTCGATTCGGGCCCGCCTCGCCGGCCACCGGGTCGTCGGTGTGCCGTCCGCCCGCGTCGCGAGCGCAGGGGGGCCCGAGCTTTTCGGGCGCACAACGATCTCCGCTCGAGGGGTCGCGGCGCTTCGTCGGCGTGCCCAGCTGCACCGACGGATGGTCTATGCGCGCGGGCTTGCGCCATTCTTTCTCTGGCTGTCACTCGTGCCCCTGGCGGTGCTGCGTTCGGTGATGCAGCTGCTGCGCAAGCAGCCGGGTTTCATCGGCGGCGAATTCGCTGCCGCGTTTGGAACCGCGTTCTCGACCTCCGTTCCGCCCGCACGACGCCGACTGCGGCGCACCAGGCGCCTGCGCTGGGCGGCCATCGCTCCGCTTCGGGTCTCGTCCAGGCTGGCGCGGGAACGCCGTGCGAGCAGGTCCGTGTCGTCGGATGATCCGAAAGTTCCTGTCCGCGTTCGACCCAGTTTTCTCTCCGGTGGCGGGGCGGGCGTCGTGCTCGTTGTTGCCGTCATCGGCGTCATCGTCTTCGGTCGCCTGCTTGGAGCGAATGCGGTAGCGGGCGGGTCCCTGCTTCCGCTCTCCCGCACGGTGCCCGAGCTGTGGGCGAACGTGGGATACGGCTGGCATGCTGCCCTCGGCTCCGTCGCCGCATCCGACCCCTTCGCGGCCGTTCTCGCAGTACTGGGATCGATCACCTTCTGGGCGCCGTCGTTCAGCATCGTGCTCGTGTACCTCGTGGCCCTTCCCGTCGCCGCTCTCGGCGCATGGTGGTGTGCCGCGAGACTCTCCACCAGGGCCTGGCCACCCGCGGTCGCAGCGCTTCTCTGGGCCCTCTCCCCACCCCTGCTCTCGTCGATGGAAGCCGGGCAACTCGGCGCAGTCATCGCCCATGTGGTGCTGCCGTGGCTGGTACTCGCCGCAATCGCCGGGGCGAGAAGCTGGTCGGCATCCGCCGCTGCAGCGCTCCTGTTCGCGGTTGTCGTCGCATCGGCTCCCAGCCTCGCCCCCGCGCTCGTGGTGGGCCTGCTCATCTGGATCGCCGTCAACCCGACCGGAATTATTCGCCTGGTGGGCATCCTTATCCCGGCCGCTGCCCTCTTCGCGCCCCTCATCTATGCCCAGGTGCAGCGAGGAACACCCCTTGCGGTCTTCGCGGACCCGGTTCTCCCGTCGCCATCCACCCCGGCGAGCCCGCTGCAACTCGCCATCGGAGCGCCTGATGCGAGCGTCGGCGGGTGGTCGCAGCTGCAGTCGCTCGCCGGCACCTCATTGTCCGGCCCCCTGGTCTACGCGATACTGCTGGTGCCGCTGCTGCTCGCTGCAGTCGCGTCGGGCTTTGTCCGCGGCTCGAGTCGGGGAATTCCCTCCCTCGTGCTGGCCCTGCTCGGGTTCGCCACGGCTGTCGCAGCCACCCACCTGTCGTTCACGACCTCCGGTTCGAGCCCGGTCACCGTCTGGCCGGGTGCCGGGCTGAGCCTCATGTGGCTCGGATTGGTGGGGGCGGCTGTCGTCACGCTGGATGCGCTCGGCCGCGGTGTCGTCCTGCCTGCGCTCGTGATGCTGCTCGCGTCGGCCATCGCCGTCAGTCCGCTGCTGGTGGCGCCGCTCGCCGGGACCTCACCGGTCGAACCCGCCACCGGGGCAGTGCTTCCCGCCTATGTGGTCGCGGAGGGCTCCTCGCGCCCCAACCTCGGAACGCTGGTGCTGAGCCCCCAGCCCGACGGCGCAATCGGGGCAACACTCCAGCGCGGGGCCGGAAACTCAATGGATGACCAGTCGACGCTGGCCGCCACGTCGAGCACGCTGAGCGCGTCGAAGCGGGCCCTCCTGACTCTCGCAGGCAACCTGGCCGCCCGAAGCGGCCTCGACTCGTCCACGCTGCTCCAGGACGACCACATCGGATTCGTGCTACTTGGGCCAGCCGCCACAGCAGGCGGAACGGCGGTGCACGAACGCGCCCTCGACGCGCTGAATGGGAACAGCCTCTTCACGCCGGTCGGCACCACCTCGGTCGGTCTGCTCTGGCGGTACGACGCACTGCCGTCCGCGGGACTCTCGGGGGCGAATCCGGACGGCGGCACGGTCCGCGCCTGGGTCCTGACCGGCCTGGGTATCGTCTTCGCGATAACGCTGCTCCTGGCCATACCGCTGCGCGGGAGCCGGCGCCGCACCAGCATCGCGACGGTGAACGGTGAACACGCCACACTGGGGGAGGACGACGATGCCTGAGCCGATCGATCCCACGGGTGAGGTTTTCGTGGAGGCGGACGACACGGCGCCGGAGTCCCGGGACTTGCCCGAAGCGCCAGAGCCACGAGGTGCCCTTCGCACTGCCGGCGTGGTCAGCGGGCGAGTCGTGCTGGGCCTTGCGACCCTGGCCGCGATTGCCGTGGTGCTGGGGGCGGCCGTGTACCTGCCTTTGCCGACCCTGCGATCCGCTGCACCGTCGACCGTCGTGACTCCGGTACCCACCGTGCCGCAACTCGTCTGCCCGGGCGGGCTGCTGCGTCTCGCCTCCGCGTCGGGCAAGGGGGCCACGACCGCATCCGCTCTCGGCGCTCCGCGCATCGTCCGCGCTGCGGAAGGCGGATCAGTGCTGACGAGCGCCTTCGGCACATCGGACGCCGGAACAGCCGGAGGTTCCGCGGCACCCCAGCTGCTCACTACGCCTCCGATCGCGGTGGGTGCCCGGCAACCGCTCATCGCCGGAGCCCAGTCCGAAGCCGTTTCGACTGAGGAGTTCTTCGGGTTGTCTTCCGCGGAATGCACGTCGCCGTCGCGGAGCACCTGGCTCGCAGGCGGCGCGACCTCGGTGGGCAGGGACACCCTGCTGCTGCTGGCCAACCCGACGGCAGTGGCAGCCGTTGTCTCCCTGCAGATCTTCGGTGAGACCGGCAGCATCTCCTCGCCGGGGATGGACGGGATCACCGTGGCGCCGGGAGCCCAGCGCGTGCTTTCCATCGCCGGTTTCGCTCCCAACGTCGTGTCGCCTGTCGTTCATGTGCAGAGCACCGGCGGTCAGGTGGTCGCAACCCTCGAACAGACCACGGTGCGCGGGCTTGCCCCGGGAGGGGTGGACTTCGTGGGAGGCACCCCGGGCCCGGCCCTCACCACCGTGCTTCCCGGCATCGTGGTGACCGGCACGGCCGCGGTGCAAGCGCTCCAGGGGCAGGCCGGCTTCGATGACCTGGAGACCACCCTGCGGATCTACCTTCCGTCAGGTACCTCGACCACTGCGTCGGTCACCATCCTGGCCGAGAACGGCGATGTGCTCGGGAAGCCCATCCAGGCCGAGCTTCAGCCGGGCACCGTCACTGACTTTCCCCTCGACCAGTTCTCGGACGGCGACTACACGGCTATCGTCACCAGCGCGGTACCCGTGGTTGCGAGTGTTCGGGTGTCGACGGCGGATGCGGCGGCGGCCGCGGCGAACGGGTCGACGACCGCCGGAGGGACCGACTTCGCCTGGGTCACCGCGGCACCCCTGCTCACGTCGAGTGTTCTGGTGCCCGTGGCGTCCGGGATGACCGCCGAACTCCACCTCGAGAATCCGTCCGGCAGGAGCGAAACGGTGGTGCTGCATCCCACCTCCGGTGCGGATATCAGCACAGTGGTCGGCGCACACAAGGCTGTCTCAGTCGCGGTGGCTGCGGGACGGACCTACCGGATGACCGGCTTCGGCCAGCTCTACGCCTCAGTCAGCGGTACCGGCGACGGCGAGGTAACCAGCTACCCGATCAACCCGCCACCCGCCGGTGAGGGTCCCCTGCGGGTTTACGGCTGACCGGCCAGCAGAATGTCCGTGCAACGCACGGTACGCAACCCGCAACCGGCATCCCGCAGCACGGAGAGCGTCAGAGGTGCCGGAAACGCTCCGGCGCGAGGTCCCAGGGGTCTTTACCGAGCAGCTCAGCCACGGCTCGAAACACGCAGCTCTCTATCATCATCCGCTTGTGAAGTTCGTCGTAGCGGTGCAGGCGAGACATCCGTTCGATCGGCAGGCGATAGAGGATGATTCGACGTTCACGCTTCAGTACCCGCCAACGGTCGAGCCCGGCGGCACCCAGCGGTGCCGACGGGAGCACCGCAACCTCGAACCGGGTTTCGCTCAGCTCATCCGGCCAGAGGTCTTTGAGGTATTCGGCCGTCGATGCCACCGTCATGTCAAAGACGTCAGCACGCGAGCGCAGGAGCGGCAGGTGGGGGCCAGTGACGGCCGCGCGGATACCCCTGCCGTGACGATCACGCCAGCCGGGCCGAGCAGAGACCGGCGCGCTGTGTCGTCGTGGTGTGGCCATGAGCCAATGCTAGACCGGCGTGCCAAGACTTGTCGGGGCGTCCCTATGAATAGGGTGAGTGCACAATGACCGGTAGACCGTGCAGCAAAGTCGCCTGCAGCGACGACGCCGTCTCAACCCTCACCTACGTCTATGCGGACTCGATGGCCGTGCTCGGGCCGCTCAGCCAGACTGCGGAACCCCACTGCTACGACCTGTGTGCGCGGCACGCCGAGCGGCTCTCAGCCCCGAAGGGCTGGCAGGTTGTTCGTCTCGTGCAACTCGGGTAACACCCGCCACGCTCGTCGCCGCGCTGGTCGCCGCGCCATGCTGGTCGCCGCGCCATGCTGGTCGCCGCGCCATGCTGGGAGAACCCCCAGCAACCCGGCCGATAACATGGGAGCGTGCCCGGCGTCGTCGATCTGTTTCCCGTCGACAGTGTCGACCTCGTTGCCTTCGACCTCGACGACACCCTGGCTCCATCGAAGTCCAGCCTCGATCCGCGGATGGCCACCCTCCTCGCCGAACTGCTCGCGGTCGTCGAGGTCTGCGTCATCTCCGGCGGCCAGTTCGGCCAGTTCGAGAGCCAGCTGATCGCCGGCCTTCCTGCCAGCGCCGCCCCATTGTTCTCCCGTTTGCATCTTCTGCCGACCTGCGGCACGCAGTACTACCGCTGGGCATCCGGTTGGCAACAGCAGTACGCCGAGAACCTGACCGCCGAGCAGACGCAGCTCGCCCTCTCGGTGGTGGAGCGGGGCGCGCGGCAGCTCGGACTCTGGGAGTCGCGCACGTGGGGCCCGATCCTCGAGGACCGCGGATCGCAGGTCACGTTCTCCGCCCTCGGCCAGGACGCGCCCGTTGCGGAAAAGAAGTCATGGGATCCCACGGGCGCAAAGAAGGAATCGCTGCGGGCTGCCGTCGCAGACCTTCTGCCCGAGCTTGAGGTCAGGTCGGGGGGTTCGACCTCGATCGACATCACCCGCAAGGGAATCGACAAGGCCTACGGGATGCGAAAGCTCGCGGCGCTGACCGGCATCCCGATTGAGCGGATGCTGTTCGTCGGTGACCGGCTTGATCCCGGCGGAAATGACTATCCGGTCAAAGCGACGGGCGTGCGAACCTTCGCAGTTGAGGGTTGGCAGGACACAGCCGAATTCGTGGCCGGGTTCCTTGGCGTGGCGAAGGCGCGCTAGGAGTTCAGCGCACGCGGGGCACGCCGCGCGAGCGAGCGGCGACCACGTCGTCGCGAGCCAGGAGTGCCGAGATTGCGTGCAGCTCGATGCGCCGCGCCCTGGCCTCAAGCGCAAAGCTCAGGCCGAATAACAGGCAGATCACAACCGCCAATGCGGAGACGGCGTCGGCGCTTCCGGAGGTGCTGACGACGATCGCGAATGCGATCCACGCCGCCAGCCAGAACGCGAGGGCGACCCGGCTCGCGTATCGCAGCCGTCGTGCGCGTGCGAGAGGGTCTCCTCCCGCACCTGAGCCAGCCATGCGGGCCAGTGTAATCCTCAGGGCCGAGTGGATTGCAGGTCGCGCGCCCAGCACGACCTGCAAGAATATGGGTATGACTGCCACGACCTCCCTCCCCTATCGCGTCGCGAACATCGAACTTGCCGAGGCAGGCAGGCACCAGCTTCGTCTCGCCGAGCAGGAGATGCCCGGTCTCATGGCCCTGCGCGCGGAGTTCGGGCAAGCACAGCCTCTCGCCGGGGCTCGCATCGCCGGCTCGCTGCACATGACGGTGCAGACTGCAGTGTTGATCGAAACGCTCGTGGCGCTGGGCGCGCAGGTGCGCTGGGCCAGCTGCAACATCTTCTCCACCCAGGACGAGGCCGCCGCGGCGGTCGCCGTCGGCCCGACCGGCACTCCGGATGCTCCCGCCGGTGTGCCCGTGTTCGCGTGGAAGGGCGAAACCCTCGAAGAATACTGGTGGTGCACCGGCCAGATCTTCGACTGGAGCGCTGAGGGTGCCGCCGGCCCGAACCTCATCCTCGATGACGGCGGCGACGCGACGATGCTTGTGCATAAGGGACGCGAATTCGAACTTGCCGGCGCGGTACCGGATGCCTCGACCGATTCCAGCCACGAGTGGAGAGTCATCCTGGACTTCCTTCGCCGCTCCCTCGAAACGAGCCCGGACCGGTGGACCAGGATCGCCGAAGACATTCAGGGCGTGACCGAAGAGACAACGACGGGTGTGCACCGCCTCTACGAGCTGGCGAAGACCGGCGACCTGCTGTTCCCCGCGATCAACGTCAACGACTCGGTGACCAAATCCAAATTCGACAACAAGTACGGCATCCGCCACTCCTTGCCCGACGGTCTGAACCGCGCGACCGATGTACTTATCGGCGGCAAGGTCATCTTCGTGGCCGGCTACGGCGACGTGGGAAAGGGTGCCGCAGAGGCCATGCGCGGCCAGGGCGGCCGGGTGATCGTCAGTGAAATCGACCCCATTTGCGCGCTGCAGGCGGCCATGGACGGATTCCAGGTCTCGACCATCGAGAGCGTCCTTGGTGAGGTCGACATCTTCGTGACCTGCACGGGTAACGAGAACGTCATCACCGTCGAGCACCTGCTCGGCATGAAGCACCTTGCGATCGTCAGCAACGTGGGCCACTT
>Ga0302190_10002852_pt1 | contig 11093 bp, 9 predicted proteins | sample II_Bog_E2_3_FD_198784 | JGI IMG/M metagenome (GOLD analysis project Ga0302190, IMG submission 198784) | Peat permafrost microbial communities from Stordalen Mire near Abisko, Sweden - II_Bog_E2_3 | ecosystem: Environmental > Terrestrial > Soil > Wetlands > Peat | place: Sweden: Abisko, Stordalen... | reverse complement strand
CGGCCACCCGGCGCTTGCCCCCGGTTCCGCCGCCATCCAGTTCAAATCGAAAAATGAGAGTTATACCCTATCCCTTGTAATATGTGACTTCTACAGAGGGCGACCCGATTTTAGCCGGACACTACTGTGGCCCCATATACCCCCAATCATGAGGGTCGTCCTCCTCGGTAAATGTCTGTGACAAGCTGGCAGAAGGCGTATACTCTGGCAAGCTAAACCCATATGAGCCAGCAACCCCTATTTGCGGCGTTCCAAACCCAAATTGCACAGCCCCAGTTTTGGAAGACGGGGAAACTCCGCCGCAACCTCCAACTATGTAGAAACCGCAACCACCACCGCTAAACCCAGTGACATAGTCAGTCGCCGAACCGTTAATAGTCCAACCAGCAGTCAAAGAAGCAGGAGGAAGGCTCTTTGTTCCGCCTCCGGGGCTGATGACCAATTCATTTGTTGATGGAATATAGTTTACCGACCCAGAGAAGTAGCCAGCTGATCCACTCAGGGAATAAAAATCCGGCAGGATTGTGTGAGTCACCGACTCCCGCATACCGTAGTTCCAGGAATGCCCATGAAGAAGGTTTCCCACATGGCTCCAGAAACTATGACCACTCGACGAAGAGCTTGAACTCTGCTGTTGGGCCTGCTTTTCTGCCGCGGTCTCCTACTCTATGGAATCATCGTGGATAAGAGTGCATGAGACAGGTTGGCCATCCAAAACACATGCATGTCCGTCCAGATCAACCCCTGTCAACGGGTTGTTCAGAACATAGCCGTACAGATTGAGGCTCTGCGGATTGCTTAGACTGGCATAGGGAACAGGTGCGATTTTGGCGCTCCAGTCCGGACTCAACCATCTCCCCATTGAGCTTGCGTAGTATCTGGCCCCGAAGTAGTCGTTGCCGGATTCAGAGTCCCGTTCTTTGCCGGTAAACTTATAAGGATCATTGGTTCCACTACCGTTGAACAGTTGGCCGAAAGGCGCATAGTCCTGAATACTGCCCTGTAACTGCCCCGTGCTCGACACCATGCCTACGCCCGAACCCAAGTGATCCGTCATACTGTATACGCCCCAATCCGCGTTTCTTTCGCGGTCAGGTCGTCGCACTGGCGGTCGATGGCCTCGTACTCCTGGTCGTGATCCTTGCGAAAGGCGCGGAAGTCGGCTTCGCTGGCCCAGCGGTCGATGGTCAAATACGTGCCCGGGATGTAGGCGTCGCGCAGCAACTCGGTGCCCTGGTAGCTGGGTGAGGTGCGGAAGAGCTGGGCCCAGGAGCCCTCAGGGCCGTAAGCCGCTTCAAAGGCGGCAATCTTCTCTTCGGCAATCTCGAACTGCCAGACAACAACAAACATGCGGCACCTGTCCTCTCCTCTGTATGGTAGCGCAGAGGGCGGCCTCGCGGTTCCCTGCGCGGCGCGGCAGACCGGCTTCGGCCTTTCGTCCCGGCAAGAAAACAGGGGCATCGTCTTCCCATCCTTTTCCGCAAAGGGCGCGGAAAAGGATGGGGCGCCCAGAAGGTATTTAGATACCGAACCAATAGAGAGAAGAAATCCCTTTGAGGACCGGGGACGAAGGCGGGAAAATAGTATCACCATATAAGACAATGTGCTATATCCCGATAGATATCACTGACCACTCCGGTGCATACTGGTATTCAGGCCGATTTTGCGGGTTTTACCTTCCCCTTAGGTTCCCTGCTGTCCTGATCGGCAATTACACTTGCAGCACGAAGGGCTCGTTCGCGCGCTTTGCCGCGCAGCCGGGCAGATGAAGACCATGCGGGTCGCTGGGCCGAGGGGGAGTTGCCTTGAGGCAAAACCGGCCATGACCGCTGCGTGGTGATGACATTGAGGCACGAACCGGGCTCACGGAGAAAAATCGAATGACTGTAGCTGCGCGTTTTCCTGGCATCCGCGTTACCGCGAACGGTAACCAGCTGGTTTCCTACCACACTGAAACCCGCATTGCAGATGCCGGTGTGTTTTACCCCATCACGCCTTCCACCGAAGGCGGTGAGCTCTTCCAGCAGGCCTATGCCGAAGGCCACATGAACGTCTTCGGCCACAACACCATCGCCATTGAGACGGAAGGCGAACACGCGGCCCAGGGCGGCGCCATTGCGCACTCTGTCTGTGGCAAGCGCGTGGTCAACTTCACCAGTGGCCAGGGTGTGGTCTACGGCGTTGAGCAGTATTACCACGCGCCCGGCAAGGGCTCGACCATGGTGATCGAGATTGGCGCGCGCGCTCTCACCAAACATGCGCTCAACGTGCACTGCGGCCACGACGATATCTATGCCGCGCTCGATACCGGCTGGATCATGCTCTTCGGCAAGGACGCGCAGCAGGCCGCCGACCAGGCGCTGATTCTGCGCTCTGTGACGGAGCTCTCGCTCACGCCCGGCATGAACATCATGGACGGCTTCCTCACCTCGCACCTGGAGCGCACGTTCTATAAACATGAATCGGAGCTGATTCGCGAATATCTCGGCGCGCCGGAAGACATCATCGAGTGTCCCACCGAGGCGCAGCGCGCTCTGTTCGGCGCCACCCGCCGCCGCGTGCCCAAGATGATGGATCTGGCCAACCCCATCCTGCTCGGCCCGGTGCAGAATCAGGAACACTATATGAACGGCATCGTGGCCCGGCGCAACAACTTTGCCGAGCCCATCCTCGCGTTCCTTGAGAAGGCCTACGAGCGCTTTGCCGAGCTGACCGGCCGCAACTACGGCCTCATCAGCAAGTACAAGACCGGGGCCCCCACGGACGGGTCTTCGTCCGTGGGGTCGAAGACGGACGACGCCGAGACGGTTTTCGTCTCCCTCGGTTCGGCGGCTGAGAACATTGAAGCCGGCGTCGACTATCTACGCCAGACGCGCGGAGCCAGTGTTGGCTCCATCCATGTCAACGTGATTCGTCCCTTCCCTGAAGCCGCGATTGTGGCCGCGCTCAAGGGCAAGAAGAACGTCATCATTCTCGAGCGCACGGACGAAGCTCTCTCCGGCGACAATCCGCTCGGCCGCGACATCCGCACCGCCTTCTCGAAGGCTCTGCAAGGCGTTGAGGGCTTGCCCAAGGTGTCGCTGGCTGAGACGCCGCGCATCTTCGGCGCAACCTACGGCCTTGGCTCGCGCGACTTCCGTCCCGAGCACATCATCGGCGCATATGAGTACGCAACCGCAGGCCGCGCCCGCAAAGACGGCAAAACGGCTGCGGACAACGAATCGTTCTTCGTGCTCGGCATCGACCATCCCTATGCGGTGGTTGCAGAAGAAACGCCTTCGCTGTTGCCCGCCGGCGCAGTGGCCGTGCGCTTCCACTCCATCGGCGGCTGGGGCGCTATCACCACCGGCAAAAACCTCGGCGCCATCCTCGGCGATCTGAACGACCTCATCTTCGAGCGCGACGGCGAGCGCGACGAACTGGGCAATCCCAAGGAAGTCATTCACGTCTCGGCCAACCCCAAGTACGGTTCCGAGAAGAAGGGCGCGCCCACCAGCTACTTCATGGTGGCCGCCAAGGATCGTATCCGCGTCAACTGCGATCTGCGCCATGTCAACGTGGTGCTCTGTTGCGACCCCAAGGCATTTACGCACTGCAATCCGCTGGACGGCATGGCCGAGGGCGGCGCATTCCTGTGGGAGTCCGATCAGGAAGGCGAGCAGGCCTGGGAGCAGTTGCCCATCTGGGCCCGCAAGCAGATTATCGAAAAGAAGATTCGCGTCTACACCCTGCCCGGCTTCGCCATTGCCAAAAAGGCCACCGATCGCGGCGACCTTCAGCTCCGCATGCAGGGCAACGCTTTCCTGGGCGGCTTCTTCGCGGTTAGCCCCCTGTTGCAGGAGTTCGGCATCACCCCCGAGCAGTATCGCGACGTGGTGATGAAGCAGTACGTCAAGAAGTTCGGCAAGTTCGGCGACGCCGTTGTGCAGTCGAACATGGAAGTTATGACGCAGGGCTTTGAGCAGGTGAAGGAGATTGTCATCGGCGAGCTCTCCGCTGCCGACCGCTCCTCCTTGCGCAGCCCCGCGCTGCTCCCGATTCTGGAACTGGCCACCGCCGGCGGCTCCTGCGGCGCCGGCTGCCGTTCCACGCCTTTCCCCAAGGATCAGACCAAGCGCACGCCCATCGACAGCATCGCTTACTTCGACAAGGAGTTCCGCGCCGGCTTCGGTTACGATCAGCCCTCCACGCCGCTCGCGGCCATGGGCATGATCGCCGCCGCTACCGGCGACACGGCCTCCAAGTACGTTGCCCGCCGCGAGACGCCGCTCTACATCGCCGAGAACTGCACGCAGTGCATGGAGTGCATCTCGGTCTGCCCGGATACCGCCCTGCCCAACACCTCGCAGGATCTCAGCACGCTGCTCTCGACCGCCATCAACTACTATGTGGGCGATGCCGCTGACCGCAAGGCCCTCGTGGCCGCGCTGCCGGAGATTGAAAAGCAGACCCGCACCCGCATGTTGGCCGAGATCAAGACCGGCACGCCGTTGCCCACCATCCTCAACGAAGTAACGGATGCATCTGCCGGACTCTCTGCCACAGCCAAGGCGCAGTTCCTGGGCGTTATTGCCAAGGTGCCGATGGCTTATCAGAAGGTCAACGCCATCTTCTCCTCGCCCGAGCGCAAGGCTCCCGGCACGGGCGGCATCTTCTCCATCTTTGTCAGCGATCTCTGCAAGGGCTGCGCGGCTTGCGTCACTGCTTGCGGCGATCACGAAGCTCTCAAGATGGTTCCCGAGACCGAGGACATTAACGCCGAGCACGAGTCCGGCACAGGCTTCCTCGATCTGCTGCCCGACACGGCGCAAAAGTTCCTCGGCTTCTACAACAACGCCAACCCGGCAGACTCGAAGACCGCCACCTTGCGCAACATGCTCATGGTGCGCTCCAACTACGACGCCTTCGTATCGGGCGACGGCGCCTGCGCCGGCTGCGGCGAAAAGAGCGTGCTGCGCTCCATCGCTGCCGTCACTGAGGCTTACATGCGCCCCGTCTTCCATGCCAAGAGCGATCGCTTCCTGGCCAAGGCCGGCGATCTCGAAAAGAACGGCGTCGCCCGTCTGGCAGCGCTCAAGGCGTCGAATCCAGCCGAGTACGCACTGCTCAAGCAGGCCATCGCGCACCTCATCCTCGGCCTCGGCGGCGAGGATGTAAAGGACACCAAGGCCCGCATTGCGGCCCACGAAGCCGAGCATGGCGAAATCACCGATGCGCAGCTCATTGAGGCCATTGCAGCCGTGCTGCTCACCGAGGCCTTCAACCACAAAAACCTGCAAGCGGTCGATGGCCGCCACGCCAACGGCATGAGCGTCATGGCCATGGCCGCGCACACCGGCTGCAACACCGTCTACGGCTCCTCGGCGCCCAACAACCCGCATCCCTATCCGTGGATGAACTCGCTCTTCCAGGACGGCGTCACCATCGGCTGGCTCATGGGCGAAAGCTTCATCGTCGATCACGCTCGCCGTTCGGTAGTCCCCGAGCGCTTGGCGGACATCGTGCTCAGCGGCGCGGCGAATGCCATCGACGAAGAGCAGTACTACCACCTCAGCCACTTCACTGACGCTCTGATGACCGACCAGGAGATCGTCGAACTGCCCAAGGTCTGGGTCGTCGGTGGCGACGGCGGCATCGGCGACATCGGCTACCAGAACACGTCGAAGGTGATCCTCCAGAATCGCCCCAACGTCAAGGTGCTCATGCTCGACACGCAGGTGTATTCAAACACCGGCGGGCAGAACTCCGACTCGACGCCTATGCTCGGCGGCGGCGACATGAACGTCTATGGCGCGGCCACGCAGGGCAAGAACACCGAGAAGAAGACGGTGGCTGAAACCTTCCTCGCCGGCCACGGATCGCCCTTCGTCGCGCAGGTCTCCATGGCCAACGCCCCCAAGCTCTACCGCGCCATTCTCGATGGCATCGAGTACCGCGGCACCATGTTCCTGCAGGCCTTCACCACCTGCCAGCCCGAGCACGGCGTGGCCGATGATATGGCTCTGCACCAGGCGCAGCGCGTACGCGACTCGCGCGGCGTGCCGGAGTTTGTCTTCAACCCCCGTCTCGGCGAAACCTACCAGGAGGCCCTCGACATCAAGGGCAATCCCAACGTGGATCTCGACTGGTACGAGCCCAAGGACAAGGTCACCGGCAAAACCAGGCGGTACACCGTCGCGCACTGGTGCACCACGGAAGCCCGTTTCCGCAACCACCTCAAGAAGATCAAGCCCGATGCGGCCGCCAAACTGGTTTCGCTCGACAACATGCTGGTGCGCATCACGCAACAGGATATTGTCTACCGCTACTATCTGAACCCCGCGCACCGCTCCTTCATCCCCGACTTCGGTGTAACCATCGAAGTGGAGGATGGCGGCAAAACCACAACCTACGCGCTCAGCCGTCAGTTAGTCATGTTCTGCGTCGAGCGCCGCAAGGCATGGCGCATGTTGCAATCCAAAGCCGGCATCGTCAACCGCGAGTACGTAGCGCAAAAGGCCATCCTCGCCGATGTTGCCGCAGGCAAGCTCTCCCAGGAAGACCTCTTCACCAAGGGCCACGAACTGCTGAAGGAGCGGCTCGAAGCGAAGGCATAGCTAACTAACTCAATCCTGCACACACAGAACGCGGACCGAAAGGTTCGCGTTCTGTGTGTTCAGGCGTTGCTTTTACTCGCCTCCACTCAGTTCTCAGTACAGAGCACGTCGTAGTAGTAGTTGACGGAGACCTTCTTTATTGGGGATGGCAGCTTCGGAATCTTGATGGTTTGTTCAGCAGAAGCGTTGCCCGCAACCATGACGCCGCCCAGCTTCAGCACGCGACCGTCGGCCAGTTCAAGATAGATGGGTACGGCATTCTTGAAACTGTCGGTGACGCTGGATTGCGTGAGCTTGTAATGCAGGACGGTGTTGTCTCCGTCCGGCGTCACTTGTGTTTCAAAGTGATAGTTGGGCAGTGACGTTCCGTACACATACTCGTTAAAGAACCAATCCATGCGCTGGTTGCCGTCCAGGTCCATGCCGGGAATCATGTGCTTCTCGACGATGGCCTTGAAGTCTTCGGTGGTGGCGGCTTTGAGCCTGTAGGTGGAGACGAAGTCGCGCATCATGGCGCTGAAGCGGGCATCGCCATCGCGCTGCGACCATAGCATCATCTGGATCATGTGGAGGATGTATGCGCCCTTGGGATAGACCAGGCTGCTGTATACGTTCCACCCAGTCTTCTCAGTACTGAGCCGGAAGCCCATGGTGACCGGGCCCACGTCGATGGGGCGGAAGCCTTGCGCATTCTTTTCGGTGATGGTTCGGCGAGCCTGCTTCCAGTACAGCAGATAGTCGTCAGGCTTGGGCCGCGTGGCAAGGAGATACATGGCGGCCGAGGCGTCGGCAAATCCCTCGCTCATCCACTGGTCGCGATAGCTGCGGAAGCCCACCGTCTGGCCCCACCACTGATGCGCCACCTCGTGCGGCGTAACCGTCTTCCAGTACATATCGGCGGGATCAAGGCCGAACGCGTTTTGCTGGGTGGTGTCAAGGAATCCGCAGATGGGCAGATAGACCAGCATCGGCCAGCTCTGGCCGTAATTGCAGGCGAACTGCTGGGTTAGAGCGATCTTTGGGAAGGGCAGCGGGCCGAAGAGGCTGGTGTAGAGTTGCGCCGCGGCCTGGCCCTGGCTCAGTTGTCCCGGCAGCATGGCGGCAGTGCTGATGCCGCTTTTGTCGCTGTTTTCAAGCAGGCTAAGGCCGAGGCGGCCATTTTGAACCGAGCCCACTTGTCCCGAGGCCTCTCTCAAGGAATCCGGCGTCTCTGTGTTGGCGTAGGCGTCCACCGTGAGGTTCTGGCCTTGCTTGTCTTTGAGTATGGCTTCCTGAGTCTTGAACTTGCCCAAGGTGAAGCCGACCACGGCCAGCGGCACCTCTGTATTCCACTCGGAGGTAGTGGTCTTGCCCTCAGCTTGCTCGCTCACCTTGGTGCCGGTGGCAATTAGCTGCAGATCCTTGGGCACGTGGAAGAGCATGTGATAAGTGGTGTAGCTCCCCAGTCTGGACGCGGCATTGGGGTACCAACTGTGGCGGGCAATGGGGTAGTAGTTGGAGCCGCCCTCGTCCATTACCACGTCTTTGCCGCCATAAGTAATGCGCAGAGTTGCCGACTCGCCCTTCTTGAGCGGCGAGCTTAGAACAACACCAAAATCGGCGTCTTCATCCTTCTTCTCCTGCACGTAGTCCAGCGCGTCGCCCTTGTCGGTTTCAACCTTGCTGACACGAAGGGTGGGATACAGCGTCAAGGGAACTACCGCCAGTCCGTCGGCAAGCGCGGTCAGGTGTACGGTGGCTAGGCCGGTAAGGAATCCGCTCTTTTCGATAGTGGTATCCAGTTCTTCGCTGTCGATGCGGTAGGCGCTGGGGTCGCTGTTCTTGCCAGCATCAGCCGCGAGCGGGAACGAAGACAGATAGGCGCGGCCCCAGTCATTCCAGTTCATCAGAGTGACCTGTTCGGGAGCGACCATGTCGATGCCGTGCGGATCGACGGTGAGGAAAAGATTGTGATCCTTTTTGCCGTGGATGGCGGCAAGGAAGTAGCCGCCGGGCGCGGGACTCAGCACATCGGCCAGCAAGCGCAGGTCAGTGTTGTCGAAGAGCTTGGAGTGCTGAAAGCTGTGTTGTTGCTGCGCCGCTTCAGCAAAAGCGTGATTGGCCGCACCCGGCCCGGCCGCGGCTTTGTGTAACTCGGCAGCCGTCGCATCAGTAAAGCGCAAAACCACCTGGTCGAAGTCTTCGTCAAACTCCTCGGAGTGGGCAAGGATGGCCAGATTGTGCTTTTCTTCGGCATTGGGAGGGGTCAGGTGGATGTGGCCGTCGCCTTTGAAGACAGCGCCCGTTACCTTGCCGTTTACCTCCGGATAGAAGGCAATGCTGCCTTCGCGCAGGGTCAGGGTGGCCGCATCGCGGTGCAGTTCAAGGTTCTTCACCGAAATTACTTCGCCGCCGGGAAGCAGGTTGCGGAGGGCCTGATAGTTGGAGTTCGTGTTGGCTGCGTGCTGCGCGCAGGCTGGCGCGAGCATCGCGATAAAGGCAAGAAAGACAGAACAATAACAGCGATAGCGAATTGGCACGGAACTGGCCTCTTGTTGAAAAAACGTGTGGCAACACTATAGCTCGTCTGGCATGACTTTGGGTGCGGGAAAACGAACTCTTTCTCGCGCCTGATGACGGATGAGTTACCAAGTAACCAGACGAAACGAAATTAGCCTGCCGGGTGCCCCAGGTCCGGATTCTCAGACCTGGGAGCGAACCCTCCTTCAGGCACGTTTCTCCCAGTAGCCGGGCCGCCGTTTGGCATGGGCTACGGCGACGATATAAATCTCGTCCTGCCAGTCGAAGAACACAATGAAATAGGGAAATCGGCGCAGGACAAGTCGGCGGGTTCCGTGCAAATAAGGGGGGTAACTCAGAGGAGATGCTGCCGCGCGCTTGAATCCGGCCAGTAGATCGCCAGCAAACAGTTGTGCGGCAGGGATGCTTCGCTCGGCGTACCAGACAGTGGCCAGATGGGCCTCGCGCCGTGCGGCCTCGTGAATCCGCATTTTCACTGGCCTGTGATGGCCCGCAAATCCGTTTCAATCTCCGCCAGCGAACAGGTCACTGCGGTTCCTGCCTTGATCTGCTCAACCCGGCGGGCGATCTCCGGCTCCCACGCGGCTGCGATCTCGGCGTCGCCAGTCTCGTCCTGGGTGCTCTCCCACAGCGAGTTAGCCAGACGGATTCGCTGTGCTTCCGGCAATGCGCGCGCGAATTGTTGGACCTCTTCGTAGCTGTGCGGCATGGCAAGATTATAGCCTGAAACCGATTTGTCCGATGAGTGAATCCTGGTGGAGTCCAGGTTGCGCGGCAGCTTCATGCGACTGCCAAGACCTCGTCGCGCACCAGGCGAAGACGAATCGACGCGGGAGGTTCGGCGTCGAAGTAGAAGGCCTGTACAGCTTCGCGGACGTTGGCGCGGAGTTCTTCCCAGCTATCGGCCTCGGTAAAGATACTCTCGCCGAGGGCCTCGGCGGTGTAACCCCCATGGGCTTCCTGCACGACCTCAAAAACCAGTTCTTTCATCCGTTTGACCTCCATGAGGAAACTTCAGCGCCTACCATCAAAATACCACTGGCGTGTGCTCACGCGCGCTGTTTCCAGTAATCCCGCACCGTCGGGTTGCGAGATTATGCTTAATTCTGCATAATGATTCATGGCTCGGCGCGTTGAAGCGGATCGAATTCTGCGGAAGCGCTCGTGTTGATTTACTGGGCCTTCCAGATGAGGCGCGACGGGAGGCAGGCTGGCAGATCTTCCAGGTGCAACAGTGCTTCGATCCCGACGACTGGAAACCGATGGATTCGGTTGAGCCGGGCGTTCGAGAGATCGGGATTCGCGATGCCAGCGGTGCGTTTCGCGTTGTGTATGTAGCCAAGTTCGCCGATGCGGTCTACGTACTGCATTGTTTCCAGAAGAAGACGCAGAAGACCGCGCCGGGCGACCTTTCCTTGATCCGCCGGCGCTATAAAGAACTGCTTATTGATTCGGCAATTAAATACTGTCAGGGTGCCCCATCCATTTCCGCGTTTTTTGCGGAAATGGGTGGGAATGCGATGTCACTGTTTTCTTGCCGGATCAATAGGGAGTTGAATCGATGAAGAGAGAATCCTACGCCAGCGTATGGGACGCCATCGAGCCCGATCCTGCAATGCGCGAGAACCTCAAACCAAGGTCCGAACTCATGCTCGCCATCCGGCGGCACATTAAGAAGAAAGGACTGACCCAGACGGCGGCAGCAGAGATATTTGGCGTCACGCAACCCCGAATCTCCAATCCGATGAAGGGCAAGATCAACGCCTTCGGGCTCGATCTGCTGGTTCGTATGGCCACCACTGCCGGTCTGCGCGTCAGCATGAAGATAAGCAAAGCAGCATAAGATCGCCAATTAGCCCCTTTGCCGAAGATTTCCCCATCTTGGCGCAGAATCTCTACAATTCCTGCAACCGCATCCAACCCCGTTCGGGCTTCCTCTCGGTAGAGATTTTCGCGCGCCCACGGGCCTCATTTCGA
>Ga0302190_10002843_pt1 | contig 11101 bp, 5 predicted proteins | sample II_Bog_E2_3_FD_198784 | JGI IMG/M metagenome (GOLD analysis project Ga0302190, IMG submission 198784) | Peat permafrost microbial communities from Stordalen Mire near Abisko, Sweden - II_Bog_E2_3 | ecosystem: Environmental > Terrestrial > Soil > Wetlands > Peat | place: Sweden: Abisko, Stordalen... | reverse complement strand
TCAAGGATGCCGCGCTCTATGTCCATGTACGCGGGAACCCCGTGAAGGACCTCACGCTGACGATCTCGCGGCTTGGCACCTACGCCGACCGTCAGTTCTCGATCCAGGCCAAGCAGGATCGGCACCTCAAGTTGGACATCGGCGACATCGATCCCGGCTCCCGGCTCGAGTTCCTTTTCGGAGTCGACCAGATCCCGAGCCTTTCGGAGGTTACCAGCGAGCGCGACCAGCGCAAGATCGGCCTTGGTCTGATTTGGCTAGCCGTAACTGAGGACAACGACTTACGCGGACGGCTTGCGATCCTCGAGGCAATCGGGTTACAGCCTAGCTTATCATCGTATTGACGTTCGCAGGAAAATCAAAGGAATCCACTGTTGGAAGGCACCGACACAGCGGCCGAAGCAGTCACGAACGAGGAGGTCCTCTGGGCCTACCGCTTTTTACTCGGACGCGAGCCGGAGTCAGAGGCCGCCATAGACGCGCATCTGAAGCTGCCGGACCGCAACGCACTGCGCCGGCATTTCATGGCGAGTGCCGAATTTCAGAGCAAGCTGAATCGCACTGAGCAAAGCCGCTGGGTGATTGCCCCGATCGCGGGCGGCCGCCTCTTGGCGTGGATCGATCTCGCCGACCATTACGTCTCGGCCGGCATGCTGTTTGATCGCTTCGAGCCACATATTACCTGTTTCATCGCCGAGACACTGCGCCCGGGAGACGTTTTCTATGACGTGGGTGCCAATCTCGGCTGGCACACGCTCCACGCCGCCCTTGCCGTAGGTCCACGCGGCCATGTGCACGCCTTCGAGCCGCGCCCCGACCTTGCTGCCCGTCTTCGCGCAAGCGTCGCCCTCAACGAGCTCGAGCCCAACGTCACGGTACACGAGGTCGCCGTCGGTGCGGCGGCGGGGCACAGCCCAATCATCGCGGTGCCAGACGAGCGCAACCCGGGGCACAGTTATCTAGGCACGCCGCGTGACGGAGAGGTCGTAATTGCCGAGGTTGAGGTTGTGGCGCTCGATTCACTCGGCCTCGAGCCGCCGACCCTCATCAAGATGGACGTCGAGGGTGCCGAAGGCTTGGTCCTAGCAGGCGCTCGGGATATTCTCTCCAAGCACCTCCCTCTCATTGCTTGCGAGATATTTCCGGCATTTCTCGAGCGCGTAAGCGGGGTGACGGTCGAGAAGTTCATGGCGACCGTTCAAGACCTGAGCTATATCGCGTTGCCAGAAAAATTGAAATCACACACACTCGGTACTCCTTTTGATCTTATACTGACTCCGATCGATTTCGACGCCATGTCTCGTCCCACTCATCGAAAAGCTCACGCCATGCAACAACTCCCCCCCCCCATTCGTGCCGAAATATTTCGCGGTTATACAATCGAAGATGCGAACAGGATGGAAGCCCTCGTTGGCGACCACGCTCCTTTACAATCGGAAAGAGGAATAGTCGATTGGTTCGGCATCAAAATCGCCTCTCGCTACGCGCCCTGGATCGATTCCCGCTCTGGTCAGGTCATTGATCGTCCCCCTTTCCCAGATGATACGTTTCTGGCGGAAGGTATCGAGTACGCAGCTCTCGGCCTCGCCCTTGAACGAGCGAAAGGGCGAGGCCGGTTCTGCAGCCTTGAGATTGGGGCGGGATGGGGACCGTGGACGGCCCTGTCCGCCACATGCGCTCTTCGCGCCGGTTTCAAGAGCGTCACTATAGGCGCGTTCGAAGCCGATGTCGGGCGATTTGCGCAACTTCGACAGCATCTCGCGCTAAACGGTCTTGTCCCTTCCGACGCCCCAGATAAAGGCATGTCCGGGGTCGTTACCCATGAACTGGAACAGGCGGCTATCTGGTGGGAGAACACGACACTTTACTGGCCAGAGGCGAGCGAGTCCGATTCCGGCCGTACCGTATCTATAATGGCAGAGGAAGGCAGCGATTATCGGGGTTATGTGCTCCATGCGAGTCCCATCAGGGCGCTCGGCCTCCCTGGCGTTCTCGAACGCTTCGACCGAGTGGACTTTCTCCACGTCGACATCCAGGGCGCGGAAGCCGAGGTGATTCCGAAGTCCATCGAGGCTCTGGAATCGAAAGTATCCGTCATGTTTATCGGCACCCACAGCCGGAAGATTGAGGGAGACCTCTTGGAGTTTCTTTACAATCGCTGCTGGCGTCTGCTGCGAGAGCAGCCTTGTGTATTCGATCCCGAGAAGAAGGTGCCGACATTTCAGGCTCTCACGTTGCGCGACGGCGGCCTTGTTTGGCAGGCGCCGGGCATCTAAGGCGCGGGTGGAGGTCTTTGACACAGGAGGTATTGTGTTCAGCTACGACGAGCTTGCATTCCTGGTCAGAAAACTTGAGGAGCGTTCTCAAGGAAATCAGGCCGCCCTCCATGGTGGTTTCGGCGACTTAAGCCTAAACTATGCTGATTTTGTAATCGATCCATCCGACCCTTGCTCTCACGAGTACCGCGCTCGGCAACTTGACATCTATCGCGCAATAGCCGGGCGCTCATACGCTCTTGATAACGAGGAGATACCGTTTGATATCGACGCCGCATTTAAGCTTCCATCTCCTTTCAGCACGTCTGATCGCGACGTAATCGGCGATCATCTGAGCACACTCGGTTTCGCCGTGAGCAACTTCGACATGCCTAAGGGTTCCCGCGTATTCGAAATGGGAGCAGGATGGGGGAACCTCGCCCTCACGATGGCGAAAAGCGGCTATGCCGTGGGGGCTTGTGACCTGGAGGCACGATTTGTTGAGCTTGTCCGGCGAAGAGCTGCACAAGAGAATGTTCGCATAGATATAGAGCGGGAAGACTTTTTAAATAGCCGGTGCTTTTCTCGTGCCGATGAAGAGCATTGGGATGCAATATTATTCAACGCCTGCTTCCATCATTGCGATGATCCATGGCATTGCTCGATAAGCTTGCCTATCAGACCTCCAAAAATACGACGAGGATTTATTTTATTGGGGAGTCTGTCTACCGTGATTACCCATGGCCCTGGGGCATCAACCTTCATGCCTGGGTTCGCGGTCACGAGACACACGGCTGGAATCCATAAGCAGTAGCAGGGACTTACAGAGAACGGATTCTGGGCGTGTGTCTATGTCGCGGCGGGGGGCTCGGCCGCCTCGGTGACCGCCAGCAGCTGCTTCGGTATTGGAATCCCAAGCTTTTTCAGCAGATCGGTCAGTTCGCCGGCGATTTTCGTGCGCTGAACAATGGTCCGGCTCTCGGCCACGTAGCGCACCGCCTTCAGCGTCCCCAGCAGGTGGGCGATGCGCGCCCACGGCAGGCCAGTGCGGATCTCGGCGGTACGCTGCACCTGCAGGGCCAGCACGCAAAGCTTCACGTGCGCCTCTATCCGCCGCAGCGCCCAATGGAACATCGGCCGCACTTCCAGCCCGGTCTGTTTCATTCTGCGGAAGCAGGACTCAATGATCATTCCGCCTTTGTAGGCAAGTGCCACATCCTCGGCGGTCAGCGTGTCGTCGTTGCTGATCACCACCCACTTGCCGTCGAACTTCTCCGCCGCTTTCACCTTGGCCGCATCGAGCTTTGGCCGGCCACGCCAGTCTGGGCTGAGATAGCGCCCCCAGCGCCGCGAGGCCATCAGCGCGCAGGCGGCCTTGGGATGGTCCTCGTCACGTTCGTCGAGCAAGTTGAGTTCGGCGGCAAGCTCGGTCAACACCTCGATCCGGTGCTGTCGCTGGCGCTCGGCCTCGGCGGGATTGAAGCACAGCACATAGCGTTTGCGCCGCTCGCCGTCGCCGACCCAGACCTCCTTGACCTCCAGGTTGTCGGCGACCTTGCGATATCGGCCCGGACGGGTCAGCACCTCGGCCTCCACGTCCTTGACGCGACGCATCGGCACCGCCAGCACGTAGCGGCCGAGGCCGCGGCTGAGTTCGGCGAGGTTGTCGGCCGAATACATGCCGGCGTCGCCGACGAACAGGCAGCGGCCGAGCTGCCAAGCGTGCAGATCCTGCTTGATGCGGGCGACGGTGGCGACATCGGCGGTGTTGCCCGGCAGCACCCACGAGCGCACCGGCATGCCGTCGCGCGTGACCGCCATGGCGATGACGACCTGCGGGTTGGCGTCGCGGCCTTCCTTACTATGGCCGCGCTGCCGCAATGGCGAGAACAGCTTGCCGCCCCACTGCTCGCAGTGCTCGTCGGGTTCGTCGATCTCGAAATACGCTGTGGTGGTGTCATAGAAGATAAGGTCGACGTCGAGGCGCAGCAGGTCGGCGCTGCGCAGGAACACGTCGCGCTCGATCTCGTCGGACCAGACTGCCAAGAAGTCGAGCGCGCGATAGAGCTGGTCGACCGCGAGCTTGCCCGCTTCCGGCAGCCAGGCGATGTCAGGCAGCCAGCGCGTGGCGCAACCGAGCTTCGAGCCGGGATCGTCGAGGCGCTGCGCCGCCATGGCGAACAGCGCCAGCTCATGCGGCGCGGTCAGTTCCGCACGGTCCATGCGGGTGCGGATGGCCTCACCGATGCCGAGCTCCTCCCAGAGGGCGCGGGCGACCAGCACGATGCCGAGGTCGAAGACGGCGTCGATCTCGATCTCCGGGATGACGGTCTTGCCGCGGATCGGCAGGGCGGCGGCGTCATCGGCGTCGATGACGCGCTGGATGCTGGCGACCAGGCGCTGCAGAGCGCCGCGGTCGAGCTGGTCGGCGCGGCCGAAGCTGTGCACCACCCGCGCTTCGGAGCGCTTGGTCTTGGCGTTCCAGACGTTTTCGGCGAGGGCGTAGTAGGCGACTGTGGAGCCGTCGCGGTTACGCCGCTCGGTGACGCGCAGATACATGCCTAGACGCTAGGCGTGTATGCGGCGATTCGCAAGGGGTTTCTGATGCCGGCGTGTGTCTAGGTTTTTCGGCCGTTACGACCGCTGGCCGCGGCCGAAACCCAGCAATTCCGCGGCTTTCCCGGCGCCGACCCACCCCGTGTGTGCCCCGTGACCGCGAACCCCGGTGCTGCGCGGCTGGGCAAACCTGCAGATCGAGCTTGATAATTGTGTTGATGGCGAGGAATATGAGGAGATCCTTGCCTTCAAAACTCAGTGCAGTATATTGTATCGCTGGATCATGTGGCGGACTGTACATGGAGTGACCGTGCAGCCATTGATCGGCAAGCCCCGGTTCTTCACCTCCGTGGCTGATGCGATGGAAGCGATGACCTTGGTGGTGAGTTAGCACTTACCTGCAGCTTCAGCAGCCGGAAGAATGGCAAACCAAGGCCCGCAGCGCCGCGTTTGCCGGGCGGGCGCATTGGCTGCCGATCGAGGGGCTGCCGAAATACGGACCCCGAACATCGAAGGGGTTGGGCGCGGCCTGAACCTACCGCCGGCGTCCCTGAGCTGGCGCGCCTGGACGTCATAACACTTGCGAAGCATTTGCGCGCCGGCGACTCGGCCGCGCTAGACTGGGGCAATCAAACAGGGTGAGGTGTCATGCGTCGGTTTGCGCTGCTGGTCGCGGCACTGGTCTGCCTGACGTTCGGTGCCGCCTGCGCCGGGGAGTTCTCGCTGCCCGGGCTCTCCGCCGACGCTGATGCCTATGCTGCCAGCCTGACCGCCCGGTTCCCGGCTGGCGGCACGCCGCAGGCCCGCCGGGTGGCCGAGCAGCAGGCCGCCGCCGCCATCCGTAAGCAGGACTGGGCGTCGGCGGCGGCGGCCTGGGAAACCCGCGCCGCGCTCGGCGATGCGTCGGCCGGGCAGTGGCAGGCGCTGGCCGAGGCACAGCTCCGCCGGACGCCACCCGATGCAACGCGGGCGCTGCGCGCGGCCTGGAAATCATTCGCCGCCGCCGCCTCCGGCGCCCCCGAAGTGCCACCGCTGCTGCTGATTGCTGAGGCGCTGAAGGCGCTCGACCGTCCGGCACAGGCGATCATCGCGCTGGAGGCGGCGCAGGAACGCGAGCCGGACGACGCCGCGATCCGTCAGACGCTGGACGAGACCCGCCGTGCAACCGGTGTGCTGGTCCGCCAGATCCGCACCGAACCGGAGGCCGATCCGCCGCGCGCCTGCGTCAGTTTCACCGTCGCCCCCGCGCGGCGCGACGACTTCCATCCGGCGGACTGGGTGCGGCTGGACCCGCCCGTGCCGGGCGCCGCGGTGACCCGCGAGGGCGACGATCTGTGCATCTCCGGCGTGCCTTCAGGTGCCAGCACGAGGGTCGTGCTGCGGGCCGGCATGCCGGGCGAGGGCGGACTGTCGCTGCTGCACGACGCAACGCTGCCGGTGGCGATGGCCAACCGGCGGCCGCGCATCGACTTCGACACCCGGCTGTTCGTCCTGCCCCGCGGCCAGTCACCGGCGATCGGCCTCACCACCGTGAACCTGTCCGAAGTCGCCCTGACCCTCGCACGCCTGACCGAGCGCAACGTCGTCGGCTTCCTGCGCGACAACCGGCTGGGCCAGCCAGTCGATGCCGGGGACGCCAGCGCCATCGCCGAGCGGTCCGGCCGCACCGTATGGCAAGGCGCGGCGCCGGTCCCACGCTGGGAGATGAACGGCACCGCGCACACCGCGCTGCCGCTGCCTGACGCGCTCGCGGCGTCCGGTCCCGGCCTGTATGCGCTGATTGCCCGCGCCGGCGACGGCACGCCGGGCGCGCCGGAGGCGACGCAGATGATCCTGCGCACCGATCTCGCCCCCACTGTCTGGCGTGGCGCGGATGGGCTGACCGTGCAGGTCCGCGGGTTCGCCGACGTCCTGCCGCGGCAGGGCGTGGCGCTGCGGCTGCTGGCGCAGAACAACGACGTGCTGGCCGAGGCCGTCACGGGCGCCGACGGCGCCGGGCGCTTCGCCGCGCCGCTGCTGCACGGCGAAGGGGCGGTCGCGCCGCGCGCGGTGGAGGCGATGGCGGGCGACGACTACACCGTGCTTGATCTCGATGCCGCCGCCTTCGACCTGTCGGACCGTGGCGTGGCCGGCCTGCCGCATCCCGGGCCTCTGGATGCATTCGTCTGGCTGGATCGCGGCATCTATCGGCCCGGCGAGACGGCGAACGTGATGGCACTGCTGCGCGACGACGCCGGCCGCCCGGCCGACATTCCGGCACGGTTCATCATCAGGCGGCCGAATGGGCAGACCTTTCTGGAGGCGACGCCGGCACGAACGGCGGGCGCCGCGCTGTATCTGCCGGCGCTCCGGGCGGCACCTGGACGGTGGAAGTCCGGTCGGACCCGGCGGCACCGCCGGTCGGCAAAGCATCCTTCCGCGTCGATGCTTTCGTGCCCGACCGCATGGCGGTGGAGTTGGGTCCGATTGCCGGCCAATTGGTGCCCGGTCAGGCAACGACGCTGCCGGTGGCCGCGCGCTTCCTGTATGGGGCGCCCGGCGCCGGGCTGACCGGCCAGGCGCAACTCCGGCTGGCGATCGACCCGGCACCGTTCCCGGCGCTGTCCGGCTATCGCATCGGGCTGGCCGACGAAGCCTTTGCCCCCGACGAGCAGAGCCTCGACCTGCCCGATACCGACGCGCAGGGCCACACCACCCTGGCCGTGCCGCTGCAACACGCGCCCGACACCACCCATGCCCTGAAAGCTTCGGTCACGGTTGGGGTAAACGACCCGTCCGGTCACGCCTCGATGGCCACGGTGGACATTCCGGTGCGCGCCGCGGGGCCGCTGATCGGAATCAGACCAGCGTTTGCGGACGACGCCATCGATGCCGGCGCCGAGGCTGCGTTTGATATCGCCGCCGTCGCACCGGACGGGACGCGGATCGCGTTGCCGGCCAAGCTGCGTCTCGTGCGCGAACGGCCGGATTGGCGGCTGGTGATGCACGGCAACCTGGCGCGCTACGAGACGGTGTGGCGCGACGAGCCGCTGGAGACGAAGGACCTTGCCATCCCCGCCGACCGGCCTGCGCATGTCGCGCGCAGGCTGGATTTCGGCCGTTACCGGATCGAGGTGACGCAGGCGGGTGGCCTGGCAGCGAGCTCGGTCCGGTTCCGCGCCGGCTGGGTCGCCGCCGACAATCCCGACGTGCCCGACCTGGTGGATGTCTCCGCCGGTCGTGCCAGCTACGCCAGCGGCGAGACCGCGCGGATTCACATCGCCGCACCGTTCGGCGGCCAGGCAACGCTGCTGGTGCTGTCGGACCGGGTTCAGTCGCTGCGAAACGTCCCCGTGGGCGAACGCGGAACCGATGTCGACGTGCCGGTGGGTGCCGATTGGGGCGCTGGTGCCTATGTCGCGGTCCACGTGTTCCGCCCGGCCGCCGATGCGAGAGCCCGGCCGCAGCGCGCCATCGGGCTGGTCTGGATTGGCGTCGATCCCGGCGCCCGCAAGCTGCCGGTGGCATTCGAAGCGGCGGAGAAATACACGCCCCGCGCCCGTGCTGAAGTCCGGCTGCGCACCGCGCCGGGTGCCTGGGTCAGCGTCGCCGCGGTGGACGAGGGCATCCTGCGGCTGACCAATTTTCCCTCTCCGGATCCGGGCGGGCATTTCTTCGCGCGGCAGCGGCTCGGGCTGGATATCCGCGACGACTGGGGACGGCTGATTGCCCCGCCGGACGGCGCCGCCACGGCGCTGCGCCAGGGCGGCGACGAAGGCAGCTTTGTGCTGCCGGACATCCCGCAGAAGACGGTCACGCTGTTCACCCCGCCGCGGCAGGCCGGAGCCGACGGTGTGGCCGAGATCCCGCTCGACCTGCCCGACTTCAACGGGCAGGTGCGGCTGATGGCGGTGGCGTGGAGCGGCGACCGTCTCGGCGCCGCCCACGCCGATATCCTGGTGCGCGACGCGCTGGTGGCGGAGCCGTTGCTGCCGCGCTTCCTCGCCCCGGGGGACCAGGCCCGGGTCACCGTGCTGCTGAACAACCTCGACCTGGCCGCCGGCGAGGATGTTGCGACCCTGTCGGTTGCCGGACCGCTGGCGCTGGCCGGACCGGCACGGCTGGCCGCAACGCTGGCACCCGGCGCCCGGGCGCTGCCCGGAACGCTGCTGGCCGCCACCGGGGCGGGGCGCGGGATCATCCGCCTCGACGTTACTGGTCCGGGCGGCTTTCACATCCAGCGCGAGACCGCGATCACCATCCGGCCGGCACGCGGCGCGGTCACCACCGTGGCGGGCCGGGAGCTGCCGCCGGGCGTGGACTCGCCGCTGGCGCCGGCGCTGGCGGATTACATTCCAGGCACCTGGCAGGCCACCGCCCGGTTCGGCGGCGCGGTGCGCTACGACGTCGCCGGGCTGGTGGCGGTGCTGGACCGCTATCCGCTGCTTTGCCTGGAGCAGGCGACCAGCCGCGGCTTCCCGCTGGCCCTGCTGCCGGATGGCGCGATCGCCGGCCCTGACCGAGCCGGCCGGTTGCAGGGCTACGTGCAGTCGGTGCTCGACCGGCAGCGCTTCGATGGCGGCTTCGCGCTGTGGTCGGCGTCCGGCGAGGCGGAGCCCTGGCTGTCGGCCTACGCCACGGAATTCCTGCTCCGCGCCCGCACGGCCGGCGCCGCCATTCCCGATGCGGCGCTGAAGGACGCGCTCAAGTTTCTCAATGACGCCGCCGACGGGGAGGAGGACGACCAGCCTGCCGGCCGCGCCGCCCAGGCCTACCGGTTGTATGTGCTCGGCCTTGCCGGACAGGGCCGGCCGGGAGCCGCACGGGTGATCGCCGAGCGGATCGACCAATTGCCGACGCCGCTTGCCAAGGCGCAGCTCGGTGCGGCGTTGGCGCTCGCGCATGACCGGCCGCGCGCCGATGCGGCGTTCGCCGCCGCCGTGGCGCCATCCGGCCGTGGCTGGTGGGACGCCGATTACGGCACCGCGCTGCGCGACCAGGTAGCGACCGCCGTGCTGCTGAAGGAGAGCGGCGCTGCACCGGACCGGCTGGCCCGCCTGCTGGATACGCTGCCAGGCAGCGACCTGAATGCCGATGCGCTGAGCACGCAGGAGCTGGCCTGGGCGGCGGCGGCCGGGGCGGTTCTGGGCCGTGATGGCAAGCCGGCGCGGATCGCGCTGGACGGGCAGGCCATCGCGCCCGCGCCGGTTCTCGCGGTGGCGCTCACCGGGCCGGCGACGGCGCGCAACCTCGGCGAGGCGGCGGTCTGGCAGACCGTGTCGGTGACCGGCGTGCAGGTCACCCCGGCGGCCGCCGCGCGGGCGCAAATGCGCATCACCCGGCAGTTCTTCACGCTCGACGGACAGCCCCTGAACCTCGACACCCTGCGCCAGAACACGGTGTTCGTCATGCTGCTGGAGGGGCGGGCCGAGGACGGCCAGGCGCACCGCGCCATGGTGCAGCATGGCCTGCCCGCCGGGTGGGAAATCGCCGCCCGGTTCGGCGGCGGCGCGGCGCCGGGAACGTCCTGGCTGGGCAAGCTGACCGAAGCCGAGGCGCAGCCCGCCGCGGACGACCGCTACGCCGCGGTCGTGGCGCTGACCGGTGAGGCACCTGCGTTCCGGCTGGCCGTAAGGGTGCGCGCGGTGACCCCCGGCGTGTTCGAGCTGCCCGGTGCCGAGGTCAGCGACATGTATCGTCCGGGAATTTTCGCCCGGCAGGCGGCGGGCCGCGTCACGGTGCAGGCGTCCGAGTGAGGAGGGAACGGGAAGATCCCCCCTCCGGAGACACTCACGGCCGGCAGCCGCCGCAGGTGACCGAGGCCCGTCGCGGCAGGCGGTGGGCCAGGCTGTTCCCCGTCCTCGTGTCCAGCGTGTGGCTGCTGGCCGCGGTTGGCGCGCTGCTCGACCACCTGTTTCCGCCAGACCTGTCCCGCCTTGCCGCCGTCGGCACCGAAATCACCGACCGCAACGGCCGCCCGCTGTCGCTGTGGCCGGCACCCTCCGGGATGTGGCGGTTCCGTGCCGACGGGGCGCATGTTTCGCCGGTTCTTCTCGACCTGCTGATCACCGTGGAGGACCGCCGGTTCCGGTATCATCCTGGCGTCGATCCGCTGGCCCTGGTCCGTGCCGCCGGGCAGTGGATGAGGGCTGGCCGGGTCGTCTCGGGCGGTTCCACCCTCGCCATGCAGGCCGCCCGGCTGCTCGAACCGCGGCCACGGACGCTGCGCACCAAGCTGATCGAGATGGCGCGCGCGGTGCAGCTTCAGGCCCGCTTCGGCCGCCAGGGCGTGTTGGACATCTGGCTGACGC
>Ga0302190_10002838_pt1 | contig 11108 bp, 9 predicted proteins | sample II_Bog_E2_3_FD_198784 | JGI IMG/M metagenome (GOLD analysis project Ga0302190, IMG submission 198784) | Peat permafrost microbial communities from Stordalen Mire near Abisko, Sweden - II_Bog_E2_3 | ecosystem: Environmental > Terrestrial > Soil > Wetlands > Peat | place: Sweden: Abisko, Stordalen... | reverse complement strand
TGGCCGGAAAACCGGCGCTCTTCATGCCCTGCTGCACGGCAGCCATATTGGCGAAATCCTGTTGCAGCACCGGCGGCCAGTCTTGCGGCTCGGTATAGGTCCACTCGGTCTCGGGCGCCTCTCCCTCGGGATAGAGTTCGTAGACGGCGGCCTCGAAGATGCACTTGTCGGGGTCGTCGCCATGGGGCCGCGCCATGTAGCAAAGCATGTTGTTGACCGCGTGGCCGATCTGGAAATTGGGGAAGATCTGCCATGCGGTCCCGCTGCGCGCGGTGTGCTGCGGATCGACCACCGGCCAGTGCACCCCGCGCCGCGCATCGTCGGCCCGCGCGCTGTTCAGCCAGTGGCGCGAGACCTCGGGCGCGGGGGTGTCTTCGGGCAACTCGTCGACCAGACGCCGCGCGGCGTCGACCAGGGTCATCGTCGTGTTGGTATTGGCATTGGCCCAGGTGAACATCTGCATTTCGGCGGTCGACCGGCGCGGGTCGTCGCCGGCGCCCAGCCGCAGCTTGGCCTGGTCCTCCTCCTGCCCTTTCGGTGCCTCGTAGCCGATATTGGTGTGAAGCCCATGATTGCGCGCCCAGCCGCGAAACTGGCCGAACTGGTTGAATTCGGGATGTGTCGTCGCGACATGATAGGTCTCGTTGAAGGCTTCGAGCGCAACCTTCCAGTTACAGTCGAACACCACCCACTTGCGCCACCGCACCCGCATCGTCTCGAGCCGAAAGGGATCGAGCATCTCGGGGATCACGCCGAGCCATTCCTGGAGCGAAACGCCGTCCGGATCCATGTTGATCCAGACCCAGCCCCCCCAGGTCTCGCACTTGACCGCGCTTAGCGCGGTTCGCTCCGGGGTCAGGCTGCCCTGCCAGTCCTCGCGATGCGGGACAAACTGGCAGTTGCCATCGCGGCCATAGGTCCAGCCGTGAAAGCCGCAGACGAACTGACGGCGATGGCCCCGCGCATTGCGCTGGCCCGCAGGCGTATCGACCAGACGCCGCCCGCGATGGACGCAGACGTTGTGAAAGGCGCGCAAGGTGTCGGCCGTTTCGCGCACGATCAGGATGGAATCGTCGGCGATGTCGAATGTGATGAAATCGCCCTCAGCAGGCATGTCCTCGACCCGGCCCGCCTGCAACCACGCCTTGCGCCACAGATGATCGCGTTCACGACGGGCATATTCGGGGGATATATAGGCTGCCACCGGAATGGCTGCGGGCTTCGCCAAATGCTCGGCGGATGTAACGGTCTTGCGGGTGTCGATCATGGGGGGCTCCTCGGCCAGCGTCGTCGCTCCTTGTGCCAGCGCGGCTCGTCCGACCTCAAGGTCAATCACATGCGATTCCATCGCCCTCGCGCTAACTGGCTCCGCGCTGCGTTCGCAGGTTTACCTGTCCGGCCTGATCCCTGATGCTCTGGCAGGAGAGGAGACCCGTTGCATGTCTGAATTCGCTGCGGCCGATGCCGGCATCCGCCAGCTTCATGCCCGCTTCGCCGATGCCGCATGGCGACAGGACGCCAGCGCGTTCGCGGACTGTTTCACGCCCGACGGGCTGTGGAAGATCGCCGGGATGGAGATCGCCGGACGCGACCGCATCGCGGAGATGTGCAAGGCCATGCTCGGGCGCTGTTCGCACATCCACCTGATCACCGGCCTGCCGATCCTCGAAGTGAGCGGCAGCACCGCCAGGGGGCGCCTCAGCATGACCGAATTTGCCAGGGTGCACGATGGCAGCACCGCCATGACGATCGGCTGGTATCACGACACCTACGCCCAGGCAGAGGACCGTTGGCTGTTCCAGCGTCGTCACTGGAGCATGAAATATCGCGGCGCGCCGGACCTGACCGGCCACTTCGCCCCGACGCCCGATTATGGCCCCTTCCCCAACGGCCCCGCCGCCGACGAACAGACCTATGTTCGCCCGGCCAATGCCTGAGCGCGGACCGAACGGCATGAAACGCCTGACCGGAAAAGTGGCGCTGGTGACCGGCGCCAGCCGTGGCATCGGCAAGGGCATTGCCATCGCGCTCGCCCGCGAGGGCGCCACGGTCTATGTGACCGGGCGCACCGTCAACGAGGGCGATTACAGGCTGCCCGGCACGGTCGGCGGCACCGCCGCTGCATGCACCGAGGTGGGCGGCCACGGGATCGCCGTCGCCTGCGACCATGCCGACGATGCCGCGGTTGCCGCGCTGTTCGGGCGGATCGACGAGGAGGCGGGGCGGCTCGACATCCTCGTGAACAATGCCTTTCTCCTGTCCGACGACCTGATCGAACCGGGCGGCTTCTGGGAAAAGCCGCTGTCCAATCTGGAAATGTGGGATGTCGGCGTGCGCTCCAATTACGTGGCGGCATGGCATGCAGCGAGGATCATGGTGCCGCAGCATAGCGGGCTGATCGTGGCCATCTCGGGCTTTGCCGCGACGACCTACACTTATGGTGTGGTGTTCGGCACCTCGAAAACCGCCGTCGGGCGCATGTCGCGCGACATGGCCATCGAATTGCAGCCGCACAATGTCACCGCACTGACGTTGTGGCAGGGCCTGACCATGACCGAAAAGGCGCGCGACAACCTCGCCCGCATGGCCGAGCGCATGACCGCCTCGATCACCAGCATGACCGGCAGTTCGGTCGAGCATCCCGGCCGGGTGATCGCCGCGCTCGCCTGCGACGGCGAGGTCATGCGCCGCTCCGGCGGGGAGTTCATCACCGCCGAACTCGCCGCCGAATACGGCATCACCGACATCGACGGCACCGTCATCCCCTCGGCGCGCGCCAGCCGGGGCTCGCCGCTCTGGGCGCCGATCGGACAAGCGAAGGAACAGGAAACATGAGCCAATTGCGTTTTGATGGACGGGTTGCCGTGGTGACAGGCGCCGGGCGCGGCCTCGGGCGGTCCTATGCGCTGCTGCTCGCGGCGCGCGGGTGCAAGGTCGTCGTCAACGATAATGGCAGTGCCACGCGCGGCGACACGATCGTCGGCAACCCGGCAGACGAGGTCGTTGCGGAGATCCGCGCCCATGGGGGCGAGGCCATCGCCTGTGCCGAAACGGTTGCAACCCCGGAAGGCGCCGCCGCGATCGTGCAATCGGCGATCGACACATGGGGGCGGATCGACATCCTGATCCACAATGCCGGCAACGTCCGCCCCGGACGGATCGTCGACCTCGCGCTGGAGGATCTCGACGCCGTGCTCGACGTCCATCTCAAGGGCGGGTTCTACCTCGTGCGCGCGGCCATGCCTGCGATGATCGCGGCGCGCTATGGCCGCATCGTGCTGACCACCTCGTGCAGCGGCCTCTATGGCAGCGTTACCAATGCCAGCTACGGCATGTCCAAGGCGGGCCTGATGGGGCTCAACAACGTGATCGCGCTGGAAGGCGGCGAATATGGCATCGCCGCGAACACGATCGTGCCGGCCGCCGTCACCCGCATGGCCGATGGGCTCGACACCAGCGCCTATCCGCCAATGGACCCCGATCTGGTGGCGCCGATGGTGGCGTGGCTGGCGCACGAGACGTGCTCCGTGAATGGCGAGCACATGATCGCCGGCGCGGGACGCATGGCGCGGGCCTTCACCACCGAGAGCCGGGGGGTATGGCGCGCCAACTGGTCGATCGAGGATGTCGCCGCCGACATGGCGCGGATCCGCGATGCCGAGGGTGAGCGCTGGACGTTCCCGCCCTATCCGCGCGGCATGGCTGACCATCTGGGCCGGACCTTTCAATGGGCTCACGATGAACGGGCGTCGGTTTGATGGACATGGGCAAGCTTGAAGTCCTGCTTGACCGGCAGGACATCCATGACTGCCTGCTGCGCTTCTGCCGCGGCATGGATCGGTTCGACCGGGAACTCTACCTCAGCGCCTTCCATGTCGATGCCGACGTGGCCGCCGGCCCCTATGTCGGCGATGCGGCAGGCTGTTACGATTGGGCCATGCCGATGCACGAACGGGGCCAACGGCTCACCCAGCATTGCCTGCTCAACCACAGCATCGAGATCGACGGCGATGTGGCGCACAGCGAGGCGACCTACCTGTTCGTCGCGCGCAACCATCCATTCGAAACGGGCGGCGACGAGACCATCATGCTCGCCGGAGGGCGCTATCTCGACCGTTTCGAGCGACGCGCGGGGGCATGGAAGATCGCGTTGCGCACCAATCTGATCGAATGGAGCTGCCTGCAACCCGCATTGCCGCCGCCTTTTGCCGATGTCGCCGATATGGCCGCCAACGGCGTGTCCGCACGCGATCGCAGCGATCCGTCCTATCATCGACCGCTGCTCAACCGGCGCGCGCGCAACACGCCCTGACGTCCGGGTTCAATCGAGCCCATTGCGCCGGGCGATCGCGCCGAGCACGCCCGCGCTCGGCTTGGGGCGGCGTTCGAACGTTGTCCGATCGAGGCTGCAGAGACCGAATTTGGGGCCATAGCCAAAGATCCATTCGAAATTGTCGATCAGCGACCAATGGATATAGCCGAGCACCGGTACGCCATCGGCCATGGCCGCGCGCAATGGCGCCAATGACGCCGGAATGAAGGCGGCGCGCACGGCATCGTCGGGTGTGCCGACGCCGTGTTCGGTCACGAGGATCGGCACGCCGCTGACCGCATGGGCATGCCGCACCGCGCCGGCGAGCGAGGCGGGATAGATCTCCTGCCCCATGGCATTGCGTGGCGCGCCGGCCAGCGGCGGCACCAATCCCCGGTCGTTCCACCGCGCGCGGGCATAGTTCTGGACCCCCAGGAAGTCGTCCTCGCGCGCGACGGTCAGCCAGGGTTCGTAGAAGGCCTTGCGCCGTGCATCGCGCAGGCTGCCGGGGCCCTCGGCCTGATCGTCCGACACGGCCAGACTGACGCCGACGGGCAGATCGCCGCGCACCGCCTTGATCGCGGCCCGGCCCTGCCGGTGCCCGGCCACGAGGTTTTCCTGAAGCACCGCGATGTCACCGGGATCGGGCACCACGGCATTGGCAAAATGCGCCGCATTGCAGGCCCTGGCCGCCGCCGCGTTCATGGCCCGTGCCGCTGCGAGCATCGGCGGCGGAAAGACCTCCTGCATGATCGCCACCGTGTTGGGCTCGTTGAGCGTTGTCGCATAGCCGATCCCGGCGGCAAGATGCCGCGCGGCCCGATCGCAGAAACGGGCGAAACGCGCGGGCGAGTCGGGATGGGTCCAGCCGCCTTGCGCGGCAAACCAGCGCGGCGTGGTAAAATGGTTGAACGTTACCACCGGGGTCAGGTTGCGCGCCCTGCACCCCTCGACGAGGGCCTGGTAATGATCGAGCATGGCCAGCGAGAATTGCCCCGGTTCGGGCTCGATCCGCGCCCATTCAAGCGAAAAGCGGTAAGTATTGAGCCCGAGCGCGTGAACCAGATCGAGATCGCCCGGCCAGAGCGCAAAGCCGTTGCCGGCATCGCCCGAGGGTTCGGCAAAGAGCGTCGGCTTGACCTGTTCGAGCAGCCAGACGTCACTGGCAACATTGTTGCCCTCGATCTGGTGCCCTGCGGTGGCGGCGCCCCAGAGGAAGCCCTGCGGAAAGCGGCGACTGTCGGCGGCGGCGGCCATCGCCGGATCGAACAGCCCTGCGGCTCCGGCGGCGCCGGTCGCGGCCAGAAACGTACGTCGATCCATGTCTTGCTCTCCCTTGTCCGGGTCTATCGCCCTTGCCATTGCGGTTTGCGTTTCTCGGCGAAGGCGCGCGGCCCTTCCTGCGCGTCCGCGCTGGTGTAGGCCTTGACATGGACCGCATAGGCCGTCTCGATCGCAGCGCTTCGCCCCATTTCGGTGGCGAGCATGACCGTCTCGCGCGCGGCGGCGATCGACAGCGGCGCGCCCTGCAGCACCTCGCGCGCCAGTTCGAGCGCGCAATCCATCAGCGCCTCAGGCTCCGCCAGCCGGTTGACCAGCCCCACTTCGTAGGCGCGCCGGGCGCCGATCGGTTTGCCGGTGAGGACGATCTCCATGTAGATCCGCTGGGGGATCATGTGGATGAGCGGCGCCGCCCACGGCGAGCCGCGCCCAACCCTGACTTCGGTGATCGCGAACTGGGCGGTCGTGGCGGCGACGCACAAGTCGCAGGCCTGGGCGATCATCCAGCCCCCGGCAAAAGCCACGCCATTGACCGCAGCGATCGTCGGCTTGGACAGGCGGATCGATTCGTAAGGCACCGGAAACATGTCGCGCGGCGGCACCTGCAGGCGACGCTCGACCATTTCCTTCAGGTCCCCGCCGGCGCAAAAGGCCTTGTCGCCACTGCCGGTCAGGATCGCGATCCTTGCATCGGCGTCTTGCTCGAAGCGATCCCAGGCAGCGAACAGGCCCTCGCGCACCTCGGGGCTGAGGCAGTTGCGTTGCGCGGGACGATCGATCGTCAGGATCGCAATGCCATCAGGCAGCAGCGCGTAGCGCACGGCATCGGTCACGGTCAAAACCCCCTTTGGCGGATGGCAAAGGCCGCGCGATCGAGCGTCTCGCGGAAATCGGGATGGGCAATTGCCACCAGCCGCCGCGCGCGTTCGGCAAGCGACTGCCCCTTGAGTTCGGCCGCGCCGAATTCGGTAACGATCACATCGACATCGGCACGCGCGGTGGTGACGGGGCCGTTCAGCGCGGCCACGATCTTGCTGATCGTACCGCCCTTGGCGGTCGCCGGAAGGGCAATGATCGAGCGTCCGCCGGGCGAACGCGATCCGGCGCGGACATAGTCCACCTGACCGCCGGTGCCGCCGAGATAGGCATCGCCCGACGCCTCTGCATTGACCTGCCCGGTCAGATCGACCTCCAGCGCGGAATTGATCGTGACCAGCCGGGCAATCCCCGCCAGCACCGCATCGCCATGCGTGACCTGCGCCCCGCAGAGGCGGATCGCGCGGTTGCGATGGGCATGATCGAACAGGCGCCGCGATCCGATCAGCGCGCCGGTGATGCCAATCCCCACATCGCTCGTCTTGCGGGCATTGGTCATGACCCCGGCCTCGACCAGATCGACATAGCCATCACCGATCATGCCCGAATGGACGCCGAGATCACGCCGGTCGGTGAGCAGGCGCATCACCGCGTCCGGAATGGCCCCGACGCCGACCTGCAGGACCGCGCCGTCCTCGATATAGCCCGCGATCACGGCGGCGATGGCCTCGTCGGTCGCTCCCGCGCGGGGGGGCGGCACTTCGACCGGTGCGCGTGAAACGGTGATCGCACCATCGATCCGGCGTGCGGGCAGGACGGCATCGCCATAAGTCCAGGGCACCCGTTCATTGATTTCGGCGACAACCGTGCGCGCCCTGGCGACCATCGCGCCGACATGATCGGCAATAAGGCCGAAGCTGTGATGGCCCTCGGCATCGGCGGGGCTGACCTGCAGGAACGCCACGTCGCAGCCGATCACGCCGGCCTCGATCATCGCACCGATCTGGCCGACGTGGCAGGGCACGATCGACAGCTTGCCCGCCTTGGTCATCGAACGCAACGCCCCGATCGCGCCCATGCTGGCGAGGCCAAAGCTTTCGGCGCTGTCGGGCGTGAACAGGCCAGAGAAGCTGGTGGCGATAAAGACCTGCAAATCGCCGATGTCACGGCCCTGCGCGATCAGCGCCTCGACCAGTGCCGTCGGTTCGCCACAGGCCTGCCCAATCACGATGCGATCGCCGCGCCGGACGAAGCGAGCGAGATCCACCGTCGCGGCCGTGGCGGTGGTGATCACGCCTCGCCCGCCTGCGCGATGATCTGCAAGGCGCGCGACAGATAGGGCCGGTCGAGCATGGCCCCCTTGTAGCCGATCGCCCCGACGCCGGGATTGGCCGCGAACACGGCGACGATGTCGCGCGCCTCGGCGATGTCCTCGGCGCTGGGGGTAAAGGCGGCGTTGATCACCGCCACTTGCGCGGGATGGATCGCCAGCATACCGCGAAAGCCATCGCGCCGGACTTTCTCGGCGCGTAACCGCAAGGCATCGAGATCGCGGAAATCGGCGGAAATCGTCTCGATCGCGGCGACCCCGGCGCTCGCCGCGCCCAGCACGGTCAGGCTGCGCGCCAATTCGTAGGTGAAGCCATAGCTGCCATCGGGGTTGCGGTTCGACGAAGCACCGATCGAGTCGGCGAGGTCCTCGGCGCCCCAGGTCAGCGCGACCACGCGCGGCGCGCCTTTATAGTCGCCGGTGTGGAACATCGCCTCCGCGGTCTCCGTCACGAGCACGATCACCGGTGTGGAGCCTTCGTCGATGCCGTGCGCGACCTCGAGCGCGGACAGGACATGGTCGAGCTTTTCGACGTCGGCGCGACCATAGACCTTGGGCAGCATGATGCCGCCCGGGCGCGCGGGCATCACGGCGGCCAGGTCGGCCAGCGCATACGGGCCGTCGAGCGGGTTGATCCGCACCCACAGGCGTTCAGCCTGCGCGGCATGGGCGGCGAGTACCTGACGCACCAGCGTGCGCGCCAGCGACTTGTTATCGATCGCGACCGCATCTTCCAGATCGAACAGCGCGATGTCGGCGTCGCTCTCGGCGGCCTTGGCCATCTTCTTCTCGCTGTCGCCCGGCGCGAACAGCCAACTGCGCATGCGCAAGGGCGTGGCCATCAATAGCTCCTCGGCAGATCCAGCACCTTTTCGGCGAGAAAGTTGAGAATCATGTGCGGACTGACCGGCGCCGTGCGCGGGATCAGCACTTCGCGCAGATAGCGTTCGACATGATATTCCTTGGCATAGCCCATGCCGCCCATCGACAACATGGCGGTATGACAGGCCTCGAACCCTGCTTCTGCGGCGAGATACTTGGCGGCATTGGCCTCGATGCCGCACTCCTCGCGCTTGTCGAACATGGTTGCGGCCTTCATGACCATCAGGTTGGCGGCTTCGAGCTGCGCCCAGCATTTGGCAAGCGGGTGGGCGATGCCCTGGTTCATCCCGATCGGCCGGCCGAACACCACGCGTTCGCGGGCATATTGCGACGCCCGCTTGATCGCCGCCCGTCCCAGCCCGACCGCCTCGGCGCCGAGCAGGATCCGCTCGGGGTTGAGCCCCTGGAGGATGATGCGGAACCCGTCGCCCTCGCCGCCGATGCGGTCCTCGTCGGGAATGAAAAGATCGTTGATGAACAGCATGTTCGAGCCGACCGCATGGCGCCCCATCTTGGGGATCAGGCGGTGTTCGATATGGTCGCGGTCGAGCCGGGTATAAAACAGCGACAGCCCATCGGTGCGGCGCTTGACCGCATCGAGCGGGGTCGTGCGCGCCAGCAGCATCATCCGGTCGGCGACATGGGCATTGGTGATCCAGACCTTTTCGCCATTGATGCGATAGCCGCCGGCAACTTTGTCGGCGCGGGTCTTGAGGCTGGTCGTGTCGAGCCCGGCATTGGGCTCGGTGACCGCAAAGCACATCTTCTCGGCGCCGCTAAGCACCGGCGGGATCATCCGCGCCTGCTGCTCGGGCGTGCCGAACAGCATGACCGGCTCCATCCCGAACACCGGTCCGTGGATCGAGGAAGCCGCGCTCATGCCGCCCCCCGCCTCGGCCACGGCCTGCATCATGATCGCGGCCTCGGCGATGCCGAGCCCTGATCCGCCCACCGCCTCGGGCATGGCGATGCCAAGCCACCCTGCGGCGGCCATCGTTTGATGGAAAGCTTCCGGGAACTGGGCGTCCTCATCCCGTTCAAGCCAGTAATCGCCCGAAAAAGTTCCGCAAATGGCCAGTACCGCATCGCGAATCGATTGCTGCTCTGGCGTAAAAGAAAAGTCCAAGGCCATCCCCTATGCGAAACAAGCCGGTCACGGGTCCTGCCAAGGGTGCGTCAAATCGCAGAGCGTTTCTCGAACAGGCGCGAAAAGGGCTAGCAGCCCCCCCTTGCGCTCTCAACCGCGCGCTATCGATATCGGCGGGGCGATGGCCATGGCGTTGGCCCGATCGCCGGCATGCGATAGCAGCATGGACCACAGACAGGAGATGACATGCCCCAGCCATTGAACCGCCAGGGCCCGCTGGCCGGCATCCGCGTGATCGATCTGACGGCCATGGTGTTCGGCCCTTATGCCACGCAGATCATGGCCGACATGGGCGCCGACGTCATCAAGATCGAGCCGCCTGCCGGCGACGACACACGCTATATCTCCCCGGGGGTCACCCCGGGGATGAGCGGGGTCTTCGTCAACATCAACCGCGGCAAGCGCAGCGTCGTTCTCGACATCAAGACCGATGAAGGCAAGGCGGCGCTGCGCGCACTCATCGCCGATGCCGACGTGTTCATCCATTCGATGCGGGGCAAGGCAATTGCCCGGCTCGGCTTCGATTATGCCTCGGTTGCCGCCATCAAGCCTGACATCGTTTATACCAATTGCTATGGCTATGGCCGGCGCGGCCCCGATGCGGACAAACCCGCCTATGACGATACGATTCAGGCAGAGTGCGGTTTGCCCCATGTCCAGCACCTGATGAACGGCGAACCGGGCTTTGTGGCGACGATCATGGCCGACAAGATCGCCGGACTGACAGCGCTCTATTCGACTGTGCTGGCCCTGTTCCATCGCGCCCGAACCGGCGAGGGACAGGAAGTCGAGGTGGCAATGTTCGAGACCATGGCGAGCTTCATGCTCGTCGAACACGCCAACGGCATGCTGTTCGACCCGCCGATCGGCCCGGCCCATTACCATCGCGCGGCATCGAGCCAGCGGCGCCCCTACAAGACCCGCGACGGCCATATCGCGGCGTTGATTTACAACGACAAGCATTGGCGGCTTTTCACCGAAGCGGTCAAGCCGCACTGGGTCACCCCCGACATGGCCACGCTCGCCCAGCGGGCGGCACGCATCGAGGAAGTCTACGCGCTCCTCGGCGAGACCTTCCTCGAACGAACGACCCAGGAATGGCTCGAACTGCTCGAACCCCTCAGCATTCCCGCCGCGCCTCTGCGCACGACCGACGAACTGTTCGATCATCCCCATCTCGAGGCCGTGGGCTTCTTCGAGACAGTCGAGACCGAACGAGGCCCGATGCGTTTTCCGGGTGTTCCCACGTGGTTCTCCCGCTCGCCGGGCAAAGTCGCCGGGCCGGCTCCCCAGCTAGGGGCCCATACCGCAGAAGTACTGGGAGAGGTGCTCCCTCCCGT
>Ga0302190_10002831_pt1 | contig 11122 bp, 19 predicted proteins | sample II_Bog_E2_3_FD_198784 | JGI IMG/M metagenome (GOLD analysis project Ga0302190, IMG submission 198784) | Peat permafrost microbial communities from Stordalen Mire near Abisko, Sweden - II_Bog_E2_3 | ecosystem: Environmental > Terrestrial > Soil > Wetlands > Peat | place: Sweden: Abisko... | reverse complement strand
ACGAGCGCCGCCTTCAACTGCGCGAAGAATGCCGAATATACAGCCTCGCGTCCAATCGGATGTCCCATTACTCTCCCGACTCCTTGATTCCTTCATCGACTGCCTGTTTCAATCGCGCTTCAATCCATGCCCGGTTGGCGTCGAGCGCAGGACCCGCAAACGGCCGCGCCGGGATTGAGACGTGATGCACGAGAACGAAAAGCAAGTGGACGATGCCATCCATGACGCCGAACATGTAGACGTTGTTGCCCACGTTCGAAAAGAAGATCCGATCATAACCAGCGCCTGCCGCATCCCGTGGTGCGAACCTTGCCACCCCTGCTGGCGTGAGTGCGTCTTCCATCGGGATAGCCAGCATGTGGCCGTTGGTTGCATCAATCTCCGCGCCGAACTCTTGCGCGGGACCGTACTTCAAGCCCTTTCCGGCCATCATGCCCCCGGTCAGGCCGTGCTCATCTTCCTCAACTGGCATTGCCGCCATAGATGCAGCGAGGTTTCCAGATCGTCTCTTGAGTCCTGATTCCTCGAAGTGCTGCTGCCCGTACCTTGCGAGTTCTGCGCCGATGTTCACCAGTTGGCGGCGCGCGGCCGTTCTGATGGCAGGACCCATATGATCCAACCGTGCAGAGAGCCGCTTGCCGCCTTCTAGGGTGATGTCCATGCTTAGCTGGCGACTGCTGCGTTCACAGCATTGGCGTAGTACCAGATGCCGCCGTGAGCCTCCAAAGAGAGCTCGCTGTTGGCCGTGGCAGCAAAGGTCAGAATGTGCTTGTTGCCATTGATGACATTGGCTGGAGTTGTGACTGTGTGCTGGTTGGTTGTGGTAGTGATGAAGAGCAATTCGGCTCCATCCTGACCGCCCGCTGAAGCCGGGCCCGCTACCGGGGCTCCGAGGGTCATGGCCGCTACGCCAGCGTAGGTTACGAGAACAGTTCCGGTGATGATGCTGATGACCGCAGTCGCCGAGTTAACGACCTGATCAGGCGTCATTGCTCCATGTGCCAGCGTTCCGGTAGTGTTGAACGTCGGGGCCGCAGTTGAATCGCCTGAGAGTCCAGCGTCAACCAAACTCAAACTGATCGGAGTGGCCTGTACTCCACCGTATGCATTCAGGGTGACGCCGGAGATGTTGGCCGCAATCTTGCCTTGGTTTGCGCCGCCCGTCACACGGTACACGTCATAGACGGCACCGGGGATCGTGTTCCACGAGATTGTGTTGGAGGCTGCAGCCGAGAGCGTGGCCGCGCCAGTCGTAATCGTGACAGTTGCGGGAACCGTTTGAGTGCCGAGTTTGGCAACCACGGCGTATGTGTAGGTGGTCGAAGCAGGAGCCAGTGGTACGGCAGTCACCACCGGAGGAGTTACGGGCACAGCCTGGACCGCCGTCACAAGAGCGTTGACGAGGTCTGTCTGCTGGGCGGCCGCAGTGTTGGGCGACGTGCTGATGATGTTGAGATTCGACATTGTTTTGTTTCTCCTTTTGGTGGCTAGACGGTTCCCATGCCGTCAGTTGGGAAAACTTCGCGGTGCTTATCGAGCATCGAGATAGTGGAAGGATGCGCGTCCTTTAAGAAGTAGTTGATGCGGTCAGGACCCACGCCGCTTCCGGTATCGCCTACTCGAGTCCTGTTCTTGAAGAGCAGCGCCGATTGCTGCATACATGCCATCTGGAAATCGTCAGGCACCATGTTCGCGTTGCTTGGCAGGACCGGAATCGCTCCCTCGCACCGCCAGAAGATGCCGTTGTCATTCGTGAGCGAGTTGCGCGTCTGGAGCCATGTTCCCGGCGCCGTTGCGCCCGTCGTGCCGCCGTTGACCGCCTCGTAGTAGAAGCCGCCTACCTGAATCTGCGCGTTGGCCAGAGTGACCGCCGCCGCTGTCCATCCCGGCAAGGTCAGGACTCCAAGCTGCCCCGGCGTCATAAACCCGCCAGAGTAGTTCAATGTGATGTTCTGACTACCTTCCCAGAAGCACTCATCGCGTAGGTTGATGAACCAGTTGTCCCACGAAAGGTGAGATGCTGAACCATTCGTAGACGGGAGGATTACGTGTCCTGTTTCCCCGTAGAATCCTGCCAGTACGACAGACGAGACGTTCAGGACCGGATAGATCAGCGCGCGCATTGAGCGCCGTCCATTCCCGTTCCTAACCTCGGCAAAGGTGCCCACGGCCAGGGTGCGCGACACGTAGCGATTGATGCCGTCCGATACCGCAGTGATGATCTTTGACAGTGCTGGGTCTGATGCGGTTGTTTGGCCCAATGCGGGGCTTATGTAGTTCTTCAGGTCCGTCAATGTCGTCAAATCAACCGCATGAGGCATTTGCGTTACTCCAATGTGACGCGCGCACTCTGCTTGCCAGCAACCTTGACTTCACCCGGAACTGGCAAGTTAAGATCCTTTGCGTTAGCAGCGATGGCGTCAAAGTCCGCTTGGCTCACCGTCATGCTGACCGGCGAAATCGTGAAGCCGATAGCCTGCAACTTCGGGACACTCTCCTCTTGCACGGTCACGAACCCGGTATCGTCTGCTTGGTAGTTCCTGCCATCGACAGAAACCTGCGAATTGCCTTCAGGACACTGCAATCTGACCATTTCATTCCCTCCAAAAAATAAGGCAGGAGGCGTTTGGTTGCCGCCGCCTGCCTCATTGTAAATCCATCCGTAGGTTAGAAGGTCTGGGTTCCCGTCGGCTGGTTGATGTTGGTCAGGATGGCGAAGGCTGGGGCGAAGTACAGGGCGAACGTCTCATCGACATACACGCCGTACTCGTTGCGCCGGGTGCGCAGAGGCCAGGACACTTGGACATAGTCCTGACGGACACGCGCTTCGAGGATGTTGGCCACGCCGCTCAGCGGGTAAGGAGAGCGGTCGGACCAGAAAAGAATCGTGCCTGGAGGCAGGTTGGGATGCGTTTCAATCGGCAGCGTGTTGCCGTAGATCTTGTTCTTGTAGGCGTTGACCGCGCGCCCGGCAACGATCTGAGAGCCGCTACCCGAGTCCGCCTCAAACACCATGCGGAGGCTGTTGTTGGTGCTGGCCGTGTTCAAGAACTGAGCGATGTTCGAGTTCAGGTCGGTGGAGCTAACCAGAATCCGGTCAAAGCCAATCTTGTACTGGTCGTAGGCAGCCTGGAATACGGCGTCGAACTCGACAATGCTGGTACCGGCAATCGTCAGGCCCGCATTGCCGCTGGCGCCTTGGAAGATCAGCGCGCCGGAGCCCGCATATCCGAGAGTACCGCTGGCCACAACGGGCAGGTTCGGGTTGGTTGCCATGGCGGTGCCAGGAGCGGAACCGGACACGGAACCGTTGATCTGGCTGAGAATGCCATCGGGCAGCAGGGTGTTGGTCGAGTTGTCCTGATACGCGCCGTTGACCTGGAGAGCGGTGATCAGTTGATTGACAGTGGACGGGACCGAACTGAACTTCGCCTGGTTCGTGGTGGTAATGCCCTGGAGCCGGGCCGCGCCGGTCGTGGTCCCGAAGTACCACGCGTAGGCTACGGCGTTGACCACAGGGGTAACGGTGGCGGTGATGATCTGGCCGGCCGTCGGGGTGATGGTGGCCTGCGCGGAAGGCTGGGCCGATCCGCCGCCCACGTTGGTGATGGTGCCCGTGGTGCTGGTCAGTGTGACCTGTCCCGGGATGCCGTTGGCCATGCTGCCGGTACGCCAGCCCGCATGACTGAGGGCAACGCATACGAGGTAGTATGGGACGTTCGACAGCGCCGAAGTGGTGCCGGCTGCGGTCAGGGTGGGCGTGGGAGTGATACCCAGCGGGGTGGAGGCGTTGCCGCCGATGAGTGTCTGCTCCTCGCCAATCATGACGCCTTGGAGCGTGGCCTGAATCGTCACGCCCTGAGCATCGGGCTTGAGGTTGAGAGCGGCCAGACGGGCTTCCCAGGACACGGAGCCTTCGAGGCCCATCGTCTTATAGCTCGCCAACTGGTCCTGAACGGTGATGGCGGAAGCGGCCGCGCGCTCGCCCTCTGGGACGCCGATGGAGACGTTGTTGACGTTGATTCCGGTGACCCTCTTCCAACGGTGCGCCGTGCCGCCATCGGCGGGGACGCGGGGCAGGCTGGAGATCAGCGGGATCAACTGCTTGAACGGGTGCATTTCCTGAACGATGCGGCTCAGGTCGTACCACACAAGTCCCGTGTTCTGGTCAACAGTGTCGGCCTTTGCGAGAGTGCCGACACGCTCGTCAATGGCCTGCTTGAAAGTGTCGCTTTGCAGGAATTTCTCGAATTCATTCATCTCAGATTCTCCTATTGCCGAGTTGTTAACTACGAACTGGGACCGCTGCGAACTGTGCTGGCTGTGTTAGTTTCCGCCCAGGTCAATCTTGAAGTTGGGATCGTTGATCGACTTCGCAAAACCGCTGCCGGGGGTGCACATCAAGCCGAAGGCGCGCGCCGTGGCTTGCTCGGAACTGCGCAGGTCACTCGGATCGGCTTCGGATAGCGACTTGTTGATAAGCCGGTTGAAGTCGGGCTTGCCATCGCTGGCCGGGAACACATCGCCGGTCGAACTGGCAACAAACAGCTTCGGGCGGCGGCCAGCAGAGGGCTGATTCTCAATCACAGACATCTGACCCTTCAGGAAAGCGTTGTCGGCAATCAGCGGGGCGGTAGCTTCGGCCACAGCAGCCTTGACCATCGTCGCAATCGCAGCCGCGGAATAAGGCGAGTCGCCAGCGCCGCGGAAGGTGTTGCCCTCAACTTCGCCTTCAGTCATGCGCCGAGTGGAAAGCTCTTCGACGTTCTCCGAATCAGGCTTCTCGCCCAAGTCGGTTTCCGCCTTCTCGCCATCCCAGCCTGTCATGGCCTTGCCGAGTGCGGCGTGGGCCAGTTCGTGGTGGTCGGCAATGTCGTTCATGTGTCCTGAAAGCGCCGTGAGGTGCTTCTTGAACTCATCGCCGCCGTCGGCCGCTTTACCCATGCACTTGTGAAGGGCTTCAAGCTCATCGACCGCTTTGCCGTGGGAGGCCGATGCCTTCTTGATGTGGTCATCGGCCTTCTTGATGGCCGCCTTTTTTCCTGCCGTGAAGCGCTTCTGGAGGTCAGTATCCATGATGGTGCTCTCCTTTTTCTTGGTGCTGCCCGGCCAGTCGGTCGGCAGAAGGTGGGTTACGTTCAGCGCTTTCGCGCGTGCGACGATGTGAGACTTGGCTTTCTCGGGGTCCGATGCGCGGCCATGTGCTTGGATTGCATTCTCAAGATCCTTCACGGTCTGGATGGGGAAAGAACCGTCCGGGAGCGCAACCCCCGTGCTGCCGAGGTGCTTGCGTTCCTTTTCGCTGAACTCCCGCTTCTCAAGGTCAACGCCGTCCGCAAACTTGGCGGTCAGGGTGGCCATCTCATCGGCGGTCAGTTCTTCGGACTCGACAGGACTCGGATTCGGGTCCTGTGCGGCTTTGGCAAGGTCCGGAAGCGCAATCTTGCCCATTCCGAGAATCGTCCGGAACGTGTCAAGAGCTTTTTCCATCAAAGTCTCGTTACTGGTTTGATTCTCCATCGACCCTCCAAAGGCGAGTCCACCGGCAATCTTGCAAACGTCGATGCGGCAATCGGAGTTCGCCGGCCGGTCCACAAGGCTGATCTCTCGCAAGGAAAGCGCCTTGACCACATCGCCAACCTTCTCCAGTTTGGAACCGCCAATCGAGAAACCTTTATAAACGCCTTCCTTGCACAACTTCCATGCAGCGGGGTCAACGATCTTGGCACCGATGTACAGCCCTTTGGCGTCAATGTGGGCCTCTTTGGTCACGCCAACGGCATTGTTGGTGTGCATGGTCCTGATGTTCGCCCACTTCATGTAGTCGGGGAGGGCGGCCTTGATGGCGTCCAGCGGAACAATCTCCCCTTGCAGGTCCTTCGATGGCGTCGAGGCATAGCCCCAGACCATCCCGCTCTGCGCGTCCACCTTTTCAATCGGGAGAAATACGCTGAAATCGTCCATCTGGCTCCTGTAAACGCAAAAAGGTCGGAGCAATCAGAGCTTTAATAAGCCATGACGACTCCGGCCAAAGTGCTTTTGTACCGTCGATTGAGATATTACCACAGCACCGAGGGGCTACGGTTCAGGGCATTCTGGCAGGCGGTCAAGGTCATCGCCGAAAGCTGAATTGGAATCATACTTGCTTAGGTCGATATGCCAGGACGGATAGCCTTTTTCGATGCGCTCCACGACTCCCGTCCACGCCGATTCGGGAGTGCCGTAAAAGCTCTGGTTCATGCTCACACATAAAACGCTTCCGCTGACAGGATTCTGGCTTAGAGACTCCCCGAGAATCACGTAGCCCATATGCCCTATTTTGAGCGCTGATGCTTGGGGGAAGTCAATCAGGACCCTAGACTGTGCCGATAATCCTTTTCGGGTCCTGACAAGCGCCGGGTCGCACACATGCGGGTGCCATTCAGTGTTGGGGTAGATGGGGCCTTCGGGATTGGTGAACGCCGTGCCGCCGAACTCGGTTCCCATCTTGACAATCAGGACACCGCAGTTGGGGCATGTGTGAGGGCCGTAGTAGACGATCTTCGAGTTGCGAAAGGTGATAGGACTCATGATTTTCTCCTGCGTAGGTAAGTAGTCGATGGACCGACTGACAGGAGTATAGCGCAAAAAGAGCCCGACATCTTCGCAGGATGCCGGGCAGGAGGACTATGTGTTCCAAGGAGGTCGCCGGTACCACCGGTCTAACGAGATTCTACGCGAGTACCCAGCGGCTTGATGCGCGGATCGCTGTTGGGTTTCATCGAGAGTGAAATCTCGTGTATTTTCAGATTCGTGATAGTCCTGATCTTGTCGCCGTCAGGCTTGACCGGATCGCATCCGCCGCCGATGGCTGGGATATACCAAAGCGCCTCACCTGTTGGGTCTGTGCTGTCAGGAATGGTGATCTTTGCTCTCACCGTGTTCCCTTCGACCGAGAGAGCCGCGATGCCGATCGGCTTCGAGATGTCGAAGTCCTTGACGACGCGGACAGGATTCGTAAACGACACATTCTCGATTGAGATGGAGTCGTTGTCCTGATCCACCGTGCCGTCTGCAATCAAAACCACTGCTTCATATTCCACTGCCCACCTCCACGGTTGCCACTTCTCCCAGGTGCATCCCGCCGATCATTACCCTATCGGCCACCTCTTCGAGCGTCTTCTTGCGCTGCCACACAAAGTTGAACGCCGCCGGGCCAACTTGGACCATGCGGAACTCATCGTTCGGGAACTGCGTTTCGAGCGATTCGGCCGCGCGGGAGAGTACATCGAACTCGCCGCCAGGCTTGAACACCTTGCCTTTGCCGGCTGCCAGTATGATGGTCTTGTGGGTCCTGTTGCCGGGTGCAAACATCTTGATGGTGAGTTTCTTCAGCGGTGTGCTCGCTTTATTCCTCCCGGCCTATTGACAGCCTTATCAAATGCGCTCTTGAGAATCGACGTAGGGCATATCAGGACTACGATCGCAAGGATGATGCGGTCTCTCAAGATGATGACGGCTGCAACGATCAGTATCGCTACCCAATGGCTAGTTATAAAGTTCACTTCGACCTCGCTTTCTGTTTGTTGAGTGCGCGGCTCATGCGTCCCATCCACTTCAGGAAACGCAAGACGTGACGAGGACCGCGCGCAAAGCGCATACGGCCCGGTAGACGTGGGATGTTATAGGTCATCCCCACGCGCCCCTCCTATAAGGAGCAGGTCGAAAGCAATGGCCACAAAAAAGAAAACTGCGCCTACTATCCAGTGGCCTTTCCAGTCGGCAACAAATGAGTATCCCCATGCGGGTATCCAGACAATCGTTCCGACCATGATCCCTAACATCCACCCGCCTATCTTCGTGAAATTGATGTTCACTTGGACCGACATTTAAACGTGAGGACGTTATCGAAGTTGTTACAGAGCGTGAGATAGCCAGTCTTGAGAGAAAGGTTACCCTCTAAGCCGGTAACAGGGGCTCCCGCATCATGGAGATTGAGCATCATTAACTGTTCAAAGTTCGTAGCCTCCATGATCTCTGAAGGATGCAGAGTCACGGTGATGACGGTCGTATCGCCTTCAGGACTCGCATCGTCCTTTTCATAGAAGTGAGATGGGTCAAGCATCACTCCACCCACTTTCCAAGTCCCTTGGCAACAGCGATGGTCGCCAAGGTCATGCTGCGCGCCGTGGCGATGGTGCCAAGGCTCACCGGCTGGCCGTGGGCTTCGAGTTCCGCGGCGATCTGAGATTGATTCCAGTCCTGATGCTGCATGACGCAGGCACGGACGGCATCGGTTGCGGTGCGCTTGGATTCAGAGTCGTAGGGCTTGAATGCGTCTTTGATAACCGTATCGAACTCTTGCACGACAGCCGCTTGCGAGTCCTGATGTGCCACGTCATTGGATGACGCCTTGGGGAGTTCTGGACCAGTAGGCCAGCCGGAATCAATGACGGCATCGACGATGGGATCAGCGGGCGCTTTGTCGAGCCCCGCAAGATGAGCAACGCGCTTACGCTGGGCCTCCAGTTCTTCCAGAATGCCCTTGTCGAATCCGGCACTCGCAAGCTGCTCTACGCTGGCGTCCACAAAAGCAACTTGATCGTCCTTGTGCTCATGCTCCCACTGAGCGAATGCTCCGTCGAATCCGGGGCACTCTTCCGGGTCCTGTTGCGCCTTGACGCGGATAGCCTGGGCGTTGTACCAGTCGTGCGCGGCGGTGCTCAGTGCTTCCCAAGCCTCATCCGAGCACTTCGACACGGCTAGCACAAGGCGCCGCAGGTAGTGGCCGTCAGGCTCGCCCTCGGCTTGCGGAAGAAACTCAGTGCCGGCGGCTGCCAGCAGTTCGCTGTAGATGGTGCTCAAAGTTGCATCTCCTTCTTCTTGCGGTCAATCAAACTGACCATCAGGTTGGCCTGCGTCATAGTGAATCGGTCGTGTCCCGGCCAGTTGGACTCGATCAATCGCAGAATCTCAATCTGCGGCCAGTGCGTCTTTTCGTAGACTTCGTCAATGAAATCAGGGAGCGTCATTTGACTTTCGGCTCCTTCGGCGGGTGAGTCCCGTACTTGGCGATGAACTCGTCTGCCATTTGGAAAGGGCAGTTCTCCTCGTGGCCGTTGTCTTCCCGATTCAGGCATAGGAGGCAAAGACCAGCCTCGTAGTCCATGCGCTCTTTCGTCTGGTGAAGAATCCTCACGATTGCTTCGGCCTCTGCTTGTCTGTTGGTTGCGTACAATGTTTTCTCCTTCTGGGTCCTGTTGAGGACGGTAATCAGAGGCAGGATGCCCAACCGGCTTGCACAGGCCGGGCACATCTCTGGAGAGTCTCCGATAGCGTCACAGTCTGCGCATAGGTAGGCATTGCGGAGGTTAACGTGCATGGCTCACCAGCCAGTGCGCCAGGAACATGATGGGGTGATGCAACTCCCACAGTCCCCAGATTACGAGTCCTGCCAGGACTTCAAAAACCAGCGCGTTACGGATGCCAGTGAAGAAAGCAATGCCGTCGTCGTTCCGCAACTCGCTGACGTTCAGCCCTTCGCCGAGGATGTTGGCATGTGGATAGTGGTACTGGCCGGTATGGTCGAAGCTAATGCCCATCTCCTCGTATCCTGTTTCTGCCCACTGGCGGTCAAGCTCCACCTGCCGGCGGGTGGGCATTTGGTTCCTGTCCATCACTTCATTGGTGATTCGTTCTGCTTCCATCATTCCGATCCTCTTTCTGTGAACTGGGATTATTAAACCACCACTCGGACGGTTTATCAATACAAATCTTTCGCGCTTATTAAACTTTTCTTTTGACATGCGCATCAGAGGTGCTATCCTGCGTTTATCAACTACACGGTTGTTGGTTGAGCAGTACAGGAAGGAGGGTAGCCTATGGACTTCAGGACTCGAATAAGCTTGGATGGCATGGGTCCTGAAGCTACTACTCAAACGCAGTCGCAACCGAGCCCGGCGGTATATCCGGGCACAGGAAAGGAACACGTGACCGAACGCGAATCCTTGTGCATGATGGCAGGCATCGTTATCGGGATGCTGCCGGGGGCTATTATCAGTATCCGATCAATCATCACCAATACGCGCTGGCTCGGGCAGGAACGCCGCAGAGCTGAGCGCAGAACCCGCACCGGCGGCTCCGGCTGTGAGAGGTGAGAGATGAAAACTGGACCCACGCCGGGGAAGTATGGTCTGACGCTCAAAGAGATCGCTGCCGCCGAAGGCGTCTCGGTCGCTACCGTGGAACGGACGCTCAACAAGGCCGTTTCTAAACTTCAGCAGATTCCGGGTGCTTTCTCGGCTATCGTCTCAACTATCCATGCCGTTGATGCCTCCGATAAAGATCCACTCCAACCTGGAAGTGTTGAATGCTGCCAGACCTGGATTCAGCGATATGGAGCCTGACGATGCACGCAAGCGTAGAACTCGCTATTCTCTCCGCGCCCACCATGCTGGCCGTGGCCGTTGTTATCGTTATCTACGCATCCGGCCTGTGCCGGGGAAAGAAAGGAACGCTGTGAAAGCTTTTGAGATTCGCGAATTCGCACTGAAGAGTAAGGGGACATCTGAAGAATGCGTTGTCCTTTTACTGGGAGAGATAGCCGCGCAGTTGGCACAACTTAACGATGGACTAGACCAACTCTCCTACGGTTGCGGAAATGGTCCAGAACTGCACGTGACGGTACGCACGGAGGCCAGCAATGGCAATTGATCCTCTCGACAAGCTGATGATCGACTCAACCGGGCGTGGCTACTACCAGGCAGACGACGCCGACCCCGATGAGGCCGTAACGCCGTACGCCAAGGCGCGCGCTAGGGAAGATGCGCTACTGGAGGCGCTGAAAGATGTTCTATCATCGTCCATTTCTGTCGAGTATTCCTACCCGCAGGCAAGGGACGTAATCCGCCAGATTGAGGTCACCAGATGACACCCTCAACCGCGCCCACTCCGTCAACCGCCCCGACCCGCACCGGCGGCTCCGGCTGTGAGAGGTGAGAGATGCCCTCAATGATCGAACGCACTTGCGCGAACAAGCGATGCCGAGCGAAGTTCATGGCGCGTACTTCTGATGTGAAACGCGGATGGGGGGCGGTTCTGTTCAAAGTCCCGCAAAGCTGCTGAACAGGAAAACAGGACAGGG
>Ga0302190_10002830_pt1 | contig 11124 bp, 10 predicted proteins | sample II_Bog_E2_3_FD_198784 | JGI IMG/M metagenome (GOLD analysis project Ga0302190, IMG submission 198784) | Peat permafrost microbial communities from Stordalen Mire near Abisko, Sweden - II_Bog_E2_3 | ecosystem: Environmental > Terrestrial > Soil > Wetlands > Peat | place: Sweden: Abisko... | reverse complement strand
CGGCGGAGGGGATCACGATCCTGATTGCGACCGGGCTGCACCGGGGGGCGACTGACGATGAGGTGAACACGATTGTGGGGCCGGAGATTGCTGCGGCGTACAAGGTGGTGAGTCACGATGCGAAGGCTCTGCGGGAGCACCGGTTTCTGGGAGAGACGGGACGGGGGACGCCGGTCTATATCGATGAGCGGTTTATGGCGGCGGACCTGCACATTACGCTGGGGTTTATTGAGCAGCATTTGATGCTGGGGTTCAGTGGCGGGCGGAAGCTGATTGCGCCCGGCCTCGCGGCGCAGGAGACGATCAAGGTGATCCACTCGCCGCGATTTATGCGGGAGCCGAAGGCGACGGAGGGGTCGATTGCGGACAATCCGCTGCACGCGGAGCTGCTGGAAGTGGCGCGGATGGCGCGGCATGATTTTGCGATGGATGTGACGCTGACACAGGAGCGCGGGATCAGCGGGGTGTTTGCGGGGGAGCCGGTGAAGGCGCATGCGGCGGGCGTCGAGTTTGTGGAGTCGACCTGCCTGGAACGGCTGCCGGAGCCGGTGGACGCGGTGATTACGAGCGCGGCGGGGTATCCGCTGGATTTGACGTTCTACCAGACGGTGAAGGGGATTACGGCGGCGCAGCACGTGGTGAAGCCGGGAGGGCGAATTCTGGTGGTGTCGCAGTGTTCGGAGGGGGTTGGTTCGCCGGAGTTTGCAAGGCGGCTGGCGGGGTTGCGGGATTTCAAGGGGTTTCTCGACGAGATTAAGGGTGCGGCGGTGGAAGTTGACCAGTGGCAACTGGAGAAACTGGCACTGGTGGGGGAGAAGTTCGATTTGTTCTTCTACACGCCGGGGGTGACGCGGAGTCAGTTGGGATTTTTGGGGGATTGGGCCTATAAGACGCTGCCGGAGGCGGTGGCCGCGGTGCTGGACGGGCTGCCGGAGGGGGCGCGGGTGGCGCTGGTGCCGGAGGGGCCTTATACGTTTGCTCGGGCGGAAGAGGCGGTGGTGGCTTAGTTGGCGGAGTTCGCGGGGTTAGCGGAGTTCGCGGGTGAGGAGCAATCGTGCAGACCTTAACTGAAACTCCGAGACCGGTCCGCCTATGACTGCGGAAGCACTTGTTTCTCGAAAACCGCTGAGATTTTCACCTGCGTGTACCCGTCGCGCAAATAAAAACGGTGTGCATCGGCACGCTTCAACTGGGATCTAACTCGAATTGCATTTACTCCGATCTGCACGGCCCATTGTTCTACGGCGCGACACAACTGCTGTCCAATGCGATTGCCTCGCATATCGTCTCTTACGACCAGTCCGCCTATCACGACAACAGGTTTGGATTGCAGATGCCGCTCCACCGCCGCATCAACCCACCCCATCACCTCATCCTGCAGGACTGCCGCAAGAGCGATTCGGTCGTTGTTATCAGCGAGCTCGTTGATACGCGACCGCATCTCACCTGCGCTCGCCGAGTATCCTAGCGACGCGCTCAACGCTGCAACCGCTTCAGCGTCATCCGCTCGGATCGCTCGGATGGCCGCTCTCTCTTCCCTGCCGATCAGTGGACCTTTCTCCATGCGTTTATTTTATGCATGCAGAATTCATCACTGAGGAGGTTTTAGAAGTGATGGCCGCCGCTGTGGTGGTCGCCGCCGGAGCTGTGGCCCCCGCCGCCGTGTTCCCTGGGAGCTTTCGGAGCTTTGTATTTTGGCGCTTTGGGCTCGCGATAGGACTCGTGGGAGCTTCCTCCGCCACGACCGCCGTAGAAGCTATTGCCGCCGCTGAAATGCTCGGGCTGGGATTGGGCGAAGTTGCGGGGCTGGGCGTAAGTGCGGGGCTCCGAGTAGGTGCGCGGGGCGGAGTAGGGCTGGGAGTATCCGCGGTTGGGTTGCGTGTTGGCGCGCGGGTTGAAGGTGTTGTACTGGGGCGCTTGCCGGAATTGAGGTGTGGGCTCGCGGAGGGCTTGCTGGCGGGCGTAATCCGTTGCTGGACGACCGTAGGCTGGGTTGCCGTAGAAGCTGGAGCCATAGCCGCCGTTGGGACGAGCGTAGGATTGCGGACGGTCAGGCATTGGCTGCTGGGGGCGGTTGTAGCCGTAGGTTGGCTGTGCGGGGCGGGCGAAATTGCCGGGCTGCTGATAGGTGCGGTTGGGAACTTCGTTGCCACGGTTGGCGAATTCATTTCCACGATACGGAGATTCATTGCCGCGGTTGGCGCCGTATTGGCGATTGTCGGGGCGGTAGCCTTCGGTTGGACGGCCGTAGTTGCCGCCGCGATTGTAGGCGTCCATGGGACGGGGGGTGGGGCCACGCTGTGGGCCGCCGCGACCGGGTAGGTTTCCGCGGCCGACGGTGGTGCTGTGGGTCATGTAGTTGGAATGGTTGAAGAAGATCGATCCGCCGAGCCAGTTGAGCGCCCAGGTGGCCCATCCGAACGGAGTGGCGTTGAAGGCTCCCATCGCAATGCCCGGGCCGAATCGCAGGGCTGCCGAGCCGGCAAACGACGCCATTGAACCGAGGAGCGAAAAGCCGGAATAGGGCTGAATGGGCTGGCCGTAGGCGTTCCAGGGATTGTAGGCGGGGACGTAGACAACCTGCGGATTGGCCGGAGCCAGTTGGAGGTAGCCCTGGTTGTCGCTGACGGTTTCCTGCGGGGTGTTCTGGAGGGTTCCCGCGCTGAGGGCGCGCTGGCGGAGGACCTGAATCGTCTGCATCACGTCTTGCGGCTGGTTGAAGTAGGCGTTGCCGAGATCGGTGGTCCAGGCGATGTCGTGGTCCAACTGGGCCAGCACCTGGGGAAAGGCGGTGAGGGCCTTTACGCTGGGATCCCACGACTGCTGGCTGGCCGCGTAAGCAACCGAATCGGGCGACGCATATGCCTGGGACTGTAGCCAGTGGTCGGCTCCGACAACCTGGGCGGGATAGGTGGCGGCGGCGAGAACCTGAGCGACGAGGGCGTCGGGATAAAGAGCGATGGGGGCGAGGAGCTGTTCGAGCTGGTCGGGACCCATAGACTGCTGGACGGAGTCTTGAGGCTGCTGTGGGTCGTAACTGGGTTGGGGGCCGGGCTGGGCGTTGTTTTGGGTGTAGCCGGGGTTTTGCGCGTAGCCAGGGTCTTGAGCATAGCGGGGAATCGGAGCTTGATCAGGGGCAGGATAAGACGGCTGTGCGTAGCCAGGATCGGGCGCCTGGTTGGGAGCAGGATAGGTCTGTTGACCGTACCCAGGGTTTTGGGCGATGCCGGGATCAGGAGCCTGGTTAAGAGCGACATAGGGATGCGGGATATAGCCGGGATCCGGAGCCTGTTCGGGAGCAGGGGCAAGATTGAGCTGTCTTGCGTAGCCCGCCAGGGGAGCCCGGTCGGAAGGGGGAAGGGGATGAGTTTGCTTGGCATATTTGGGGTCAGGCGTCGGATCGGGTGTTGGAGTTGCATGGTGCTGCTGGATGTGGCGTGGATGGGGAGCCTGATCGGGAAGAGGAGTTGGAGTCGGAGCGGGATTGGAAGCCTGGTCGGGCTGCTGGACAGCGTCGGGTAGCGGGCTGGGGGCGTAATGGGCCGCAGACGGTTTTGGCTTGGGGGTTTGGGGAACCTGGCCGGTAGCGGCTTGGGAATCCTGAGACACGGACGGCAATGTCTGCTGCGCGGTGATGGTTTTGGGAAGAGAGGCAAAAAGGAGCGTCAGGGGGACGAGGGCGATCAGGCTGGCTTGATGCGCGTACCCGGAAAGACGCATATCGGTTTGGGGTTTCATGTTCTCCTCAGCGAACCTGACGGACCGCCCGGGGATGAACTTGCTTTCCGAACCGCCGGAGGGATTTTTTTCGACCTGCGGCGGAAGTACGGGCGACCAGTGTAGACCCCGGATTGGATGGATAGTTGCGGCTGGGATTGAACAGTCGAGGTAAACAACCTAATGTCCGAGTAGGCGGTGATAGTCCCGAAAAGCGTGCCGAGGACAGGTTCGCTCGCTCTGCCCTCAACGTTGAGAGGTTTGCGCTTGCCTTTCCGGCCCACACGCCGGTACATAGTTCGCATGCATCGAGACTGTCAGGTTTCGTATGGCTGTAATTTGAATTCTATAGATCGCATGAACCGGGCTCGGGAACCAGCTAACTCGTCCGATCCAGTCAGCCCCAATTGTCTTATCCAAGGTTCCTGGGCCTCCTTGATGGAGCGCATGCTCCAAAGCCTCTTCACCGTTCGCCCCAGTTGTGCTCCTGATCGGAATGCCGCGCCCGACATTTCCGCTACCGCATTCAAAGACCATGGAGCCGTGCATTCCGTCGCTTTCAAATTGAGAATGGAATGCTATTGTCTGGTGGTTGAACACTCGCGGATGAGTAACGATCTCTTCGATACTTGTGGGAATCGGTGATGCGTCGCTCTTTGAGAAATCAACAGGCGTAACCGAAAGGTTCGCGATTCCTTGGACGTCCAGGAACGTCTCGTGAAACTTGCCGTAATCTGCGTGGAATCGCCCAGTCCAGGTCGCCTGAACGGAATGATCGAATGTACCGAGCGAGTTGCCAGGGAGGGAGGATTCCAAGTACCTCTCAGCACCTCCGTGATTCCCGAAAGTCACTTCCACGACTCCGGTTTCGCAGCGATCATCGGCAATCACTGGACCTCCTGGCCAGCCGCCATCGAAGTATGAGGCGGAAACTGAAATGAGCTTGTTATCCCATCCTGTTGAGTGAGACAGAACTTCACAGAGGGTGGTCGGGATCGGGTGCTTCGGGGAAGCTTGAGAGGTCCTAGCGCAGCAGCACAAACTGATCAAGGCAATGGCTATGCGCACTGGCTGTTTCAGAACGAACATAAACAAAAGTCTAGCGCGATAGCAGGAATTGTGGCTTGTGGTCGAGTGGTCACCTACTCGGCAGTTATTTCGTGTAAGAACGGAGTTGCTGTTGATGGCGTAACACAAAATTAGCAAAAAAACTTAGGCGTGTTTCTCAGGGCGTTCATCCTATAGAACTTAGTACGCATTCGTAACCTGGGCACCCAGTTCAATTGGACTCCAACTTTGATGGGGTGAGGAGAAGAAGTATAAGAAGCGGTAAAAGACTATAGATAGGTGGAGCTATCCCACTTTAACCGCGCGCAAAGAGCCGCGCGGCGGCGAAAGTGGGGCACCCAGTTCAACTTGTCACCGGCTGCATTTGGGCGATCACCATTGGAGTGAAGACTGAGATCACTAGCAGCGGATGGTTTTCTTCTTTTGGCCGGTGCGACCCATGGACTCTACTTTGGCGATGTACTCGGTGGCCAATGGGACTTTGCAGGCTGTATCGCCGACGTCGACGGATACCGGGCCTACCTTTTGCGCGGTGGCTTTGGCCTGCTTGAGCAGGGGTTGGACATACGTGCCGACGTGGATGATGAAGTTGTTCATGGTGTAGCGGACGCGGTTGGGAGCGGTGTGAATTCCCTTCTCTATTGTCTTGAGGAGGGACTCGATTTCCTTGAGATCGAGGGCGGAATCGGGCTGGGTGGCGACGAGGCCGGAGAGGGTGCACCAGCCGGCGCAGGCGACGTGCTCCTTTGGGGATTGGATCCACTGGAGGGCGAGTTCGTGGCCATGGGGGCTTTCGACGGCGACCCAGGGCACGGTGTATTCGGAGATCATCTGCATGCCAACCGCTCCATCGGCCCAGGCATTTAGCTGGTCGCGGGTCATCTGCGCGCCATTGGCAACCATGCCTGCGAGGTATCGGGCGTCGAGAATGCCGGTGGCGTAGAGGTCGAGGGCGAGAGCCTGCTGCTTTTTGATGGTTTTGGCAACGACTTTCAGGTCGGCAACGCTGACGCCGTAGGCACGAGCGGGGTCCATGCCGTGGCGGGCGTAGATTTTGCGGGTGCTTTCTTTGCCTTTGGATTTGAGGTCGGCGAGGATGCTGGCCGCTGTGGGAGTGGAGGTTGCTGTGGGCATGGTGGGCTCTCCGCTGGGATGGACGGTGTTTGCGGCTAGTTTAAGGCGGATTCGAGTTGGCGTCGAGAGGATTGGGAGGGAGCAAATGCGGACTCTTCGACTCACAAGGCCAAGTTAAAAGACTTCCGTGGCCCATTCACTGGCTAAAGAGTGCGCGGAAGGCGGTGGTAATTGCCGCTATGGAGGGGCTATAGATCGGGCTTACAGCCCTCTGGTCCGGTGGTCGATTTTAACCTGGGGCTGCGCCCCAGGCTGGTATGGGCCGGGCCTTTGGCCCTCAAAAACATCCTGCCTGAGCAAGCTCGATAATCATTTCATTTTATTGGCTTTATCGGCACGACGGGGCACGGGGCTTTTGTACCTAGTCCGAAGTTGGGAGGATCGGGTCTATTGCTTTTCTAGCGCGAGGTAGACGGCTACGCCGCCGAGGAAGGCGAGGGTTGCGCAGACGGGAATCAGGAGCGGGAGGCCCCAGGCGGAGCTGGGCAGAGTGGAGGGCCAGACGGACTGCAGATGAAACGCGGGGGCATGAAACGCCGGGGCTGGGGGGAGTTGGGTAAACCAGGAGAGCCAGCGGAGGCCGGTGGTGGCTTGGGTGGCGAGAAAGCCGATGGCGAAGAGAGCCATGATGGTGAAGGCGAAAATGTTTGCGCCGAGGATGGGCTTGCCCACGCGCTCGACGGCCTGGTTGCGGCGGCGGAGCTGGGCGCGCCACCAGAGCAGGCCGGGGGAGGCGAGGTTGGCAACGGCAGCGGATTGGGCGCGGGCGGTTTGGAAGGCGCGGGTGACGAGGGCCAGTTCAGTGCAGGAGCGGCAAGCCTCGACGTGGGCGAGGAGATCCTGAGAGCAGGCGTTTGGATAGTGGCCGAGGGCGAGGAGGCTGGCCAGTTCTTTTTCATGAATGCAGGGGCCGAAGGTCATGGCGTGCTCCTATGTGTGGCACCTGACGGTGAGGGCGTGGCGGCTGATTGCGGGTTGGCGGACGGGGTTGGGCTGGGAGCAGGGCGAGGCGGCGGATTCTGGAGGAGGCGGGCGATTTTGCGGCGGGCACGGAAGAGAAGGAGACGGATGCTGGCGGAGCCTAGGCCGGTGACTTCGGCGATTTCGCGATGCGAGTAGCCTTCGGCGTGGGCGAGCCAGAGGAGTTGGCGGTCGCGGGGACGCATTTGGGCGAGGGCGGGACCGAGGATGGCTTGTGAATCGGACGGTCCGATGACGGCGGTAGCGGCGAAGAATTCTTCGGGGAGATCGTCGATGGAGGAGGCGTGGGGACGGCGCCAGTGGTCACGAAGGAGATTGGTTGCGATGCGGAAGAGGTAGCGGCGGGCGGCGACTTCGCCTTCCGCTACCAGCGCGGCGGGGAGGGCAGCGCAGAGGTAGCGGACGAAGCTTTCCTGCATGAGGTCGTCGGCGAGGGCGGGATCGCCGGAGACGCGGGCGAGGTAGGCCCAGAGCGGCCGGGCCGAGCGACCGTAGAAGCCGGCGAAGAGGTCGCTATCCATTGCGTGAAGGGGCAGCGCCTGTGCCTGAGGCGCGTGGGCGGCGATGAGGCCGGGGAGAACGGATTCCCAAAGAGTGGGCATAGGGGCTTTCATGTCGGCCGCGGGCCTTGCTGCTCACCGGATTTCCCCGGTGAAGGGAGACTTGCTGTTTGCGATTGCGGAGGGGGTGGGCATGAGGCCGAGACGCGCCGCAAGAACCCAGGTTACTCCCGCAGAGATGATAAATCCAAGACCGGGCATGAGGGCTACGACTCCGAAGATGAGCATCGGGACCTGGGTTTCTGTTGCCGCATGGCGAAGCAGGAGCAGGCCAAGACCGAGGAGAACGAGCACGATTCCGATTTGGAGGGGGGTGAGGACACGGGCGACTGCGTTGGGGACGCGCTGCTCGGGCTCGATGCCGGCGGAGATGGGTGCGGCTTCAAGGAAGCGCTTGCCGGCTTCGGTTTCCATGTATTGAGCGAGCTCCTGGCTGGAGCTGAACTTGTCAATGAGGCGGCCGTGGACTTCGCTCTGGAGCTTGAAGATGCGGCTCCAGCGGCGGTTTTCAAGGAATTGGCGGAGCAGCCAAATAATGGTGCCGAGGAAACAGGCGAAGGCGAGGAGGGCCATGAAGGGCTGGGCGATATCCTCGGCGGTGCGGTCTTGCCGGGGCTGGACGAGTTCGGGCCAGACGGCGCGCTGAAGCGCTTCGTCGGGACTGCCATCCTCATGACTCGCGCGGGTGAAGAGGTAGAAGTCTGGATTGCGGACGACTTCAGGGTGGGCAGTGAGAAACGCGGCGAGCTGGGGATTCTTTTGGCTCACGTATTCCTGATTGGAGAGCAGGGAGGGGTCGTGGGAGACGACGGTGGTGACGGTGGGACTGAGACGGAGCAATTTAATGAGCTCGTCCTGGGTGGTGCGGAAGTCTTTATCGCTGATGGGGGTGGCGGGGGTGGCCGGATGCGCAGGCTGGGATTGGGCGGATGCGAGGGCGGGGGCCAGTGTTGCGGGAACGACGAGGGAGATGACGGCGGAGCGAAAAAGGCGGGCGATGAGGCGGGTGGGGCGCATTGCGAAGTTCCTCTCAGCGAAAAAGGGTTGAAGGCTGTTCTGCCGGTATAACGAAGTGGGAAGGCGATTGGTTAACGCCGATTTTCATTTTTTCTCGATGCTACGGGAATTTTTGCGTGGATGACGGTGCGAGGGCGGATGGCGGAGTCCGGAGCTGGATCGAACTCCAACATGGAAGCGACGCAGGGTTTATCATCGAAAATGGTGCGGTGTGGATCGGCTGCGCCTTGATATTTGCCCTTGTGCAGGGGTCTTTCAGGCTGCCTGTGTGGGGATTTTTGTGTGAGAAACGGACGAGATGCGAGCTAAGACGGCAGTGGTGTTGGGCGCCCAGTGGGGCGATGAGGGTAAGGGCAAGATTGTTGATGTGCTGAGCGAGCGGTTCAGCGCGGTGGCTCGCTATGCGGGCGGGCACAACGCCGGGCACACGGTGATTATTGGCGGACAGAAATTTGTGCTGCAGCTGATTCCCTGCGGCGTGCTGCGGAAGACGTGCAGGGGCATTATTGGAAACGGCGTGGTGCTGGATCCAATTGCATTTCTGAAGGAAGTGGCCAAGCTTCGGGACCTGGGCGTGGGCGTGGATGAGCAGCTGTTTGTCTCAAACAGGGCGCAGGTGATTTTGCCTTACCACCGGATGATTGAGCTGGCTGCGGAAAGCGCGCCGGGGCGGCAGAAGATTGGGACGACGAGCCGCGGGATTGGTCCAGCGTACGAGGACAAGATGGCGCGGAGCGGGTTGCGGGTGGTGGACCTGCTGCAGCCGGAATTGCTGAAGACGCACATTGAGGCGGCCTGCGGCGAGAAGAATGCGATTGTGAAGGCGTTGTTTGGAAGCAGCGTGGCACCTCTTGATCCCGCGAAGATGTTTGAGGAGTATGCGGCAGCGGCGGAACTGGTGCGGCCGTTTGTGCGGGACACGGGCCGGCTGCTGAATGGGATTCTGGCCGAGGGCGGCAGCGTGATGTTTGAAGGCGCGCAGGGGACCATGCTGGATATCGATCATGGGACCTATCCGTTTGTGACGTCTTCGTCGGCAACGGCGGGCGGGGCGGCTACGGGAACGGGCGTGGGACCGACGGCGATTGGCACTGTGATTTCGGTGACCAAGGCGTATGTGACGCGTGTGGGCGGCGGACCGTTTCCAACGGAGATTCACGACGCGGCCGGGGAAGAGCTGCGGGCGCGAGGGAACGAATACGGAGCGGTGACGGGACGGCCGCGGCGGTGCGGATGGCTGGATATTCCGCTGCTGCGCTATTCAAACCAGGTGAACGGGGCGGAGTGGCTGGTGGTGACGAAGCTGGACGTGCTGGATACGCTGGCGGAGATTCCGGTGTGCGTGGGCTACGAGATTGATGGGAAAGTGACGGATGAGATTCCGGCGGACGTGGACGGACTGGAACGCATCAAACCGACCTATACGACGCTGAAGGGTTGGCAGGAGTCGACCGAGGGGATTACGGACTTCGAGAAATTGCCGGCCGCCGCGAAGGAATATTTGCGGTTTCAAGAGCGGGAAAGCGGCGCGAAGATTGGTATGGTGTCGACGGGACCGGACCGCGACCAAACGATGGTTCTGCCGGAGTTCGCCTCGGCGCTGAACGAGATTCACGCGTAGACTTGGAACGAAACGGGAAATGCCCTGGATGACGGAATTTTGGGGGCAAGAGAGAATCCGAAACTATGGTCAGCTTTATTGTGAGGATGAAGTTTTCCCCAGATGATCGCTCGGACGTGGCGGAGACGCTGCGGCTGCTGGCAAAGGCTTCGCGGGAAGAGCCTGGTTGCGTGAGCTATGTTGCGCACACAGTCGAGGGAGATCCTGACACCGTGTTGATTTATGAGCAGTGGCGGGATGCGGCCGCGCTGGATGCACACGGGCAATCCGCGCATTTCAAGAAGCATGCGGTGGGCGGACTTTACCAGAAGATGCGGGAACGCGTGCGCGAAGACCTGGTTGCTGTCGTTTGATCCTTGCACGCATCTAACGGGGCAGAGCTGGTGCCTGGTTTGAGACAGCGTCAAGAGGTTTAGGTCGCTTTCCAAACAAATTGCGTGTTTCTTGACCAACGCGCGCTACACGGGCTACCATCCGTTACGCCGATGCCTGATGTGAGAAACAATTCCGCGATGCATGTGAGCCGCTGCATGGTAGTTGGCCTGCTGCTTGTCCCCATTGCATTTGCGTGGGCGCAGACTGCTACAGCGGGAATGCCGAGGACGCAGAAGCACGAAGTCCGGCACGAGATTGACCAGCTCGAAGACACGTGGCGCAATGCCATTTTGAAGGGCAATACCGCGGCCATGGACTCGCTGCTGGCGGACGACTATATGGCAATCTCGGCTTCCGGGACGCTGCAGAGCAAGGAAGAGACCCTGGCAAACTTGCGCAGCGGGCGCGTTCATTTTACGACTTTGGATATTTCGGACCGGAAGGTTCGGTTCTACGGGACGACGGCGCTGGTGACTTCGGTTGCGAGCGTTGCGGGCTCGACGCCGGACGGCGAGATTGCCGGAAACTTCCGCTATACGCGCGTGTATGTGCGAAATCCTCAGGGCGTGTGGAAAGTTGTGAGCTTTGAGGCGAGCAGGATGCGCGAGCCCGGCGAACACAAGTAGTCCTCTACAATTAAAAAATGCCGGA
>Ga0302190_10002829_pt1 | contig 11127 bp, 12 predicted proteins | sample II_Bog_E2_3_FD_198784 | JGI IMG/M metagenome (GOLD analysis project Ga0302190, IMG submission 198784) | Peat permafrost microbial communities from Stordalen Mire near Abisko, Sweden - II_Bog_E2_3 | ecosystem: Environmental > Terrestrial > Soil > Wetlands > Peat | place: Sweden: Abisko... | reverse complement strand
TGCGCCGGTCGTCGTCGACGATCAGCAGATGCAGCGCGTCATCAGCCGGAGGCCGCGGTTCGGGCGGGGTCATGGCGCGCTCTCCACGGGATCACACTGTTGAGGATCGCACTCTATTTGGGGATCGCACATGGCGGACAGAAAACCCGCCGCCTGTTCGCGCGCGCCCTGCGGCAGCAGCGCCAGCGCATTGGCGAAGCGGCGCGATTGAAGCATCGCAAGTTCGAGGGCCAGCGCCCGGCCTTTGTCGGTCGGAAACATCAGGCGCTGGCGCCGGTCGGAGAGGCCCGGCTTTTGTTCGAGATAATTCTGGTCGAGAAGGTCCTTCAGCACGCGACTCAAACTCTGCTTGGTGATCTTGAGAAGATCGAGCAATTCCGCCACCGCCAATCCGGGCCGGCGATCTACGAAATAAAGCACGCGATGGTGAGCGCGCCCGAAGTTATAGCGCAACAGCAGCCGGTCCGCATCGCCCACGAAATCACGATAGGCGAGGAAAAACAATTCGAGCAGGTCATACATGGGTGGGGGCGGAAGCCTAGGCAAATCCCGGGCTTCATCAGGAAACGGCTCAGCCTTGCGCTGCAGAGCGTCGTCCATGCCGTCCGCCCCAAAACCTCTCCCCGGCGCGCGGCCGGCAAAATATGTCAGTTCTATTGACATATTTCAGGTCGATTGCTAGTCGTCAAGGTCTTAGCTCTTAGTCGATTTGCGAGGTTTTCGTCATGTCCGTTTTGCCCTTCGACCAGCGTGATGGCTTCATCTGGATGAACGGTGGACTCGTCGCATGGAAGGACGCCAAGCTGCACGTGCTGTCGCACGGCCTGCATTACGCCTCCTGCGTTTTCGAGGGCGAGCGCGCCTATGGCGGCGCGATCTTCAAGTCGCGCGAACACTCCGAGCGCTTCAAGAAATCGGCCGAATTGCTCGATTTCGAAATCCCCTATTCGGTCGAGGAACTGGACGCCGCCAAGGCGCTGGTGGTGGCCAAGAATGGCTTCGCGAATTGCTATGTGCGTCCGGTTGCCTGGCGCGGATCGGAAATGATGGCCATTTCGGCCCAGAACGCCACGATCAACGTCGCCATCGCGGTGTGGGACTGGCCGTCGATGTTTGACGTCGAGACCAAGATGAAGGGCATCCGCCTCGACATCGCCGTGTACCGCCGCCCCGATCCGGCCTGCGCGCCCTGCGCGTCGAAAGCGGCCGGCCTCTACATGATCTGCACCATTTCAAAACATCGCGCGGAGCGGCGCGGCTATGCCGACGCCATGATGCTCGACTGGCAGGGTCGCGTCGCCGAATGTACCGGCGCCAATATCCTGTTCGTCAAGGATGGCGCCATCCACACGCCGATCGCCGATTGTTTTCTCAACGGCATCACCCGCCAGACGGTCATCGGCCTCGCCAGGGCGCATGGCATCGAAGTCATCGAGCGCCGGATCCAGCCCGAAGAGCTCGAAGGCTTTGACGAATGCTTCATCTGCGGCACGGGCGCCGAGGTGACGCCGGTGTCGGAAGTCGGCCCCTACAAATTCACGCCGGGCGAAATTTCCCGCAGGCTGATAGAAGCCTACGCGCTGGAAACCCAGCCGCAGGAAGACGAGATCGCCGCAGATATCTCGCTGTGATTTCAGCCGGAAGATGAGACCTGAAACCGGCGCCCCGCGCCGGTTCACGCCTTCCATCGATCCAATGCCGCCTCGTCCGCGTCCTTGGCCTCGACCCAGCCGCCCTGCGTCCCATCGGCCCGATGTTCCTTCTTCCAGAAGGGCGCGCGGCTCTTGAGAAAATCCATCAGGAATTCGGCGGCGGAAAATGCCGCCTGACGATGGCTGCTGGCGCAGATCACCAGCACGATCGGCTCGCCCGGCCGGATTTTGCCAAAGCGGTGAATGACGGTCAGGCCGAGCAGCGGCCAGCGGGCTTCCGCCTCGCCGGCGATGCGCTCCAGCTCCGTTTCCGCCATGCCGGGGTAATGCTCAAGCTCCAGCGTGGCGAGCGTTCCCGCCTCATCGCGGCACAGGCCGACGAAACTGACCAACGCGCCGATCTCGGTGCGGCCCTTCGACATTGCCTCGGCTTCGGCTGCGGCGTCGAAGGGGGAGTCTTGCACCCGAATGGTCTTGAGCATCGTGGGGTCACCCCCCGGTCATCGGCGGGAAGAAAGCGATTTCCCTCGCCCCGGCGATCGACGCCTCCGGCTTCGCATGTTTCCGATCGATCGCCGCCCGGGCAAAACCGCCCGAAAAAGCGTAGGCGTAAACTTCATCCTGCGCGGAAAGCCAACCGATCAGGTCGGCCACGCTGCGCAGATCGGCCGGCAGTTCGCGATCTTCCTCGGAGAGGCCGATGCGTTCGCGCAGCGATGCGAAATAGACGAGCTTCATTCGTCGACCACATGTTTGATCCCGGCCTTCATATAATCCCAGCCGGTGTAAAGCGTCAGGATCGCAGAAATCCACAGCAGGCCGAGGCCGATCCGCACTGTGCCCGGCAGCACTTCCTCGCCGGCCCGCCCGGCGATCAGAAAGCCGAGCGCAATCAACTGCACCGTGGTCTTCCACTTGGCGATCTTGCTCACCGGCAAGGAAACCTTCAACTCGGCCAGAAATTCGCGCAGGCCGGACACCAGAATTTCACGACACAGGATGACGATGGCCGCCCAGACCGACCAGCTCTTGATCGTGCCGTCGGCGACGAGAATCATCAAAACCGCCGAGACCAGCAATTTGTCGGCGATGGGATCGAGCATGCGGCCGAGCGCCGATTGCTGGTCCCAGATCCGCGCGAAATAGCCGTCGAAGAAATCGGTAACGGCCGCCGCCGTGAACAGGGCCAGCGCTGTCCAGCGCAAGCTGAACTCGTCCGGCCAGAACAGACAGGCGACCACCATCGGCACAATCAGCACCCGGCCGAAAGTGAGGATATTCGGCAGATTGAAGGTGCGACGGGCGCGAGAGCGGGCGGGACTGATCGACATGCCGCCGAGGGAAGCTTTTTCGCGCAGCCGCGTCAATAGGGCATTTTCTTTCACGCACCTCTTCCCGGCGCTTTATCCCTTGTCGTGAAAATGATCGAACACCAAGCGTGCGGTGGCGGCGGAAAAGCCGGGCGTCTTTTCGAGATCGGCCAGACCCGCGCCAGCCACCGCCTTGGCGGTGCCAAAGGCCTGCAACAGGGCGCGCTTCCGCGACGGGCCAATGCCCGCGATCTCGTCCAGAGGATTTTGCGCAAATTCCTTCTTGCGCTTGGCGCGATGCGTGCCGATGGCGAAACGATGCGCCTCGTCGCGCAGGCGCTGCACGAAATAAAGCGCGGGATCGCGCGGCGCCAGCTTGAACGGCTCTCGGCCCTCGACGAAAAACGTCTCGCGGCCGGCGTTGCGGTCGGCGCCCTTGGCGATGGAGGCGACCATCACGCCGGTCAAGCCAAGCTCCGCGACAACGGCCAGCGTGGCGTCGAATTGCCCCCGTCCGCCGTCGATCAGCACCAGATCGGGTTTTCGCGGAAACGCCTCCGGGTCCGTCTCGGGCGCCTCCACCTCCTCCTTGAGCAGACGGGAAAAGCGGCGCGAAAGGACTTCGCGCATCATGGCGTAATCGTCGCCGGAGGTTGGATCGATCTTGATGTTGAAGGTGCGGTAATGGGTTTTCATAAAACCCTGCGGTCCCGCGACGATCATCGCGCCGATCGCCGCACTCCCCATGATGTGCGAATTGTCATAAACTTCCACGCGACGCGGCGGAGTCTCCATGCCGAAAGCCGCGCCCAGCGCCTCCAGCAATTTCTGCTGGCTGGCGCTGTCAGCGAGGCGGCGGCCCAGCGCCTCGCGCGCGTTTTTGTAGGCGTCGGCGACCAACTCCTTTTTTTCGCCGCGCCGGGGCGTCGCGATCTCGACCTTGTGGCCGGCTTTTTCCGAAAGCGCGGCGGCCAGCAGGTCCGTTTCCTCGACCTCTTGCGATAGCAGGATGAGTTTTGGCGGCGGCCGGTCAGTGTAAAACTGCGCGAGGAAAGGCGTCAGCACCTCGCCAAGCGAAAGGCTGCGGTCGGCGCGCGGAAAATAGGCGCGGTTGCCCCAATTCTGGCAGGCGCGATAAAACACCGCCTCGACGCAGAATTGCCCCGCCTCCTCGTGAATGGCGAAGACATCGGCCTCGGCCACCGATTGCGGATTGATCCCCTGCTGGCCCTGAATGGCGGCGAGCGCCGAAATACGGTCGCGCAGGCGCGCCGCGCGCTCATATTCCAGATGTTCCGCCGCCTCGTTCATCTCAGAGGCCAGCCTTTCGCGCACCGCCCGCGATTTGCCGGCCAGGAAATCCCGCGCCTCGCCCGCCAGTTCGGCGTAATTTTCGGCCGAGACTTCCCCCGTGCAGGGGCCAGCGCAACGCTTGATCTGGAATAGCAGGCAGGGCCGGCTGCGATTGTCGAAATAGGAATTTTCGCAGGAGCGCAACAGGAAGGCGCGTTGCAGCACGTTGACCGTGCGGTGGACCGCCCAGACGCTGGCGAAGGGGCCGAAATAATCGCCCTTGCGGTTGCGCGCGCCGCGATGCTTGGTCAGCTGCGGACCGCGCTCGTCGCTGGTCAGCAGGATATAGGGAAAACTCTTGTCGTCGCGCAGCAGCACGTTGAAGCGCGGCTTCAACTGCTTGATGAGATTGGCCTCCAGCAGCAGCGCCTCGGCCTCGGTGCGGGTCGAGGCGAACACCATGGTCGCGGTCAGCGCGATCATGCGCGCGATGCGGTTGGTGTGGCCGGACAGGCGGGTATAGGAGGCGACGCGGCGGCGCAGGCTCTTGGCCTTGCCGACATAGAGCACGGCGCCGTCCTCGGCCAGCATGCGATAGACGCCCGGCCCGGGCGGCGCATGTTTCCAATGGGCGCGCACGGCCCGCAGGCCCCGCCGCAGCGAAGCGGCGCCCGCCTCGTCGTCCAGGTTCAGATCGAATGCGGACTCGGCCTCCAGATCTTCTGGCTCGACGTCGTCCGGCCCAAGCTCGTCAGGCTCAATGTCGCACGGGTCGCCCTCGATCGCCAGATCCGGCGCATCCAGCTCCGGCTTATCCTGGGACGGCGCGTTTAGGGGATCGAGAGGGAGACGGGGAGGAAGACTCATGGCGCTAATCTAGGCGTCGCGCGCCTCCGGCGAAAGGGCGTCCCCGCGCCGGCGCCAGTTCGAATTTGATCCAGATGCTGGACCTTTGCGTCATTTGCAGCTAGCTGTGGTATTAACGAATAATCAACCATAATGTCCAGGCGAGGTTAAATGGCGACGACAAGGCGAATGACTTGCGGTTTGGGCCCGGCCTTGGGCTCGGCTCTCGCCCTCGCCGCCTTGTCCGGCTGCGCCGAAAACAGCGCGCCCCGGTCGGCTTCGATCGATTCGGACGCCACCGCCTCGATTCGCCCTTCCGGTCTCAGCCCCCGCCCCGCAGCTCTGTCGGTGACGCAGATGGAGGGCGGCCCGTCGCCGCTGCAAACCCAGTTCATGGCCCTGTTCAACGCAGATGTCGCCCAGCACGACGTGGCGCTGACCGATACCGCCAGCGCCCGCTATCTGGCGCGCGGCTATATTTCCGCCTTCCCCGTCGATGGCGGCGCCAGACTCACTTATGTCTGGGACATTTACGACCGGACCAATCATCGCGCCCAACGACTGAATGACGAAGTCGCGCTGAAAGGCGCCGCCGCCGATCCATGGTCGCTGGTCGACGGCGCCGCCCTGTCGGCCCTGGCGGCGGAAAGCGCCGGCGAACTGGCCGCCTATCTCTCCAATACGCCTGAAGCTTTGGCGCAAGCGCCCGCGGCTTCGCCGCAGCCCGTGACGGCTTCTCAGGCGATCCCTTCGCCGCAAGCCGAGCCCGTCGCCCTGCCGCCGCAAGCTCTTTCCTACGCCGGCGCGCGTTGATCGGTCGATTGGTTGAGCGGCCGTTTTTAACAAAATCACGACAGTCCGGCGCCATTCTTATTGTTCAACCGGAAGGCGGCTGCTAAGACGCGCGCATCTTGAGTGGTTCTGGGGCGGCGTAAAATGTCGGGCGCAATGAAGATTCTGGCGGGCAATTCCAACCGCCCCCTGACGGAGGCGATCGCCGCCTATCTCGGCATGCCGCTGACCAAATGCCAGGTGCGACGCTTCGCCGACATGGAAATCTTCGTCGAAATCCAGGAAAACGTGCGCGGACAGGATGCTTTCGTCATCCAGTCCACGTCCTTCCCGACCAATGACCATCTGATGGAGGCGTTGATCATGATCGACGCTCTGCGCCGCGCCTCCGCCCGCCGCATCACGGCGGTCATGCCCTATTTCGGCTATGCCCGGCAGGATCGCAAGCCCGGCCCGCGCACACCGATCTCGGCCAAGCTGGTCGCCAACCTTATCACCCGGGCCGGGGCCGACCGGGTGCTGACCGTCGATTTGCACGCCGGGCAGATCCAGGGCTTTTTCGACATTCCAACCGATAATCTTTTCGCCGCGCCGGTGCTGGTGCGCGACATCCAGAGCGCAAAAGCCCTGTCCAATGTCATGGTCGTGTCGCCCGACGTCGGCGGCGTGGTGCGCGCGCGCGCTTTCGCCAAGCGCATCAATGCGCCGCTCGCCATTGTCGACAAGCGCCGCGAGCGCGCCGGCGATTCGGAAGTCATGAACATAATCGGCGACGTGAAGGGCAAGAATTGCATCCTCGTCGACGATATCGTCGATTCCGGCGGCACCCTGTGCAATGCGGCCGACGCCTTGCTGCAAGCTGGCGCCACCGACGTGCGCGCCTATATCACCCATGGCGTGTTGTCGGGCGGCGCGGTGGCGCGCATTTCCTCCTCGCGGCTCAAGGAACTGGTCGTCACCGACACCATCCTGCCGACCGAGGCGATGCGGGTGGCGGCCAACATCCGCGTGATTTCCATCGCGCCGCTGATCGGCGAGGCCATCGCGCGCACCGCCAAGGAAGAAAGCGTCTCCAGCCTGTTCAACTGAATTTTTCTCAAGACGAGATTGACAGCGCCATGAACATAGCAGCGAACATAGCCAACGACCTCAAATCCATTATCCGCACCATTCCCGACTATCCCAAGCCGGGCATCCTTTTCCGTGACATCACCACTTTGCTCGGTGATGCGCGCGCCTTTCGCCGCGCCGTGGACGAATTGGTGCAACCTTTTGCCGGGCGGAAGATCGACGCGGTGGCCGGAATGGAGGCGCGCGGCTTCATTCTCGGCGGCGCGGTGGCGCATCAGCTTTCGGTCGGCTTCATTCCGATTCGCAAAAAGGGCAAGCTGCCGCATAAGACGGTTTCGATCGGCTACAGCCTGGAATACGGCGTGGACGAGATGGAAATGCATCTGGACGCGGTCAAGCCGGGCGAAAAAATCCTGCTGGTCGACGATCTGATCGCCACCGGCGGCACGGCCGAAGGCGCGGTCAAGCTCTTGCGCAAGGTGGGCGCGGAGGTGGTCGCGGCCTGCTTCGTCATCGACCTGCCCGATCTCGGCGGCGCGCAGAAGCTCCGTGACCTCGGCGTTCCCGTGCGTTCGCTGGTGGCCTTCGACGGGCATTAAGGGATAGGCGGGGCTTTCCGCAACATGACCAAAAAAAGCAAGATTAATCGGCTGGCGGCGTCAAAGCCTGGCGCGCTCAAAAAGCCGCCCGCGAAAAAGCGCGCGCCGAAGCCCGCCGGCGTCAAGAAAAAGGCGGCCGCAGCCAAGAAGCGCTCCGCGACCCATCTCGCCCTTGCGCTGCCGCTCGCCAAGGCGCGCAAACTCGCCGGCGACCTTTATGAATCGGCCGGCCTGGCTTTATGGTCCGAAGCGATCGAAAAGGCGCCGGAGCCCGAGCGCGCGACCCTGATTCAGCTTCAGGACGCGATTTGCGACGCCGCCGACCTGCTCAAACTGGCCAAGGCGACCAATCCGAAACATTTGCACCTCTATTTGGTGGCCTGTTTCGACCGCGACGATCTGCCGACCACGCCGCCGAGCTTCGTCACCGCCGCGGGTGAGGCAGAGGCGCTGGAAATCTGGCGCGCGGCGTTCAAAGGCACATATGGCCGCCGCAAGCCGAGGGCGCGTCTGGTTCCCGGACTTGGCGAAACGCCGGGCCTGCTCGATTGAAGTCAGCCACACGTTGCAAGGCGCCTTGGCGCAGCGCGCAACAAGGGTCTATATGACGAAAGGCCTACTGCCGCTTCATCGAGACCATAATGCGCGATTCCGCCGCCCAACCGAAACCAGAAAAATTGGGCGCAAGGCTGCGGCCGATCTTGACGCAACTCTGGCCTTATATCTGGCCCAGCCAGCGTCCTGACCTGCGCCGACGCATCTATGGCGCCTTCGTCCTGCTGGTTTTGGCCAAGCTGGCGACCATCGCCACACCCTATGCCTTCAAATGGGCGACCGACGCGCTCACGCAAATCCACGACGGCGCGATTCCCGTATCGGCCTTGGCCGCTCCCGCCGCACTCACCCTGCTCTATGGCCTGCTGCGCGTCGTCATGGCGGGCTTGACCCAAGGGCGCGACGCGCTGTTCGCCGCCGTTGCGATGAATGCGGTGCGCCGGCTGGCCGTCGATGTCTTCGTGCATCTGCACGCCCTGTCGATGCGCTTTCATCTCGAACGCAAGACCGGCGCCCTGACCCGCGTGCTGGAGCGCGGCCGAGACGCCATCGAGACGCTGACCCGCATGACGGTGCTGAACGCCTTCCCCACGGCGCTGGAGTTTGCGCTGATCCTTGGGGTGATGTTTTTCCAGTTCGACTGGCGCTATGCGGCGATCACGGCGGCGACCATCGCGCTTTATCTGGTCTACACCACCTTTGCGACCAATTGGCGCATCGGCATCCGCCGCTCGATGAATGAAAGCGATTCCGACGCCAACGCCAAGGCCATCGACTCGCTGCTGAATTACGAGACGGTAAAATATTTCGGCGCGGAAAAACGCGAATCCCAGCGCTATGACCGCTCGATGGCGCGCTATGAAAAAAACAGCGTGCGAAGCTATGTCTCGCTGGCGGTGCTCAATTTCGGCCAGACGGTGATCTTCACTCTCGGCATGGTCGCGATCATGACCTTATGCGTTTCGGGCATTCGCGCCGGGCAGAATACGGTCGGCGATTTCGTGATGCTCAACGCCATGCTGATCCAGCTTTACCAGCCGCTCAATTTCATGGGCATGATGTATCGCGAGATGAAGCAGGCGACGATCGACATCGGCATGATGTTCGAAATCCTGCATCAGCCCAACGAGATCGCCGAAGCGCCCGACGCGCCCGCGCTGATCGTCACGCAAGGCGCGCTGCGCTTCGAGAATGTGCATTTCGCCTATGACCCCCGGCGGCAAATTTTGCGCGGCCTCGATTTCGAAGTTCCGGGCGGGCGCACGCTTGCCATTGTCGGGCCTTCCGGCGCCGGCAAATCGACGATCTCGCGCCTCGTCTTCCGCTTTTTCGAGCCGCAGCAGGGCCGCATCACCATCGACGGCCAGGATATTTCCAGGGTCTCGCTGGCCTCGTTGCGAGGAAAGCTCGGCATGGTGCCGCAGGACAATGTGCTGTTCAACGACTCCATCCGCTACAACATCCTCTATGGCCGCCCAGAGGCGAGCGAGGCCGAGATGCGGGCGGCGGCGGCCCAGGCGCAGATCGACCGTTTCATCGAAAGCGCCCCCGGCGGCTATGACGCGCAAGTGGGCGAGCGCGGCCTGAAATTGTCCGGCGGCGAAAAGCAGCGCGTCGCAATCGCCCGCACCCTGTTGAAGGCGCCGCCGCTGCTGGTGCTGGACGAGGCGACCAGCGCCCTCGACACGGCGACCGAACGCGAAATCCAGGGGGCGCTGGAAGCGATGTCGCGCGGCCGCACCACCATCGTCATCGCCCATCGCCTTTCGACCGTGATCAACGCCGACGAAATTCTGGTGCTGGACAAGGGCCTTGTCGTCGAGCGCGGCAACCACGAGACCCTGCTGGCGCAAAACGGCGCCTATGCGGCGCTGTGGCGTCGCCAGCAACGCGACGAGCCGGAAGACGTCTCGCCCGATCAGGACGAGGACGCGCTTCTCGCCGACCTGGAGCAGGAAAAGCAGGACCGCGAGCGCGAGGGCGACATTTTGCGCGCGTCGGAAATTTGAGAGCCTGTCAGGCGTAGCCCCTCCGCTTGCAATCTTGACAGCGTCAAGGCTCAGTTTTAATCATGGGCTATCCAGTATCCCGGAACGCGGTGAAATTCCGCGGCGGTCCCGCCGCTGTAATCGGGGACGTCGGAGACAAGGCGCGGCGCAGACAAGGCGACGAGCCAGCCACTGGTGGGGACAACCCCGCTGGGAAGGCGTCTGCGACGGACGATCCGAGAGCCAGAAGACCTGCTGGATCTGATTCACGAGGACGAAATCCGATGGAAAGGATTTCGGCGAGGCCTTGCGCCTGCCGACGTCCTCCATGTGCATCGGAGAAGATCGTGAAGAAATCATCTATCCCCACCCCCGCCGAAGTCGCAAAAAAACCTCGTCCGCAGCCCCGGCCAGACTTGATCGCCATCCGCAAGACCTGCGACGCCGAAGGCACGGGCCTGTCGCATTACGTCCTGATGGACAAGCAGGTGAAACGGTGAACGGGCTTTCCGCCCGCACTGCGTTGGAGAGCTCCGAAAGGAGCTCTTTTTCGCTCCACCCCTTCGACATCGCGCATCCCACTCACATCGCCGTGGTCGAACCGGACACGGCGTTCTGGGGTCTCGTGCAAAAGGATCGCCTCGCCGAGACTTTGGCCGGCGGCCCCTTGCACGACACGCTGCGCGCCAAGGGCGCAGCCTTCGCACGCGAAATGGACCTGCTGCGGTTCCACCTGAAACCTTCGGCGGTCTATTTCAACCCCACCGAACGCTGCAACCTGAACTGCTCCTATTGCTACATTCCGGGCGACATGCGCCGCCGCGGCAAGCAGATGGAGACGAGCGAGGTTTTGGCGGCGCTGGAGCGGCTTCACCTGTATTTTCGCGGCCACATGCCGGAGGACCGATTGCCACAAGTGATCTTCCATGGCGCCGAACCCCTTTTGGCGCGGGAAGCGATCTTCGCGGGCATTGAAGCCTATGGCGACCGGTTCCGCTTCGGGGTTCAGACCAACGCCACG
>Ga0302190_10002821_pt1 | contig 11143 bp, 7 predicted proteins | sample II_Bog_E2_3_FD_198784 | JGI IMG/M metagenome (GOLD analysis project Ga0302190, IMG submission 198784) | Peat permafrost microbial communities from Stordalen Mire near Abisko, Sweden - II_Bog_E2_3 | ecosystem: Environmental > Terrestrial > Soil > Wetlands > Peat | place: Sweden: Abisko, Stordalen... | reverse complement strand
GTCGGGGTCTGCGCCACGTATCCAGTAAAACCGGCGCGGATTCAGAAAACGTCGCCGAAAAAGGATTCGGGCGCCGCAATCACGGCGCCCAATTCTTTCAAGCTGTTTACACGTTATTGAATTCCCAGGTCGGCGAGAACCTTCGGCTTGGCTTCGTCCACCGCGAGCAGGTTGTGGCAAGCGGCGCAGTCCTGGGTAATGGTCGTCTTTCCGTCTTTCGTCGCGTGATCTCCATCATGGCAGCGGAAGCAGCCGGGGTAGGCCATATGTCCGATGTGGTTAGGATGCGTTCCCCACGTGACCTTCATATACGGGAACACGTTCTGGCTGTAGAGGGTGACGAGTTCGTCGCCGGCGGATTTGACGAGGGCAGCTTTTGTGGCCAGCACATCGGGATTCTGTGTGCGATAGAAAGCCTCAAGCTGAAGCGGAATCTGGGTGCTCGCCTCGGCTTCAGAGGCGAAATTCACCTTCAACAGTTGCAGGCCCTCTTTGTGGACCCACGGCAGATCGGGGCTGACAGCGCCTTCGGCCATGGCCCGGTTGAGCGCATCTTCGGCCGTGACGAATGTGTGGGCGGCACGGTTGTGGCAGTCGATGCAGTCCATCACCCGGCGCTCGCCCTGCGGAACTGCGCCATTCAGCGCAGAGGCGCCAAATGCAGTCTCTGAACCGTCGGCGTTCCGTCTCTGAACCCAGGGAATCGTGGTCCGCGTCGGATCGGTTGCGATGTATTCAATGTGTCCGAGGTGGACGCCGTGAATGCCGGTCAGGTGCGACAGCGAATCCTGGCCGCCCAGGTGCAGCACGACAACGGTCTGCGTTTCGGTGTTCTTTTCGTCGTCGGCAAACGTTGACTTGACCAGCAGCTTTTCCCCAACAAAGCGTGCCGGCGTATGGCAGCCCTCGCAGGTATACCGCGCGGGGCGCAGGTTCTGCACCGGGGAAGGGATAGGCGTGGGATAGCGGTGGAACGCGACTTCGACAAGCTGCTTGGTGCCGTTCACCTTTGCGGAGAAGTACGCGGCCGCGCCGGCGCCAATGTGGCACTCCACGCATTCCACATGCGAGTGGGCGGAGATCTTATATGCGGTGTATTCCGGGTGCATCACATGGCAGGATTGGCCGCAGAACTGCGGGGAATCCATGTAGGCGGCGCCGCGATAGCTGGCAATGGAAACAACCAGCAAATTCACGATCGTCGCCACCAGCACAATATCCAGTCCGTGGCGGAACATGCGGTCGTTGAAATCGACCTTGGGAAACTCGGCGGGGACTTCGCCGGCTTTCTGCAACTTGCGCCTGCGGATGAAAACGCCAATCGGGATCAGAACTAAGCCGCCGATGAACAACGCCGGCAGTATCAGGAAAAAGATAATGCCCAGGTAGGGATTGTCATTCGGCCGGCCGAGCATCTCCACCAGCCAATAGCCGATCATGGTCACGCCGGAGGCGCTGGTAATTGCTCCACCTGCAAGGCTTATCGGGTTATTACCGAAGAAAAGAGCTGGCCGCACCCAATTTTCGCGGAATTTTTGTAACAGTGACACAATGGCCCCCGGGACTCAAATTGGCCCGCCAATGACAGCGGGCCTGATTGACTATCTGGTTGAACTAGCTGATTAAACTACCTGGTTGTTGTTCGGCGGGTTGGTTGCTACTTCAGTCCCTTGTAGAAAGCGGACACGTCCTTGATCTGCTCGTCGGTGAGGCCGGCGATCGGCTTCATCTTGCCTTTGCCGTCTTTGACTGTCGCAGAGATCTGAGCCAAGGTCAGCTTCTGGATATCCGGATCGGATGCGGCCTTGATTCCCATCGCTTTGGCCATTCCGGCGCTGGGCGTGCCGGTTGCGCCGTGGCACATCTGACACTTGGCTTTGTAGGTCGCTTCGCCGCCTGCTTGGGCGAAGCTCACGGCACCGGCCAGGGAAACTACAGCGGCCAGAACCAGAAGGGGTCGAATCGTCTTTGTCATTTCTTAACTCCCGTGTGTATTTCCACGGCCAGTGAACGGGGGACGTTGCTGCCGCGTGGATTCATGCTTGCTTCATGAACTTCTAAAAACCTGTGCATCCAATTCTAGATCTGGACACCAGCCAGGAAGATTGATTAGTACTGCACAAAGTACATCTTGTGAATTACGACTGCCGCCCGTCCTTGCGGAAGAGCGGCAGCATGGTTAGAAATCGTAGTGCAATCCAAGAGCTACGTTGTTCGCGTGGAAGTTGCGCGGCGCGGTCTCGCCGGCCGGCGATATATTCATGCCGGTCTGGTAAGGCATTGAAGAACACGCCACGGGCGTTGCAGGAGCTGAAGGCGTAGGACTGGTAGCGCTGCACAGCGCCGCACCGGAAGGGCCGCCTTCGCCGTAGCCGTAGAAGTTGTACTCAGCCTTCCATGTCAATCCGGGGCGAACCGTCCATCCAACATTCACGAATGGAGTCTGGTATGTGGACACCAGAGAACCCGCGACATCGCGAGGGTCGTTATAGAAGCGAGTGCCGTTCACCGAACTGATCCTGTAGCCGATGTTGGACTTGACGGCCTTAATCGGCGATACGGTAAAGGCCACGGATCCGAATTGCGTAGGAGCATGCTCGAAGTCCAGGGCCGGCCCGAAGTCGTATCCTGACCTGCCCGCGGACGTAGCCGGGCAACTCGTGCCGCTGGGGGTTGAGGCGGAAACAGGCAAAGCAGCACTTGCCCCTCCCAGATAGCAGATGTTGTCCGCCATGTATACGTCACTGTAGGCGTAGTTGACATCGATGCCGTAGTGATCGTTCGGGAACAACTGTGCGCCCAGGCCCACCACGCGGCTGTAATCCACGTGATCCAGCGGACCGGCATAGGCAACGTCTTTCGCCGTCACGGCAGCCTGATCGTTATTCGTGTTGTTGTGGTGTTCCACGTCGTTAAAGGAACCCGAGACAACAGCCCAGGGCTTGGGCTTGTACATCGTATGCACCCGATACTGCCTGGTCTGCCGAGGGGTCATTGGGGTAAATGCATTGTCGGCGTAGAGCATCTCGACGCTGCCGTTGATGTTCCAGTTGGTGGTCGGACGAAAAGCCGCGGTCAGGATTCCACCGTTTTCGTCGATCGTTACGGTTCCGTCGTTGGTCGCGTTCACGGCGAGCGGAACGTTGCCGGGATTGCCGCCGGGATCCACAGGAACAGTCGCGCTAGCGGCAACGAAGGCATTTTCCGCGATCATGTGCGTTTGGTAGCGATAGGTAAGCGAGAGCGTGACGCGCGAGGACGCATCCCACGAACCAGTCAGGTTGTTTGTCAGGAACCGCTGGCCGAAATACGCCGGCTCCGCGACGCCGATTGCTGAACTGCCTTCAAACGAGGAGGCGCCGGTGGCGGCGATGGTCGTGATCAGCGGGCCTCCGTAATTGATGGTTTCATTGCCCGCGGTCGCCGGCGTTGCCAGGGTGGTTCCGCTCGTCATGATAGCGGTACCGGGCTGGTGGACATTCGAGAAGTTGATCTGATCTTCGAGGCTGAAGGTCTTCATCGCCTGCCACACAACGCCATAGTCGGCGGCCATCACTTCGCGTTTTGCGCCCGCGTTGCCCTCGTACACAATTGAACGGGTCGTCTTGGTCAGGCCCTGGAAGCTATCGTAGTAGTTGTGCAGGCTCATGTTGGCGGCTGTATAGCGGACGTCACCATTCATCGAGACGGACTTGATGGTGGAACTCTGCAGCCGGAAGATTTCCGTGGGATAGAGAATACGGGTCGGTTGCGTGCGCTGATAGCTGGTAATCACAGCGCATGCCGGATTGATGACCGGCAGGCCGCCGGCCGTCTGGGAGGCCGACAGGACAGGGGTAGTGCCCGTACTGTTGGCATTGCAGGAACTGCTGGCGTACGGCGTCAGAGCGTCGTAATTTGCAAAGAGAGCAACGTTGGTTCCGTCCGGCTCCTGAACGTTGAGGTAGCTGGGATCCAATGTGAAGTAAGAGTCGGCCTTGTAGTGGTCGATCTGCTCTTCAAAGGTCAACTTGGTGCCCTGCACCGGCTTCCAGTCAACTCCGCCCGTGAAATCGTCGGTGCTGTTGCGCTGAAATTCCCTGAGCAAGATATCGTCGGATCCGCCTATCTGATAACCGCTCGGGGTCAGACTCGGTCCCTGGAAGATATTCTGCGAGTACCCCGCACGAAACGTCACCTTCGCCAGCGGAAGAATCGTGAGGTTGGTGTCCGTCATGCGGCGCACCGTGTTGAACAAGAACGGCGATTGGTTCACCTGTGGCCACGCGTACGAACCGGTTGGCGCGGCAGTCGGTCCAATGGGAATCGACTGACCACTGGGAATATTCGGATTGCCCAGCAGGTCGTAGTCGAAATACTGGCGATCGCGGCGGAACAGTCCCGAGAACTCGTAGACCTTGCCCTTCGATGCACTCACCTTGGCCAGGTTGTAGGGATCGCCGCCGAACCCGCTGCCGAAAGCGCTGATCGAATCCACAAGCGTGCCCTTCTGGCCAGGCAGCGCGCGCATCTCAAAGGTTTCGCCAAGCACGCGCGGGCCGGACTGCAAATTCACCAGCGTGTCGTACATGGCGCCACTCCCTGTGGCGTTGGTCATGCGGCCACCCAGGTCCACGCTTTGATGGATCGTATAGCCGTTCGGGGTCGTCATCTTCGCTTCCGGCGTCGGAAGTGGAGCGGCGGGCGTTGGGTTTTGTGCGAAAGCGACGCTCACCGTCATCGTCAATACAGTGACTCCGATACCGCCAGCGATGCGTTTGATCGTTGCGGCGGAGCGCTGCTGATTGGATAACCGGGCTAACCAGCCATTCTTCTTCATCTGAAGCCTCACTTGAGAAAAACCTTTGTTGCTGACATCGAAACCTCGAACGCGTGTCCCGAATCCTTGTTGACCCGCGGACACGCCGTCCGATCGGTTTTCAAATGTGCCGGCGAACTCCATTACCTGAGGAACGCCGCATTGATGTTTGACCCATGGATGTAGGTGTGGCAGCTGGTGCATGGTGCCAACTCGTCCGATCCTGCACCCATCCCGTGAACCGTGGCGTTTGCGACCCGGCTGTGGCACTGGTTGCACAACGTATTGATACTCGGCATGTTCAGCAACCGCGCGTTCTGCGATCCATGGGGAGTGTGGCAGCCCATGCAACCTTCGGCCTTCACCGCGGCGTGCTCGTAGACAAACGGCCCGCGCGTCTCCGTGTGGCACTTGGTGCAGATCGCATTCTGGTCTGCGGTGGACTTCAGGTTGTTATTCCCGAATGTTCCGTGAACGTCATGGCAATCGCTGCACTTCACCAGCTTTTCATTCACCTTGTGGTGGAAGGGCATATCGAACGAAGGCTTCACGTCCGTGTGGCATTGGAAGCAGAGGTTCGGCTGCGCAGCCTTCAGCAGCGGCTCTTCCTTGCTGGCGTGAATGTCGTGGCAGCCGATGCAGCTTACGTTGGCCTTGGCGTGCGGCGACCGGTCGAAGTTGGGATGCGCTCCCGCGTGGCACCCAAGGCACTTCTCATCCACTTCCTTGGCCGTAGCCTTGGCGGGATTGAAGATCTTGGTGACATCGCCGCCGCCCTCCACGTGCGCTCCGCCCGGACCATGGCAGCCTTCGCAGTTCACGCCGGCTGTGCCATGCTGTGCCGCAAGCTTGGTGTGCGGATTGCCTTCAAACTTCTTGGCTACCTCGTCATGGCAGGTGGCGCAGACTTCGCCGCCGACGTATGCACTTGGTGCGGCGTCCTTGGCCGGCGCTTTAGTTGTTTTCACCTGAGTCGCGGCCTGTTGCGCTTGCGCTCCAAGTGAGGCTGCGCCCAGAATGACCGCGCCCACGATCACCATCAAACATGCTCGCAGTCCCGCCCGCTTCCGCGAGTCCGCACCATTCGGCGATTGCGTCAAATGCCCAACTCTATGCATGGAGAATTCCACCTTGGATGCTCCCATTGCCTTTTCCATTACTCGCGCTCCCTGCCTCTGAGTGTTGAATCCGGCAATCCCAAATCGAGATGCCGGCAAAAGAAAGCTGCTTCGATGGTCACGCTTCACGGAAACCACTTCCTGTGCGGAGCATCACTTCTGCGCTGAATCCTACGTCCAATTCCCCGTGCAAGCGGTGATTTTCATCACACAGTGGTAAGCAAAAACCATCGCTACTCTGAAGCCACTGTGATCAATTCCCGCGGAGTCCATACGAACCTGCGATCACCATGCGCCGCCGCGGTTTTCCTGGGTTCCGAAGGCGCTGTCGCTGTCCGGACACATCGGCGGGAATTCTGAAAGCTCTAGTAAAGAAAGCACCAATTGCAGCCCGTCCGCTGAGCAAAAGGAGACAATGAGGTGCATTTCAGATGGTGCGTCCAGGATGGGGAGCACACCTCTATATCCGTGAGCCCCATCACATCCAAGGCGACAAACGTTCCGGCAAACTTTGGAAGACCAAGAGCCCCGCTTCGAAAAAAGTGGGCCAGAGCATTTTCACTTTGGAAGGTTCGTGCAAGCGACGAACCACCCGAGCCGAAGACGCCTTCATCGCGTCGGAAGTGGCAAGAAAATGGCAGATGCAGCGATCCCGGTACTCGCTCACGCAAGGCAAAAGCATATCCCTCGTCAGGCCGCCGCAGGTTGTGCCGCCTGCGCTAACCGTCGTCCCGGCTGGTTTTGTTCTCTCGGTAGCGCCGTGCTGGCGGATCTCGAACTGGCCACCAGCACTATCACGCTTCCTACCCAGGCTTCGCTCTTCCGCCAGGGCGAGGATGCGCGCCTGCTCTACCTGATCTGCGGTGGTTATCTGAAATTGACTGCCGGCCAGCAGGATGACCGCCAGATGATCGTGCGCGTCGCCGGACCCGGCTCCATGCTCGGCTTGTATGCAGTGTTGTCCCACGGCGTCTATGAGGTGTCAGCCGAGTCCTTGACCACTGCTCAGCTCCGGCCCGTCGAGCGCGACAGGTTTCTCGGCTTCCTGCGCATCCACAAGGAAGCCCAGATGCGAGCCGTCCAGTGCATCTGCCAGGAGTACAGGTTCGCGCTGCAGGATGCCTGCCGCATCGCACTCGCGGAGACCGTGGCTGCCCGCCTGGGACGACTGCTGCTGGAATTGGCCAACCAAATCGGGGAGCACATGGAGGACGGGGAGTTCCGCTTTCCCCTGCTATTGACCCACGAGGAGATGGCCTCGATGGCCTGCACCACCCGCGAAACTGTCACCCGTACTTTGGGCCAGTTCCGCAAAGATGGCTGGATTTCCATCGAAGACTCGCTCATCACCCTCCACCATCCGGAACGGTTGCAGATCCTGACGTAGAGCTCCGCCGCGCCCAGAGTCGACCGGAATACCTAAAGTCGCTCGCCTCCGGCGCGTAACCCGAGTCAAAGAAGATATGATTTTAGAAGCGCTATCATTCTCGGGCGGGAGTTCCTGTTGCATATGAATCGTGTTGTTGTACTTCTTTCTGCTGTGTTTCTAACCTGCTGTACAGCGGCGGCCTCTGGTCAGGCTGCGGCGCCCGCCTCTTCGCCGGCGCCGGCGAATGTCACCACCAGCGAAAGCCCGGCAATCCGCGAGTTCCAGAAAATTGAAGATTCCTGGGCGGACTCGATGAATCAGCACGACCAGTATGGCTTGGAATTGGTGCTATCCCCTTTATTTGTAGACGTTTCTGCCTCGGGAGACATCACCACGCGCAACCAGCAGGTGGCTGCGGTCATCACCGGCGAGGACAAATCCATTCATCTGGATCAGCGGGTCATCACGGTGCGCATGCTGGGGGACGTGGCCGTCGCCAACGGGACTTATACGCTGCATCGGAAGATCAGCACCGGCCCTGTGGACGAAAAGGGCGTCTTCACGCACGTCTTTGAGCGCACCCATGGGGGTTGGTTGTGCATCAACTCGCAGCGCACGGTGTTGCGCGAGGAGGCTTCGGCCAAGACCAAAAAGCAATCCAATGCGGAACTTCCATTCCACATTCCGCTCTTCACCAAGAGCCCCTCGAACAATCAGTAAGACGGGGCCGCTTCGGAGATGGGCGCAAACGCCTGGCACACACTGGCCCGGCTGGAATCTCAGCTTGCCAGCGTCTCAGCGGAGGCGCTCGATCGTTTCTGGCCTTGCAGCTTTATTGAGATGTGGACCAGGCTCAGTGCGGCCGGCGTGACGCCGGGCAGCCGGCTGGCCTGGCCGATGGTGACCGGGCGGACACGCTCCAGCGTCTCCCGCATCTCCCGCGAAAGCCCGCTGATGGCGCCGTACTCAATCCAATCTGGAATCGCGACCGATTCGGCGGCCTTGAGCTTCTCGATCGACTTCCTCTGCTGCTCCAGGTAGCCGGCGAATTTGAAGCCCGTTTCCACGGCGCGGGCTTCGTTGCGCACAACAGCCGGCAGCGGCAGGTGCGGGGAGCCAGGTTCGCGGTCGTGGTTGCCTGCCAGCGCGTTCGACAGGTCGGCGAGCAAAGGCTGCTGGGCAAGTGTCTCGCGCAGTGCGCCAAGGATCGGTTCAATGGTCACTTCGGGCCGCTTGAGCAACTGCGCCCAGGTTAACCCTGCCGTCGCAGTGAGACCCGCAAAGCCTGCTGCCGCCAATCCATCCGCGTCGGCCCTGCGAGTCGCCAACAGCAATTCCAGTGCAGCCATACGCGCCTGCTTCTGCTCGTATTCCGCCCAGGCATCGTCGCCCACCAGCCCCAGCCGTCGCCCGTGCGGCGTCAGGCGCCGGTCCGCGTTGTCAATGCGCAGGTGCAGGCGGAACTCCGCTCGCGAAGTGAACATGCGATAGGGCTCATTGGTGCCCTTGGAGATGAGATCGTCGATAAGGATTCCGGTGTAGCCCTCTGACCGGTCCATGGTGAACGGCGGTTCGCCCTTCAGCCACAATGCCGCGTTGATCCCTGCCATAATCCCCTGGCAAGCCGCTTCCTCGTAACCGCTGGTCCCGTTGATCTGCCCGGCAAGATAAAGCCCCTGGAAGGCCTTCACGCGCAAGGTCCTTTCCAGTTCCGTCGCATCCACCGAGTCGTACTCGATTGCGTAGCCGGGCCTCAGCATCTCTGCCTGGTCAAGACCGGGAATGGAACGGACAATCTCCCATTGCACTTCCATGGGCAACGAGGTGGACATCCCGTTCACGTACACCTCGTGCGTGTTCAGCCCTTCCGGCTCAAGGAAAAACTGGTGCTGCGTCTTGTCTGGGAACTTGACGATCTTGTCCTCGATCGACGGGCAATAGCGCGGCCCGATCCCCTCAATCTGCCCGGAATACATCGCGGAGCGGCCCACGTTCTCGCGGATGATGCGGAGCGTCTCCGGTGTCGTGAATGCAATGTGGCAGCTAATCTGCGGCTGCACAATCTTCTTCGTCCTGAAGCTGAAAGGAGTGGGGTCAGCGTCGCCCGGCTGTTCTTCGAAAGCCTCCCAGCGAATCGTCCGTCCATCCAGCCGCGGTGGAGTGCCGGTCTTGAGCCTGCACGTGCGAAGACCCAGAGCCCGCAGCGCCTCGCCCAGCAAAACACTTGCAGGCTCGCCGCTCCGCCCCGCCGGATAACGCTCCTCCCCGCAATGAATCAACCCATTCAGGAACGTGCCGGTTGTAATGATGGTCGCGCCGGCCAGCAGATTCCGCCCATCCCGCAGCTTCAACCCCACCACGCGCCGCCTCTGTCCACTGCCCACTGTGCACTGTTCACTGTCGAAGACCAGATTGACGACCTCGGCCTGCCGGATATGCAAGCCGGCCTGGGCCTCAAGCACTTCGCGCATCTTCACGCGGTAGAGCTGCTTGTCGCACTGCGCGCGCGGACTCCACACGGCGGGACCGCGCGACGTGTTCAAAAGCCTAAACTGAATGCCCACAGCATCGGCAACTTCGCCCATGATGCCACCCAGCGCATCCACCTCGCGCACCAGGTGCCCCTTGGCCACGCCGCCAACCGCCGGGTTGCAACTCATCTGGGCAATCAGGTCCAGATTCATCGTGATCAGCGCCGTCTTCAGGCCCATGCGCGCCGCTGCCATCGCGGCTTCGCACCCCGCGTGACCTGCGCCCACTACGGCGACATCGTATTGTTCGGTAAATGCCATCGGAATAGGGAAGTCAGCCTGCAACTCTATTCTACGGATTCCCGACATTCCGCGCAGAATACACGCCGTGGTCACCTCAGGGACTCTCTTATAATTGGGTCGACCCTCGAACACATAATCGGCAGACCCAAACCGGGCCAACTGCGGAAAGCATATGATCGGCATGACAAATACCTGCTTTTGCGGAAATCCAATCGGCGCTCACGAATTCTTGTGTAGGCGCTGCGAGGCTCTCAGGGTTCTTGAGCTCGATTCCCATGCCACGATGGCGGATGTCAAAAAGGCCTATCGCATCCTGGTCAAGGTCTGGCATCCAGACCGATTCAAGGGTGACGAGACCCTCAAGATGTCGGCCCAGCAAAAGCTGCAGAATATAAACGCTGCCTATACTCTCCTCACATCAAGAACCGACACTCTCCCACGGAAATCGAAACACGTCAACGCCGCCCAGCAACCGCAGGGCGAGCAAGGTGCCGCGAAGACAGAATCTCCAGCTGGTTTGACTCCTGAATTCGAGCGCTACCTGGCACGATCCATGCGGATTCGCAGGACGCTGAGCCTGTTGTTGAAGGGTTGCGTCCTCCTGTTTGCAATTGTGATCGGCCGGTACGTTTGGATCGCTTTTGACCTTCCGGGACTGTCCAGCGGAGACGTGCATCGGGTGTACGACGCCGGTGTGGACAATGTTGCGCCGGAGTTGCAGGGGCCTTTCCAACGTTTCCTTCTGGCCTTCGATCATGACTTGATGAAACTGGGTTTGACCGGCCCTGCCGCGTCGCTCAAAACCGCGATGCAACCGGAAGGAGACGCGGCGAAGGCTGACCAATCCCCGCAAGCCGAAGCGGCTCTGAACGGCAAATCAGCGAAGAAGCAATCGGGAAAGGCGCAGACAACAGCGCCTGCATCTCCGTCGCGCGTGATTCATTCCTTCATCACCATCGGATCCACAAGGGACGAGGTGCTTGCACAGCAGGGTCCTCCCACTTCATCGTCTGAGGACAAGATTGTCTATGGCCGATCCGAACTCGATCTCAAAGACGGCGCTGTCGTCGGCTGGAGAATCGAT
>Ga0302190_10002808_pt1 | contig 11169 bp, 10 predicted proteins | sample II_Bog_E2_3_FD_198784 | JGI IMG/M metagenome (GOLD analysis project Ga0302190, IMG submission 198784) | Peat permafrost microbial communities from Stordalen Mire near Abisko, Sweden - II_Bog_E2_3 | ecosystem: Environmental > Terrestrial > Soil > Wetlands > Peat | place: Sweden: Abisko... | reverse complement strand
CGCGAAGCGCGTGCGACCGCCAGTCTGCGCAGCCCGAATACCGTCACGGTCTACGATTTCGGTTTCACCCGAGATGGCTCGTTCTTCTACGCCATGGAGCTGCTCGACGGCTTCGACCTGGAACGCCTGGTCGCGCTGCATGGGGCCCAGCCACCTGGACGCGTCATCCGCATCCTGATGCAGGTATGCCACAGCCTGGCCGAGGCGCATCAGAACGGCCTGGTCCACCGCGACATCAAGCCGGCGAACATCTACCTCTGCCGCCTCGGGCTCGAGGTGGACGTCGCCAAGGTCCTCGATTTCGGTCTGGTCGCCGACCGCCAGGGCGCCGACCGCGCTTCCTCGGGCGGGATCATCCAGGGAACCCCGGCATACATGGCCCCCGAGCAGGCCAAAGGCCTGCCGACCGATGCGCGCTCGGATCTCTATGCCCTGGGTGGCGTCGCCTATTGGCTGCTCTCCGGCCACACGGTGTTCGATGAGGACGATTCCTACCGCATGCTCCAGCGGCAGATCAACGACCCGCCGGCGCACATCGCGCTGGCCGCGGGCAAGCGCCTGCCCAAGGATCTCGGCGACCTGGTGATGGCGCTGCTGAGCAAGGAAGCCGATCGCCGCCCGCTCAGCGCGCTGGCGGTGATCGCGACGCTGCAGCGCATTCCGCTGGATGACCAGCTCGCCTGGAGCGAGACGCAGGCCCAGGCCTGGTGGGCCGCCCATCAGCCGGCAGCGCATCCCCCCGCCGCCATCATGCAGGAATCGCGGACCGCCACCATCCGCATCAGCGAGCCGCTCATCCGCTGAGTCCATCCCTGCCGCGCCAGCATTCCCTCTCCCGAGGCACCCCGTATGGTGGCATCGCCGATGGCCGGATCACCCGCACTGGAGACCCTGACCCTGCTCCAGGGCGCCGTGCACACGGTCCGGATCAGCTGGCAGACGTCCCGCGTGCCGCCGGAGACCACCGCCTGGAGCGGTAACCGGCGGTCCTCTGGCCGGTATCCCCTGATGGGCACGCCACTCCGGCCCGGCCCTGCATCCGCTCACCAGGACTGCCACGTGCCATGCACACCATCGCTCCCAGCTGGCGAGATGCGCTCCTGGCACCCCCGCGGCCCGCGACAGAGCCGCAGCGCGCGATGACCGGCAGCATCACCTCCGGCACCGCCGAGAGCGATCGCGCCGACGTCGAGCGCGTGCTGTCAGGCGACCGCGAGCACTTCGCCCAGCTCATCGACCGCCACCAGGGCCGCATCATCAGCCACCTGTCCCGCCTGGCCGGCCGCAACGCGGCCGAGGATCTCGCCCAGGACACTTTCGTGCGCGCCTATCAGGCCCTGGGGCGCTATGACGCGACCTATCCCTTCCGCGGCTGGCTGCTGGTCATCGCCACGCGCCTGGCGGTCAATCACCTGGCGCGGCGGCGCGAGCAGCCCCTTGGCGACGGACTGCCGGTCCCCCAGGCCGAAGCTGATCCCAGCCGTCCGCTCAGCGAGCAGGATGCCCTGCAGGCGCTCACCCTCCGGCTCGAGTCCGCCCTCGCGCTCCTGGCCCCCGACGCCCGCGCCCTGTACGAGATGCGCTTCCGCCAGGAGATGGGCATCGACGAGCTGGCGGTCCATTTCGGCATCAGCACCAATGCGCTCAAGGTGCGCATCCACCGTCTGCGCACCCAGCTGGCCGAGCGTCTCGGCCTGGCCACCCAGGAATGAGGGACCCCCCCATGCACGATACCGACCGCCTGCTGCAGCAGCTCATCGACCACCCGCCCCACGATCCGCCGTCTGCGAGCGATCCCGCCTTCACCGCCGCGGTGTTCGGACGCATCCGCGCCAGCCCGGCGCCGAGGAGATCCACGACGCAGCTGCTGGCCTGGAGCCTGGCCGGAGCGGCCTTGGTGTCTGCCGCGCTGCTGCTGGGCCTGTCTCCCACCGACGAGATCTTGTCCCTGGCCGCACCGGCCGATCCCACGGCGCTCGCAACCCTGGCCGAGATCCTCGTGGCTGGCATGGTCATGGGCATCGGTCTGCTGGCTGCGCGGCGGAGCCTGGCATGAACGGCTTCATCGCCCCCCTCGCCTCCCTGCTCGGTGCCGGCTGCGCCGCCGATGCCCCCGAGGCAGACCCGGTAGCCGCCGCGGCGGAGCATCCCCATGCGGGATTCGCCTTCATCACCTCGATGGGCGGCCATCCCGGGGCGCTGATCTCGCTCTTCGGCTTCGCTCTGCTGGTATTCCTGCTCGCCCCCGAGCGCAACCGCCTCGCCGCCGAGCGCGCCTGCGAACGGCCGCTGACCTGCGTCGCCTGGGGTGCGCTCCTGCTGCTGCCGCCCGCCCTGGCGCTGCTGTGGGTCCTCCACCATACGGTGGCGTTCCATGGCCGTGGGGTGCTCGCGGTCTACCTGATCATCGCCTCCGCCGCCGGCCTGTCGGTGTGCGCCCGGGCGCTGGCCGAACGCGCCGCACCCCAGTGGTCGGCGATGGCGCAGGTCCTGGTGGGTCTGGCGGCGCTGGTGCTGAGCCTGGCCTGCGTGCTCGGATTGCCGGTGCTGCTGATCGCCGCACCGCTGGGTCTGGGTGCCTGGATCAGTGCGCGGGTGCGTCAAAGCGCCCCGTGAATGGACCCAGGGGCACGCAGCCCGGGGTTCGCGAGACCTCGCCCAGGAGGTTGGCCGAGACGGCGATGCGCCCGAGCGCGAGCGTGTTTTTGATGCGCACCATGGTCACCTCGCCGAACGGCACGCCGGGGACGCAGCTCGCCGCCGCGAGGATGGCCTCGTCATCGCTCGGCAGGGCGAGCGGGATGCGCCCGCCCGCCAGGCTGCCGCTGGTCAGGACGTTGGTCGCGGTGACCCGGCGATCGATGGCGGCGAGCACCCGCTCGCTGATGATGTCGGCCATCCCCAGCCCGGTGGCATTGCCATGGGTCTGCTCGGTCAGCCCGAGGACCACGATGCGCCTGATCAGCGGGCCATCGAAGCCCGCAGGCCGGCCGCCTTCGCCGCGGCCGGTGATGTTGGGGTCCATGCCCACCCCGCTGATGTCCTTGCCGAACTCCTCGATCACCAGCACATCGATGCGCGGGAGCAGCAGGCGCGGCATCAGCCGCCGACTGAGCTCGAGCAGCTCGGGTTCGCGCGCCATGATGCGTTCGCTGGCGACCGCCTCGAGGTGCGCGATCGCGTCGTTGGCGTTCTCCACCACCGCGATCGCGCAGGCGATTGTGCCGCTGCCAAGCACCGCCTCGCCGGCCGCAGGGATGAGCTCGGCGAAGCGCTCGTAGCCTTCGCGATGGTAGCGTGAGCAGCCGGCATGCTTGCCCAGGCCGATGCTCAGCATCTTGCAGATGCCGCTCTCATAGCGGCCACGAAAGCCGGTGTGCGGCTTGACCCGCACCACCGGGATCACCGCATCCGCCGCCGCCGCTGCGGCATCCAGGTGCACCGGCAGGGCATCCCCCCCCGCGGGGGCGCGCCGGTAGCTTCCGGTAAGCGGATCGCGCTCGAGGTGCGCGACCACCGTGGTGGCCATCGAGCTGACGACCGGCGCGCCGACGGTGCGCTCCTCGATGCCGAGGCGCGCGAGCACCTCGCGCTGCCCCTCGGCGGTGGCGCCGCCATGGGAACCCATCGCCGGCACGATCACCACCGTCATCCCGAGCCGCTTGAGCTCGGCGACCAGGGTCGCGACCAGCAGCTGCAGCTCGGCGATGCCGCGGCTGCCGATCGCCAACGCTACCCGCGAGCCTGGAGGCAGGCGGGCCCTGATGCCAGGGTCGGCGAGCGCCGCGCGCAGCGCCGCGGCGGGATCACCGATGGCGGGCGCCTGGAAGCGCTGCTCGATCAGGGAGAAGTCTGGCAGGCGCAGGCGGGAGAGGCCGACGAGCAGTTCGGACATGGCGGAGTCAGTGGCCGGTGCCGCGACGCGGGTCGGTGCCGGCGATGATCTCATCGACACCATGCTGGTTGAAGCCCTTGAAGCCGGCATTGCGCTCCACCAGCTCGAGGTGGGAGCCGAGCGCGCCCTGGCTACGGAAGCGCTGCGCCTGGTCGGAGGTGATCTGGCGGTTCTGCACCAGCGGCTCGAGGCGCTCCTCGCTCACGCGCCACAGCTCGCCCTCGGTGAAGGACTGCTTGAGATGGGGGAGCTCGGAGAAGGGCGGCATCGACCTGACCTGCTCATGCGCCAGCAGGGCGGTCGCTGCGGTGATGTCGACCCGGCAGGCGAGATGGTGCATGCCGGCGGAAAACAGCGACTCCCCGTGCAGCGCGCACCACAGCCCGACGGTGCCCAGGCTGCGCACCCCGCCATCGTCCGGGAACGGCTGGTGGGCGAAGTCCTGCCTCAGCTCCTCGGCCGACATGTCGACATCCGCGAACACCACCACCCCGGTGACCGGCTGCTCGAGCACCTGCGCCCCCCAGCCGGCCGTGGCCCCGGGATAGAAGCGCTCGCGGGGACGCAGGCCCAGCCGTTCGAACAGCGCGATCATGCGCGCGAAGCACCGCCGCGAGGAACGGTAGGTATGATGGTCATGGTTGGCCCAGCCCAGGCCGACGGCATCCTGGTGCGCCTTCTGCACCCGCCCGGCGCGGTTGCGCCGCTGCCAGAAGTCGCGCTCGGCGGCGAAGAAGATATCGCAGGCGAGATCGCGCCCGCAATCGGCGATCGCATGGCTGAAGAGATGGTCGAGCTCGCGGAATGCCACCTCCTCGTCGCCCTGGTCGCGCCGGCGCAGGCGGAGCGATTCGAAGTGGCTCTGGCCCGCGAGCACCGCGGCCGGGCTCGCGGGAGAGACCTGGCTGCGCGCATCGCCGTGCCGCTCGACCGCCCACAGCTCCGCCGCATCGCCCTGGGCCAGGCGCGCCTGCCTCAGGGTCGACCCCGGCGAGCCGGCGATCGGCACCGCCAGCGCCTGGGCCGCCAGCAGGTCGCTGAGCGACTCGACCGCGATGGTCAGGCGCACGGTGCGATCGCTGGCGTTGAGGTGGATGGCCGGGAACCGCCCTGCCTGCCGGTGGTAGCTGCAGCGCTCGGCCGACATCCCGCTGGCGACGAAGCCGGCGGCGATGAGCTGCTGCAGCACGCCGGTGGCGGACGGGCTGTCGATCGACTCGATCCAGTCGACCAGGCGCGTCCCGGTGGTCTCCCGCAGCCGGTCCGCCATGCGGCAGGTCGCCGGGCAGCGCTGCACGCCGAGCGAGATCAGATCGCTGACCAGGTCGGCCGCCTCGTTGTCGGGCTGCCAGCGGAAGGCATGAAGCGGGTCGTCGCTGCCTGTCTGCATCGGCTGCTCCGCCGAGAGCCTATCCGATGAACGCCGCGGTTCCAACAGCCATGGTGTGTGACGTGGAGCGGCCGGAAAGCGCCGGCGGCGCAGCGGTTCGGGGATGGCGAATGTACAAGGATAGGTGAGGGCGCTATGCATCGCATTCTCCTGCTGGGAGCGGGCAAGATCGGCCGGGCCATCGCCACCCTGCTCGCGCGCAGCGGCGACTACGACATCCTGGTCGGCGATGTCGAGGACAAGGCCCTGGCGCGCCTGGCGGGGACGGCGCACATCGACACCCGGCGCCTCGATGTCACCGACCAGGGCCAGCTGGCCTCGGCGATGGCGGGCAGGACCAGCGTGGTGTCGGCCTGCTCCTTCACCGTCAATCCCGGCATCGCCCGCGCAGCTCTCGCCAGCGGGGCGAGCTACTTCGACCTCACCGAGGATGTCGCCACCACGCGCGAGGTCGCCAGCCTAGCGGCCCAGGCCGGCCCGGGGCAGATCTTCATGCCGCAGTCGGGCCTGGCGCCCGGCTTCATCGCCATCGCCGGCCATCACCTCACCAAGAGCTTCGACAGCCTCGACGAGGTGCGCCTGCGGGTGGGGGCGTTGCCGCAATTCCCGGTCGGCGAGCTCAAGTACAACCTCACCTGGTCGACCGACGGCCTGATCAACGAGTACTGCAATCCCTGCGAGGTGATCCATGAGGGCGCGCGCATGGACGTGCTGCCGCTCGAGGGGCTGGAGCACTTCTCGCTCGATGGGGTGGACTACGAGGCCTTCAACACCTCCGGCGGGGTCGGCAGCCTGTGGGAGACCCTGCATGGCCGGGTCAGGACCCTCGATTACAAGACCATCCGCTACCGCGGCCACCGCGATCTGATCGCCTTCCTGGTCAACGAGCTGCGGCTGGCGCACCGCCGCGCCCTGCTCAAGGACATCCTCGAGCAGGCGGTCCCGATCACCCTCCAGGATGTGGTGCTGATCTTCTGCACCGTCACCGGCTGGAAAGGCGGCTACCTGACCCAGGTCACCGATGCGCGCAAGATCTACCACCGCGCCATCGACGGCGAGCCCTGGAGCGCGATCCAGATCACCACCGCCGCCGCCTTGTGCACCGTGCTCGATCTGCACCATGCCGGCATGCTCACCACCACCCGCGGCCTGGTGCGCCAGGAGGAGGTCGACCTGGTGGCCTTCCTCGCCAACCGCTTCGGGCGCATGTACCAGGACGCCGGCCACCCGCTCCCCATCCCGCCATGCCCATGAACGAGCCGCTGTTCGCCCGCCTCGGCATCGAGGCCATCCCCGCGGGGGTGGTGCTGGGCTCAGCGTGGGGGAGCCCCGGCGAGGCCGCGCTGGCGGTGCATTCGCCCATCGATGGCAGCCGGCTCGCCACCCTGCCCGTCGCCGGCAGCCACGATGCGGACCAGGCCATCGCCGCAGCCCAGGCCTGCTTCCCGGCCTGGCGCAGCGTCCCCGCACCGCGGCGGGGCGAGCTCGTCCGCCGCCTGGGCCTGGCCTTCCGCGAGCACCAGCGCGATCTCGCCGAGCTGATCACCCTGGAGGTCGGCAAGATCCGCCAGGAATCCCTCGGCGAGGTGCAGGAATGCATCGACATCTGCGATTTCGCCGTCGGGCTGTCGCGCCAGCTGCACGGCACCACCATGCCGAGCGAGCGCCACGGGCATCGCCTGATGGAGCAATGGCACCCGCTGGGTCCGGTGGGCATCATCACCGCCTTCAACTTCCCCATGGCGGTGTGGGCCTGGAATGCCGCCCTCGCGCTGGTATGCGGCGATACCATCATCTGGAAGCCGTCCGAGAAGGCGCCCCTGTGCGCGCTCGCCTGCCAGCGCCTGCTCGGCGCCGAGCTCGAGGCGCTGGGCGATCTCCCGGATGGGGTGGCGAGCCTGCTCATCGGCGGCCGCGACCTCGGCGCCGCGCTCGCCGCATCACCGCAGGTACCGCTGGTCAGCGCCACCGGCTCGGTGGCCATGGGCCGGGCGGTGGGCCAGGCGGTGGCCGCCCGGCTCGGCCGCAGCCTGCTCGAGCTGGGCGGCAACAATGCGATGATCGTCACTGCCAGCGCCGACCTCGAGCTGGCGCTGCGCGCGATCGTCTTCTCCGCCGTCGGCACCGCCGGCCAGCGCTGCACCAGCCTCAGGCGCCTGCTGGTCCAGCGCACGATCAAGGACGACCTGGTCGCCCGCCTGCGCCAGCTCTATGCCCGCCTGCCCATCGGCGATCCCCGCCGCGATGGCGTGCTGGTCGGACCGCTGATCGATCAGGCCGCCGCCGCCGCGATGGACCATGCGCTGGCGCTCAGTGCGGCCCAGGGCGGGGTGGTGCACGGCGGCGGCCGCCTGCATGCCGGTGTCAGCGCCGGCGGCGCCTATGTCCGCCCGGCGCTGGTGGAGATCGATGCGGGCGCGGCCATCGTCCAGGTCGAGACCTTCGCCCCCATCCTCTACCTCAGCGCCTTCGACACCCTGGAGGAGGCGATCGCGCTCAACAATGGCGTCGCCCAGGGGCTGTCCTCCGCCATCGTCACCAGCGATCTCTGCGAGGCCGAGCAGTTCCTCTCGCCCGCCGGCAGCGATTGCGGCATCGCCAACGTCAACCTCGGCACCTCCGGGGCCGAGATCGGCGGCGCCTTCGGCGGCGAGAAGGATACCGGAGGCGGACGCGAGTCGGGCTCGGATGCCTGGAAGGCCTACATGCGCCGGACCACCAACACCATCAATTACTCGAACGGCCTGCCGCTCGCCCAAGGCATTGATTTCCACGTCTAGGCCCGTGTCATGAGCGCATGATGAGCCTCGACGAGCGATGACCGCCAGCCCCGACTACCTGATCATCGGCGCGGGCATCATCGGCCTGAGCGTGGCCCTCGCGCTGAAGCGCCGCCTGCCCCGCCGCTCGGTCGCCATCATCGAGAAGGAGGACTCCTTCGGCGCCCATGCCAGCGGCCGCAACTCCGGCGTCCTGCACGCGGGCTTCTACTACAGCGAGGAGAGCCTGAAGGCGCGCTTCTGCCGCGAGGGCAACCGCCGCCTGCGCCAGTACTGCCGCGAGCGCAGCCTGCCGCTGCGCGCCTGCGGCAAGCTGGTGGTGGCCCGGGATGCCCAGGAGCTCACCGGCCTCGACCGCCTCTACCGCCGCGGACGCGACAACGGCGTGCGCCTCGAGTTGCTGAGCCTCGCCGAGGCCCGGCGCATCGAACCGCGGGTCAAGACCCATGAGCGCGCCTTATGGTCGCCGGACACCGCGAGCGGGGATCCGCTCGCGGTCATCAACAGCCTGGCCCGCGATGCCCGCGACCTGGGCATCGCCATCCACCGCTCCCATGCCTACCTGCACGGCGAACCGGGCCAGGTCAGGACCAGCCAGCAGGACTTCGCCCCGGGGTATGTCGTCAATGCTGCCGGGCTGTATGCCGATCGCATCGCCCGGGATTTCGGCAAATGCTCGCACTACACCATCCTGCCGTTCAAGGGCCTGTACCTCTACTCCGATGAGCCGGTCGGTCGGCTGCAGACCCATATCTATCCGGTACCGAACCTCGACTACCCCTTCCTCGGCGTGCACTTCACTGTGACCGTGGATGGCCACATCAAGATCGGCCCGACCGCGATCCCCGCCTTCTGGCGCGAGCACTATGCCGGCTTCTCCCGCCTCAACCTCGGCGAACTCGCGGACATCCTATGGCGCGAAGCCTCGCTGATGGTCTCCGCCGGCTTCGATTTCCGCGGCCTGGCGCTGGAGGAGATGCGCAAGTATTCGCCCTCCTACCTGGTCGCCCAGGCCACCCACCTGCTCGCGGGGGTGAATCACGAGGATTACCGGCAATGGGGCCGGCCCGGCATCCGCGCCCAGCTGCTCGACCTGCAGACGCGGCAGCTGGTGATGGATTTCCTCCTCGAAGGGGATGCGCGCTCGCTGCACGTCCTCAATGCGGTCTCGCCCGCCTGGACCTGTTCGCTGGCCTTCGCCGAGCATGTGGTCGACGAGGCCCTGCGGCTCGGCGCCCCGGGATCATAGGTGATGGCGCTGCGAGTGCTGCTGACCAACGATGATGGCATCGACGCCCCCGGGCTGCTGGCGCTCGAGCGCGCGGCCTCCGTCTTCGCCGAAGTGGTGATCATCGCGCCGATGCACGAGCAATCCGGCTGCGGGCACCAGGTGACGACGCATGCCGCGATCGCGGTCGAGGGCCGCGGCGGCGCACGCTGGGCGGTGGACGGCACGCCGGCGGATTGCGTCCGCCTGGGGCTGCATGGGCTCGCCGGGCGGGTCGACTGGGTGCTCAGCGGAATCAATGCCGGCGGCAACCTCGGCACCGACATCTACCATTCAGGCACTGTCGCGGCCGCGCGCGAGGCCGCCCTCCACGGCGTGCCCGGCATGGCGATCTCGCATCTGCGCCGCCGCGGGGTGGCGATCAGCTGGGACGATGCTGCGCTGCGCGCGCAGGCGGCGCTCGCCGAGCTTTTGGGCACCCGGCCGCCCCGCTCATGCTACTGGAACCTCAATCTCGCCCACCTCGACCCGGGCACGCCGATCGCGCCGCTGGAGCGCTGCCCCCTCGACCCCTCGCCCCTGCCGCTGGCCTATGCCCAGGACCCTGAGGATGGCAGCTTCCGCTATGCAGGCGACTACCACCGGCGCAGCCGCGAGCCCGGCAGCGACGTCGAGCGCTGCATGGCGGGCGCGACCACGCTGACCGAGCTCCGGCTCTGACCGCCCCCGGCAGGCGCTCCCGCCAGCCTCAGGGCATGTGCGCGCCGCTGCTCAGCTGGGAGGCGCGCGTCACCAGCTCCACCAGCTCCTCGCCGCCGGCGAGGCCCCCGCGGCTGGCCGCGCGCGCCTCGCCGAGGATGCGCGGCCAGAGGCCCTGGGACTCGCGGGGATGGCTCAGCGCGAGGGCGAAATCGGCCACTGCTGCGGACCCGGCCACTGACGCGCTCCCGGCGGCTGCCGTGTGCCCGGCCGATCCCCTGCTGATGCTCGGCGCCTCGGCGCCGAAGCCGTGCTCCACTGCTCCGGCGAAGCGGGCGACGAGCGGCGCAATGGGCGTCCCGGCACTGTCCAGGCCACGCAGCGTCACGCTGATCAGCTCGACGCCCTGGGCTTCGAGCCGTGCCGGCTCATCCGTCTTGTTGGCTTCGCGAGCCACCGCTTCGGGGCTGCCGACCGGCACCAGTTCGACCAGGGCCACCAGCTGCTGATCGGCGGTCAGGACATCCGGGCGGAGCGCTGCCGCTGCGCCTGCCGGCGACGCGCCACCGGCGACCATCGCACCCGGCTCGGCGGAGCTGTCGCCGAGCACGTGGTAGGAGGCGACCCGCGCCGGATTGATGGCGAGCTGGAGCACGGCATCGCGCACCACCACCAGGGGCGGCAGCGCGAGCAGGGCGGCGAACTGCTGTTCCGCCGCCGCTGCGGTGGTGATGTAGGCGAAGCGTCCATGGCCCTTAGCGGCGAGCCCCTCGAGCACGCCCTGCTCGGGATGGTCATGGCCCACCGCCATGACGCTCAGGCTGATGCCGTCCTGCGCCAGGGGCTGTGCCGCCAGCGCCACCGCACTCCCCGCCATGCCCTGGCCGGCGCTGCAGAGGATCACCTGGTTGACGCCAAGGGGCAGGAGGTGGTCATGGGCGATGCGCGTCGCCAGCTCGATGCCATCGGCGATGCGCGCACTCCCGCCCGCGGCCAGCGCGGCGATCCCGGCGCGCAGCCGTGCGCGCTGGCCGATACCCGACCCCGCGTCCAGCACACGCACCTGGTCGGCAGCGACCACCACCGCGACCTGGTCCCCCCCGCGCAGCTGGGTGAGCAGGTGCTCGGCGCCGCGCTGGATCAGCGGCAGGCGCTCATCGCCCGCCATTGCTGCCGA
>Ga0302190_10002805_pt1 | contig 11173 bp, 12 predicted proteins | sample II_Bog_E2_3_FD_198784 | JGI IMG/M metagenome (GOLD analysis project Ga0302190, IMG submission 198784) | Peat permafrost microbial communities from Stordalen Mire near Abisko, Sweden - II_Bog_E2_3 | ecosystem: Environmental > Terrestrial > Soil > Wetlands > Peat | place: Sweden: Abisko... | reverse complement strand
GGTCCCGGTTCCGGCGATGAACACGTTGCAGTGCCCTTCCCCGCGCAGGCGGGGATGACCCGGTGTCCAGGTTGAGGCGAAGATTCCATGTCCTCCCTTCCCCGCGCAGGCGGGGATGACCCGCCAGCCTCATCGTGGCCCAGATCACCGTTCAGCCCTTCCCCGCGCAGGCGGGGATGACCCGTTGCCGGTATGGCTTCTTCTCGGGCCCGTAGACCCTTCCCCGCGCAGGCGGGGATGACCCGCCGGTGAGGACCACCTGGTGGGTGCCGGGGCCCCCTTCCCCGCGCAGGCGGGGATGACCCGTTGTAGCTCGGCTTCAACAGGTCCGGGACAGGCCCTTCCCCGCGCAGGCGGGGATGACCCGAACGTCGGGCAGGTCCTGGCCCAGCTGCCGGCCCCTTCCCCGCGCAGGCGGGGATGACCCGTGGGGTCCGCGATCATCTGGGGGCGGAGCTTGCCCTTCCCCGCGCAGGCGGGGATGACCCGGCGATCACGGGCATCAACACCGCCAACGCTCACCCTTCCCCGCGCAGGCGGGGATGACCCGGTCCCAGCCTGATTTACAGCGCCTAGCCAACCCCCTTCCCCGCGCAGGCGGGGATGACCCGTCCTCCGCCTCCATGCCCTCTGGTGGGCTGACCCCTTCCCCGCGCAGGCGGGGATGACCCGGGCGTGGATGTCTGGAGTGTCGGCCCCCATCTCCCTTCCCCGCGCAGGCGGGGATGACCCGCTGCCTGGATGGCGTCAGCCACCCCAACGCTCCCCTTCCCCGCGCAGGCGGGGATGACCCGCAATGTCGCTCCGGTCGATCTCGGGTCCACCGCCCTTCCCCGCGCAGGCGGGGATGACCCGGCCGCGCGCCCTACCCAGGCCCCCCCGGCACCCCCTTCCCCGCGCAGGCGGGGATGACCCGGTGGTCGATCCCGCCAAAGTCCCCGCCGCCTACCCTTCCCCGCGCAGGCGGGGATGACCCGGATTCAACCATGGCCCTCCAGCTTCAGGTTATCCCTTCCCCGCGCAGGCGGGGATGACCCGGAGCAGACATGAAGCGCTATACACCCGAAGAACCCTTCCCCGCGCAGGCGGGGATGACCCGAGCACGAGGACTATGCCCAGATCCCCTTCAAACCCTTCCCCGCGCAGGCGGGGATGACCCGACCCCCGTCTTCCGCAGCCAGGCGCTGCGTGACCCTTCCCCGCGCAGGCGGGGATGACCCGGGACCAGGCGATGGCCTCTTTCTGCCGCTTTGCCCTTCCCCGCGCAGGCGGGGATGACCCGGAACCTGCTGGGCGAGGGCGCGGACCCCGCTGCCCTTCCCCGCGCAGGCGGGGATGACCCGTCATCGTCCCCGGGGTGCTGGCCAACCCGTTCCCCTTCCCCGCGCAGGCGGGGATGACCCGCGCGGATCCAGGCTTCAGGGATGGCCTGAGTTCCCTTCCCCGCGCAGGCGGGGATGACCCGCCACGCCAGAGGCCACGGTGGGCTTGGTGCTGCCCTTCCCCGCGCAGGCGGGGATGACCCGCTGGAGAAGCCATGGTCCGCCGGGGAGATCACCCCTTCCCCGCGCAGGCGGGGATGACCCGCTCTGGTGCGCTGGCTCCCACAAATAACGAATCCCTTCCCCGCGCAGGCGGGGATGACCCGTATTGCCGTGCCCCGCAGCGCACTTGGCCCGCCCCTTCCCCGCGCAGGCGGGGATGACCCGACGATGGGAGGCGGGAAATGATCGGCATCATCCCCTTCCCCGCGCAGGCGGGGATGACCCGTGGGAAACGACCTCAGCGCCCGCCCACCATCCCCCTTCCCCGCGCAGGCGGGGATGACCCGCCGCGAACACCAATCTGTTCGTCTCTGGCTGGCCCTTCCCCGCGCAGGCGGGGATGACCCGGCTGGATGAGATCGCGGCCAAGCGGAAGATCTCCCTTCCCCGCGCAGGCGGGGATGACCCGAACAGGAAAACCGCGTCACCTTTGCTCATGTCCCCTTCCCCGCGCAGGCGGGGATGACCCGTTCCAGAACCCGGCAGACTACTACGCCGCGCTCCCTTCCCCGCGCAGGCGGGGATGACCCGGTGGTGGGCCGCGTTGCGGGTTTTTCGAATTGCCCTTCCCCGCGCAGGCGGGGATGACCCGGCCACGGCGTAGACGGCTACGAGACCTCCACGCCCTTCCCCGCGCAGGCGGGGATGACCCGGGGTGCCTGCAACCCCTTTGCGATAGCTTGGGCCCTTCCCCGCGCAGGCGGGGATGACCCGATCATGCGCCCCTTCGCCTCCCGCCTCGAATCCCCTTCCCCGCGCAGGCGGGGATGACCCGGGCCAGTCCTCGGCGACCACGCTCATTCCCTCCCCTTCCCCGCGCAGGCGGGGATGACCCGCGTCTGGCGCACAAGGGCCTGAGTGTGGAAGTCCCTTCCCCGCGCAGGCGGGGATGACCCGCCCTCCTGCTCGCCGCCGATCAGCAGGCCACCCCCTTCCCCGCGCAGGCGGGGATGACCCGATCCCGCTTCTATCGTCGGGTTCAAGGTGGGCCCCTTCCCCGCGCAGGCGGGGATGACCCGCGCATCCTGGACGCCACAGGCCGCACGCCCCTCCCTTCCCCGCGCAGGCGGGGATGACCCGAGGTTGAGGCTCTGGCCAAAGAGGAGGCCAGGCCCTTCCCCGCGCAGGCGGGGATGACCCGGCGCTGCAGATGCAGGCGCTCACCGATGAGCACCCTTCCCCGCGCAGGCGGGGATGACCCGCCTGGCGGAGATATGGGGCGAGCGCCCGGAGCCCCTTCCCCGCGCAGGCGGGGATGACCCGTATGTGGTGTAGGTATGGTCAATCAGTGCGTCCCCTTCCCCGCGCAGGCGGGGATGACCCGGACCGGGACCGGATTCTAACCGTGGACGAACTCCCTTCCCCGCGCAGGCGGGGATGACCCGGCCAATTTCGGGACCGTCTATGCCTGTGATTCCCCTTCCCCGCGCAGGCGGGGATGACCCGTTGGTCCGATATGGTAGACCAGCACGGCAACGCCCTTCCCCGCGCAGGCGGGGATGACCCGACCCGCATCCTGGATGCCCTGGGCAACGGCACCCCTTCCCCGCGCAGGCGGGGATGACCCGCATCATGACCCGGCCCCCGGAAGGGGGCCTTCCCCTTCCCCGCGCAGGCGGGGATGACCCCGCAGCATGTCAACCTGGTGCGGCGGGAGTACCCCCTTCCCCGCGCAGGCGGGGATGACCCGGCCATCTCGGAGAACCCTGATCCGATCCAGGCCCCTTCCCCGCGCAGGCGGGGATGACCCGGGCTAGGCGCCGGCGACGTTGTAGAGCTTCAGCCCTTCCCCGCGCAGGCGGGGATGACCCGCGACCGTCCAGGGGGTCTTCAGCCCCGTTGTACCCTTCCCCGCGCAGGCGGGGATGACCCCGTCCCGGTCGCCGAACCGGGTGGCGCCGGTGGCCCTTCCCCGCGCAGGCGGGGATGACCCGATCGACCCGAACGTGACACAACATGACTATGACCCTTCCCCGCGCAGGCGGGGATGACCCGCAGCCGAACATCGGGGTATGCACCGCTCCGTGCCCTTCCCCGCGCAGGCGGGGATGACCCGGCGCGTGGGTTCTACAACGGGAGCACCCCCTACCCTTCCCCGCGCAGGCGGGGATGACCCGCTGGGACAGGGCATTGTTCCGAGCATCTAGCGCCCTTCCCCGCGCAGGCGGGGATGACCCGATCGACTGTGGCCAGTTCAATCGGATGTTGGACCCTTCCCCGCGCAGGCGGGGATGACCCGGAGGAAATCGAGGAACTGCTGGCCAGCCTCAACCCTTCCCCGCGCAGGCGGGGATGACCCGACCACGCCGAGGTTCAGTCCCCTGGCCGAAGGCCCTTCCCCGCGCAGGCGGGGATGACCCGCCATCCCCGAACTTGTAGCCCAGCGTCTTGAGCCCTTCCCCGCGCAGGCGGGGATGACCCGCCCAGGGCCAGCAGCCGTAGGGCTGTGTCCAGCCCTTCCCCGCGCAGGCGGGGATGACCCGTTCCTGACCCGCGTGGCGTCGGCGCCGGCCACCCCTTCCCCGCGCAGGCGGGGATGACCCGGTGAACCAAATGCCTGTCCCTGATCCCATCCCCCCTTCCCCGCGCAGGCGGGGATGACCCGGAGTGCCTGTGCAATACCTTTTGACCGAAGCCCCCTTCCCCGCGCAGGCGGGGATGACCCGAAGGCCCAGGCGTTCCTGCTGGAGCGGGATGCCCCTTCCCCGCGCAGGCGGGGATGACCCGGAGGCCGTGTACACCCGCGAGGGTGGCATGGACCCTTCCCCGCGCAGGCGGGGATGACCCGCTGATCTCGGTGAAGGCATGAAATACGCGCCCCCCTTCCCCGCGCAGGCGGGGATGACCCGCAGATTCAGGCGGGCCGCCGGTTCTTCACCCACCCTTCCCCGCGCAGGCGGGGATGACCCGTAGCACATCTGGCCGCCGACGATCGGGTTGCCCCCTTCCCCGCGCAGGCGGGGATGACCCGGTCAGATTGGACACCCAGCAGCGCATCCCCCTCCCTTCCCCGCGCAGGCGGGGATGACCCGGCCGACTTCTACGCCGGCCAGAACGTCGACCGCCCTTCCCCGCGCAGGCGGGGATGACCCGGCGGCCCTGTGGCGCGGGCGGATTGAGGGCTTCCCTTCCCCGCGCAGGCGGGGATGACCCGCTGGTCGTTTGATCCGATCCTTTAGGGCCTCACCCTTCCCCGCGCAGGCGGGGATGACCCGATCGCTGGCCTCGCCGCTGCCCACGGAATGGACCCTTCCCCGCGCAGGCGGGGATGACCCGTTCGGTTGCCGAGTGCAGGCCTGATCCCTATACCCTTCCCCGCGCAGGCGGGGATGACCCGCCGACCCGTGGCGACCCCAACGCCCTTCAGGACCCTTCCCCGCGCAGGCGGGGATGACCCGGGCATCTTCTTCTCGGGCACCATTCCCAATAACCCTTCCCCGCGCAGGCGGGGATGACCCGCCGGTGAGCACCACCTGGTGGGTGCCGGGGCCCCCTTCCCCGCGCAGGCGGGGATGACCCGGCGTCCGTGGTCGGCTGACAGCGCTCCTCTTCCCCTTCCCCGCGCAGGCGGGGATGACCCGTCGGGCGTGGATACCCGGAAGATGATCGAGGACCCTTCCCCGCGCAGGCGGGGATGACCCGCACTTTTGGAGGGTTCCCCTTCTCATGCCCGGCCCTTCCCCGCGCAGGCGGGGATGACCCGCCTATCGACCTGGAGCAGGGAACCGTGATCCTCCCTTCCCCGCGCAGGCGGGGATGACCCGCCTATCGACCTGGAGCAGGGAACCGTGATCCTCCCTTCCCCGCGCAGGCGGGGATGACCCGAACTGGTAGACTTCACCAGCGGTCGGGGTGATCCCTTCCCCGCGCAGGCGGGGATGACCCGACAAGACCTGCTACACCCTCACCAGCAGCGGACCCTTCCCCGCGCAGGCGGGGATGACCCGGAACCGATGGACACCGGGGTTTCCCTGCACCACCCTTCCCCGCGCAGGCGGGGATGACCTGCTGGAATCGAGCCCCCCTCCTGGATCCCGGCCCCCTTCCCCGCGCAGGCGGGGATGACCCGGGTTTCGTTTCTGGACTCCAGCTCAACCAGACCCCTTCCCCGCGCAGGCGGGGATGACCCGATGGGCGCCAAGACCCTTCCGTTGTCCACCTGCCCTTCCCCGCGCAGGCGGGGATGACCCGCCCATGAGCCGCCAGATGAAGCGCCGGCCACGCCCTTCCCCGCGCAGGCGGGGATGACCCGACCGTCACGACCATGGCTGACGCTGGGCTCACCCCTTCCCCGCGCAGGCGGGGATGACCCGGCCATGCCGACCGGCACCGCCGGCACCGGCACCCCTTCCCCGCGCAGGCGGGGATGACCCGGTGAGCCAGGCGCAGCTGGACCGGATGGAGGACCCTTCCCCGCGCAGGCGGGGATGACCCGATTGCCGCGCGGATCTTTTCGGCCGGAACTTCCCCTTCCCCGCGCAGGCGGGGATGACCCGGCGGGTCGACCCCGAAGGGTGAGCTAATGACGCCCTTCCCCGCGCAGGCGGGGATGACCCGGTCAATGCGAACGGCCTGGTCAAAGCGGTCAACCCTTCCCCGCGCAGGCGGGGATGACCCGTCACATTGACGTTCGCAACCGCTCCTGCTTTGCCCTTCCCCGCGCAGGCGGGGATGACCCGGTGTTGGCGCCGATCAGCTCCTTCACGTCCCGCCCTTCCCCGCGCAGGCGGGGATGACCCGCCACCATCGGTGCAGCAGAAGGTGCCGGTCGCCTCCTCATAATAGGTTCGGCCTGCCGCCATGACGCGGGCCGCGGCATCCAGCCCGGCCCGGTCCAACCTCCTATGGAACAGCGCCCCGTCCTGGCCGACCAGCACCATGGCCACCCTGGTCGGGCCAATGCCGGGACCCAGGATCCGCTTGACGAGGAGCACCCGCTGGCCTTGGGTCAGGCGCTCCAATGCCGCACGGTGGAGTTGGACACGTTCAATGGGGCGTAGAATATGGCCATGAGACAAGGACTGAAGGTGCTCCCAGGAGATCGGGCGTCCGATAATCCCGTGAGAGCCATACTCCCGAGAGGTGCCACCAGCTTGGAGATCAGAGGACCTGAGTTCCTTCCAGAAATAATGAGGCTGCTTGGACCTCTCAAAGATGATCCAGATGATCTTGTTTTGAGCAAGGCGGGTGCCGAACAAACAGTCCTGGATCTAGCTCGGAATCATCTCGAAATGGCCCTGACAAAACCCATGAAAAACGGCTGGGTGCTGGTTCGGCGGCAATTGGATGAAATTGAACAAGCGGCCGGTACCCTTTCACAGGCACTCGCCACTACCTGTGGGCTCACAGCCCACGCCCTTTTGAGAACCGGCTCTCAACTGCATACCCAGCGCTTTCTACAACAGTTGAATTCCCTTATACAAGACGTATCTAGAGCACTCGAACTGGTTCCAGAAAACAACATGGGAGATGCCGTCGCAGCGCTCGTCCAAGTGGGCACAGCCAATGAGAGGCTGGTTCTCGGTTGCCAAAATCTGCTTTATGCGTGTGGACATACAGCTGTGGGCGCCAAAGCCGGTGGCCTTCTAGAAGAATTCTCTGCACTGGTCAAGGCTCTTGCTCTTGGGCCTGATTGCCTTGGAGGGGGCCTCCCCAGTGGCGCCATGCGTAGCGCGAAATTGAAGGGAAGATCGCGGAGCAATAATCTGAAGCTTGAGGCGCTCTTTCTCATCACTGGAGACGCGCATAGACGCCGCGGACCTGAATCTGAACTTGTCCGCAGAGCCCAGAAGGAGTTGGAGAAATGGGCAGGGTGATACCAACCCCAGGCAAAAACGTGGGACTTGATAGCATCTAATTTCCCCGTCAAAAGCGACAAGGTTTCCGTGCGCCCAATTCTGCGCATGGAGGCCACCATCATGCCCAAGACAGTCTGCCGGAACCCCAACAACACAGCTCAAATCCCCATGTCCAGGCTTCAGGTGGTCTACCAGCCGATCACCACGATCCGCCCTGATCCGAAAAATCCACGAATCCACAAGCCCCTTCAAATTCAACAAATCTCCGAAAGCATCCGCACCTTCGGCTTCACCGTTCCTGTTCTCGTCGATGGCACTGGCCGCATCATCGCAGGCCACGGTCGGGTGCTGGCCGCTGAACGCCTCGGCCTGACCGAGGTGCCCACCATCCCGCTGGACCACCTGACGCCCGAGCAGGCCAAGGCCTTCATGGTGGCCGACAATCGTCTGGCCGAGATCGCAATCTGGGACGACCAGCTTCTTGGAGAGATTTTTCAAGAGCTTTCGGGCTTGGACCTGGACTTCCGGCTCGACGTAACTGGGTTTGAAATGGCAGAGATCGACCTAAAAATTGAGGGCCTGGATGAGAAGAAGGATGGTCCGGACGCCGCCGATGACATACCGGAACTGCCCTCGCCACTGCCCGTCTCCCTGTTGGGGGATCTCTGGCTGCTGGGCAAGCACAGGGTTCTTTGCGGCAATGCGCTGGAAGGCGGTTGCTATCGCGATTTGATGAACGGGCGCAAGGCAGCCTTGGTATTCACCGACCCGCCCTACAACGTGCCCATCGAAGGCCATGTCGGCGGTCATGGCCAGATCCATCATCGGGATTTCGCCATGGCTTGCGGCGAGATGAGCGCAGGCGAGTTCACCGATTTCCTAACCAAAGCCCTTTCACTGGCGGCCTCGCACTCCAAGGACGGGTCCCTCCATTACGTCTGCATAGACTGGCGCCATGTCGAAGAGCTTCTCGCCGCCGGAAAGTCAGTGTTTCGGGAGTTAAAAAACCTCTGCGTCTGGGTCAAGGACAACGCCGGCCTGGGATCCTTCTACCGCAGCCAGCATGAGCTGGTTCTGCTTTTCAAGAAAAGTAACTCCCCCCACCAGAACAACATCCAGCTCGGTAAATTTGGCCGCTCGCGTAGCAACGTCTGGCACTTCCCGGGCGTGAATTCCTTTGGTCGCAATACCGCCGAAGGCAACCTGCTGGCCCTACATCCCACCGTCAAACCGGTGGCTCTCATCGCGGAGGCCCTGATGGACAGTTCGGGGCGCGGAGATCTCGTCCTCGACCCTTTTCTCGGGAGCGGATCGACCTTGATCGCCGCGGAGCGGGTGGGGCGTCTCTGCTATGGCCTGGAACTAGACCCCTTGTACGTCGACACCATCATCCGCCGCTGGGAGGCCTGGACCGGGGAGGATGCCGTACATGCCGTCTCCAACAAGACCTTCAAGGATCAGGAGCAAGCCTCCCTCGGGACGGTGCCCCAGGAGCAGGGAGATGCCTCATGACCCGTACCAAACACGATTATGAAGTCGGTTACAGAAAGCCGCCAAAGACTTCCCAGTTCCAACCCGGCCATTCTGGCAACCCCAGGGGCCGCCCAAAGGGCGTCCTGACGCTGGCCGCCGCCATCAATGCGGCACTCTCCGAGCGCGTGGTTATCAAAGAGAACGGCCAATCCCATATCGTGTCCAAGCTCGAGGTCATGGTCAAACAGATGGTCAACAAGGCGGCCGGGGGAAGCCTGGAGGCTTTCAAGCAGGTCACCCACACGCTTGCCCTGAACCCTCCTGGGCAACCCGAGGCCCCGGCGTTGGAGCAGCTCCAGGATCAGGACCAGCAGCTTCTCGCCGGATTGATGGACCGCATGCAACGCACCGCCCGAACCGATATCACCAACCTTCTTAACCAGGAAGACCCCCATGAACCCTGACATCCTTCAGTTGACTCAGGAGGAGCGCTGTGCGCTCCATCGAAACGATTTGACTTCCTTCATTGGCCTGACCTTTCGGATCCTGAATCCAGAAACAAAATATCTATATAACTGGCACATAGCCCGGATCGCAAACGAGTTGGAGGCTTGCCTTCGTGGCGAAACCCAGCGCCTGATCATCACCTTGCCGCCGCGCAACCTGAAATCCATCTGCGCCTCAGTGGCTTTCCCGGCCTACGTCCTCGGCCGGAAGCCTTCAACTGAAATTTTGTGCGTCAGCTATGGCCAGGATCTGGCCAACAAACACGCCCTGGACACCCGCAGAGTAATGCAGTCCCCGGCCTATCGCTCCCTCTTCCCGGGGACCCGCCTATCCTCTGACCGCACCGCCGTCGAAGATTTCAGCACAACCCAGCGCGGGTTCAGGATGGCCACCTCGGTGGGCGGGGTACTCACCGGCCGGGGTGCCGACCTCATCATCATCGACGACCCCATCAAGCCGGAAGAGGCCCTCTCCGATGGCATTCGCGAACAAGTTAACACTTGGTTCCACCATACCCTACTCAGCCGCCTGAACCAGAAGACCTCTGGCTGCATCATTGTCATCATGCAACGGCTCCACGAGGACGACCTGGCCGGGCACCTCATGGCTATGGGAAATTGGAAAGTGCTGTCCCTGCCGGCGATCGCGGAGGTCGAGGAACACCACTCCATTTTCTTTCTCGGCAAATGCTCAGTGCATACCCGCCAACCAGGCGAGGCCCTGCACCCTGAGCGGGAGCCCCTTGAGACCCTGGCGGAATATCGGGCCGGACTGGGGGAATATGCTTGGTCGGCGCAGTACCAGCAGGAGCCGGTGCCCCTCGGCGGCGGAATGGTGAAGGAGGCCTGGTGGGGGACCTATACCGTCAAGCCGGACTCCTTCGACCAAATTGTGCAGAGCTGGGACACGGCCAACAAGGCTACCGAGTTGAGCGATTACTCGGTCTGCACCACCTGGGGTCGGAAGGGCAAGACGTTCTACCTGCTTCACGTATATCGGAAGCGGGTCAACTACCCAGACTTGAAGCGGGCCATCCTGGATCTGCAGCGCCAACACAACGCCAATATCATCCTGATCGAGGACCAAGCCTCGGGCACCCAGTTGATTCAGGACTTGCAGCGGGATGGGGTCTACAACGTCAAGGGGGTCAAGCCGGTCGGGGACAAGGTCATGCGGATGAATGGGCAGACGGCCGTGATCGAAAACGGATTCGTCCTGCTCCCGGCGTCGGCGGGCTGGTTACCGGACTTTCTGAAAGAGCTCAGCGCCTTCCCCAAGGGCCGGTTCGACGACCAGGTAGACTCCACTTCCCAAGCGCTGGACTACCTGACGGCGCATCACCCCATAATCATTTCCGATGAGATTTTGCGTATGCTCGAGGAGATGCCCCCGGTGCCCGGGACCCCTGGATGGCGAATGCGTCAGTGGCCGCATCCATCTTCACTTTATTGAATTTCTATACTTGACTCGGCCCCCAGAGAGAGCGTCCAGGAACCTCTCCGAGAACGGGGACATGGAGATGGTTCATGAATCATACAGAACCGGGTGAATCCCTACCGCATCGTCTGGGTGTGGAGCAAGCTGATGGTGCAGCGGAATGAGCAATCGCCATTCGCGGCCCTGCAGAAGGCCTTCGACGGCATCCAGGAACTCAACGACAAACTCCAGAGCCCCAAGCCAACAACCGCCGCCGGAACCGGGTGGCCGTCGAGGAGGCGGTGGAACGGATCCTGGCCCATGGGGCTCCTCACGATGGGTCGGGCGGGAAGTGGCGGAAGGTGTGGATAGGGTGCGACTTGTCCTGGTGGAAGCCCGCATAGACGTGTCCACCATGCCCTCTTTCTGACTTGA
>Ga0302190_10002798_pt1 | contig 11183 bp, 10 predicted proteins | sample II_Bog_E2_3_FD_198784 | JGI IMG/M metagenome (GOLD analysis project Ga0302190, IMG submission 198784) | Peat permafrost microbial communities from Stordalen Mire near Abisko, Sweden - II_Bog_E2_3 | ecosystem: Environmental > Terrestrial > Soil > Wetlands > Peat | place: Sweden: Abisko... | reverse complement strand
AGGGCGGCCGCGATGGCGGAGGTGGCCGTGCCTTTGTATGTGAATACGTCTGTATCGCCCGCTGCGATGGCGCTGAGGTTGAGCTGGTAATCGGTAGCACCGGCGGCGGGGGTCCACTCGAAGGTGACATTGCTTGCGCTCAGCACGGTGCCGACTCCTGGCGTGGGCGAGAGGAGAATTGCTTTTGCCGGCGGGTTGACCACGATGCTTTGCATGACCGGGTTAGCGGCTGCGTAGTTGGCGTTGCCTGCCTGGTTTGTGGCCACGATTACTGTGCCCACGTCAGTGATGGTGAGGATGTGATTATTTGTGCCGCTCAGGCTTCCTGGGCCGGAAACGATGCTGAAAACCACCGGATTGCCTGATCCTCCTCCGGTTGCGGAAAGCGTGATGGGGGAAACGGGGAAGGTAACCGGCGACGCGGGAGGCGGGAAGTTGATGGTCTGTGATTGGAGGCCATCGCCTGAGAGCGTGAGGGTTTGCGTCGCGTATCCGGGACCGGGGGCATAGAGGGCGTCATTTATCACGACCATTGATCCGGTCAGGTTGCCAGACGCAGTGGGAGAGAAGCCGATATCCAGCAGGCATGCCGTGCCTGCATTCAGCATGCCTGCGCCCATAGCGCCCGCTGGAACCAAGGGGCAGGAGTCGATCACACTGGCATTCAGTGTGAAATTGGACGGAATGCTGGGATTGGTTCCAGTCGCGGGAGGCAGGAAGTAAAGCGGGGCATTGCCGATGTTGAGCAGCGCGACAGCGATCGGCGAGTCCGAGCTGGCAGATCCGACAAGGGTGGAATCGAAGGCGATTGACGGAGCGTCCGCGTAGTCTTCCTTGTAGACCTGGTAGTTGCCCACATCTGAGACATAGACATTGCCCAGGCCGTCGACGGCGATTCCGTAGGGAGCACTGAGGCCGATGGTGGGGGGCACACTTTCAGAATATCCTCCCGCTGCGAGGGGCGACTCTTCAATGATGTAATTCGCGTAGAACTGGGTGATGAAAACATTTCCGAAGCCATCGACTGCAACGCCGTAGGGATTGCTGAGCCCGCTGTCGATGACGCTCTGCATGTAGGAAGTTCCGGACAGCGTCTCCTTCAAAATGCGGTTGTTTCCGGTATCTGCGATGTAGACGTTGCCGGCGCCGTCGACTGCCAGCTCGAAGACGGTGGAGAGGCCACTGGTGGGAAGAACGGCCGGGAAATAGGCGTTGTTAGACAGGGTCAGCTTGAACACACGATTATTGAGTGTATCGGCGACGTAGACATTTCCGTCTCCGTCAACAGCGATGCCATTTGGGGCGGAGAAGCCGCCTTCCAATACGGTTTGCGAGTAGACGCCGGCATTGAGCGTCTCTTTCACAATGCGATCGTTTCCAGAGTCTGCAATGTAGATGTTGCCTTGGCCGTCAACCGCAATTTGCGCGGGGGAATTAAGGCCACTGCCGATCTCGGATTCGGTATAGGCGCTGCCGGAGAGAGTTTCTTTCAAGACGCGGTTGTTGTTGGAGTCCGCGATATAGACGCTGCCCGTTGAGTCGACCGCGATGGCGTAGGGTGAGGACTGGCCGCTGGTGGAATAAGGCACAACCTTTTGCGTGCTGGGATCGCCAATTACCTGGAAAGTGACCTGGGGAGCGACGCCGGTGCCGGAGAGATAGGCTGTGGCGAAGGCGTTGCCGGCGTTGTCAAGCAGCGAGACGGAACCGTAGCGAGAACCGGCAACGGTTGGTGCAAAGGTGGCACCGGCGACGCAGGTTTCGCCCGCGGTGAAGCTGAAAGATTCAATGCAACTGAGCTCGCTGTTGCTTTGGAAATCCAGATTGCTTGCGCCCTGTGTCACTCCGAGAACGTTGCCGAGTACTCCGCCGGTATCGAACCGAAACATTACACCGAGAAACGGACTGGTGTTTCCGACGCTGACCGAGCCGAAGTTGCCACCGGCCGGCATTTCTTTATAGACGTCGCCCTGGGTGGTTGAAGATCCCTCGTCTGAAAGGTAGATGTTGCCAGAGGCGTCCACTGCGACGCCCGAGGGACCGTCCAGATAGGCGATCACGGGCAGCTGACTTTGCGTATAGGTAGAACCGGAAACGGTCAATTTCCAGAGTTTTGCCGGGTAATCGTCCGCGATGTAGACATTACCGCTTTGGTCGAGCGCAATTCCCGCGGGAGTGCCGAAACCGCTGCCGATGGTGGACCGGATGTAGCCGCTGCCGGACACTGTCTCCTTCAGTACGCGGGCGTTGTTAGTGTCAGCAATAAAGAGGTTGCCGCTGCTATCGACAGCGATGCCGAAGGGGTTATTCAGACCAGATATTGGAGTGGTCTGGATGTAAATGCTTCCGAAAGCGGTTTCCTTGACAACTGTATTGGGGCCGGCGTCCGTGATGTACAAATTGCCGCTTGTATCCACAGCAATGCCTTGGGGGAGCTCAAAACCGCTGCCGATGATGCTTTGCGTATACCCTACATTGCTAAACGTCTCCTTCAGTACGCGGTGATTCTCTGTGTCGGCGATGTAGACGTTGCCCAGCGGATCGACCGCTACGCCGGAAGGCCCATTCAGTCCGCTGCCGATGGAGTTTTCGAAATAGCCATCTGCGGTTGGGGTTTCCATCAGAACCTGATTGTTATGAGAATTGGCAATGTAGATGTTCCCGGCGGCGTCTACGGCAACTCCAAATGGAAGTGCGAGGCTGCCGCGAACGAGCGACTCAGCATCGATGAAGTGGGCTGTTTGCGCGGTTGCAAGCGATGCGAAGGCAACGCCGAGTGCAAGAAGGAGGGCTGACGCAGGGCGCAGGAAGTGCGTTGCAACGCGGCGGGCTGCGGCCTGCGATGCAACTGTGGTGCCGAAAAGGCGAAATGAGGTCTTAATGTATGGCGTCCGGACGGGATACATAGTTCTCCTTCATATCCCGGCAGTTTGTACCTTCCGCGCGATATGTACGCTCATGTGGAGTTGCAGAGTGGATTGTGACAATTGCGATGGACTTTTATTCCGATTTGCACGATGGGTCGAGCGATATGGCTCCGCCCATAGGGCAGCCGAGAAACGGCTTAGGAGGGCAGTGTGATTACTCAGGCCGATTGGTATGAGGTGGGGTTGAACTCAGGGGAGTTTGAAGGATTTGTCGGCTATGGCGTTGGGGGCGCGGCCGGCGGGGAGCATGGTGAGGGGCGACCTGAAGCCGGTGTGGGCGGCGGCAGCGTCGCTGGTGCGCACTATCGCGATGTCGCCGGAGCGGGTGTCTACGACGAAGAGGAAGAGGCCGTTGCTGGAGAGAGCGAGCGCGGAGGGGCCGTCGCCTACGTGGATGGAGTCGATGCGGCGGCCGTCTTCTGGGGCGTAGACGGTGACCCACTGGGAGCGGAAGTTGGCGATGTAGAGCATGGCGTTGTCAGCGGACACGAGGCCGTGGACGGGGTCGTCGCCCATGGCGTAGGCGCCGCCCACGTCGTCTTTGCTGGTGACGACTTCAGAGATGGTGTCGGAGCGCGAATTGGAGACGAAGAGTTCGCCGCCGTCGGGCTTGAGGGCGAGTTGGATGGGGCCCTGACCTACATCCATGAGGGTTTCGAGGCGGTCTGGTTTGGGTGTGTCGGACTGGTCGGGCTTGGTTGGGTTGGGCTGGCGGGCGAGAGCGATTGCCATGACCTGATGGCCGGCGGAGCAGGAGATGAAGGCCTTGGACGAGTCGGGGAGGATGACGGCGTCACTTGCGCCGGGGCAGCCGTCGATGGTGGCGCGAACGGCACGGGTGGATGGGCGGCGAACGCTGTCAATGGGGGCAGAGAGGGTGGATACGTTGGCGAGATCGACGATGGTGGCGCTGTTGCCGCGGTGGTTGGCGACGATGAGGGTTTTGCCGTCGGGAGAGACGCGGAGGGCGACTGGCTCTTCTCCCGTCTGGATCTGCGCGACTTCGCGGCGGGTTTTCAGCTCAAGGACGGAGACGGTGTTGGAGCCTGAGTTGGCGATGTAGGCGAGGGTGCCGGTGGGGTCGATGTCGATGGCGACGGGGCGGCGATGGAGGGGAATGGAGGCTGCGACGGTGTTGTTTTCCGCGTTGATGACGGAGAGGGAGCCTTCGCCGGTTTCAGTACCGGAGTTGACGACGTAGACTTCATGGCGGGTGGGGCTGGGGGCGACGGCCACGGGGTTTTGGCCGACGGCGATTTCGCGGTCGAGACGGAGATTGACTACGTCGAGGACCGAGACGGTGCCGCTTTGGCCGTTGGTGACGTAGGCGTATTCGCGGTAGTTGGGTGGGTACTGGGGGAATTCGTGGGTCTGGCAGGCTGTTAGGGTTAAGAGAACGAGAAGCCCGAGGGTCGCAAGTATAGTTCTGTGGTTTCCCACCCATTCGCCAAACAGACGGCGAATGGATGGGGCACGGTGCTTTTGTGCTCGGACGCAGGGCGCACTTGCATTGGTCATGCGGCTAGACCGCTTGGGATGGTACGGGGAGGACGCGGGGGAGGGTGCGGCCGACGACGGGGGCAATCTGCTCGAGCTCGTTCATCATGATGGCGAACTGGTCAGGATAGAGGGACTGCGGGCCGTCTGAAAGGGCCTTCTCCGGGTGGTTGTGGACTTCGACGATGACTCCGTCAGCGCCGGTGGCGATGGCGGCGCGAGCCATGGGAAGCACACTGTCGCGGCGGCCGGTGCCGTGGCTGGGGTCGACGAGAATTGGAAGGTGGCTGAGGCGCTGGACGGCGGGGACGATGCTGAGGTCGAGAGTGTTGCGGGTGTGGTCGGCAAAGGTGCGGACGCCGCGCTCGCAGAGTATGACCTGGTAGTTGCCCTCGCTCATGATGTATTCGGCAGACATGAGGAATTCTTCAAGGGTTGCCGAGAGGCCGCGCTTGAGCAGGACTGGCTTGCGCAGACGGCCGGCATGCTTGAGGAGCGAGAAATTCTGCATGTTGCGCGCGCCGATCTGGATAACGTCGGCCCACTCGGCGACGAGCTCGAGGGATTCATTGTCGATGGCTTCGGTTACGATGCGGAGGCCGAAGCGGTCGCGGATTTCGGCCATGATCTGGAGGGCTTCAAGGCCGAGGCCCTGAAAGGCGTAGGGCGAGGTGCGGGGCTTGTAAGCGCCACCACGGAAGAATTGAGCGCCTGAAGCGGCGATCTTCTCGGCGATTTCGAAGGCTTGTTCGCGGCTCTCGATAGAGCAGGGGCCGGCGATGATGGCCAAGTTTCCTCCGCCGATGGTGGCTTCGGCGCTGGAGCCAGAGGCTTGGAAGTGGATGATGGTGTCTTCTTCTTTAACGTCGCGGCTGGCGAGTTTGTAGGCCTTGGAGACGCGGATAACTTCGGCTACTCCGGAGAGAGCTTCGATGTTGCCGCGCTCTACGGCGTCTTTGTTGCCGGTGATGCCGATGGCGGTGCGCTGTGCGCCGGGAAGGGGATGGGCGCGAAAGCCCAATTGCTCAATGTGATCGCAAACGGCCTGGATTTCTTCAGGGGTGGCCTGCGTTTTCATGACGACTAACATGACTGTCCCTCAAACCACCAGTCTAAAGGGTCTGACGGCGAAGGGCAATGATTATGGGATGGATGGGGTGGTGCTGGATAGATGCGCTGTGCGGGATCGGGCTTCCTGGTTTGAAAGCCCGAGGCATTTACTCGTTGACGGCTTTGTTGCTGGCGCGGGCAACGAACGCCGCGGGGGCGACTACGAATCCGATGAAAACCAAGGCAACCATTAGATCAGGCATTTGAATTCTCCGCATACAACCCTTCGCGCTTATCCCGTGGGCTGTACTGATATGAATGATCGGCTCTATGGAGGGAGAAGGAAATACCACTTTGAACTTGTCAGAGAGGCTACGGGTGGTAGTGGATTGCCACTTAGGTGGGATAGGGGATGGACGGAGTTGGCGGAGCACAGATTTCCAAGTGCAGGGGCTGGGGATGCGGACAATAAGAAAGGATCTGCGCCGGCCTATGGAAAGACCGCGCGGGGGCTAAAGCCCCATCTGTATTATTTGGAGTCATTTATGGCACGACTGAACAGCTTGGTGAAAATGGTCGGGTATTGGGCTGGGATTGAGGATGCATCCCCTCGGGCTTAAGCCCGGGAGTTGATTTTATTGGACTTATGGCACAACTAAAGTTGTGCCCCTTCACACATTTACGTTCTGATAAGGTTTTTCACCAAGCTGTGAAGTTGTGCCCGCTCGAACATCCACGTTCTGAATGGGGTCTTTCAGGAGCCTGAGTTCTCCAGGAGCGCGGACTCAGACGAAGACTCTAGCGGGAGTTGCGGGCGGCGGTGCGCTTTTGCCTGCGCCACTTGAAGGCGAGGAAGGCGAGGTAGCCGAGCTGGATGACCCAGGTTACCGTGTAGGCGGCTACTACGAACTGATGATCGAGAATCGCTTTTTCGTCCATGTATTGCCTCCGGCTTCGTGGTTGGATGATTAGTTGATGGCGCTGAGGGCGGTCTGGGCTTCCTGTTCAGCGATTTTCTGCTGTTTGCGCTCGACTATGTAGCGGAGGGCGAGGATGAGGATGCCCCAGGCGAACCAGGCGCCCATGTTCCAGAAGAAGGCGGGGAGCATGGATGGGTCCATGCCGGAGCCTTCAGCTCCACCAAAGACGGGTGCCGGGTGCTGAGTGCGCCACCAGCGGTTGGACATGTAGACGATGGGGACGTCAAGCGCGCCGAAGATGCCGAGGACGGCGGCGAGGGTTTGCATCTGCGGGCCGGCGGCGAAGCGGCGGAGCAGCAGGTAGCTGACGTAGATGAGCCAGAGGACGAGGGTGGTGGTGAGGCGCGCGTCCCACGTCCACCAGATGCCCCAGGCGCGGCGGCCCCAAATGGGCCCGGTGATGAGGACGACGGTGCAGAAGACGACGCCGACTTCAGCACCGGCGAGAGCCCATGCGTCCGAGATTTGCGCGAAGGCGGGATTGCCGCGGCGGAAGCTGAGGTACGCGATGGAGCCGGCGAGCGAGACGCCGAAGAAGACGAAGGCTACGCTGGCCGAGGGGACGTGGTAGAAGATGATGCGGAAGATTTCGCCCTGTGCGGCGTCAAGGGGCGCGCCATAGATGGCCATGTAATAGCCCCAGATCATGAGGGCTATGGTGATGACGATGTAGAGGCCGAATGCTGCTTTCTTCATGGTTGGTCCTGATGGGGCAGTCTTAGTTTACGACGCATGCGGTGGGGAGATGTGATCCAAATCACGCGGGAGAAGGACGACTACATCGAAGGATTGATACGCTTTCCAGCACCGCTGCAGATTCCGCATAAACTTGCAAATCGCATAAGGCCTCATTCGGCGTGGAAGACTACGTCGAAAAGGAGGAGGCTGGTGGTGGTGAAGATGATGTCGTAGCCGAAGAGGAGTTTGATCCAGAGGTTGGGGTCGCCGTCGCCGGTGAGGATGGAGGTGGTGGCGCGGACCATGGCCAGCAGAGCGGGGATGAAGATGGGGAAGAGGATGAGCGAGAGGAGCAACTCGCGATTGCGGCTGCGGATGGAGAGCGCTGCGAAGAAGACGCCGTTGCCGACCAACGCCCATGTACCAAGCGGGAGAACCAGAAAGAGAAGCCAGGCCTGGCCCTCAATGTGGAGGTTGTACATGATGAGGAAGATGGGCGCGAGAATGATTTGGACGATGGTGACGAAGAGGAAGTTGGCGATGACTTTGGCGAGGTAGAGCTCTGCGCCGGGGGTGGGGGCCATGCGCTGCGCGTCGATTACTTGATGGCGGATTTCGCGGGCCCAAGCCTGATTGAGGGCGCTTACGGAGGCGAACATGGTGGCGACGGAAAGAACGCCGCCGGCGATGTCTCGGGAGAAGTCGCCGTGAGGGTCGAACGCGATGGAGAAGAGGACGACCACGAGCAGGGAGAAGAAGAGCATCGAGACGAAGGCGTCGAGGGAGCGGAGCTCGATGCGGAGGTCTTTGATCAGGTGGGTCCAGAGGGCGCGGGTCATTTCTTGTGGCCTTCGGGGGGCGCGGCTTTGGTGATGTCGGCTAGCTGGACTTCTACTTCTAATGCCTGGGCGGCGCGGAGATAGTCGCTGGGGCTGAGGATGAGCTGGGTGCCGCGGGCGCCGGCGGAGACGCTGATCTGGTCAAAGAGGATGGCGGTTTCATCGACGTAGGTTGGATAGGGTTTGCGCGCGCCGAAGAGGGTGACGCCGCCGCGAATGTAGCCGGTGAGGGGCTGGACGTCTTTGAGCGGGGCCATTTCGGCTTTGCGGAGGCCTGCGGCGCGGGCGAGTTTTTTGAAGTCGAGCTCGGCGTCGCCGGGGACTACGGCGAAGCGGTAAATGTCGGGGCCTCCGGTTACGAGGAGGGTCTTGAAGACCTGTTCGGGGGGCATGCCGATCTTTTTTGCCACCGTGATGGCGGTGAGGTCGTCTGGATCGACTTCGTATTCGCGGAGTTCGAAGGGGATGTTGAGGGATTCGAGGAAGCGGGCGCCGTTCGTTTTCATAGGGTAGGGCTTCCTTGCTCAAACGAGGCTACGCGACCGGCCTTGAGGGCGAGGACCCAATCGGCGATGGGGGCGGCGTGTTCGCGCTGGTGGGTGGTTATAACAATTGTCCGGTTGCCCTGGCGGAATTTGGCGAGGAGCTGCACCATCTGGCTGACGGATTCTACGTCCATGTTGGAAAAGGGCTCGTCGAGCAGGAGGAGTTCCGGGGCGGGGAGCAGGACGCGGGCGAGCGAGGTGCGTTGGCGCATGCCTTGCGAGTACTGGCCAAAGGGGCGGGCGAGATCGGGATCGAGGCCGACCTGGCGGAGGGCTTCGGCGGCAGTGAGGCAGTCGCGGCCGGGATAGAGCTTGGCGAAGTAGCGGAGGTTTTCCTGGGCGGTTAGCTCGTCGTACAGCATGGGGGCGTGGGACATGTAGCCGATGCGGTCGCGGGCCTCATGTGGTTCGAGATTGCCGAAGAGTTTGACGGTGCCGAAGCTGGGGCGGAGCAGGCCGGCGAGGATGCGGAGGAGGGTGGATTTGCCTGCGCCGTTTTCGCCGATGAGGACGTAGCAGCGGCCTGGTTCTAAGTCGACTGAGACTTGACGGAGGGCGGCGAAGGAGCCGAAGAGTTTGGAGACGCCTTCGAGATGGGCGCAGAGGGTCGTTGTTGCTGCGACGGGGCCAGAAGTGATTGGTGCGTTAGCCTGCATTGGGCACGGCCGTCTGCGAAAGGGACTTATTCTTTTTTCGATCGAGATAGAGCGAGAGCGGAAATATGGCCGCCCAAAGAACAAAAAACGGGGCGAAGAAATACAGGTGGTTAAAATCCAGCCCTGCGACCTGCCGATGCAGAAGATTGCGGCTGAAGATTACCAATGAAAACTGGAGAACTAGCAAAACAATGAAGAATCCCAGCAACTTGTGCTTGACTCTCCGGTATCCATTTCGATCCAACTCCTTAAGACCGACTCCGCCCATTGACAATGCGGCGCCCGCGATTAGGAGCCCGATGTAATCTTGAGGACCGAAATGCGGCGTTTTCCCATTGAGGTAGTCCCATCCCCAAAGCAGTAGGAACATACTCAAGCAAGAGGCGGCCTCGGACGCCCAACTTCTCCAATTCATAAAGGCTCCTTGCGCGCGCGGCGACGGCTGGCCGAATTGGACTGCGCTGGTGGTTGCATCAGGATACATTGTCACTCGTTGATTGAGGAGTGGATTCGGGCTGCTTTCGATTCAGGTAGAGTGCCGCTGCCCAAGGCGCGGCCATGAACACATAGACGGGGCCAAAGACGACGTCCGCGGGTAGCGGCGATTCAAACTTGAAGATGACTTCGGCGGCGATGAAAGTGAGCGCAGCTGCGAAGGCCCCGGTTGCACAGCGAGTGAGGAACCTTTTCGTCTTCATGTGCCCGCCGCTGGCAAGTTCGTTTGAGCCAGTGAAGAACATCGAAAACAGAGCTAAGTTCCAGATGTCCCGGTAGATCTCGTGGGCGCTTAATTCCTGTGACCCGTAGTGGAACCCGCGATGGACTGCAAATCCGCAGAGGATACTGAGGATTATGGCGGCAAGTAAGGCCGCAAGCATGACAAACGGCCGTAGAAGCTTCCTCCAGATCGCCATTGGCTTTCAGCTTACGAGGCCGGGTTGGCGGGTTGAGCGGCGCTGGATGCCGTCTTTGCGGGTGCGGCGGCAGGTTTAGTGGCGGGTTGGTTGGGGCCGGCGGGGGCGTATTTGCTGGCGCACTTTGCTTGCAGGACGGAGGCGTGGAAGACGCCGTCGCGGCCGTATGAGCCTTCGGCGAGAGCCTGGGAATTGTCCTTGAAGGTGTCTGGTGGTGGCTCGGAGCCTTTGTAGCTGATTTTGAGGAGGCGGCCGGTGCTGTACTTCGGATTGTGGCTTTCAAACTCGTTCATGATGAAGTCGACGTGGGGGCCGTTGTGCTCAATGGAGCCGGGGACGACGAAGCCCTCGACGCGAAGTTGGGAGTGGTAGGCCTTGTCTCCCATGCCGCCGAGTTCGGAGATGGTGACGTAATAGCTCTTGTTGGCGCTGTAGCCGGAAGTAGCGAGCCAAACGATGGTGCCGACGATGACGGCAGCGGCAAACCCGATGCGCAAGGTATTCGAGGAAGTTTTCATGGCCAACCTTTTCAATATCAACGATACGAGTGTACGGGGGTGGGGTCAACCATCGGAGGGATGATGTGTGATTTTAATCACACGGCGGTGGGCAGGATTCCCGGAGAGAGACTTGTTCCCGAAAGCGAATCATTTGAATGGCCTGGCGGGGCGGGGCTTGCGCGGGCGGAGTGTTGCGAGGTGGAGGCGCGGGGGTGGGAGTTGACCTGAATTGGCTGGCTTGACAAGGGTCTGATTCTTGTCCTATATAGGTAGTGTGACTACCGTAGACAATCTACCTGAAGACGAGAAACTTGAACTGCTCCAAGGGACTCTTGAGGTGCTGATTCTGAGGAGCCTGAAGCTGGAGGCTAACCACGCCTATGGAATTTCGCAGTTTCTTCAACAGCAATCCGACAGCGAATTTCTGGTGGATAACGGATCGATGTATCCAGCGCTGCAACGGCTGCTTCAGCGGGAATGGATTTCAGCAGAGTGGAAGATTTCGCCGAACGGGCGGCGGGCACGGTATTACAGCTTGACGGCAGCGGGGCGCAAGCAACTGGTGAAGGCGACTACAAAGTGGGAGCGATTTGCTTT
>Ga0302190_10002784_pt1 | contig 11223 bp, 5 predicted proteins | sample II_Bog_E2_3_FD_198784 | JGI IMG/M metagenome (GOLD analysis project Ga0302190, IMG submission 198784) | Peat permafrost microbial communities from Stordalen Mire near Abisko, Sweden - II_Bog_E2_3 | ecosystem: Environmental > Terrestrial > Soil > Wetlands > Peat | place: Sweden: Abisko, Stordalen... | reverse complement strand
TTGTCAGCCGCAAATCCCCTATCGGATTCCGCCCCACCTTGCCCAGAAAAGCCTCCAGCTTGAAGTCCACTGGCTCGGTTGAAAGCACCTGCTCCATCATGCCGCCGTTACGGCTCAGCATCCGCAGCAGAGGCAGATTGGCGTCGTCGCCCACTGCAAAAACATCGGTCTTGGGGCGGCGATCCGCGGGAAGCTGCTTCCACCTGGCCGCGTACCACTCCGCCAGCTTGCCGGTCTGGATGATGCCGCGCGTAACGCCGCCATCGGTGAGCAGTACCAGAGCCACGCCAGGGCCGTCGATTTGCGTCAGCCCTTCTTCCAGGGCCTTCTGCATATGCGTTCCGCCGCGCAGATGGCTTTGGCGCAGCCAGTCTATTGCCGCCTTTACCTGCGCCATGTCCGCCTTCACGGGAGCAGGTTTGAAGCGATCCACGCGAGTGTTGAAAAGTAGCAGATTGAACCGGTCCTGCGGCCCCAGGCTCTCCAACAGTTTGGCCGCCGCCGCATAACTGCGCTCCAGCTTTTCCCACTGCATGGAGAGCGAGGTATCCATCAGCGCAACCACCGTGCGGCCACCCGCCGCGCCGCCTTGCGCGGCGCCTGCTGCCTGAGGAGCGGAAAGCTGCGCCAGCGCCTCAAAGAATCCGGGGTCCGCCGACTGTTTCTGATTTCCCTTCTGTTTAGCTGAGGCATTATTGGCAGTGTTCCCGGAGTCCGCAGAGGCCCCAAAAGCCATCCCGGCATTTGTCGGATTTGGATCCCGGTAGGCGATGACTTCCAGCGCGTTTCCCGGCTCGTTCGTCTGCCACACCGCTGCAAAATCCTCGGCCAAATCGAGGTTCGAGGCTTCGACCGACCCGCGCACCGTGTGTTCATCCTGCTGCTCGATGTGGAAGGGCAACAGCTTGCCCTGCACGGCGAATTCCTTCATCCGCGCGGCCGAGTGCAGTTCAAAGCGAATGGAGAGCCGGGCGACTTTCTGGCTGGCGTAGGCGTCCGGCTTGAGGGGCAGCAAAAAATTGCTCTTCCGCGCCTCCACCGGAATCCGCTGGTGATATTCAATCTCCAGCCGCTTGGTGCCGTAGGCCGGAATGGGCACAATGTGGACGCTGAAGATGGAGTTGCGCCGCGCATCGTCCTCCGAGCGCTCGCCCTGTTCCAGCAGGCCGGGGTCGATGGCCTGGCTCTTCAACTCCTGGTACAGGGCCTTGGCCCGCTTGCGCTCCAGAATCACGGCGGGAATGCGCACCGGGCCATCCCACACGGCAAAGTCGGAGATCGTGGTTCCGCTGGGCAGGGCAAACAGGTAATTGCCCTCCTGCGGGCGGCCGGTATGGTTGGCGAACACCTGCCGCATCCACACCCGAGCATCGCCGTTGTCCACGTGGATATCCACTTGCATCTCGGTCAGCGACAGAATCGATGGATCGGGCGCCTGCTTGTCGCCCGGCACCAGCACGCCGCTGTCCGCAAGAGCCGCCAACGGCATCAGGAGCAGCAGCCCCAACGCCCAACTCGTCCGTCTGTCCGCAGCCTTCTTCATTGCGTTCCTTATTACAGCTTGTCTTCGGCGATCTTTACCAGCCCGTTTTCCGTGCCCACGTAGGCCACGCCATTGCGAATGGCCAGCGCCGTGACATTCAGCGAGGGCAGCCCGGCCACGACCGTTTTCCAGCGCGTGCCGGTTGCGTCGCCCACCAGCAAGCCCTGGCCCAGAGTTCCAGCCAAAACCAGCCGTCCATCTGCAACCATGGCCGTGGGATTCACCACAACGCCCGTGCGTGTGGCTTCGGTCGGCGTCACGCTGCCATCGGCCCCCAGCCGAAGCACGCCCGCGCCATAGGTGCCCACCAGCCACTCATTGCCCACCGCCGCCAGCCCGGTAATCCAGTTATGCTTCAGCCCGGAGCTACCGGTGGTCAAGTTTCTGCGTACCGAGCCGTCCACCAGCAGAGATAGTCCGCCCAGCGTTCCGGCCACCAGATAGTTTCCGCTGGCGCCCAGCGCATAGACATGGTTGTTGACCAGGCCCTGAAAGGCATACAGGCTGTGTGCGCCGCTGCGGTCAAGAAACGTGATTCCCGCGGGAGTGGCCAGCGCCATACCGTCGCCATAAAGCGCCACGTCCGTTACATGATTGGCAATCAGGCCGGCCTCGCGCTCCAACACCTGCTTCGGTCGGCCGTCGCGGTCAAACAGCACCAGCCCATTGGCTGTAGCCACGGCCACCGCGCCTGACCGGCTGTCTTCCACAATCCGGTTCACGCAAAATACGTGCTCGTTCTCCACGTGACTGGCTGCTCCGCCCGTGGCGGGCAGAATGTCCAAACCACGGTCGAAGTAACCCACCCAGAGCCGTCCATCGGAGGCAGCCAGCAGCGAAGAGATGTCGCTGTCGGTCAATTGCGAGCCGCCGCCACCCAGAATCCTGCGCCATTCGCCATCGGATTCCTGCTGCAGCAGGCCATCGCGGACCAGGGCATAGCGGCTGTCGCCCACAGCCAGAAACTGCTCTACCGTCTGGCCTGCCGAGCCTTGGCTCGCCGTTGCGGAGCTTTGGGCCACGCCAGCTGAAATCGGTCTTCGGGCCTTGCTGTCGCTCTCCGAGCCGGTCAGGGAGACCTTCATCACGCCGGCCTCCACCTGGCCCACCAGCAGGGAATCTCCAACGGCCAGCAAAGCATGGGCGTATCTTCCCTTGGCCAGGATGCGCGCGATCTTGCCGTCGCGAACCTCTGCCACGCCCATCGGAGTGCCAACATAGGCGCGCCCGTCGACCAAGGCAATCTGCTCCACGCGGCGGTCCGGCAGGCCCTGCTCTTCGCTAATCCGCTCGGTTTGGCCGCCCTGCCAGTGCAGCAGTCCGTCGTTCAGCGTGCCCACCCACAGTTCGGCCTCGCTACCAGCCAGGGCCGTTACATAGATATTGTTCGTCGTCGAGTGAAACCGCTTGAGCGTCTTGCCGTCATAGATCAGCAGGCCCAGTTTGGCGGTGCCGATCAGCAAGCGCCCTGAAGCCAGCGGCAGCACCGCCGTCACGGCGCGCGCTTCTTCGCTTTTGGCCAAAATCTGCCGAAAAGTGTGGCCATCGAAGGCCACAATGCCCGCGCCGGAAGTGGCGATCAGCAATTCCGGCTGGCGCGAATCGGCCGGCATGCCTACCGCCATCTGTCCCAAGGCCGCGGACGGCAAGTCCATTCCTGTGCGATAGATATGCTCCAGCGACCCCGCCGGCGAGTAAGCGAACAGCCCGGCCGGGCCGGCCAGATAGATGTCCCCCTGGAACGCCGCTACGCTTTTGAAGACCGCTGGAGCGGTAATTCCCTCAAAACCCGGATTCGGCTGCATGCCCAGAGTGTGTACTTCGACATCCAGCAAATCCTTTTGCACCACGTCGCGCACAGCCCCACCCAACGCGCGCTCCACGCGCCAAACCACGATCCCAGAGACAGCAAGGCACAACAGCGCCGCCGCGATTGCAGCAATCGTCACAGTCCGCCGCTTGAGTTTCATGCTGGTTTCTCTATCCCGGGCAGGAACGAACTGACGATACCGCAGACACCTGGCAAACGCAAATGCTTCTTACTGAATGAATCAGGGCAGCATCGTGGGCACTGCAGCGAGGAGCATTCAGTTGCTTGATGGCATTTTCTGCGTCTGCCTGGCAGAGATGGAAGGCGGCGAAGGCAGTGCTTGATTCGAGTGCCGGGCATCACTGAAATGCCGCCCGGATAGGGTTACGCCTTAGCTGATGCAGGACGAGCGGTGGGAGTAGAGCGCGGATTTGTGCCTGATAGCCCTGCGATGAACAGGCTCGTAGCGGCCGCCCAAGGCGCTCCCTTCCCCTGACCGAGCCTCGCGCGGATTCGCCGGAGAACCCTCTTATGAACTCATTGGATGGCGCGAGCCGACGGGATTTTCTGAAGCAGGCTCTTAGCGGAGTCGCGGCCCTGAGCACCTGCGGCGGGAGGGAACTGCTGGCGGCGGGACCGGGAGACCTACCCATTCAATCCAGGGTGGTGGTGGCGCGCGATGCCCAGTTGCGCGGCACGGGCTCCACGGTGGAGTCAGGTCGAGTGCTGAACCTGCTGGATCGAGCGATGCAGGCACAGTTTGACCGCGACAAGCCGATTGAGGCCTGGAGGAGGGTGGTCCGTCCGGGACAGACTGTGGGACTGAAGGTAAATACATTGGGAGGTCGCGGGGTTTCCAGCAACTTGCAGCTCGTTGAAGCTATTTGTGAACGACTGCAGGAGGCAGGCATCCAGGCCAGCGACATTGTGGTCTGGGACCGCGACAGCGAGGAGATGGAGCATGGCGGATTCCACTTGGCCATAAGCGGAAACCGCGTGCAATGCTACGGCACCGATCGCACCGGTTACGAGCAGGACTTGGTTGAGCAGGCCAGCGTGGGCAGCCAGTTATCGAAGATCCTGACCCGGCGCTGCGATGTGCTGATCAATGTACCGGTGCTGAAGGACCACGACGGCGCGGGCATAACCTGCGCTTTGAAAAACATGTACGGGGTGATTCATAACCCCAACAAGTACCACCCCAACGGCTGCAATCCGTACATCGCGGACCTGAATATGCTTCCGGAGATTCGAACCAGGATGCGCCTGACGATCTGCGATGCGACCACGGTTATCTATGAAGGCGGGCCGGGATACAAGCCGGAGCACAGTTGGAAACACAATGCCCTGCTGGTGGCGCAAGACCCCGTGGCGCTGGATTCCGTCGGCTGGCAGCTCATCGAGCGCAAACGGGCAGAGATGGGATTGAAGACCCTGGAAAGCGAAGACCGTGCGCCGCGCTACATTGCGACCGCCGCCGACCGGGAGCATCGCTTGGGCACAAACGATCCACGGAAGATTGAAAAGATCGAGTTGTAACCGGAGCGCGATGGAAGAGGTTGAATATGTTCGGCGAACGCGATTTGCAGGAAGGCGAAAGTCCAGTAATCCGCGGTGAGCGAAGCACCCTGGACCGTCGCCGGTTCATGAAATGCGCCGTGGCATCGGGAGCGGTATTGGGCACGAGCAGCAAGCCCGCCGCCGGGATGAGTTCAGGGGGCAGTATGCAGAAGCAGGACGATGCGCGCTTTGTTGTGGAAGCCAAGTTCTACCAGAAGCTGGCGAGCAAGAAGATCAAGTGCAAGCTGTGCCCGCGCGAGTGTACGGTGGGCGACCGGGAGCGCGGCTATTGCGGAGTGCGTGAGAATCGCGACGGCACTTATTACACGCTGGTCCATTCGCGCGTGTGCGCGGCGCATGTCGATCCCATTGAGAAGAAGCCGCTGTTCCACTACCTGCCCGGCACGGTGGCTTTCTCGCTGGGCACGGCTGGGTGCAACGTCAACTGCAAGTTCTGCCAGAACTGGGATATTTCGCAGGCGCGGCCCGAGCAGATTCCCGCCGATTACGCTCCGCCGCAGCGCGTTGCCGAGTTGGCGAAGCAATATAACTGCCCGACGATTGCCTACACCTACAACGAACCCGTCATCTACGCAGAGTATCTGATGGATACAGCCGACGCCGGGCACGCTGCCGGCCTCCGCAGCATTGTCGTTTCGAATGGCTACATACAGGAAGAGGCGCTGCGCGCGGCTTACGGCAAGATGGACGCAATCAAGATCGATTTGAAGTCGTTCTCCGAGTCGTATTACCGGAACGTAGTGACAGGCCAGTTGAAGCCGGTTCTGGATACGCTGGTGGCGCTGCGCAAGATGGGCAAGTGGACAGAGATTGTGTACCTGGTGCTGCCCACGCTGAACGACAGCGATGCGGAATTCCGCGGCCTGGCAACATGGATCAAGACCAATCTGGGCGCGGATGTGCCGCTGCATTTTACGCAGTATCATCCCGAATATCTGTTGAAGAATCTGCCCATCACGCCGGTGCCCACGCTGGAACGCGCCAAGGCAATTGCCGACGCCGAGGGGTTGCACTATGTGTATATCGGCAACGTGCCGGGGCATCCCGCGCAAAATACGTACTGCCCCAAGTGCCGGAAGTTGTTGGTGGAGCGGGTGGGATTCACGGCCGGCAAGATGCTGATCCGCCAAGATGGCGCCTGCCCAATCTGCAGGCAGTCGATTCCAGGAGTGTGGCATGTATAACGGCGCAGAGGAGGTTTTGAATATGAGCAGCAAGATCAACGCAGCTCGATATTGGCTGGCGGCTCAAGTAATCGGCCTGTTGGCGATTACCCCCATGCAGCAAGCCTGCAAAGCTAGCCAACCCAAGGTGAGAGAAGCGGGGGTTGCGGGCAGCTTCTATCCGGCCGACCCGGCTGCGCTGGCAGCGATGATGGACGGCATGCTGGCGGGCGCCGGTCAGCCGCCGATCAAGGACCCTATTCTGGCCGTGGTTGCGCCGCATGCCGGCTATCAATACTCCGGCCCCGTGGCGGCCTACACATACGGAGCGTTGAAGGGACGCAAGTACTCGCGCGTAGTGGTGATTGCTCCTTCGCACTTTGAGAGCTTCGATTACACGTCGATCTACGACGGCGATGCGTATGTGACACCGCTGGGAAGCATTCCTGTGGACAAGGCCTTTGCCGCACAACTAGTGAAGATGAGTTCGACCATACGGCTTTCCGGCCACGGGCACGTTGCCACCCCGGCAGGCGCGGAGCATGCCATCGAGGTGCAGTTGCCCTGGTTGCAGCGGGTTCTGGGCGATTTCCAACTCGTGCCCATTGTGATGGGAGATCAGAGCTACGAAAACAGCCGCGCACTGGGTGTAGCGCTGGCGAAACTAATTCAGGGTGCTCCCCAGGGAGAGAGCACGCTGATCGTGGCCAGTTCCGACCTTTCCCACTATCACCCCTACGACGATGCGGTAAAGATTGACCACAAGACGCTGCATGCGCTGGAGGTGTGGGACTACTTCAGCATGTCGCGCAACTTTCAAACGAGGGTATGGGAAGCCTGCGGCGGCGCACCGATTGTGGCGGCCATGATTGCCGCCGAGCATATGGGCGCGAATCAGGCGCAGGTGCTGAAGTACGCCAACTCCGGCGACACCGCTGGCGATCACTCGCGCGTGGTGGGATATAGCGCGGATGTGTTTGTAAAAACACAGGGCGGAAAGTCGGCGGAAGTTCCATTCTCCCTGAGTGACCGTGAAAAGGAGGAACTGCTGGCCCTGGCGCGCAAGTCAGTGGAGCATGCGGTCACGAACAGAAAATCCTACGATCCACCCGCCAGCGCGACCGAGGCTCTTAACCAGGAGCGTGGCGCGTTTGTGACCCTGAAGAAAGCAGGGGAACTGCGCGGCTGCATCGGCTATACCTCGGCAATGGAACCTCTCTATCTGACGGTGCGGGATACGGCCACGTTGGCGGCACTGCGCGATCCGCGCTTCCCGCCAGTATCAACTGCGGAGTTGCCGCAACTGCAGTACGAAATCTCAGTGCTGTCGCCGCTGCGGCGCGTGGTGGACATTCACCAGATAATCGTGGGCCAGCATGGCTTGCTGATGAAGAATGGCGACAACGAGGGAATCCTGCTTCCGCAGGTGCCGGTGGAACAAAGGTGGGACCGCGAAACGTTCCTGGAAGAGACCTGCCGCAAGGCGGGGATGAACTCCAACTGCTGGAAGAGCGAGGATACTGACATCTTCATGTTTACCGCGGTAGTCTTCGGAGAACACAAGCCATAGGCGCTTCAATCTGTCGCGGGTCTTCCTTCTGAGAAGATGGCCCGCAAGGCCAGCAATACGGGCGCCAGGTTGATGGCCGCGCATAACCATGCGGTCTTCCAGAAACCGAAGACGGGGACAAGGTAGGCGCTCAAGAGAAGTGTGCCGGCGCAACCGCCCAGCAGATCGATGGCATAGAGCGTACCCAGCTTTGACCGGCCGCGGTCACCGGGCAGATAGATTTGTGCTGCGATGCAGAATTGATACCCTCCCAGCGCTCCGCACAGAGCCGCCAAGGCAGGGAACACACACTGCGCGGCCATCCATTCAGCGGCTGCGCCGGAGACACGGATCAACTGGCTGAATACCAGCATCAACACAGGCGCTGAGAGGCCGAGCAGAGACTGCGTCGTTGCCAGATTGCGGCACGCAGTGCGACTGCCTGACGAGTTGCGGCGTATCGCCAGCCAGCTACCCAAAGCCAAACCTGCCATGCACAGGCCGATGAGGATCGCGAGTTGGTGGTACACATATCCGTAGATGGACTGGAAGGCCAGCAGCACAAGAATCTGGAGAGCCATCAGGGTGAAGCCGGTTGCAGCCGCGCAGCATGCTGCTGCGTGCCGGGCACGGCTTGCGCGCGCAGGCACAAGCGCAAGCGGCAACGCAAGAAGCAACAAGAGACCCAGAACCGATCCAAGAACCGCGATGAAGGGAATGTGCGCTGCGGCCTGAAACCATTGGGCATAGCCTTGCCTGAACTGCGCGCTCCACAGCACAACATTGAAGTAATACGCGATGGGCGCAAAGTCGCGATTGACCGGTGTCGAGTCCAGAGGCCGCAACTGTTCGCGAACCTGCACCATGCGATCAGGCGTCATGCGATAGGGAATGAAATACTCCCGCACGTATTGCGTGCGCAAATCCCGCTCGCGCAATCTGGAGATCAAGATCCGCGGGTCGTCTGTGAGAACGTCCGGTTGGGTTGCGGCAAAGAAGTGAATCGTGTCGCCGGGGATCGTAACCACGTATGGAAATACCTGCTTCAGGGTTTGCTGAATGCAACGCATAAACTCCGCCAGCTCAGGGCTGATGGTTTCTTCCGACGAGCGCAGTGTGAAGGCCAGCAAGCCGCCGGGAGCCAGGTGCGCGCGGGCAGAACGAAAGAACTCGACCGTATAGTAGCGGTTCAACTGCGCGGTCTGCGGATCGGGTACATTGAGTACGATGACGTCGTATGTGTCTGGAGCCGTGCGCAGATAGGAGCGGCCATCCGCGTAGTGGATGTGTACACGCGCATCTGAGCTTGCGGAAGCGGACTGCGCGGGAAAGTACTGCCGCGCCATGCCGATGAGCGCCGGATCCAGCTCGACAGAATCGATACGCTCGACACTTGGATGCTTCAACGCCTGAGCAATGCCGCCATTCACTTCGCCGCCGACAAGAAGAAGATGGCGCGGCGCGGGATGCTCCAGCAGCGCATAGTGAACAGCCTCTTCAGCGGCGCTCTCATCGGGCGCATTGGCAACGATCACGCCATTGTCGTATAGGCTGCGGATATTGCCTGTTTCAGTGACAGCGAGGTTGCCGTAAATCGAGTCGCGCACCGCAACCAACTGGAAGCCCTGCCACAGGCGCGCCTGCGCGGACCTGTCCAGCGACGGCGCAATCCACAGAAACAGAGGAGCTGCGCAAATCAGCGTTGCGACAGCAAGAACTACAATGCGTCTGCGGCGCATGCGGAAGAACAGGACCGCTGCCATACCAACGTTCAACTGAGCGACGATAGTCGCAATCTGAAGGGCATCAAGAAAGCGCAGCAATACCAGGCTGGCCATGATTCCACCCAGGCCGGAGCCTGCGGCTTCAAGCAGGTAAGCCGAACTGGCGGCATGACGCGCAGTGAGGGCGCACTCCTGTTCCGCCAGGCGCGCGGCAGCTACGAACAGAGCGCCGCAGACGAGGCAAAACAGGCTGAGGCACACCGGGGATGCAAGCAGCATCGGCAGTGGACCGACCAATTCACCCGGCACGGTTTGGAAAAGAGTCTTGGAGCCGCGCAGTGCCCAGATCGTGAGCGGCAGAATGAAGCCAAGCAGACATTCAAGCGCTGCAACCCACCGGCGCGCGTGGTTCGCGCCCCGTGCGCAAATGCTGCTCAGGCTGCTGCCGGCGGCGGTCCAGAAGAGCCAGGAAGCCAGCATGATTCCGAGGGAGATTTCGTTGCCGTTGAAGACGACAATCAGCTCCCGCATGAGCACGATCTGGCCGAGGACCGCGCTGAATCCAACCAGCGCCAAAGCCGTGGCCAAGGCAGGCGGCAGTTTTTTCGCCGCAGGCACAGAAACGGGTTGTGCCGATCCATTCACCCGAGACGAATTAGAATCCGGAAGCGCCGCAAAAGCAAGACTGACTACTCGAGCAGGCTGCTGGTGGACAAGGTCGCCGGCTGCAAATGCGGCTGCATCCAGCCTGGCGCTCGGTCAACCCTGGCTTCGCTTGTGTCAGGGAATGCGCGCCGCACATTCACCCACAGATAGAAGATTCCCAGCGCCAGCAAGACGATTGGGGCAAGCCCCATGACCGCAACCGTCCGAATCTGCTCAAGCATTCCGACTGTGCCGAAATGCAGGTTGTTGGTGAGAATCACGAGGCTCGCTGACGGAATATCTGAAGTGAGCACAATCCCTGCGGTATTGAGCAGGAGTGCAATCCAGCGAGTGAGTCCACCCTCGGCCCACAACATGGCGCAGGCAGGAACCGTGAGCAGCAAGAGCTTGGCATCATGTTGCCGATGATAGACAGGCAGCATGGAAAAGGCCGCAATGGCCGCGAGCGCAAGCAAGGCTCTCGCCGGCGTCAGGCGCGACCGGAGAGTGCTGACCGACCATACCGCCAGCAGCGCTCCGCAGAGCAGGTAGCTTGCAGGGTTGTAGATACTCGGATCGTCCCGGAAGACGCTGACGACCGATTGCAGGTCAATTATTTTGTCAGCGGAACGGAAGCTGATGGACGCGGGCCCAGGATCGTTGAGGCTGCCACGCGCCGATGCCTCGAGCAGATTGGAGTGGAGTTCCTGCGTCCAATTGGGCGCGGCGTACGAAACCCACAAAACAGCCGGAAGGCCCAGCGCGATGACCACTGCCAGTGTTTGCAGCGCGCGCTTGCGATAAACCCCGCCCGCCAGCAGAAAGAAGAGCCAGACCAGACCTGCGTCGTGAGGCTTGAGAGCGAGGCTGACCGCCATGCAAAGAACGCCGGCGAAAACAAACCTCTGTTTGAGAAAGCACCAGACGGCAACCACGCATAGACTTACGGCGATACCGGCAGAATTGCCACCGGCAAGGATAATCTCGCTGTCGGCAAGGACAATGCAGATCAGAAAGAGGGAAACACCGGATTCATAGCGCTCCGCGAGGAGCCACGCGAGGATAGCGGCAAGCGTAAGGCATGAGGCAATAAGGAACATCCACAACAGGTGCGCCGGCCCCCACGCCAGGAACGCGAAGGGAGCTACGAGAAAGAGCGCGGTAGGTAGATTGATGCATACAGGCACAGCGCACAAGAATAACCGCGA
>Ga0302190_10002782_pt1 | contig 11233 bp, 10 predicted proteins | sample II_Bog_E2_3_FD_198784 | JGI IMG/M metagenome (GOLD analysis project Ga0302190, IMG submission 198784) | Peat permafrost microbial communities from Stordalen Mire near Abisko, Sweden - II_Bog_E2_3 | ecosystem: Environmental > Terrestrial > Soil > Wetlands > Peat | place: Sweden: Abisko... | reverse complement strand
AATTCCAGCGGCGGCGAGGGCTGGGAGCGCTGCGGAGTTGCCGCGGACGACGCCACCCCAGGCGGCCCAATCGACCCAGGTCTTTCCATGGGCAGCGTTGCGCTTGGCTTGGAGCGCGGCGATATCCGTGGTTTCGGGCACGCAATTGAGGGGCATGTCAACGAGTGTGGTGACGCCGCCTGAGGCCGCGGCCTGGGTGGCGGTCACGAAGCCTTCCCACTCGGTACGGCCCGGTTCGTTGATGTGGACGTGCGAGTCCACGAGGCCGGGGAGCAGGACCGCGTTGCCGAAGTCGCGCACCGGGGTGCTGTCGGGAACGCTGTGCCAGCTCTGCACTGCGGCGATTCGGCCATCGACAGCGAGCAGCGAAGCTGGACGCAGGCCATCGGCGGTCAGCACGCGGTTTGAGCGGAATACCTGTGACATACTGTGATTACTTTCGCCGCTGAGGGAGGTAGTAAGCAAGTTGGCACTATCCGCCGAACCGAACCAGGAGTTTTTGCGCCGCGCGATTGCGCTGGCCGTTCAAAACGTTGAGAGCGGGGGCGGGGGGCCGTTTGCCGCTGTGATTGTGCGAGACGGCAAGATTGTGGGCGAGGGCGTGAATACGGTAACGACCAGCCACGATCCGACGGCGCATGGCGAGGTGAATGCGATTCGGGCGGCTTGCCGGGCATTGGGAACGTTCACGCTGGCCGGTTGCGAGCTTTACACCAGTTGCGAGCCGTGCCCGATGTGCCTGGCTGCGTCGTACTGGGCGCGGCTGGATGCGATCTATTATGGATCGAGCGCGGCGGATGCGGCACGGGCGGGCTTTGACGACGCGTTTCTCTACGACGAGTTTCGCAAGGAGCAGCAGGATCGAACGCTGCCGGCAGCGCAACTGCTGGAAGACGAGGCCTGGGCATGCTTTGCGGCATGGATTGCTTGTGCCGGCAGGGTCGATTATTGAAATTCAGTGAGGTAAAGAAGAGCCAGCTATGCGGGCGTGGCCGTTCACACCAGCTTGGCCCGGCGGGCGGTTAGAGCCTTGCTGGGAAGTGGGTCAAGGATTTCGGGTCGAGATGCGTTTTGTCCTGGCAGCTTGTCATGCAGGACGATATTCAGCAGGGATTTGTTGACCCGTATGCGGCCGTTGTATTCGATGTAGCCGAGCTTTCTGAAGCGGTTCATGAAGAAGCTGACGCGGGAACGGGTGGTTCCGATGATCTCCGCCAGCGTTTCCTGGGTTACGGAGGGAATGAGGCTTTGCGGTTCGCCAGGCTTGCCGAAATCGGCCATAAGCAGGAGGGTGCGGGCCAGACGCCGTTCGCTGGAGTTGAACAGTTGATCGATGAGATCCGCCTGGGTGCGAATGCCCCGGTTGAGCATGAAGTTCAAGAAGAAGGCGGCGAAATCCTGTTGTTTGTGCAGGGCTTCAAGCATCTGGGCGCGGGTGATTCTGAGCGCCACGCAGACCGCTATCGCGGTAGCGCTGGAGGTGCGGAGTGAATTCACAGCGACGAGGCACTCTTCGCCAAGAAAATCACCGGCCACGAGGAGCGTGACGGTGGCTTCCTTGCCTCTTTTGGAGATCACCGTGAGTTTTGCACGGCCGGACTGAAGGTAGTAGATCGCGTCGGCATGGTTGCCCTGGGAGAAGAAGAGCTCTTTCGCCTTCAGGCGAACGATCTTGCGGCCTTCTCCCTCGACGGCAAGGAAATCTTCGGTATCAAAGTTCTTTCCGGTGTCTTGGTTCATCTGGACGGCCTCTTCCTGAACACGCTTTGGTGTGGGCCAAATTAGGTGAGCCGGGTGCTCACTGGGCGGGGCTGGCATTCCGGTCCAGAAGATCTAATCATCGCATGCTTGTTGAGCATGGCAGTTCTCCAGCGGCGAAGCTGAGCATTTTGGGTCACCTATCTGCTGATTTGCAGGTTTATTCGGGAGGATGCTGAGAGCCTTGATGGAGCGGGTGGACAATGGCGGCGGAGGGGTGGCGGCGTTGCGACGAATGCGGCGATGAGCCCTGGCATGCTGTGGAGTTGTGGCGAAATCCGCGGCAGGGGAAGGTTGCATTCGGGTTGAGATGGGGTGCGTACCATATTCAGGGAGATTCCTGCCCGCATGTGACTCGGGTCACGGTGAGGGGATTGGTGGCTAGGTAGCTTCGGGATTGGGGATGTGCGCACGAGCGCAGTGTCCGCAGTGCTTTGAGGAGAATGAACATGGCTTACGTAATTACCGATGGCTGCACCAAGGATTTTGTTTGCGTGGCGGAATGTGCAACCGCCGCGATTGCGCCGACGGCGGGTGATCCGGCCGCTGGTACGGTTTCCCAGGTATTTATCAACCCGGACGAGTGCATCGACTGCGGGAATTGCGCGGATATTTGCGCTCAGCATGCGATTTTCCCGATCGACGATCTGCCGGCGGACAAGGCTCATTTCGCGGAGAAGAACAGGGCGTACTTCAACTAGGACGGCGAACTTGGAGTCGAGTTGTGCTCCCTGTATCAATAGCGAGACAGGGGGCACGCGGGTCAACATGCCGCTTTTGCAGGGGCTAAAGAGGCTGCGGAAAAAGTCGGGTTTTGAGTCAAGATTCACAAAGAACATCCCTCGGGGGGTAAAGAGGCTGCGGAAAAACCCTTGTTTTGTGTGGATTGGAGAGTCGAAAGCCCGCAGGGGCTAAAGCCCAACATTGATTTAATTGGCTTTATCGGCATGACTGAAGTCATGCCCTGATACAAAGCGTTCAAGAATGGGCTCCACAAGTAGTTTTTCCGCAGCCTGTGAAGCCCAGCATTGATTTGATTCCCTTGATTGGCCCGGCTGAAGCCGTGCCCTTGTTACAAAGCTTCCGCTCATGGAGTTTCGTAACAGCCTGGGGAGGTGGGCGCTAGCAATTTGCGGATAGGTTCTAAAGACCAGTTTCATTCCCCGTGGGCCGGCACTTCAGCGGTGGGTTGGGCTGGAGGCTGAAGTGCGGGCTGTGCGGCGGGGAGCTGCACGGGCGGAGTGCCTGAGGGCGTAACCGGGAGCGACAGCGTCTGGACGGTTGCGGGGTCGTCGCGGAGCCTGAGGTAGAGCGATCCGTTGGATGGATGGGGCACGGAGAGCTGCGTTCCGGTGAAGTCGGGGGGCACGTCGGTGGAATTGGCAAAGTCCGGTGTAGCGGCGATGGAAGCGGCGAGAAACAAGTTGGCGCCGGTCAGGGTGCAGGGTTTGGCGACGGTGCGGGGGCAGCGAAGCTCCTTGAATCCGGGCACGCGGACCAGTGTACCGAGCGGTAGCCAGTCCCCTGTAACCCCTTCGGCAGACTTGGCGCGCACCTGGATTGGCCCAAAAGCGGAAGTTCCGAAGCTGGTGAGGGGGTCAACGGAGCCCATGGCGGTCTTGGCGTCTTCGAGCATCAGGCCGGGGCCGGCGAGGGAGAGAATTGTGCTGAAACTGCCGTCCACGGCGGCGACCTCAACCTGCTGCTTGCGGGGAAAGTTGCCGGGGACGCGTGACCTGAGAAAGAAGACCAGGTGGCCATCGACGGGCAGATCGTCTGGGCTGCCCAGGTGGACGGGGGATGGGGAGGCGGGCGGTTCCTCCTGTACGCCTTTGCTGAGGAGCGTGATTTGCGGCCTGGGCGGCTGCACTGTTACGGGGACGCTCAACTGTCGGCCATCCTGCAACAGCACGGTTGCTTCGTAGGAGGTTCCTGGGGTGAGGGTATTGGTGGGGCCGGCGGAAGTCATGACCAACTGGTCGAAATCCTGGACACGGCTGAGCGCGGAGGGGGTAAGCAGGGTTCCGTCGAGGTCGGCCTTGGCGACTTCATCGAGGCGCTTGCCGCGCAGCACAGCGACGGGATCTCCGACACTGAGGGTGAGGCGATCGAGAGCGGCAGCCTCGGCATAGGCTCGCAGGGGCAGGACTTCCGGATTCTGCAAACCGTATTGATAGATATCGAAATTCAGTGGTCCGGGGGAGGCTTCTTTCAAGGGCACCGTGAGTTGAATCGACCCTGGTGTGAGGGATTTCCAGACCAGCGGGACGGGATCGGCGACGCCGCCGGCCTCTTCAACTTTTTCAACGCAGAGGGTGTTGTCGTCTTCCAGGCGGAGAGTGTCTTCGCGACCGACGACGAGTGCCGACTCCTGGCCTGCTGCGACGGACCATTTGCCGGGCTGGGCGGAATGGAGATGGAAGCGCGGACCTTCCCAGTCGTCAAAGCCCCATTTGGCGTGCAGCACAGCGGTGAGTCCGCCGGGCGGCAGATTGGGGAGCGGGTTGACGGGAACCAGTCCTCCCTGGGATGGGTCTGCCTTCATGGGAACGTCGACGGGCGGTGCATTGGTGATTTCGCGCGGCTCGATATGGAGGGTCAATCCGTAGGCCAACTGGGTGGAGAAGACCGCGGGGGCACCCTCGGCGGGCAGAACGAGGTCGGGTTTTTGTGCGCAGAACCTCTCTTGCGGGTCGACGGGGTGGAGCGGTGGAAGCTTGGCGGCCTCGATGGGGGGCAGGGCTACGACGACAACGGATTTTGGATCGCGAAAGGAGGGCGGGACGTTGAGGCGGAGGTTGAGCGTATCGGCGGTTGGAAGGGCGAGGGCGGGGATGTACTGGAAATGCGCGGTGTGGAGCGAGGCGAGGATTCTGGCCGTGTCGACGATGGCGCCGACGTAGGGGCTGAATTGGCCGGCACCGCCGAGCGAGGAATAGCTGAGCTGGTTCATCAGGTCGCCGCTTGAGCCGCTGGCTAGCTGTTCGACCTTGGATTGCACGCCGGAATCGTCAAGAACCAGGCCGTCGGTGTGCTCGACGAGGCAGGGAGCCTGCTGGTCGCTCGGCTTGTCAAAGCACTCCTTATCGAGCTTGATTCCGAGGCTTCGGGCGGCCAACTCTGCGCGCGCCTTGAGTAGTTTGGGGTCGGTTTGGGAACTGACTTTGACATCGGCGAGGTAGGCTTCAAGGCGCATGCGGTCGAGGCTGGCTGCCTGGAGGTCTTGAGTGGCACGAACGAAGGCGCCTGGTCGTCCGCGGACCGCGTTGCGGAGGGTGCTGAAGTCGCCGCCGGTCTCAGGGGCGAGAAAGATGAGCGCCTGCTGCGCTTCCGCGGGCACGGTGACGAAGACTCCCTCGGAACGGACGTCGTGGTTCCAAGTTTCGACGCGGGTGAACCAGTCGGCGGGAGGTGGGTTGGTGGCTCCTCGGAGGAAGGCAACGACGAGGACGAAGTGGGTGGACTGGCTTTCAGGCAGGTCGGGATGGACCCAGAGACGATCCCCGGGCAGCAGGCTTGGGACTTCACCGATGGGCAAGGTGACGGAACCGCGCTTGACATGAACATCGACTTTTGGGCCGGAGAGATCGAAGGCTGGTCCATCGGCGTGCAATCCGGTTGATAGCAGTCCCCAGAGCAACAGAAGCTTCAGGCAACGACGCATAACTCCTATTGTACGGAGTGTTGCCTGGGAGAGAATTTTGAAGGGGGCGCAACTTTTCATCAATTCATGTGTTGTGTTGGGGAAAACGGAGGGAAGGTCGCGCTGAATCTGAACGCACAAAGCTGATTCTGAACCGACAAAGCTGATTCAAAGCGCACAAAACAAGCGGAATCGGGTACACTGTGGCTGTATAGCATCGAGTCGCAGGACTCGTTTAGAGTGCTTCTGAGATACCTGCAGGGCAAAAGCAAGAGAAAGATGGCCCATATTTGTAAACGGGCTAATGATTGCTAAAGATCGCCATACAGGAAACCTGAGAATCGCACACAAGACCTATTCACTCTATTGTTCTTTGAATAATCCTGGCTGTTGTTTGAATCAATTCACCCAGTGATGGACAAGATTTAGAACTCAGGCTGCTGCCATTCGTCCGCAGCGCATGGAATGACCAACCCTCGGAGCAGTCCAACCAGGCTTTCAGTGCGGCATTGTGCAACCAGTTGACGGGTGCGGCCAACGGAGAACATGAATATGAAGCCGATAAGAGCAGCGCAAAGCAGTGTAGATGTGAGTAATTTGAGTATTCCAGACGCCGAAGAGATTATTGAAGAAGCGCTGAACGAGCTTGCGTTTTCATCGGACCCTGGGTTGGCGCGCGCGCTGCATTTTCTTGCCCCTCCGGGATACCAGGCGATCGTTGAGTTATGCAGTGAGAATGGGCGGAGCAAGCGGCGGAATTCGTCCGCGGAGAGCTGGTCGCCGGAGGAAGATGAAGTGCGCATCTATTTTGAGCGCACGGAGGATGCGGAAGCCACACCGCGGCTGGCCCGGGCTCCGCGGGCGGTGGTGGATGCGGACGAGGACGATGAAGAAGAGGGTGACAGCCAGGAGGCGCAGATTCCGGCCGACCTGGATGCCCGGGTGAAGGAATTGTGTGCTGCGCTGGCTGAAGCTGAGCGGGGCGGCCATGCGTTCATCGCGCTGAAGTGGTTTCGCGACTCGTTTTTGCCGCGCAAGGCTTTCCGATGGAATCAGCATCCGGAGTCGCGGCAGGCGATTTTAGCCGAGGCGATTCAGCGGGGCGTGGTGCTGACGAGCAAGATCGCGAACCCGAAGACGCCGGCTTATCCGACGACGACGATCCGGCTGAACCGGGCCGAAGCGGGGATGCCGGAGGAAGCGCAGCGATTCCACCCGGTGACTGTTCATGGGGACTCCATTGCGGAGGCTATTGAAGAGGAACGGGGGAACATGTGAGCTGCTATTTTCTGGAGTCCACGGCCTTCGCGAAGCTCTTTGTGCAGGAGCAGGGAACGGATGCGCTGATCGGTCTGATGGAGGCTGTGGAAGACAACCGCAAGCTGATCTCCGCGTCTACGCCGCTGGAGGTGTATGCAGCGATTCGGCGACGGGAGCGGACGGGGGGCATTTCCGCCGCGGACGCGACGGCGGCGCTGGATATTCTTCGGCTGGAAGCTGCGCGGATGGTGCAGGAGCCGCTGAACCCGGCGGTGCTTGAGGCGGCGCGGCAACTGCTGGACCGGACGACACTGCGCTGGCCGGATACGCTGCAACTGGCGGCAGCGATTGCGGCTCGCGACATGTTTCAGGGGACGGAGATTATTTTTGTTTCGGCATCGCCGCAGTTGCTAGAGGCGGCGAAGGCTGAGGGGTTTCATACGCTGGACCCGGCGAAAGAGGCTGTGCAGACGGCTTAGGAGCGCATCGGTTCGGGGTACGCGGCAGGTTGTCACTCGATTTTCCAATTGAAGAGTGTTGCTGCTATTCCCGCCGAAACCGGTTGGCTTGCTCGAATTCGTGGCGGAGGGCAGGGGATTTCAGGTTTTCGCGCAGGTGGGCCAGGCGCTGTTCGAGGGCATGGAGCGCGGCTTCGATGGCTTCAGTGTTGGTGTAGGCGATGTCGCGCCACATGGAATAGGGGCTGGCGCCTAGGCGGGTCATCTCGCGGAGGGCGCGACCGCCGACGAGCTTCAATTCCGGGGCGTCGCCGACCTCGTCTTCAAGCAGCGAACTGAGGGCGGTGGCGACGAACTGGGGCAGGTGGCTGACCCAGCCGACCAGCTCGTCGTGACGGGCGGCGTCGATGTCAACGGTTTTGGAGCCCATGGCCTGGACCAGCTCGCGCCAGTTGTTGGCAAGGGCTGCGGAAGCGGGCGAGCGCTGCCAGTTGGGATCGTCCGTGAAGAGCCAGACTGCACCGCGAAAGAGGTCGGCATCGCCGAGGGCTGCGCCGCCGCGTTCTTTTCCTGCCATTGGGTGGCCGGGGAGGAATGCGGCGCGCTCGGGGGTGTTGAAAAGGCGGCTGGCGGCGGCGGTGATCTGGGCTTTGGTGCTGCCGACATCGGTGACCAGATGGGCGGGGCCGAGGACGGGGGCGAGCTGCTCCATCCAGTCGAGCGTGGCGTAAATGGGAACGGCGAGGAGGACGACCTGGCTGTCGCGTGCGGCCTGAAGCGGGTCTGCGGAGACGGTGTCGATGGCTCCCATGCAAAGCGCGGCCTGGGCGCCTTCGGGGCTGCGATTCCAGCCGGTGATTGATCCGCGAAAGCCGGATGCACGCAGTGCCAGGCCTGCGGAGGTGCCAAGGAGGCCGGTGCCAAAGATAGCGATGCGCTCGATCATTCGGTCTTGCCTTTGGTTTGGTTGAGGTTGTTTGGAGATAAATACGTTCGTGCGTTTAGCTTATATCCTGACCGGTGTTTTGGAGGATTGGGGGCGATCAGTCTCAGAAGCCATCCAATAAACATCATGCGGGTATGGAGAACATCCCTCAGGGGCTAAAGCCCAAGTTTTGTTGAGCATTTTGCGGCACGACTGAAGTCGTGCCCTTTCAAAACGAGGCCATCTCAAGGAGTTTTTCCGCGGCATGCAAAGCCGTTTCCTCTTAAAACAGAGACTCTTCAGCTGTACCTTAGTTTCTGCTGCGCATTTTGGAGAGGAGGCGGAGGATTTCGATATAGAGCCAGACGAGGGTGACCATGATGCCGAAGGCGCCATACCATTCCATGTATTTGGGAGCGCCGGCCTGGACGCCCTGCTCGATGAAGTCGAAGTCGAGCACGAGGTTGAGGGCGGCGACGGCGACCACGACGAGGCTGAAGCCGATACCGATGACGCCGGAGCCGTTGATGGAGGCGAAGCGGACGCCGATGAAGCCGAGCAGCATCTGCATGAGGTAAAAGACGCAGATGCCGCCAGTGGCGGCGATGATGCCGAGACGAAACTTCTGGGTGACCTTGATGAGGCCGGACTGGTAGGCGATGAGGAGGACGAACAATGTGCCGAAGGTGAGGCTGACTGCTTCAATTCCGATGCCTGGGTAGCGGGTCTCCATGAATGCGGAGAGGGCTCCCAGGAACAGGCCTTCGGCAAGGGCGTAAAGGGGGGCGGTGATTGGGGACCACTCCTTTTTGAAGATGGTGACGAGGGCGAGGATGAATCCGCCAAAGACGCCGAGGAGCATGAGCGGGTTCACAGCGGCCATATCGAGGGACTGCATGAAGACATGCCATGTCCAGGCGGCAGTGGCGAGGGCGAGGATGAGCAGAATGCCGGTCTTGTTGACGGTTCCGCTGAGGGTCATGCGGTTGGCGGCGTCAATGAGCCCGGCCTGGCCGTAGGACCCGCCGCCGAGGCCACGGAAAGTCTTATCGCTCAAGGCTGGATTGGAGGTCTTCATCAAAGGCATGGTGTATCTCCCGATTGCCGCGTGAATCGCGGCTCTACTGTCATGTTAGACCCAGTTCCAGGGGAAAAGACTCCGGCGTGGAGCGACGGCTGTGCGGGTTGGCGTACGGCGGTGTTTAAATCATCGAATGGCAAGTCTTGAGAACTTTCGGTTGGTGGTCTTCCGGGCGGTGGGGGAACAGCTCAGCTTCCGCAAGGCCGCGGAGGAACTGTATCTGACTCAGCCGGCGGTGAGCCTTCAGATCAAGGCGCTGGAGGAGGATCTGGGCGTTCAGCTGTTTGACCGCAGCGGGGCGCATATTGCGCTGACGGAGGCGGGGAGAGTTTTGCGGGAATATGCGGAGCAGGGGAATGAGCTTCTGGTGCAGGCGGAGCAGGCGATTGCCGCCTTGAGCGGAGAACATGCCGGGCAACTTTCGCTGGGCGCATCGACCACGATTGCGCAGTATGTACTGCCGAGGCTGCTGGGGCAGTTTCGCCGGGAACATCCGCGCGTTGCTCCCACATTGATGAGCGGCAACACCGAGCACATTGTGGAAGCGGTGGCGGGGCAGAAGATTGCGCTGGGGTTTATTGAGGGCCCGGCGCGCAGCCGCGAGGTGAAGACGGAGCCGTTTCTTGAAGACGAACTGGTGCTGATTGCTCCGTCGGCGCATGAGTGGGCGGAGCGCGCCTTAGTGAGCTGCGCCGAGGTTGCTTCCGTTCCACTGCTGATGCGGGAACGGGGTTCGGGTACGCGGCATGTGGTGGAGATGGCGCTGGAGCGGCAGGGTGTGAAGCGGAGTTCGCTGCACATTGTGATGGAACTGGATTCGACCGAAGCGATCAAGTCGGCTGTGGAAGCGGGGCTGGGGATCGGATTTGTTTCTCGCTGGGCGATTGGGAAGGATTTGCGGCTGGATAGCAGCTTCAGGATTGTTGAAGTGGAGGGGTTGCGTATCAGGCGGCAGTTTCTGGTTGCGTTTGCGGCTGGGCCTGAGCCGCATGGGGTTGCGAAGGAGTTCCGCAGGTTTGTGATGGAGCGGGCGGGTGTGGACCGCATGCAAATCAAGTCCCGACGCGCATAACGTGGCGCGACCGATAAGAATCGCAAATGGGGCATGATTACTACTGCTTGGACGTGGACTGACTGCGCGGTCAGACTCAATCTGTGTCCAAAAAACTCTTTTTCATCGGATTGATTCTTTGTGCCAGCGGATTGGTGTCGCCACCAATCGCACTGGCGGGCGGTCTTGTCTTTGGCTTCTCATTCCTTCATCCGTTTCACGTTGAAGCGAAGCAGCTTTCGAAGTTTCTGCTACAGGCGTCGGTAGTGGGCCTCGGATTCGGCATGGACTTGCAGCAAGTCTTCCGGGTTGGCCGGTCGGGCTTTGTCTATACCGCGGGAAGCATCAGCATCGCGCTGCTTCTGGGGTGGGGGTTGGGAAAGCTGCTGAAGGTCAAGCAGAGGATCTCGTTCCTGATCTCGGCCGGGACGGCGATTTGCGGGGGGAGCGCGATAGCAGCTATTGCGCCGATCACCAATGCCAGCGAGGAGGAGATTGGAGTGTCGCTGGGGACTGTGTTTCTGCTGAACTCCGTGGCGCTGCTGGCATTTCCGGCGATTGGGACGGCGCTGCACATGTCGCGGACGCAGTTTGGGCTGTGGGCGGCCTTGGCCATTCACGATACGAGCTCAGTGGTGGGCGCGTCGGCAAAGTATGGGGCTGTGGCGCTGGCGGTGGGAACAACGGTAAAGCTGGCGCGGGCATTGTGGATTGTGCCGCTGTCAGTGGGGACGGCGATGGCCAAGAAGAGCAAGGCGCGGATTCAGTGGCCGTGGTTCATTCTTTTCTTTTGCATGGCGGCGGTTGCCAACACTTACTTGCACGCGATGCAGCCGGCGTATCCGGTGCTGAAGCATCTGGGGGTGATCGGGCTGACTGTGACGCTTTATTTGATCGGGACGGGGCTTTCGATGAGGACGCTGCGCGAGGTTGGGGTTCGGCCGCTTTTGCAGGGGGTGATCTTGTGGATTTTTGTTGCGACCGGGTCGCTGGCGCTGATTCTGCGGGGGTTCATTCATCTGTAGGCGTGGGCGACGTGTCAGGCGGGTTGGGCGAG
>Ga0302190_10002763_pt1 | contig 11277 bp, 4 predicted proteins | sample II_Bog_E2_3_FD_198784 | JGI IMG/M metagenome (GOLD analysis project Ga0302190, IMG submission 198784) | Peat permafrost microbial communities from Stordalen Mire near Abisko, Sweden - II_Bog_E2_3 | ecosystem: Environmental > Terrestrial > Soil > Wetlands > Peat | place: Sweden: Abisko, Stordalen... | reverse complement strand
GCGACCGGCGGGATACCCGCCGGCCGGGTGCCGGCGACGCCGCTGGTGCTGGTGGCCACGCCGCTGTTCGACCTTTCGGGCGTGGTGACCCGGGTGCTGGTGGCGACTCCGGCCGACTCCGGCAGCCTGGGGGCGCCGGCCCCGGCGGGTGGCCGGCCGGTGGCGGCGGTCCTGGCGGAAAACGAAAGCCGGCTCAGGATGATCCTCGACACCATCGTCGACGCGGTCGTGACCATCGACCACGGCGGGGTGATCCGGGCCTTTAACAAGGCGGCCGAGCGCATCTTCGGCGTTGCCGCCGCAGAGGCCATCGGCACCCCGGTCGAGGGGCTGATGCCCGAGGGGCTGCGCGCCGGACACCGGCACTATGTCGACCGTTATCTGGCCTCTGGCACCCCGCAGATCATCGGCCTTGGCCGCGAGGTCCAGGGGGTGCGGCGGGACGGTACGGTGATCGACCTGGAACTGTCGGTCAGCGAGGTGGAAATCGCCGGCGAACGCCTGTTTACCGCCGTGCTTCGCGACATCACCGACCGCAAGCGGGCCGAGGCCAGACAACAGGCCAGCGAGCGGCGGTACCGGACCATCGTCGAGGCCGCCCTCGAAGGGGTGTGGACCCTGGATGCCGACGGCCGGACCACCTTTGCCAACCGGTCGATGGCCGAGATGCTGGGCTGTACCCCGGACGAGATGTCCGGCCGCTCGCTGCTTGACTTCGTGGACGACGAGGCCAGGGTCGATGCCGGTCGGGTCCTCGCGCGGCGTCGCCTGGGCATCGCCGAACGCTTCGACTTCCGGCTGATGCGCAAGGACGGCACCACCCTGTGGACGCTGGTGTCGACGGTACCGCTGACCTGCGACCACGGGCAGTACGCCGGCGCCCTGATCCTGGTCACCGACATTACCCAACGCAAGCGGGTGGAAGACGAGGAGTCCCGGAGCCGCCAGTTGCTGCGCGACGCCGTTGAGGCGATTTCCGAGGGTTTTACCCTGTACGACGCCGATGACCGCCTGGTGCTGTGCAATGAAAAGTACCGGCAACTCTATGCCCTGAGCAGCGACCTGATGGTGCCGGGCGCCCGGTTCGAGGACATTATCCGGGCCGGTGCCGAACGCGGCCAGTACGCCGACGCCATCGGCCGGGTCGAGGCCTGGGTGACCCAGCAACTGGCGGTGCGCCGGACCCAGAGCCGGACCCTGGAGGAATCCGGGGATCCCCGGCCCGATGCCCGGCCATCCGACGACCGGATGGTGGAGTTGCGGCTGGGCGACGGCCGCTGGCTGCTGGTCAGCGACCGCCCGACCCGGGATGGCGGCATCGTCGGCATCCGCACCGACATCACGGCGCAAAAGCGCGCCATGGCCGCCCTGGCCGAAAGCGAGCAGAGATTCCGCCTGCTGGCCGACAACGCCGCGGATCTGGTGTCGTTGCAATCGGCCTCGGGCGACCTGCTTTACCTGTCGCCGTCGTGTGAGCGCATCCTTGGCTACCGGCCCGAGGAACTGCTGGGGCGGACCCTTTACGGGCTGGTCAACGCCGCCGACGCGGTGCGGGTCCGTCGCGCCCACGCCGAGGCCCTGACCCATCGCCAGGTCCGTTCGGTCTCTTACCTGATCGCGCACAAGACCGGCTCGCCGGTCTGGCTGGAGACCACGGTCGCCGCCATCGATGCCGAGCATCTGTTTTCCGGCACCGCCCTGGTGGCGTCGTCCCGGGACGTGACCGAGCGGGTCCACTACGAACAGGAACTCCACGCCGCCCAGGAACAACTGGCGCGCCAGGCCGCCGCGACCATGGCGCTCGCCGAGGACCTGGACCGCTCCCACGAACGTTTCGACCTTGCGGTTTCGGGGACCAATGACGGCATCTGGGATTGGGACCTGCGCACCGACACCATCTATTTTTCGCCGGTGTGGTTCCACATTCTTGGCTACCGGCCCGACGAGCTGCCGTTCACCGCCACCACCTGGACCGACAACATCCACCCCGACGATCTGATGGCCGCCTATCGGTGTATCCAGGACCATCTGGACGGCAAGACCGAACTCTATGTCCACCCCCACCGGCTGCGTCACAGGGGCGGGCACTACATCTGGATCGAGGCCAAGGGCAAAGCGGTCAAGGATGCCGAAGGACGCCCGTACCGGCTGGTCGGCACCATCACCAACATCGAGGACAAGAAGCAGCAGGAGGCCGACCTGCGCCGGGCCAAGGCCGAGGCCGAGGCGGCGGCGCGCGCCAAGTCCGAGTTCCTCGCGGCCATGAGCCACGAAATTCGCACGCCCATGAACGGCATCATCGGCATGACCGAGCTGCTGCTCGACACGCCGCTGGCGCCGGAACAGTACCAGTTCGCCCAGGCGGTGATCACCTCGGCCACCGCCCTGCTGACCATCATCAACGACATCCTCGACATCTCGAAGCTGGAAGCCGGCCGCATGGAGATCGAGGCGGTGCCGGTGGAGATCACCCGGCTGGTCGCCGACGTGGTCGACCTGCTGACGCCCCGGGCGCGCGAGAAGGGCATCGAGATCAGCGCCTTCGTGGCGCCGAGGCTCGACCGGCCGCTGATCGGCGACCCGACCCGGCTGCGGCAGATTCTGGTCAACCTGACCGCCAACGCGGTCAAGTTCACCGAACAGGGGCATGTGGCCATCGAGGTCACGGCAAACGGACCCGCCGACGGCCCGCCCACCGTCCGCTTCGCGGTCTCCGACACCGGCATCGGCATTCCCCCGGCCGCCCTCGACCGGCTGTTCGGCAAGTTCGAGCAGGTGGACGGCTCGATCACCCGCCGCTATGGCGGCACCGGGCTCGGTCTCGCCATCTCCCGGCAACTGGCGGCGCTGATGAACGGCACGATCACCGTGGACAGCGTCGTCGGCGAGGGCAGCCGCTTTTGCGTCACCCTGCCGCTCCAGCCGGCGCCGTCGGAGCCGGCGCCGGCCCCGGACAGCCGGCCCCCGGCGCTGCTGGCCGGCCGGCGGATGCTGGTGGTCGATCCCCAGCCCCTGCGGCGGCGGGTGCTGGCCTGCCACCTGAAGGCGCTGGGGCTGTCGGTGACCGCCGCGGACCCTTCCGCCGCGATCGCGGCGCTGCGCCAGGCCGGAGCCGCCGGCGAGGCGCCGGCCTTCGATGCCGCCGTGGTCGATGCCGGCGGCGACGGCCCGCAGGCCACCACCGACCGGACCGCCACCGACGGAATCGTGGCGGCACTGGCCGCGATCCGGCCCGAATTGCCGGTGCTGCGTCTGACCGGCGGTTCCGGCGGCCACGGTTCCGGCCCGTGCGAAAGCTGCGACCAGCCGTGCCGGTCGATCTTTCTGGTCAAGCCGATCCGGCGGAGCGGTCTGATTGCCGGCATCGCCCGCCTGTTCGATACCCGGCTGGCCCCGGAGCCGGCGGCCTCGTGCCGGGCCTTGACCATCGTGGTCTCGCCGGCGCCATCGCCGCCGCCACGGCCGGCGGTGCCTGCGACCGAGACTTCGCCCACCGGCCCGCGCCTGCTGCTGGCCGAAGACAACCGCACCAATCAGCTCTTTGCCATGACGCTGTTGCGGGGCGCGGGTTATTGCGTGGACCTCGCCGAGGATGGCGTCCAGGCGGTGGCCGCCGCCGCGGCTCAGGATTACGCGGCGATTCTGATGGACCTGCAAATGCCGACCATGGACGGCCTCGAAGCGACCCAGCGCATCCGCGCCCTGGACGGGCCGCGGTCCCGGGTCCCGATCGTGGCACTGACCGCCCACGCCATGCCCCAGGCCCGCGCCGAATGCGTCGAGGCGGGCATGAACGACTATCTCGCCAAGCCCGTCAACAAGGCAGAGTTAATCGCAATGATGGCACGCTGGGTCCCGAGCCACACCCGAACCGGGGACGGCGCGGAAGCGGAACCACGGAACCCGAACCCGGACGCCGCCGCCGGCCCTTCGGCCGCTGCGGTGGCGTCGGACCCGTTGGCGCCGGACCCGGTGGTGCCCGATGCGGTCGCGCCCGATACCGTGGGCTCCGATACCGTGGGCTCCGAAACCGTGATTATGGACGAGCAACAGCTCGCGGAGTTGCTGACGGCGGTGCGCCCGACCGAAGTCGGCGCCATCGTCCTGTGTTTTCTCAACGACCTTGCCTCGCGGATCGACCGGCTCGATCAGGCGGTGGCCCGCCGGGACCTGCGCGCCATGACCGCCGAGGCCCACGACCTGTCCAGCACCGCGGGCAGCTTCGGCGCGACCGGGGTTATGCATCTCGCGGTCCAGATGGAGGTGATGGGGCGCGAGGGCGATCTCGCGAAGGGGCTCGCCCATTACCCGGCGCTGGCCAAAGCCACCCGCGCCCTGATCGCGATGATGGAGACGCGCTTTGCCGGCCTTCGCACCGGCACCAGCCTTCCGGACGCCCTGCCCGCCGGTGTTTGAGGCCGTAACGGTCCCGGAGCGGCGTATGTTATACCGGCGAGCCTTAAGAACGGCCGACAGGCCGTTAGGGGGCTTTGACCCGGACCCACCAAAGGCCACGGCACTGCGAGGGCCGGTCGGCCCTTTGAACCCGTGAGTTTTGGAAGTCAAGGAGGCTTGCCTCCTTGCGGGTGCAGGGCTCTGCTCTGCAAAATCGGATCCGCCAATGGCCGACGGCCCTGGAAACCCTGGACTCAAGCCGTGCGGTCGTTCGTTACGCCTCCAACCTCCCCAAGGACCATGACCCCATGGACATCCTGTTCGCCCGTCACGGCAACACCTTCGGCCCCGGCGACAAGGTCGTCTGGGTCGGCCGCGAAACCGATCTGCCCCTGGTGGACAAGGGGTGGGTCCAGGCCCGCGCCTTTGGTGCGGCGCTGAGCCGCCTGGGTCTGCCGCCCGACCGGATCGTCACCGCCGCTCTGCTGCGAACCCGAAGCTTTGCCGACACGGTGGCCGCGACGCTGGAGTCGGGCCCGCAGCCCCGAATCGACCCCCGGCTGAATGAAGTCGATTATGGCGCCTGGGCCGGCCGGACCTCGGAGGAGATTGCCGCCAGCCCCGAAGGCGCCGCCGCGCTGGCCGGCTGGAACGCCCGCGATGCCTGGCCGGTCGACGCCGGTTGGGTCACCACCGAAGCAGAACTGTTCGGCGCCCTCCGCAGCTTTGTCGACGAGGTGATCGCCGGTGCCGACGCCGCCAGCCGCCTGCTGGTGGTCAGCAGCAACGGCATCCTGCGCTTTCTGCCGCGGATGTTGGGCGCGATCGACCCGGCGCGGTCAAGCTATGTCATGAAAACCGGACACGCCGGGCTGATCTCCGGGACTCCCGGAAATTTCCGCCTGCGCTTCTGGAATCTGGATCCCGAGGTGCTGAGCGAAGATTTTGCAGGGCTCTGCCCTGCACCCGCAAGGAGGCTCGCCTCCTTGACCTCATGACGTCACCGGTTCAAAGGGCCGACCGGCCCTTTGCGGGTGTGGGCAGAGCCCACAAAATCATATCGGGCGTGGCCCCTCTGGCCCCCGTCTTCAACAGGGTATCAGGTTTCCTCTTCGGCGCCGTCGTTGTCGCCGCTGCGCCGCGGCGCAGGAGTGCGGCCCCGGTTGTTGAGGGCGGCAAGAATCCCCGTCGCCGATCGGGGCACGGGCCGGCCGGTGGGGGCGGCCACCGCCGCCGAGCGGACACCGGCGGGAAGCGGTTCCTCGGCCTGCCGCCGGGCGTGCTCGCGTGCGCGGTTGTCGGCGTCCGCGGCGACCCGCCGCTTGACCTCGGGGTCAAGGGTGGAAAACGCCCGGGAGGCAAAATCGAAGGCCGGACGCGAGCGCGTGGCCAGAACCTGCCGTAACGCCTTCGAAACCAGCACGGTATCAATCACCCCGGCGCCGGAAACACCATCCAGCGCATCGGCCAAAATCCCGATCGCTTCAAGAGTGCGGTGGTCATCAAGCGACAACTGCATTGCCATGGCGGAGTTCCGTCGGCGGAAGGTATCGAGATCCCGGCGCCCCTACCTGACCCGGTGGAAAAACTATAACCTCCGCCCCACGGCCTGTCACCTGCCGGTTAGGGCACTGCCGGTCAGCGCCCCGCCGACTCGGTCGCGACCTTGGGCGCCGGGTGCCCGCGACCCGAGCCCTGGCGTTCGGCGCTCTGGCGCTCCGCGGTCTGACGTTCGGCGGCCACCGCCAGGATATGGTTCCGAATATCCTCGTCCTGCTCGATCAACCGGCGAAAGTCGGATTCCGTCAGTTCCAGCAGGTGACAGTAGCCCAACGACCGGACATCGGCGGTCCGTGGCTGGCCGGTCAGAATGGCCATCTCGCCGAAAAAATCGCCCGGCCCCAGATGGATTGGCGTCGATCGCCCGGGCACCACCACCTCGACGGTTCCCGAGGCAATGAAATACATCGAGTCGCCCCGGCCGCCCCGTTGGACCAGAACCTCGTCGGGCAACGCCAGCCGGGCACTGAGCATGCGCGCGATCAGCGCCAGCCGGTCGGCCGGCAACCCGCCAAAGATCGGAACCCGGGCGATCAGGTCGGACAGCCGCAAACCCAGATCCAATTCGGGCGACCGCTCGACCATCTGCCAGCGGCGATCCAGATCCTGCTTGAGATCGTTGAGAATCTCCTGACTGATGATGGATTCCGCGTACATCAGGGCGTACTCGGCCTCCTCCATCCGCAAGGCCGCGCGCTTGAGGTACTGGTACTCGACCACCGGGGCATGTTCGGGGTAACGGGCGCGAAGCGCCGCCAGCGCCTGCTCGACCATGTCCCGGCGGGATTCCAGAACCGTCGCCAGTTGGCGGGCGGCAACCTCTCCCAACAACGGCGACAGTTTGCGGCGGGTCAGCGCCAGCAGCGAAATCAACACCGCGCGGTTGATCAGCAGCGCCTCGAACCGCAGCGACAGCCGCCGGGCCAGCGGGCCGCGCAGGTTGAGCCGGCGCTGAAGCCGCATCGCCCACAGCATGTGACGGGTAAAGCCCAGGGCATCCCGGGCGGCCAGCTCATAGCCGGCGAGGCCCCGGGTCTTGGCCCCGTCCAGCAGCCAGCCGGTCCGCTCGGTCAGCGCCTCGACCACATTGCGCGAGATGATGCCGGTCTTGAAGTTGTGGAGGTAGAGTTCCTCCTCGCGGTTCACCAGGATCACCAGACCGATGTAGAGGCGATCGTTGAGGCACAGCGACGAGGTCGCCGCCAACTCACCCTCAATGGCGGTCAGCCGCTCGGCATATTGTTTGACCGCCCGGCGCGTGACATCGGGGTCAACCCGGTATTCCCGGGCCACCGCCTGCACCTTTTCGACCACGGTGGACAGCGACAGCGCCAGCGCCCGGTTGCGCATGGCCAGTTCGGCCGCGGACAACCGGTCGAGACCCAGCAACCGGATCAACGGCCGCAGGGTGGTGCCGTGCAGGAACAGCGTCAGCAGCACATAGCCAGGGGCCAGCACCGCGACGAAATGGGCGATCGCCGGATCGATGTCAGAGTTTTCGCTCACCGCCAGGGCCAGGGTCAAAGACACCGCGCCGCGCAGCCCCCCCCACAGCATCACCGCGCCGTAGGCGGGCGCGACCCGCTGGGCCAGCCCCAGGCCCGACAGGATCGGCAGCAGGCCGAACAGCACCGCGGCCCGCGCCGCCAGCGCCGCCACCATCACCACCCCGAGCAGCAACACCTCGCCGAAGGTGACATGGGTCAGGTATTGCGGAACCAGCATGGCCGCCAGCAGGAAAATCATCGAGCTAGCCCAAAAGCCCAACTGCCGCCAGGTCAGTTCCAGGTCGCCCCAGGTCTCCGGCGACACCCGGGTTCGCCCGACCGAGCCGACCACCAGGGCGTTCACCACCACCGCCACCACCCCCGAAACCCCAAAGTAGTGATCGGCCAGAATATAGGTCAAATAGGCGAAGGCGACGGTCAGCGAAACCTCCGAAAGGGGCACGTTGCGCAGCGGCGTCACCAGATGACAGAGCAGCCGGCCCATGCCGTAACCGATGGCCACGCCGCCGCCGAAACTGCGCAGGAACTCCACCACCGCGTCGGCCAGCACCGGTTGGCGGTCTTCGGTCAGCATGGCCAGCAGCAGCGTGAACAGGACGATGGCGGCGGCGTCGTTGAGCAGGCTCTCGCCGGCAATCAGCAGGGTCAGCCGCCGCGGCGCGCCCAGGTCGCGGAAGATGCCGATCACCGCGGTCGGATCGGTGGTGGCCAGAATTGCCCCCAGCAACAGGCAGCCGACCAGCGGCACGCCCGACGGCTTCCACACGGCAAAGCCGACGACGAAGGTGGAGACCAGCACCGCCACCACCGCCAGCATCAGAATCGGCGCGATGTCGTCCAGAAGGCGCCGGACATCGATAAAAAACGCAGTCTCGAACAGCAACACCGGCAGAAAGATCACCAGGAACGATTCGGCGCTGAAATTGATATCGCCGAGCGAGCGCAGAAACTCGCCCAGCACTCCGAGATGGTCGAACGCCCCGGCAAAGCGAATCAGAATGCCCAGGGCCGTCCCGACCACCGCCAGCAGAACCGTGTAGGGCATGTTAAGCTGGTTGGCGAGCGGCGGCAGCAGGCTGACCAGCGCCAGCAGGCCGGCAATCCCGAACAGAACGACGTTGATATCCTGCATGACCCCGACGATCCTTGAATTGGGGCAGGGTACCGGCTCGACGGCGGCCGGGCAAGGCCGGTGGCCAGCGGTTCTCAATGCGACTGAGTCGTGATCGCAGCGGGGCTCAGGTTGGCGGGAGGCGGATTGGGGGGTGCGACAAAGTGACTCTGGAACGCGGCGGGGGTAGTTTACGGGGGATAAATCTGATTCTTGAGGGGGATGGGACCCCTTGAGCGCCTTCTCGCCTCGTTGCGTCAGAGTTGCGGCACGTTTCCGGACAAACGACACGGAACGAACGTGTCCTATGGTCTGGCCGATATCGGAATGGCGGCGTTTTCGGCCTTTTTCATGCAGAGCCCGTCGTTCCTGGCCCACCAACGTCATCTTGAGGAAGGCCACGGGCGCTCGAACTGCGAGACGCTGTTCGGGATGACGAAGATTCCCAGCGACAATCATATCCGAGCGATGCTGGATCCGGCTTCGCCGAGCCTGTTGTATCCGGTATTTGCCGATGTGCTGAAGGAACTGGAGGCGGCGAATGGTTTGCCGGCCTTCCGCCGCCTGGGCCAACATGTGCTCATCGCCCTGGACGGAACGGAATATTTCTGCTCCAAGAAGCTCCACTGTCCGCACTGTTCGCGTCGGGAGCGGAGTGATGGCAAAACCGAATACTTCCATTCAATGCTCGGCGCGACGCTGGTGGCACCTGGACACAATCATGTGATACCGCTTGCGCCGGAATTCATTACGCCTCAGGACGGCGCGGAGAAGCAAGATTGCGAGAACCGGGCAGCGCACCGGTGGCTGGCCGCCCATGGCCCGCAGTATGCCCATCTTAACTCGATCTATCTTGGCGACGACCTGTTCTCGCGTCAGCCTCTTTGCGAGGCGGTGCGCGCTATCGACGGGCATTTCCTGTTCGTCTGCAAGCCTTCTTCCCATAAACTCATTCAGGAATACATCACCGGCGTTACCTTGCCGAGCCATAGCACCCTGCTCAAGCGCGGGCGCCAACGCTTCGTCCATCGCTACCGCTGGCTCTGCGACGTTCCGCTGCGCGATGGCAAGGACGCCATGCTCGTCAACTGGTTCGAGATTGAGATCGTCGACGGCAGCGGTAAAGTCACCTATCGCAACAGCTTCGTCACCGATCTGCCGGTCGGCCGTGACACGGTTGCCGAACTGGCATCCTGCGGTCGCGCCAGATGGAAAATCGAGAATGAGACCTTCAATGTCCTCAAGACCGGCGGCTATAATCTAGAGCACAACTTTGGCCATGGAAAGCAAAATCTTGCAGCAATCCTGGTTACCCTCAACCTGCTCGCCTTTGCATTTCACACCGTTTGCGATAACGCCGAAGACTTCTGGCACATCGCCAGAACCAAGGTCAGCTCCAGAGCCCAGTTTTTTAGCCGGATGGCTGCCATTACCAGCTATCTGATTTTCTCTTCCTGGGATGACCTCTTCCAGACCCTCGCTTTCGCCAAGCCGCCACCTCTCCCGCCATGACCGCCCCGCCATCTTCCTGCTTCCCGACCCCCTCCGCCTCCGAAAAAAACACCCCTATCCCAGCCAATAGCCAAAATGAGAACTGCTGGCCGGTGGCGCCCATGTTCGGGCGCGTCGCCCTACCGGCCGGCCCTGGCCAGGGCCAGGATGTCGCGGGCCCGCTGGTCCCAGGTGTGGCGGGCGCCGACCATCTGCTGACCGGCGGCGGCACGCGCCCGGGCGGCTTCGGGTTCGCGTTCGAGTCGGACCAGTTGGGCGACCAGGCTGCCGGGGTCGTCGGGGTCGAGGAACGCCACCTGATCCTCGTCCACCACCTCGGTTACGGGGCCGAGCCGGCTGACCACCGCCGGGGTACCGCTGGCCAGCACCTCGAACAGCTTCAAAGGCGACATCCAGCGATGGGTCGCCACCGCCCGGGTATAGGGCAGCAACACGCTTCGGTACGAGCGCAGCAGGCCGGGAATCTCGGCGTGGGCGACGGCGGGCAGCACCCGCACATTGGGCCGGTCCAGGCCACGGGCGCGGGCGGCGCCGACCTCTGCGGCGGTGCCGCCGATCAGCACGAAGCCGTGGCCCGGCAGGGCACCGGCCGCGTGGGCGATCAGATCCAGCCCCCGTTCCGGGCGCAGGGTCCCGTAATAGAGGTGAACCGGGGCGTCACGGTCGCAGCCGGCCGGCCACGGCCGGTCGGCCGCGGGCAACGGCCCGGCCCCGGTGAAGCGCGTGAAATCGACGGCATCGTGGCAGGCCGCGACCCGCTCGGGGGGCAGCCGGCAGTCGCCGATCAGATGGTCGCGCAGGCTTCCCGAGATGGCCACCCAGCGGACCCGCCGGCCCACCAGCGGCAAGGCCCGCCGGGCCGCCGGTGACAGGTCCTGATGCAACTCCAGCACCAGCCGCGGCGTCAGCCATTGCCCGGCCAGCGCCACCCCCAGGCTGCGACTGAGCATCACCGAACCGGTCGGAACCGCGAGCCCCCGCATCTCCAGCAGCAGCCGGGCCGCGAACTCGGCGTAGCGGGCCATGCCGTAGCGTGCCCGACAGCGAATCGGACGGTGATCGATGGGTAACCCGGCCAGGGCGGTAACGGTCCGGCCGTAGCTCGGCCACAGATAGGTGACGGAACAACCGATCCGGGCGAAGGCCGCCAACATCTGGCAGGTCTGAAGGACATGTGCCGTCTCGGCCTCC
>Ga0302190_10002761_pt1 | contig 11287 bp, 9 predicted proteins | sample II_Bog_E2_3_FD_198784 | JGI IMG/M metagenome (GOLD analysis project Ga0302190, IMG submission 198784) | Peat permafrost microbial communities from Stordalen Mire near Abisko, Sweden - II_Bog_E2_3 | ecosystem: Environmental > Terrestrial > Soil > Wetlands > Peat | place: Sweden: Abisko, Stordalen... | reverse complement strand
AGCGGGACATCTCGCGCGAGCCGCTGGTCATGGCATCGCAGATCCTCGGGCTCGATCCGTTGCATGGCTACCTGAAACATGGCAACTACGTCGTCGAGTTGCGCGTTCCTTACTTGGAGCTTCCCCTGCAGCATGAGAAGTTCGTCGCGCGGAAGCCGAGGGAGGACAGGCCTGCGGACATGCCGCCTCCCGTCGCGCCGCCCGGTCCATCGGAGCAGCCGATGGAACTTAAGCCGCCTTCTCCGAGCCAGGGGCAGGTGCCCTTCTTCGAGTGAAAAATCGCGTGTAAATGAAAAAACTTGATACCGGATGTATAGGTAGCGGGCTGCGGAAAGCGGCTCCTCTGGAGACGGCAATGGGTAAAGAGAAAGAGCAGGACTACACGGTAGAACGTGTGGGCGCGGTTGAATATGTGGTTGTGCGGTGCCCGAATGGGCATGTGAACCGTGGCCTGAAGGTCGGCGAAGCCGAGCTGAGCATGGAGCTGGTCTGCGCCGCACGGCGTTGCGGCCAGCCATGGACGCAGAAGGTTCCCCACATCATGAGTCTGGAGTCAGAGAGCTAGATGGTCACGTTATCGAAACCCATCAGTGCGGGGCAGGCGCAGGCATACCACAAAGAGGAGTTCTCAAACGCGAAGGAGAACTACTACACCGAGGGCGAACGGGTGCGGGGCGAGTGGCAGGGCAAGCTCGCGGAGCGGTACGGGCTTCACGGGGAGGTGCGCGAGGAACAGTTCGCGCGCCTCTCCGAGGGCCAGCATCCGGAGACGGGCGAGCAACTGGTTCGGCATCAGACGGCGCGGGAGTATGTGAACGAACGCGGCGACACGGTGCGTTCGATGGAGCACCGGGCGGGCTGGGATGCGACGTTCAGCGCGCCGAAAAGCGTATCTCTCACGGCTCTGGTTGGCGGCGACGAACGGGTGAAAGAGGCGCACCGGGAGAGCGTGAAGGTTGCGCTCAACGAGATGGAGAAGTACGCGCAGGCGCGGATCGGCGGCAACGCTCCCGCGCAGACGACGGGCGCATGGGTGGCGGCCAGGTTCGAGCATGACAGCAGCCGACCGGTAGACGGCTACTCCGCGCCGCAGTTGCACACGCACACAGTCATCTTCAATATCGCCGAGACCGCCGACGGCAACACGCGGGCGTTGCAGCCGCAGGAGCTATACAAGACGCAGCAGTATGCGACGGCGGTGTACCGTTCGGAGCTGGCGGCGCGGTTGCAGCAGCTTGGTTATCAGGTCGAGCGCGGCGAGCATGGACAGCCGGAGATCAAAGGCTATACGCGCGAGTACCTGGAGGCGTCGAGTCCGCGGCGGCAGCAGATCACCGGGCAGATGGAGGCGGAGGGCCGGACGGGAGCGGAGGCGGCGCAGGTCGCGGCGCACAAGACGCGCGGCGCGAAGCTGGACTTGAATCCGGCAGAGGTGCAGACGCAGCATCAGGAACTAGCTCGAAAGCATGGGCATCAGCCGCAGCATGTGATCGAAGCAGCGCAGGGGCGTCCGGGTGTCGAGCTTGAGCCGGAGCAGGCGCAGCGTGTGGCCCGGAGTTCGGTGACCCATGCCCGCGAGCGCGGCACGGAACGCACGGCGGTGGTCGAGGAGCGGGCGTTGCTGCGGGATGCGTTGAAGCATGGCATGGGCGAGACGCGCTTGCCGGAGGTCCGGGCCGAGTTCGAGCGGCGGGTCGCTTCGCAGGAACTGATCGAGGTAGGGCGGAAGGCAGGTCTGGCGGGCCGCGCGTTCACGACGGGCGAGATGCAGGGCTACGAGCGCGAACTGATCGACCGAATGAAGCTGGGTCAGGGCAATCGCGAAGTGTTGGCCGACGGCCAGGTGCGGCAGCAGACGATGGAGCGGCATCCGCACTTGAGCGTGAGCCAACGGAACGCGGTCGAAGAGGTGCTGACCAGCCGCGACCAAATGATGGCCCTTGAGGGCGTGGCCGGAGGCGGGAAGACGACTTCTTTAGCCGCCGTTCGTGAGGCCGCTGTGAGTGCGGGCTACGAGGTCGAAGGGCTTGCGCCCACGTCTCGCGCGGCGCAGAAACTCGCCGAAGCGGGTATGGCGACGGAGACGCTGCAACGTCATCTGACGCGCGGCGACCGCGCGGACGACGGGCAGAAGCGGCTCTACATCGTGGACGAGTCCAGCATGGCGAGCACCCGGCAGGTGCACACGTTCGTCGAGCGGCTAAAGGAAAACGACCGGGTGTTGTTCGTCGGCGACGTGCGGCAGCATGAGGCGGTCGAAGCGGGCAGGCCCTATGCGCAGTTGCAGGAGGCGGGACTGCGCACGGCGCGGCTTGATGAGATCGTCCGGCAGAAAGACCCTGCGTTGAAGGAGGTCGTGGAGCAGCTTGCGCGCGGCGACGTGCGGGAGGCTATCTCGAATCTCAACGGCCAGGGCCGGGTGCATGAGATCGGCGACCGCGCGGAGCGCATCGCGGAGATAGCCCGCGAGTATGTGCGGCAGCCGGAGAACACGCTGGTCGTCTCGCCCGACAACGAAAGCCGTCGCGAGATCAACGGCCAAATCCATCGCGCGATGCAGGGCGCGGGCCAGGTCAAAGAGGAGGAGCACGCAGTGCGCGTGCTGAATGCACGGCAAGAGCTGACGGGCACGGACCGGCAGCACGCGCGGAACTATGAGGCGGGCGATGTGATCCGCTACTCGAAAGGGTCGAAGCCGGTGGGGCTGGAGGCGGGCGAGTATGCGAAGGTGGTCCGCACCAATGAAAAAGAGAACACTGTGACGGTCGAGCGCAAAGGCGGCCAGGAGCTGAGCTACGACCCGCGCCGGTTGCAGGGCGTGACGGTCTACCGGGAGGCGGAGCGCACGTTCGCCGAGGGCGACCGGGTGCAGATGACCGCGCCGTATCACGAGCAGAAGCTGGCGAACCGCGAGCTGGGGACGGTCGAGAGGATCGACGCCAAAGGCAATCTCACGCTGCGCATGGACTCAGGCCGCGAGGTCGAGTTCAACATCCGGCAGCATCCGCATCTCGACTATGGTTATGCGGTGACCAGCCACAGCAGCCAGGGCCAGACCGCCGACCGGGTGCTGGTCCATGTGGACTCGGAGCAGGCGCACGGCGAGCTGATCAACAGCCGCATGGCTTATGTCTCCGTCTCGCGCGCGAAGTTCGACGTGCAGATGTACACGAACGATGCAGAGACGCTGGGGCGGCAGTTGAGCCGGGACGTATCGCATCCGGCAGCGCTCCAGCCGGAGCCAGCCGCGCAGAAGATCGAGCCGCAGCCGGTCGGAATGGAGATCTCTCAGGGCTTGAGCATAAGCCGCTGATCGTTGGGAGAATCTTCCTTCTTCTCGCCTACGCGGAGCCATACATAGCGGGTGGAGATCGACTCCGCTCCCAGCTCTGCACGTAAGCTATCGCGTAACTCAACTAAAATGTCGTTCAAATCAGCAGTCTGCAACGTGCCTAGTTCCGTAGCGAACTGCTGCACAAGGCTGACCTGCTTCGGTGTTCCAAATAGCTGCACATCCGCGACAGCCTGTTCTAACTCGCCTGCGACCTCATAAAGTCGGGGATGGTTGTTGACCTTCGCAAAGGCTCTAAAAACACTTATGAGATAGCCGATGCGCTGTTCCCGTCTTCTGTTCTGCCGGTCTCGGTGGCTACTGAAAGCGTGTCCGAGCGCAACGACTAGAAGAGCAACGAAAGCAGATACAAAGATCTGTAGCAGCGGAACCGATATGTTGCCCATCAAGTGCGTACCCTCCACTCCAGCGTCCGTAAAGGCTCTTCGCTACGCTCCGACCGCTGGCGCGGCGCGCACAAAACGCGCGGTCTTGACTGACGCTTCCGCTGTGGGTAGTTCCCAGTTATGAGAAGAATGTCTTCTTCTCATGTGTCCAAAAACACATGAAAGAACCGAGTCCTACCGGGCCGTCGCTCCTCGGAGCATGGAATCGAGCGCACTCAGGATGAAGGACTGCTTGTTCTCCGGCAGCTTCTCAATCTGCTCCATGCGGCGCATGACCTTAAGGCTGGGCTTGGCGGTGCTCTTCTTCTTGACCTCGGGATGCAGGAGTTCGTCGGTGCTCACTTCGAGAGCCATAGCGAAACGCACAGCCATCTCCGCCGACAAAGCTCTCCGGTCAGTCTCGTAGGCAGTAATCAGGGCCTGTCGTGTCCCTATCTTCTCCGCGAGTCCGACCTGGGTATAGCCATGTTGCTTGCGCAGGCGGGCGAGGCGCTGGCCAATGGTCTCTCCGCCGTAGTCCAGGGGTGGCTTCGCGATGGTTGCTCTCTTAGGCATGGTGTGTGAAGTGTAAGGGGTATTTCAAATAACCGTGGACGTAATAATACTAAGAGTGTTATTTTACGAAGTGTTCAAGGAATCAAAAAAGCACTTGACAGGGTTTTGGACGGAGGGCTGAAAGTGGCACGAATCCCGGAGGAAGAGGTCGAGCGGCTGAAACGGGAGGTATCGGTTCAGCGGCTGGCCGAGGCGCGAGGGATCAAGCTGACCCGGCATGGAGCCGACCTCTTGGGCAAGTGCCCCTTCCACGACGACCGGACGCCATCGCTGGTCATCACTCCGGCGAAGAACCTCTGGCACTGTCTCGGGGCCTGCAACGCGGGAGGGACGCCCATCGACTGGGTGATGCGGGCCGAGGGCATCAGCTTCCGCCATGCCGTCGAGCTGCTGCGGACTGACCATCTTCCCTCAGCCGCCGCTCCGATCCAGCCGGTGAAACACGGCACGGTGCGCAAGCTGCCTCCACCAGTTGCGCGGGACGCGGACGACCAGGTGCTGCTGTTGCAGGTAACGGACTACTACAACGAGACGCTGAAGCAGTCGCCGGAGGCGAAGAAGTATCTGACCTCGCGCGGCCTCACATCGCCAGAGATGATCGACCGGTTCAAGCTGGGCTTCGCCAATCGGACCCTCGGATACAGACTGCCGGCGAAGAACCGCGCCGCCGGCGCCCAGATGCGCGGGCGGCTGCAGCAGCTCGGCATCCTGCGCGAGAGTGGCCACGAGCACTTCAACGGATCGCTGGTTATCCCGGTGTTGAACACTGAAGGCGAAGTGGTCGAGATGTATGGCCGGAAGATCACGCCGAACCTGCGCGAGGGAACGCCCGACCATCTGTATCTGCCGGGAGCGCATCGGGGCGTATGGAACGAGGAGGCGCTGGCCGCGTCGAAAGAGATCATCCTGTGCGAGTCTCTGATCGACGCGCTGAGCTTCTGGAGTGCAGGCCTCCGCCACGTGACGGCCAGCTATGGCGTCAACGGCTTCACTGCCGACCATCGCGCCGCCTTCGAAAAGCACGGCACCGAGCGCGTGTACATCGCCTACGACCGCGACGAGACCGGAGAGAAAGCCGCCGCCGCGCTCGCCCAGGAGCTGATCGAGATGGGAATCGAATGCTTCCGGGTGCAGTTCCCGAAGGGCATGGACGCGAACGAGTACGCACTCAAAGTGCAGCCAGCGGCGAAGAGCCTGGGCGTGTTGCTCAATAAGGCCGAGTGGCTGGGCAAAGGCAAACGGCCAGAGCCGCGCGTGGTCGAGCTGGACATCGAGCCTGATCCGATGATCGAGCCGGAGCCAGAACAAGCGGCTAAAGAAGAACTGATCGAAGAAGAATCCATCCTGGCGGAGATCGAGGCCGAGAGCCAGGTCGAAGCAGCCGCCGATCCCAGCGAAGACGAACCGGAGCCATCCCCCGCCGAGATCGAAGAGCAGGTTTTTTCCTTAGCCGCCGAGCCGGAGCCGGTTGCGCCCCCAGTTGCGTCCCAGGAGCCAGCGGCAGCGCCCGCGCCGACTATCGACGTGCCGGTCGAGAGACGAGGCGAAGACCTCTTCCTCACGCAGGGCGACCGGCGCTATCGCATCCGTGGCCTGAATAAAAACCTGAGTTACGAGCTGATGAAGGTCAACGTCCTGGTCTCGGGGCGGACGCCGCGCGGCGAATCGGCCTTCCACGTGGACACGCTCGACCTCTACTCCGCGCGGCAGCGCGGCGTCTTCACCAAGCAGGCCGGAGAGGAGTTGGGCATCAAGGAAGAGACGGTGCGCCGCGACCTCGGCCAGGTACTTCTCAAACTGGAAGAGCTGCAAGACGACCAGATCAAACAGACGCTCACACCGAAGGAAGAGGCGGTCACGATCAGCGAGGAGGACCGGGCCGACGCGATGGAGCTGCTACGCGATCCGAAGTTGCTCGACCGCATCGTCGAGGACTTCGCCCGGTGCGGCGTCGTGGGCGAGGAGACCAACAAGCTCGTCGGCTATCTGGGCGTCGTGTCGCGGCATCTCGACTCGCCTCTGGCGGTGATCGTGCAGTCGTCTTCGGCAGCGGGTAAAAGCTCACTGATGGAGGCGGTTCTCGCGTTCCTGCCCGAGGAGCATCGGGTGCAATACTCCGCCATGACCGGCCAGTCGCTCTTCTACATGGGCGAGACCGACCTCAAGAACAAGGTACTAGCCATCGTCGAAGAGGAGGGCGCGCACTCGGCGTCTTACGCGCTGAAGCTGTTGCAGTCCGAGGGCGTGCTGACCATCGCCTCGACCGGCAAAGACCCGGACTCGGGCCGTCATGTCACGCACCAGTACCGCGTCGAAGGCCCGGTAATGATCTTCCTGACGACGACGGCGATCCAGTTGGACGAGGAGCTGCTGAACCGCTGTCTGGTCCTCTCCGTCAATGAAGAACGCGAGCAGACCCGCGCGATCCACCGGGTGCAGCGCGAGGCGCAGACGCTCGAAGGCCTGCTCAAACGGCGCGACCGCTGTGCGATCCTCGCCGTCCATCGCAACGCGCAACGACTCTTGAAGCCCATGTCCGTCGTGAACCCTTACGCGCGGGAACTGACCTTCAACGACGGCCAGACCCGGACGCGGCGCGACCATACCAAGTACCTCACGCTCATCCGCAGCATCGCCCTGCTGCACCAGTGGCAGCGGCCCCGCAAGACGGTCAACCATCGTGGACGGGCTGTCGAGTACATCGAAGTCGCAATCTCGGATATCGCCGTCGCCAACCGTCTCGCGCACGAGGTGCTGGGCCGCTCGCTCGACGAGCTTCCGCCGCAGACGCGGCGGTTACTCGTGGCCGTCGATCAGATGGTCACGGCGGAGTGCGAGCGGCAGAAGATGGAGCGGGCCGACTACCGCTTCTCGCGCCGCGACGTGCGGGCGCATACGGGCTGGGGCGATACGCAGTTGAAGATCCATCTGCACCGGCTGGAGGAGCTGGAATACCTGCTGATCCATCGAGGCGGCCGGGGCCAGAGCATCGTCTACGAGCTGATGTTCACGCGGCCGAAGGATGGCGGGAAGCCGGTTCTGGGCGGTCTGATCGACATCGACAAGCTTGGCAAACCATGAGTACGACGGAAAGAAGTCGGGGCCAGGAGGCCAGCGGTCGGGGTCAAGTCGGGGCCAAGTCGGCGGGGTGTCGGGCCGGTCAAACCGCCCCATCCCCAATATCCATAAGGCTTACAGACGATCCGGCGTTCGAGCGCCGAAAAACACAGATACGGAGGGGAGCGAACCGCCACTTCGTCCTAACTATATATAGATGGGAGGTACCGCAATGGCCCTTGTGACCAAAACCCGCAAACCGGAAGTCCTGCCCGCGACCCAGCTGGAGGCGATGATGCGCGATCATCTCCACGCGCTTGCGATCCAGAACTACTCCGAGCACACCGTCCGCAACCGGAAGGTGCATATCGGCTTCTTCCTCCAGTGGTGCCGGGAACGCGGGCTGACCGAGCCGGTCGAGGTCACACGGCCCGTGCTCGAACGCTATCAGCGGCATCTCTTCCACTACCGCAAGAAGAACGGCGAGCCGCTGAGCTTCCGCTCGCAGCACGCCTGCCTGGTCCCGCTGCGCGTCTGGTTCCGGTGGATGACGCGGCAGAACCACATCCTGCACAACCCGGCCTCCGAGCTGGAGCTGCCCCGGCTGGGCCGCGCCCTGCCCAAGAACATCTTCTCCGCCGCCGAGGTCGAGCGGATCATGGTGCTGTGCGAGATCGAGGAGCCTATCGGCCTGCGCGACCGGGCGATCCTCGAGGTGCTCTACTCGACCGGCATCCGCCGCCTGGAGACGATCCAGCTCAAGCTCTACGACCTCTCGCTCGACCGTGGACTGATCCTCGTCCGGCAGGGCAAGGGCAAGAAGGACCGCTATGTGCCGATCGGAGAGCGGGCGATAGCATGGCTTGAAAAGTACGTCCGGGAGGCGCGGCCCCAGCTTGCCATCGAGCCGGACGACATGACCGTCTTCCTCACGGCGCAGGGCGAGCCGTTCAGCCGCGATCATCTGACCGCCGTCGTCAAAGACCGGGTGGATGCGGCGAAGCTGGGCAAGACCGGCTCCTGCCATCTCTTCCGCCATACCATGGCCACGTTGATGCACGAAGGCGGCGCGGACATCCGCTACATCCAGCAGATGCTCGGCCACGAGGACATCAAGACGACCCAGATATACACGCAGGTTGCGATCCGGGCGTTGCAGCAAATCCACGCCGCCACTCATCCCGGAGCGATGCTCGAACGCGGCGAAAAGCCCTCCACAAAAGCCACGAGTCCCGACGCCGAAGCCCTCTTCCAGATACTCGCCGCAGAGGCCGAAGACGACCGCGAATGACGCGCGCGGTTCTTCTTTAGAAGCTGTTTTAGCTGCTAAAGAGGGGGGCGAGTTGCGCCCGGAACCCACGTCGAATCTCCCCGAGAAAATAACCGCCGAAGCCGCTTCCGGGTCGTACAATCATCTGGAAATGCAGCTCGGCTCCAGCACGACGCAAATCCCCGACGGCCTCTTGGCGGCGATGACGCTGCTAAGGGAAAAACCGCATCAGGGGGTTCCGAGCAGGAATCTTGCACCGCATCAGGGCATCGACGAGCGTAACTCCACAGCCGCGCTAGGCTTGCGAGCAAGCGAGCACCTGAATCGCGTCTGGCCTCGTTATACCGGCAAAGAAAGAGACACAGAATCCGGCAATGACTACATGTTCGCGCGGTATTACAACAGCGCAACAGGGAGGTTCCTGAGTCCAGACTGGTCGGCTAAAGTTCAGCCGGTGCCGTACGCGAAGCTAGGCGATCCGCAGTCGCTCAACTTGTACAGCTACGTGCGGAACAATCCTCTGAGCAGGAATGACCCGGACGGGCATTGCGACAGCTCTGCCAGCGCAACTGGCAATACGAAATGTCAGGACGCCAAAAATCTTCACGTGAACGACGCGATGAAGAACAAGATCAAATTGGAAGAGGGGCTTCCGGCGGACAAAAAGAACGGGGTACAGGCTGGCGATCCTGCGCTTACGGTTTATAAAGATGGCGCGGGTAATCCGACGGTTGGGTGGGGACACCTTGTCACCAAAGCAGATAATTTGAAGGTCGGTGACACCGTATCGGCAGGTCAGGCACAGAAGTTTTTCGATAGCGATCTCAGTTCGAAGGAGAGTGCTGTTAGGGGTGTTCTCACGGATAGCGGACACCAGTTTTCACAAGGTGAGTTCAACGCTTTGGTCGATCTGACCTATAACGGCGGGACGGGAATGCTTACAACTGCAACGAGCCCAAATCTTATGAAAGACATCAACTCAGGCGACTACGACGGCATGTACGGGCAGCTTCGATACACCAAGGATTCAGCCGGTAATGTGGAACCTGGGTTGGTGACGCGGAGCGATGACCGTAAAGATATCGCTCAAGGTACCGACCCCCAATGAAAAGATGGCGTATACCGAGGGAGGATTTTTCTATGAGCAAGCTGCGGTTCAAAGCTCTGGGTCTCGTGCCAGTTCTGCTTGCGGCTCTGGCTGGCGTTTCATCCTCTGCCCAGGATAAGAAGTCGTGTCTCGACTACGCATACCCGAAGGGGCAGACGCCGGGAGCTGAAGCGCAGTTCGACACCACATTCGACAAGTTGAATGTTCATGGGGCATCGTTCTCCTGTGGTCCAGCCATAGCGGCTTCCAAGGCGCGTGATGCATTGGAGGCTTTTCGCTATGGCGTGCTCTACCGCGATAAAGCTCGTCTCGATGCGGTTCTGCAATACCCGGTTACAGTGCGGATCAACAAAACACTGGGAGTAGAAAAGCCGGAGGTGCTTACCATCCACAATGCCGAGGAATGGACCTCGCTCCAAAAAGACCGGATGACTGAGATTCAGGTCGGGGTAATCGCCTGTTCGTGGCTTGGCAATGTGACGGTGACCGCCGGGTATCAGTCTCCCGGCTTCTATCTAGGAGACGGGCTAGTGTGGTTCCAACGTCACGGGGACGGCGCTAGGGTATGGGTCACGTCTGTCAACCTGATGCCACTAACGCCGGAGATGCTTGCCAAATCATGTGCTCCCTGACCCACGCTCAGATTCCAACCCGCATCGCAGGCTGAAACAAGAACGCGCTGCCTTCGGCATCGGCTTGAGTATGACACGCCACCCCAGAATGGGTGCTGCGCAGTAACCTTGGGTTACTGTGCGGGAACCTGCTGAAAACAAGCGACTAATAGAAAAACTGGACTAAAGGGGTTATGCTGGAGGCGAGTGCAAGTTGCTGTAGGGGAACCCACTGAGTCTCAACCCTTTAGCCCGCCTCCGGCCCCCCCGCTGTCTTCCCAGTGACGCACAGGCAGGGTGCGGCCTCGCCCTCTTCCCCAGCTCAGGCGGTGCTCTCTGAAGCCGCCTCTCCGCACAAAATCAGTCGGCACGAAGGTCAGCGAGCCGGAGTTCGCGGCGCTGGAGACGCGCGCCCGCGCGAGCGGGTTGACGCTCTCGGAATGGGTGCGCGATGTGCTGCTGGCATCGTCGCCCGAGGCCGGAGCGGCGGCGGCGGACCAGGTGTTGCTGGGGGAGCTGCTGGCCCTGCGCACGATCCTGATCAATCTCCTGTTCTCCATCTGCAAGGGCGAGCCGGTGACCCCGGAACAGATGCAGGCGTTGATCGAGCGGGCAGACAAGGACAAGATGCGGCGGGCGCTGGAGAGGCTGGGCGAGTCCCGGCTGACAGTTCCATCGGGAGCAGAGACGACAGAGGAGATGGAACGGTGAGTGAATGGGGACGGAAAGAGTACACGGGCTGGCCGAGCCGGCAGCCGGTGTGGACGTGGGCAGCGGTCTTCGTGTGGCTGTCGATCTTCGCCGGCGGCATGGCCTACCGATACACGCAGCAGTGGTCGTTCGCGGAGCGGGAGTACCTGGGAAACTACATGAAGGCTTCGACGTTGGGGTGGCTGTGGGACAAGAGTTACTATCGGCTGCTGGTCTGCATCGATAAAAAAGGCCATC
>Ga0302190_10002755_pt1 | contig 11298 bp, 10 predicted proteins | sample II_Bog_E2_3_FD_198784 | JGI IMG/M metagenome (GOLD analysis project Ga0302190, IMG submission 198784) | Peat permafrost microbial communities from Stordalen Mire near Abisko, Sweden - II_Bog_E2_3 | ecosystem: Environmental > Terrestrial > Soil > Wetlands > Peat | place: Sweden: Abisko... | reverse complement strand
TCCGCCTTCTGCTGGCGGTGGCGCTGGCTTCGTTCGGGGTGGTGCTGGTCCTGGGCCAGGGCCACCTGGCCCTGGGACTGGGCCGGGGCGAACTGTCCGCGCTGGCGGCGGCGCTGTTCGCGGCCACCAGCGCCATCGCCATGCGCTCCATGCGGCCCACCACCAACTCGGCGACCATCTTCTTTTTTTTCTGCCTGGTGGGCCTGCCGGTGGTGGCGCCGTTCGCCCTGGCTCCTTGGCCCCGGGCGCCGCTGCCCTGGGCCCTGGCCATCCTGATGAGTTTCGCCGCCCTGGGCGGCCAGTGGCTCATGGCCGAAGCCTACGGCAGCCTGTCGGTCTCCGAAGCCTCCATCTGGCTCCAGCTCCTGCCCATCGCCACCTACCTCATGGCGGTCCCGGTACTGGGCGAGGCCATCAGCGGGTTCGGCCTGGCCGGGGTGTTGCTCACGGTGGCGGGGGTAACCTACGGGACCCTTCCTAGCAGCCGTCAGGTCGCTGGCGACCTTACGGCTGCTTGTGCCCCGCATGGGCGACCAATCAAGCCTGGATCTCACGGTGCTAGATCTCCATCCCGCTCACCGCGCTGAATCGCCCGCCGTGGCGCTGGACCTGGATCGGCATGCCGAACAGCTTGGACACGGGGCCGGAACGGAGCACGCCGTCCTTGTGGCCGTCCATGAACACCCGCCCCTCCTTGAGCAGGATCACCCGCTCGATTTCCGGGATGATCTCCTCCAGGTGATGGGTGACCAGGATCAAGGTTTTGCCGACCCCCGCCAGTTTGGAGAGCGTCTGCAGGAAGCGGTGCCGGGCGGCCAGATCCAGCCCGGTGGTGGGTTCGTCCAGCAGGAGGGCGCTCGGGTCCGGCGCCAGGGCGCGGGCGATGAGCACCCGCCGGGCTTCGCCGGTGGACATGACGTCCATGGGCTTGTCCGCCAGGTGCTCCGCATCCACCAGGGCCAGCGCTTCCCGGGCGCGCTGGCGCATGGGTCCGGTCACCTTCAGGTGATCGAACAGGCTGAGGCTGGAGAAGAAGCCTGACAAAACCGCGGCCAAGCCTGAAGTGCGGCGGAAGCCCTGGCCGTTGGTGAAGGCGTTGTGGAGATCCGCGGAGACGATGCCCAGGTGCGATCGCAGTTCGAACACGTCCCAGCGCTCCTGCCCGAGAATCAGCATGGCGGGGGAAGCGCCCGGGCGCGCCAGCGGGTAGTCCTGCCGGGTGATCAGGCGGATGAAGGAGGACTTGCCGGATCCGTTGGGTCCGACGATGGCGATGTGCTCGCCGCTGCGGATATCGAACTCCAGATCCTGCAGGACCGGCCGGTCGCCCCGGACCAGGGTCGCTTGGCGGAGGGATATCAGAAGGTGTTCCTGGGCCACGGCATTCTCCCTGTTTTAGAGCTTAACCCCAAAAAAGGGAGAACTTCCGTGGATTCACCAGGCCAAAGGCAGGTCGGACAGGACCCCGTCACCGGCGGTCGCCTGTTCCAGGCTGCCGGCCTTGGCCTGGATCACCAGGTAGGCGAGAGGCTCGGTGCCCGTGGCCCGCCAGGCGCGTTGGCCGGCCTGGGCGACCCGGACCGCGGTCCCGGGCCGCAGGGGAATGCGTTCACCGTCCACCTGCATCTCCCCCTCGCCGGAAAGGAACAGGTACAGCTCCTCGTTCTGCTTGTGGGAATGCAGAGCGGGCGATCCTTCCCCGGGCAGCATGGAGCCGAAGGACACTTCCATCCCGGTGAGCCCCAGCACCTGTCCCAGGAAGGTTTTGCCCGGGACCTGGCCGCGGCGGGGGTGGTCCAGGATGAATTCCCGCCACTGGGCTGGGCTGCCGAACTCGGCGGCGGAGAAGTGGGTGGACTGGCAGCGTTGCTGAGGTTCGCGGGCCATGGGGCCTCCGGGAAAAGCAAGAAAAGGAGCGTGGGGGGGGAACTGAACAAGGTTCGCAATAAAACGAACGTTCGTACTATAATAGGCAAGGATTCCATCCCTGGCAAGGGGTCGGGCTTATTTCCTTTAAGATTCATCCAGGAGGCACATTTTGGCGGAGAAGGGCGAGGGCACCCGGGCACGGATCCTTGACGAAGCCGTGCGTCTGGCCAGCCGTGACGGGCTGGAGGGCCTGAGCATCGGCGTCCTGGCCACGGCGCTGGACCTGTCCAAGAGCGGATTGTTCGCCCACTTCGGCTCGAAGCAGGCCCTGCAGATCGCGGTACTGGAGCATGCCGCCCAACGGATCCGGGAGCGGACCGCTCCAGCCAGGGATCTGCCGGCGGGCCCGGAGCGCCTGCGCTTCCTCCTGGAGGTGTCCCTGGACTGGATCGACGATCCCGAGCGGCCCGGGGGATGTCCCATCACCGGCGCCTGCTTCGAATTCGACGACCGGGACGGCTCGGTGCGCCAGGCCCTGCTCCGGCTCCAGCGCGCCGCCCAGGAGCGGTCGGTGGAAACCTTCGATGGCTTCGCCCATCCTTCCCACGACCGCGGCCAGCTGGCCTTCGAATACCGGGCCATCACCCTGGCCTACCATCACGCCTCCAGAGTGTTGCGGGAGGACCGGGCCAGGGCCTGGGCCCGGAACGCCCTGGAATCCCTGATCGCCAAGGCCCTGTCACCGGTATGAGCGGGCCCCGGCACTTCCGTCCTGGCCATCGGCCCGGGAAGAGTTCAAGCTAGGGCCAGTCCCATGCACATGCCTCCAGCTTCCTCCATCGTGGTCCTCACCGGCGCCGGCATCAGCGCCGAATCCGGGCTGTCCACCTTCCGGGGCGCCGATGGCCTCTGGGAGAACCATCGGATCGAGGACGTCGCCACCCCCGAGGGTTTCGCCCGGGATCCGGAGCTGGTGCACCGCTTCTACAACCAGCGGCGGGCCCAGCTGGGCACGGTCGAACCCAACGCCGCCCATCTGGCCCTGGCCGAACTGGAGCGCGCCTGGCCCGGAAAGTTCCTGCTGGTGACCCAGAACGTGGACAACCTGCACGACCGGGCCGGCAGCCGCAACCTCATCCACATGCACGGCGATCTGGCCAGGGTGCGGTGCACCCGCTGCGGCAAGGTCTTCCCCTGGGAAGGCGCCACCAGCGAGGAGACCCCCTGCCCCGCCTGCGGCGGCCATCCCGCCCTCCGCCCCCACATCGTCTGGTTCGGCGAGATGCCGTTCGAAATGGCCCGCATCAGCGACGCCCTGGAAACCTGTGGACTGTTCGTTTCCATCGGCACTTCGGGCAACGTCTACCCCGCGGCCGGGTTCGTCAGCAGCGTGGGGCCTTATGCCTACACCCTTGAACTCAACCTGGAACCGTCCCTGGTGACCAGCGGCTTTTTCGAGCACCGGCAGGGGCCGGCCACGGTGCGAGTGCCGGAACTGGTTCGGGAACTGCTAGGAGCCCGTCCAAGTTAAGCATTCGTGTCCCGACCCATCGCCAGGGTCGTCGCTGGTCAGTTCGCTAAGGCGAACTGCCATCGACGGAAGGGATCACGGCACGGATGCAGGGCCCTTGTTTCACCCATTTGAGAGGAGCAAGCCAGGGCCAAATCGCGGCTACGGCCGGATTTTGGGTAATTCTTCGCCTTAAGCGGAGGCCCTGATCAGCTTGAGGAGATTGTGAGCCAGGCAGACCAGCCGCCATTCGGCTTTCACTTTGACTAACCCCCTTAGCAGGAACTGGCGGAAGCCCATGGCCTGTTTGATTTGGCCGAATACCGGTTCGACCACCTGTTTCCGGAGCCGATACGGACTTCGCCATCCGCTTCGCTTCAGCTTGTCCCGCATGGCCGCGATCAGGCTTCCCGGCTTGCCGTTCTTGGCATGGGTCGCGGCCTTGGTGCCGTGCTTCTGGCGCCCGGTCGCAATGTAGGTCCTGATGTGTCGGGCTGCCATACCGGCCAGATTGGTCTCCGAACAGTAGCCCGCATCTGCCGAGCAGACATCGGGTTTCCGGCCCAGGTTGGCCCGGACCTGATCCACCATGGCCAGCAGCTGGGGGCAATCCGCGCTGGTGTTCACCACTTCACAGGACACGATTACCTGGGCCTTGGCATCCACCCCGGCCTGGGCGTTATAGCACTGCTCGAAGCCGTTCTTGGTGGGCATGATCCGGCTCTCCGGATCGGTGAAATTTCGCTGCGCCTTGGGCTCTGGTTTCGGGGGCGGAGGCGGATCCTCGTCGTCGTCCTTCTTCTTGGTTTTCTTCTGGGGCTTGTTTTCGTCTTCCTTGGCCTGATCGGCCGCTGCCTGTTCCAGGGCCGCCTTGGCTTCCCGGATCTTCAACATCCGGTCCACCCTCTCGGTATCCCCTTCGGGGATACGCGAGACAAACTGAAATATGTTCGCCACCCAGGCCGGCAACTCATTCCCCTGGCGGTTCCGAAACCGGGAATCTTCGCCCAGGTCTGTGATCTCCGCCTGGTCCAACCAGCCCTTCACCACCTCGGCGAATTCGTTCTCCGCCTTTACCATCCGGTCGTAGCTCATGGCCTTGTGCTTGCTGGCATTGGCCTTGATCTTGGTGCCGTCCCCCGGGGCACGCATGCGTGCCCCGGGGTCTAAGGACAGGCCACGTGGCCCAGGGCCACCAACCCGGCCTGCCGGCACAGCATCAGCACCTGCTGGAACAAGCCGCCCAGAGCGGTCAGATGCCGCTTGCGGAACAGGCTGATGGTCCGGAAATCCGGCTTCTGGAACCCGGTCACCGCCGCGAAATCCATCCTCTCGATACAGGCCTTGGCGATTTTCCGGGAGGAGAACACGCCCTGGGTGTAGGCATAAAGCAGGAGACCGGTCATCATCGCCGGGTGGAACGGCGGAAAACCTTTGTCTTCCACGTATGAATCGAGGATGGCGCAGAGGTCCAGTTCCTCGACCACGAGGTCCCTCACGAAATGTCCTTAGATCCATGCCAACGCATGCGTTGGCATGGGGGCCGGATGCCCCTCCGGAATGAATTCGGTGATCTCAGGTGGCAAAAGCCACTTCTGCTTTGGGTCCCAGGGCCGGAATCGCTTGGTCATACCTATCTTATCGTACACGCCCGACCCAGCATTAGCTTTGGCGCGGTGATTCCCCGGATCCTTCGGGTACGCTTGGAACGTCCCCAAACTGAACGGTCGGCGCGCCTCGTAAGGAACCAAGCTCCTCTCGGGTCGGGCCCCTTGGGCCCCAGGCCCTACTGGAGAGCCCGGCCCCACAACCTGTCACAAGCCGCAACGAAGGGCCAGCGTGCGAACACCGTCGAACGTCGGCCTTCGTTGCTTTTCCGTTGGCGCCGGCTTTGCCGGCGACGACGAACGGGGCGATGGGTCGGGACCCGGGCGCTTAACTTGGACAGCCTCCTAGTTCCAATCCTTGCGCAGCTGTTCAAGTTCGGCCAGATAGGATGGAGCGGCCTTGGCGGCGGCCGCCTGCTCCAGGGCCCGGTCCAGGAAGGGAATGGCCTCCCGGGTCCGGCCCGAACGATGCAGCAGCCGGGCCTTCAGTTCCAGGTTCTTGAAGCCCTCCTTGATCCGCAGGGACTGGTCCACCCAGTCCATGGCCCGGTCCAGGTGGGTTCCGCTGGCCAGGCAATAGCCCGCCGCCTGGTTCAGGGGCTGCCATTCATCTGGCCCGGCGCCGGCCAGGGTGCGGGTCAGGTAGGCCCAGTAGCTGGACTGGACCTCCATGGCCAGATCGAAGCCCACCGCCAGGTTCTCCCAGGCCAGTTCGACCCTGAGCCGTTCCGGCGAGGTCACCTGGATGGTGTAGCCCAGGTATTCCTGGGCCGGCCGGACCGCGGGCTTCACCTGGATCCGCAGGGCGTCCTGGCCGGCATGGTAGTTGAAGGCGCCCCACTGCTTGGCCTCCCGGTTGAAGATCAGCGTCCATTCGTCCTTGCCCGGGATGGCGAAGAAGGCGTACGTTCCGGCCGGCAGATCCTTGCCGTCGATCTTGACCGGATCGCTGAAGCTGATGGCCGTGGCCTCGTTGGCTCCCGCCCGCCACACCTGGCCATAGGGAACCAGCTCGCCCCAGATCTTCCGGCCCTTCACCGCCGGACGGTGGTAGTCGATCCGAACGGTGCTGATGCCCAGATCCTGGGCAACCGAGGCCGACGGACTGACCTGGAACGGCCTGAGCAATGTTGGATGGGCCGAAGGCCCAGGGGTCTGCTGGGCTGGAAGCCCAGGCGTCTGGCGGGCTGGAAGCCCCAGGCAGGACACGAAGGCTACGGCGAAGAAGGCAGTTCGCATGGTCGGCTCCTGCCGAAAACCTGCATTATCCCGCGGGCGGCTTGCCCTTGGAACCTCAAGGGTTACAGAAATTTTCCAGTTCAGGGACCGCCCCGGCCGGTTGCGCCAGCAACCGACCCGACCGACCCTAACGAAAGTCTGGAACACGGTCGCTTACGTGGCCAAAGTGCTAGGAACCGGCCAGGAAGCCGGTGCTGAAGGCGGCCTGGAGGTTGTAGCCTCCCACCGGACCGTTGATGTCCAGGAGTTCGCCGCAGACCCTCAGGTTGTCCCAGCCCTTCACGGCCATGGTGCGCGGATCCACGGCGTCCAGCCGGACCCCCCCGGCGCACACTTCGCCCTTGGCCAGGTCCACCGGCCCAGGCTCGCCCAGGGGGAAGGCCAGCGCCAGGGCCAGCAGGGCCCTGCGCCCGGCTTTGGGCAGATCCTTCAAGCGCTGGTCCTCGGCCAGGCCGGAGTCACGGAGGGCCGGCAGGCAAAGCCGTTCGGGCAGCCAACGCTGCAGCCAGGTGCGGGCCGCCAAGTGGGGATTGGACTGCTGCTCGGCCTGCAGTTCGGCATCCAGCTGGCGATCGCTCTGGGCAGTAAGGGCGTATCCGAGCCAGGCGCTCCCGGAGCGGCGGGCCGCTTCCACCGCGAGGCTCAGCTCCAGCGCGGCCGGACCGGAAAGCCCGGCCCGGGTGAACAGCACATCCCCGGCATGGGACGCCAGCAGCTTGCCCTCCCGGCCCGCCCGCAGGCAGAGGACGCCGCCGCGCAGGGCGACGCCCTCCCACCCGGGCCTGGGGCACTTGAGCGGAATGGGGGCCAGGGCGGGAAACCAGGGCGCCACCGGCACCTCCAGGGCCCTCAGCCAGCCCAGGCTGTCGCCCAGGGTGCCAGTGCGGGGATAGCTGGCACCACCGGTGGCGAGGATGAAGCGATCCGCCTCCAGCCGCTCCCCGCCTCCCAGCACCAGGGCGGTCAGCCGCGGCCTGGCCCCCTCCAGGGCCAGAACCCGCGCCCCCAGGCGGACCTTGGCCCCCGACCGCCGGACCAGGGCCTCGAACGCGGCCGTCACCAGGGCGGCGGAACCGGGCCGGTCCAGGGGGAAGACCCGGCCGTTGTCCCGGGCCAGGGTCTCCACCCCTTCCCGCTTCAGCAGCTCCAGCACATCCGCGTTGCTGAAGCCATGCAACCCCGGGCGCAGGAACCTGGCCTGGGCCGGGGGGAACGCCAGCAGCAGATCCTGAACGGAGCCGGCGTGGGTGACATTGCACTTGCCGCCGCCACTGATCCGGATCTTCATGCCCAGGCGGTCATTGGCTTCCAGCAGGATCACGGCGTGGCCGAGCCGGGCCGCCCTCCAGGCCGCCACCATCCCCCCCGCCCCGCCTCCGGCCACGACGATCCGGAGCGGCGTCCGGGCCTCGGCGGCGGACGGCGGCTGGATCGGATTCTGGGTTTCCCGGGGAGTGTTGGCGGCCATGGAAGGTATCTTCGCACCACCCATACCCCCTTCCCGGGTGGTTTGGGCCAAATCGGCCGCGCTATGATGGGGTGATCGTGTTCTCCCAGGAGTTCCCATGAACAGCAGTTCCCCCCGCATCGGCATTCTCATGGGCTCCAAGTCCGACTGGGAGACCATGCAGGCGACCGCGCGCACCCTCCAGACCCTGGATATCCCGTTCGAGGCCCACGTGGCCTCCGCCCACCGGACTCCGGACAAGGTGTTGGCCTACTGCGAATCCGCCGAAGGGCGCGGACTCCAGGTGATCATCGCCGCGGCGGGCGGCGCGGCCCATCTGGCCGGAGTCTGCGCCGGCAAGACCCAGCTTCCGGTCCTGGGCGTGCCCATGAAAGGGTGGGCCCTGGACGGCATGGACGCCCTGCTGGCCACGGTCCAGATGCCCGCGGGGATCCCCGTGGGCACCCTGGCCATCGGCAAGGCCGGGGCGGTGAACGCCGCGCTCCTGGCCGCCGCCATCCTGGCCCTGGCTGATGCGCCGCTGCGGGAGCGGCTCAAGGCTTTCCGTCAGGCCCAGACCGAAAAGGCGCTGGCGGATGACGTCCTCACCCTTTGAAGCGGCCCGTACGGCGCGGATGATAGGCTAGTGACCATGGCCGAAACAGGTTTCAGCACCCCCAGACCCGCCCAGATCCGCCGCCTCGGCCCCGTGCTGTACGCCGCCGGCCTGCGCATGCAGCAGGCCATGGCCAACTACGTGCAGACCGACGACCGGCCCGACCAGGTCCTGATCCTGGAGCACAATGCGGTCTTCACCCTGGGCCGGAATGCCACCCGCCAGGATATCCACGTCACCGACGCCTTTCTGCGGGAGCGGGGGGTCGAAATCCATGAGACCGACCGGGGTGGACAGGTCACCTACCACGGCCCCGGGCAGATCGTGGTCTACCCGATCTGCAACCTGAAAGGCGGCCGGGAGGATGTGGGCCGACTGGTGCGCGGGCTCGAGCAGGCCATGATCCTCACCGCGGCGGACTTCGGGGTGACGGCCGCGCGGCTGGAAGGCTTCCCGGGAGTATGGGTGGAGACGCCCAGGGGCCTGGAGAAGCTCGGAGCCCTGGGACTGCACCTGAACCGATGGATCACCACCCATGGCATCGCCTTCAACGTCGCCCCCGATCTGGCCCGGTTCCGCTGGATCACCCCGTGCGGCATCACCGACAAGGGGGTTTGTTCGCTGCAGTCGCTCCTGGGCGAAGCCGCTCCCAGCTGGGACCAGGCCGCCGACCGGCTCCAGGCCCACCTGGCCCAGGTGCTGGGTCTGGTCCCCCAGCCGGTGCACCCTCCCAGCCGGAGCGTTTCCGCCCTCACCTGGCGGACCGGCCCGGCCGGCCCGGAACTCCTGGTGATGCTGCGCCGCCCCGACCAGGGCCTCTGGTGGTCCAGCGTCACCGGCATGCTGGAACCGGGCGAGAGCGCCGAAGCCGCCGCCCATCGGGAACTCAAGGAAGAGACCGGCCTGACCGGTACCCTGACCAACCTGGAGTTCAGCCATTCCTTTTGGATGGACCCCCGGATCCTCGGGCTGCCCCCCGGAGAGCCGCGGTTCAACACCGAAATCTGCTATCACATGGAGGTTGCCGCCGACGCCCAGGTCGAGCTGGCCCTGGATGAACACACCGAGTACCGCTGGTGCAGCTTTGAGCAAGCCCACGACCTCATGATGTGGGAAGGTTCCAAGACCGCCCTGGCCCTTCTGGGCCGGAGGCTCTGCCAGCCCGCCTAGGAGGGAGACTGCGTGATCGTACGTGTCCCAGACTTTCATCAGGGGCGCCCCGGCCGGTTGCTGACGCAACCGACCTTGGCGGAACCTGAAGCCGGATCCCGGCGAGCGTGTCCCTGTTCGCTGGAAAGCAGCTCCAGCAGACTTTAGCCGGTCGCAGACGGGCTTCGAACGGCCTCATTTGCCCTTGGTCTCCCGGATTTTTTTCATCCGCTCCACCCGATCGAATCCTTAAAGTCAGGAACATGGCTCCCGGATCAGCGGGCTGCTTGCGCGCCGGTTCGGCGAACGGACGGCCAGAAGGGTGGGACCCGGATCACCAACACCCGTCCGGTCCGGGTAAACCTTTCGGCGGCAGGGGGGCTCCGTTGTTTCGGGAAGGCTCGGCGAGCCATGCTTTCCGGCTATTTCAACGGGTGGTGAATTTTTTCTTGCCCTGGTCCTGCCGGGCGTTCATTCTTTTGGGGGTATGTGGCAGGTTCCAGGCTTCTTTTCCGCTGCAGCCCCTTGTTCCTGTGACAACCTGATTTGATCTTCAAGGAGTGGTAATGGTTCAAGCTTCCATGGTGCCAATGCTTCTGGTGTGCTGCGGACTCGCGGCCCAGGTTACCCAACCCGGACCGGCGCCCCAGGCGGCGCCGGCGGCCCAGGCCGGCCAACCCACCCTGGCTGGGCCGGCCAAACGGCTCAGCCTGAGAGAAGCCCTCCAGACCTCCCTCCAGTACAACCTGCAGGTGGACATCGCCCAGCAGGCCCGGGAAGAGACCGTGGCCGGGATCCAGATCAACCAGGGTCCGTTCGACTGGAACCTGACGGCCAGCGCCCAGGCCCAGCGCCTGGAAAACGCCAACAACACCTCGGCCGGGCTCAAGAACACCCCTCCCATCACCACCACCACCACGGCCTACAACCGTCAGCTCATCGGCGACCTGAACAAGAACTTCGAATGGGGCGGAAACCTCGATCTCAATTATTCTCCCATCTACAATTACGACACGGGCAGCTACAGCAATAACCCGACCGGCTACAACGGTCCGTTCACCACGTCCTACCCCTATGCCGGCAACGTCACCGCCACCTATACCCAGAGCCTGCTCCAGGGCTTCGGCCGGGAGGTGACCACCGCCCCCCTGGTTATCGCCCGGAAGAACGCCGATGGCGCCGACTATACCTACCAGCTGGCCATCATCAACCTGATGGCCGCCACCGAAACCCAGTATTGGAACGTGGTCTACGCCCAGAAGAATCTGGAGAACTATCAGACCTCCCTGCGCCTGGCGCAGAAGCAGCTGGACGAGAACAACATCCGGCTGAAGGTCGGCACCATGGCCCCGCTGGACGTCACTGCGGCGGAAGCCCAGGTGGCCCAGGCCGAGCAGAACATCATCTCCGGTCAGGCAGCCTTGGACAACGCCAAGGATGCTCTGATCCGGGCCCTGTACCCCAACGCCGAGCGTCCCGCCGGCCTGGAACTCACCGATGCCCCCACCCTCAGCCACATCCAGCTGAACGAGGCGGACGCGGTGCAGATGGCCATGGAACGCCGGGTGGAACTCAAGAACGCCAAGATCACCAAGGACGTCAGCGACCTGCAGATGACGGTGGCCCAGGACAAGGTCCGGCCTACCCTCAACGCCTTCGTCGCCTACAACGGAGGGTCTGACTCCTATAACTCGCTCAGTTCAGTGAATTCGGACCTGGACCGGGCGAAGTATCCGGGCTACACGGTCGGGGTCAAGTTCGCCATGCCAATCCAGAACAACGCCGCCAAGGGCAATCTGGCCGTGGCCCGGGCCGCCTTCCGGAGCAGCGAGCTGAACCTGCGCGATCTGCAGTTGAGCAT
>Ga0302190_10002745_pt1 | contig 11332 bp, 10 predicted proteins | sample II_Bog_E2_3_FD_198784 | JGI IMG/M metagenome (GOLD analysis project Ga0302190, IMG submission 198784) | Peat permafrost microbial communities from Stordalen Mire near Abisko, Sweden - II_Bog_E2_3 | ecosystem: Environmental > Terrestrial > Soil > Wetlands > Peat | place: Sweden: Abisko... | reverse complement strand
CTCGCTGTTCCACACCGGAAGCGGCGGCTTTGAGAAGGTACTGGACGTGGCCACCAGCTATCGCGACCGTCTGCAGCAGATCATGGAAAGCATCGCCGCGAGGGGCGTTGAAGTCTATGACCGTAATTACCAGCCCGTGGCGGGCAGTAATCCGCCCAAGTTTGAGGTCGGCTACGCGCGGCACTTTGACCGCGAGCTGCAAAGCCTACTGGATGATGCGCGCCGGGAGGTTGGCGCCATCTACTTTGTACTCATAGACACGAACGGCTATCTGCCCACACATCACTCCAACTGCGCGCATCCTGCCACTGGCGACCCGGCGGTGGACAATGCGCGCAGCCGTCAACGGCGCTTCTACAACACGACGGAGGTGGAGCGCCGCCGTGCCGCCAACACGGAGCCCTACCTGCTGCAAACCTACACCCGCGACACCGGAGAGGTGCTGGACGATGTGACGATGCCGGTGATGGTGCAGGGCAGGCGCTGGGGATCGCTGTGCGTCGGCGTGCCGCCAAGCCTGCTGCTGGATGGCGAAACAGTCACAATTGCATCCGCGGCCGCACATGCCAAGGAAGCTCCCCTGGCCTCGCCGATGCTGCAATAGGCGCTAGGTGAAGAGCTCGCGGCTGCGCAGTTCGCGGATGAGATCGCGCATCTTGGCCGCGCGCTCGAATTCGAATTTCTTGGCGGCCTCGCGCATCTCCTCCTCCATCTTGGCGAGGAAGGCTTCGAGCTCTTCGCGATTGGCGAACTCCGGCACACCGTCAATGGCCTTCGGCTCTTCCTCGTAGTCGGCGTTGACGATCTGCGCCAGCGACATGTCGGCACCGCGGATGATGGAGCGTGGCGTAATTCCGTGCTCAAGGTTAAAGGCCTCCTGGATGGCGCGGCGGCGGTTGGTTTCGCCCATGGCGGCCTTCATGCTGTCGGTCATGCGGTCGGCGTAGAGGATGGCGCGGCCCTCCACGTGGCGGGCGCAGCGGCCAATGGTCTGAATGAGCGAGCCGGCGGAGCGCAGGAAACCCTCTTTGTCGGCGTCCAGAATCGCCACCAGGGAGACCTCCGGCAGGTCCAACCCTTCGCGCAGTAGATTGATGCCAATCAACACATCGAACTCGCCGTTGCGCAGATCGCGCAAGATTTTGATGCGCTCCAGGGTCTCGATCTCCGAGTGCATGTAGCGGCAGCGCACGCCGACCTCGGTATAGTAGTCGGTCAAATCCTCTGACATGCGCTTGGTCAGCGTGGTGACCAGCACGCGCTGCTGGATGGCTGCACGCTGGCGAATCTCGTGCAGCAGGTCATCCACCTGGCCCTTGACGGGGCGCACTTCCACCTGCGGGTCCACGAGGCCGGTGGGGCGAATGATCTGCTCGACGACCACGCCCCCGCTCTTGGTCAGCTCGTAGGGGCCGGGTGTGGCGCTGACGAAGATGACCTGGTTGACGCGTCCCTCGAACTCCTCGAAGGTGAGCGGGCGGTTGTCGAGTGCAGAGGGCAGGCGAAAGCCGAAGTCAATCAAGTTCTGTTTGCGCGAGCGGTCGCCATGCCACATGCCGCGCACCTGCGGAACCGTCTGGTGGCTCTCGTCCATGAAGAGCAGGAAATCGCGCGGCACGTAATCGAGCAGCGTCGGCGGAGGCTCGCCCGGCAGCCGTCCGGTGAAGTGGCGGCTGTAGTTCTCAATGCCGTGGCAGTAGCCCATCTCCTTGATCATCTCCAGGTCGAAGCGGGTGCGCTGGTGGATGCGTTGCGCCTCCACGATGCGGCCCTGGTTTTCCAGCTCCTTCTCCCACCACAGCATCTCCTTGACGATGGAGTCAACGGCCGAGGTGCGCGTCTCCGGACGCATGACGTAATGCGACTTGGGGTAGATGGGCAGGCGCTGAAACTTGTTCTTCACGGTGCCGAAGAGTGGATCAATCTGCGTCAGCGACGCGACCTCATCGCCCCACAACTCGATGCGGTAGGCGTTGTCGTCGTAGGTGGGATAGACCTCGATGACGTCGCCGCGCACGCGGAAGGTGCCGCGCACAAAGTCGGCGTCGGTGCGCTCGTAAAGAATCTCGACGAGCTTGCTGGTGATCTCCTTGCGCGAGATCTTCTGTCCCTGTTCGAGGAAGAGCAGCATGCCGTAGTAGGCCTCCGGTGAGCCCAGGCCGTAGATGCAACTGACCGATGCGACGATGATGCAGTCGCGGCGTTCAAACAGAGAGCGCGTGGCCGAAAGGCGCAGCTTGTCCAGCTCGGCGTTGACCGTGGCTTCCTTCTCGATGTAAATGTCGCCGGCCGGGATGTAGGCCTCCGGCTGATAGTAGTCGTAGTAGCTGACGAAATATTCGACGGCGTTTTCGGGGAAGAAGCTCTTGAACTCGTGGTAGAGCTGCGCGGCCAGGGTCTTGTTATGCGCCATGACGAGCGCCGGACGCTGGCACTCCTCGATGATCTTGGCCATGGTGAAGGTCTTGCCGCTGCCGGTGACGCCGAGCAACACCTGGTGCTTTTCGCCCTCGGTGAGTCCGCGCGTGAGTCCGCGAATGGCCGAGACCTGGTCGCCCTGCGGCTTGTAATTGCTGTGAACCCTGAGTTCCATTGCGACGGCATCCCCTCACGCGAAGTGAACTCGCCCGGGGAAGTCACTGAATGCTTCCGCGAGACGAGCTGAACCTTTGATTATAGCGGGGATCGATGGGCGAAGAAAAAGAGAATCATGGCTGAAACGCCGGAAAGTACTTGACGCGTAGCCACATTGTAGCTACATTGTGGAGGTTGTAGATTCTGAGGTCTGAGAGCCTCTGAATGAAGGAAGGTGAAAAGAAATGAGAAGACGGCAGACGATAATTGCTAGACCAAATCCGTAACGGTCTAGCCTCCAGGAGGACCTGAACACAATGGCCCAAGCGCTCTTTGATTGGGACGATGCTAACCGCACACATATTGCCCGGCACCGGGTTACGCCAGCGGAAGCTGAACAGGTCATTCATAACAACCCCATTGATTTGACCGTGCAAGGTTGTGATGGGGAAGACCGCATTTTGCAGGTAGGCGCCACCGACAAGGGTCGCGTTCTTCTCGTCGTCACAACTTGGCGGAATGACAAGATTCGCGTTGTGACCGCACATCCGGCACCGAAGAAGTTACGGCTGCTCTATATCCAGAACAACGGATGAAGGCAGGGAAGGGATAGGACATGACTGACGAACTGAAGGTTCCAAAGTTCGAGAATGAGTCTGATGAAGCGAAATGGTGGGATTCGCACACGGATGATATCTCCAACGCATTCGAACGTGCGGCGGCGGAGGGAAGTCTCGGACGCGGCACCGCCAAGAAAAAGGGCACGACTCCCACGACTACGATCCGTCTGGATAAGGCGGACATAGCGCGTGCCCGCACGCAAGCCGAGCGAAAGGGATTGAAGTACCAAACGTATTTGAAGATGCTGCTAAGAGAGTCCCTGCTGAGGGAAGACGAGAGAATTGCTGCGGTTGCGAAAAGAGCTTAGTGCTTCACCATTCCATGCTGTCCTGCGCCGAAGCTGCGGCGGTCGAGTCTGGGCAGGCGTCGGATGGTTTTCTCCGGAGCGATGGGGAAGTGGCGCGCTTCCAGCAGGTACTCCGCCACGCACCAGACCTCGTCATCGCGGGTCATCCAGTTGTCGTCATCAAAGCGCGAGAGGTTGATCGCCGCCGAGTAAGCGCGCAGAGTGCGTTCACCCTTCAGGTTGTAGTAGTGCTCAAAGTAGCTGAGGGCCAGCTCGCGCAGCGTGCGATAGACCGGCGCGCGAAAGCGCAGTCCCGCGTAGTTACTCTTGGCGACGCCGCCCCAAAGTCCGTTCTCCTGGTAGAGGGCGACGACGTGATCGTCATCGCGCACGGCCTCCAGGTCCATCACCAGCGGCGGATGTCCGTTGACGCGCAACGCGGCGGCGGCGAGCAATGCGCCTTCCATGCAGTGGCCCGCGCGTTCGCGCAGCACTCGGCGCGGACTGCCCGCGGTGTCCGTGTACTTGTAGTGCATGGCGTCGAGGTACGCCTGAATCTTGGCCGGGGTGTTGAGCGAGCGCAGGGTGCGCAGCTCTTTCGGGGTGAAGCCGAAGTCGGCCGCGCCCGCAGGCAGGGTGGATTTACTTTTGCCCGCGGACGTGGCGCGTTTCGAAGATGGCACGGTTAGTTGACTGCTTTGGCGGGCTCGGTCTCCCAGTCGCCGGTGGTCAGGTATTCGTGGATGGCCTTGGCCGCCTTGCGTCCAGCGCCCATGGCGAGGATGACCGTGGCGCCGCCGGTGACGATGTCTCCGCCGGCGAAGACGCCGCGCTTGCTGGTGCGCGTGGTCTCTTCGTCTGCCAGGATGTAGTTCTTGCGCGTAGTGGCCAAGTCGGGCGTGGTGCTTTGGACGAGCGGATTGGCCGTGGTGCCGACGCCGATGATGACCAGGTGCGCAGGCAGGATGAAGTCGCTGCCTTTGATCTCCACCGGACTGCGGCGGCCGCTGGCGTCGGGCTCTCCCAGCTCCATTTGCACGCAGCGTGCGCCGGTAAGCCAGCCTTTTTCGTCGCCGATAAACTCCTCGGGGTTGGTTAACATGCGGAACTCGACGCCTTCCTCCTTGGCGTGCTTGACCTCTTCGGCGCGGGCGGGCATTTCGGCCTCGCTGCGGCGGTAGACCAGGGTTGCCGAGTGCGCGCCCAGGCGGCGAGCTGTGCGCACGGCGTCCATGGCCGTGTTGCCGCCGCCCACGACGATGACATCCTTGTCGCGGCAGTCGTAGACCGGCTCATCGCTTTCGGGGAACTGGTAAGCGCGCATCAGGTTGACGCGGGTGAGAAACTCATTGGCCGAGTACACACCGTTCAGGTGCTCGCCCGGAACGCCGAGGAAGCGCGGCAGACCGGCGCCGGTGGCGACGAAGATGGCGTCAAAGCCCTCGTTCTTCATCAGCTCGTCAATGGTCACGCTCTTGCCGACGACGACGTTGGTCTCAAATTCCACGCCCATGCGGCGCAGGTTGTTGACCTCGCCCTTGACGATGGTCTTGGGGAGGCGGAACTCCGGAATGCCGTACACAAGCACGCCGCCCAGCTCATGCAGGGCCTCAAAGACGCGCACGCGATGGCCCTTCTGGATCAGGTCTCCGGCGGCGCTGAGGCCAGCCGGTCCACTGCCAACGATAGCCACGCTCTTGCCCGTGGCGGGAGCGATGTTGGGCAACCCAAGCTGACCGCTGGTGCGCTCAAAGTCAGCGATAAAGCGCTCCAGATTGCCGATGGCGACCGATTCGCCCTTCTTGCCCAGGATGCAGCCGCCCTCGCACTGATTCTCCTGCGGGCAGACGCGGCCGGTGATGGCCGGCAGCGCGTTGTCTTCGCGCATCTTGGCCGCCGCCGCCAGGTAATCTCCACCGACGATGAGGTCCACCACCTCGCGAATCTTTACGCCCACGGGACACTCGCTGACGCAGCCGGGCTTGCCGCAGCCGATACAGCGCGTGGCCTCAAGCTGGGCCGTTTCGGCCGAGATGCCGAGGTTCACTTCCAGAAAGTTGCGGCTGCGCGCGGTGGCGTCCTGCTCCGGCATATGGGTCCGCGCAATCTTCATGCGCTCCTTGGCGGGCAGAGTGTTCTTCTTATCAGCCATGTTGCGCCTCCTTGGCAAACTGCGCGCGGACTTCGGCGAGTTCGGCTTCCTTGTTCTCCTCAAAGCGCTTCAGCGATTCGCATTCCTTGTCGCGATACATGGCGTTGCGCTGCATCAGCACTTCGAAGTTCACAATGCTGGCGTCGAACTCGGGGCCGTCCACGCAGGCGAACTTGCTCTGGTTGCCCAGCAGCACGCGACAGCCGCCGCACATGCCCGTGCCATCCACCATGATGGAGTTGAGGCTGACCATGGTTTTGATTCCGAGCGGAGCCGTCACCTGGGCCACGGCGCGCATCATCAGCACCGGGCCGACGGCGAGCACGAAGTCAATCTTGCGGCCGGAGGCGATCAACTCATTCAGCTTCTTGGTGACCAGCCCTTTTTCGCCGTAGCTGCCATCGTCGGTCATGATGTAGGTCTCTGTGCTGGCCTGGCGCACTTCGTCTTCAAAGACGACCATCTCGGTGTTGCGCGCGCCTTCGATAAAGACGACCTCGTTACCGGCGGCCTTGAGTGCGTTGGCCGTGGGTAGTGCCATGGCCGTTCCCACGCTGCCCGCCAGGATGGCGACGGTGCCGAACTTCGCAATCTCACTGGGATGGCCGAGCGGGCCGACGATGTCCAGGATGTAGTCGCCCGTCTCCAGGCAGTTGAGGAGGGAAGTCGTTTTGCCGATGGATTGCGCGACGATGGTCACCGTGCCCTTTTCCGGGTCGGAGCTCTTGATGGTCAGCGGGATACGCTCGCCGTTCTCATGCAGGCGAAGGATGACAAACTGACCGGGCTGCTGCTTGCGAGCAATGCGCGGAGCCTCGATGACGAACTGCTTGATCTTGAAGCCGACAGGGCGGGCTTCGACGATTTTGTACATAAACTCGACCCTCGATGGCACTGGGGGATTTCACAAAAATGATGGTCTATAGCATACCCCAAGGCTCTTCCAGGCGGTTGTGACGAGTGACCGCCGTGGATTAACCCAGGCCCAGGACCGTCAGCAGCTCGGCGGCGGAATCCACCAGTACGTCCGGTTTGTGGATCTTCAGCGACTCCGGCGAGAGGCCGTAGGTGACGCCGATGGAGAACATGCCGGAGTTGTTGGCCGTAAGCACGTCATTCTGCGAATCGCCGATCATGATGGCCTCCTCCGGACGGACGCCGCTTTCAGCCAACAGCGCGTGGGCGCCTTCGGGGTCCGGTTTCTTCGTGGAAAAACTGTTGCCGCCATAAATAATTGTCATAAATTCAGCAAGCCCCAAGCCTTCACATATCCGCCGCGAGGGGCCGACCGGTTTGTTGGAGAGCACCGCCATCCGGAAGCGTCCGCTGGCCCGCAAGGCCGAAAGGACATCCAGAATTCCGGGATAGACGAAGGTGTTATCCAGCAGGTGGCCGCGGTAGTAAAGCATGAAGTATTCGAGCGCACTCTGAACAAAAGACTCATCTTGCGGGTCACCCAGGGAGCGGCGAACCAACATACTGGCGCCATCGCCAATGTAGCCGGCCACCACTTCGACGGGGAGTTCCGAGCGCTTGTAATGGCGCAGCATGGCGTTGATCGAGTGGGCCAGGTCCAGCTCGCTGTCCACCAGCGTGCCGTCAAGGTCCCAGAGGAGAACTTTTATCTGTGCCGAGGGAATCGGCCGGCGGGTTTCAATCATCTCATTCTAAGTATATTCACACCCTGCGGGTGACGCAGCGGTGCTGGCAATTTCATTTACAATAAGCTCTCTTGCGGACCCCGCATAGCGCGGAGAATGCGATGAGGAATTTTCTCTGGGAGAAAGCGTAATGTCGCCGAAAGTCGCGCAGGGCAGCCCCGTGGTTGCCGCGGAAAAGACATACGAGGGGCTGGTGCCGGAGCAGCTCATTCAGATCTTCCGGACCATGTATCTTTCACGGCGGGTGGACGACCGCGAAATCATGCTGAAGCGGCAGCAGAAGATCTACTTCCAGATCTCCTGCGCCGGGCATGAGGCCTTGCAGGCTGCTGCGGCGGCCAACCTGCGCGCCGGTTACGACTGGTTCTTTCCGTACTATCGCGACCGCACGCTCTGCCTGAGCCTGGGCGTAACGCCCACGGACATGCTGTTGCAGGCCGTGGGCGCCGCAGACGACCCGGCCAGCGGCGGACGCCAGATGCCTTCGCACTGGGGCAGCCGCCAGCGCAACATCTTCACCACCAGCTCTCCTACCGGCTCGCAGTTTTTGCAGGCCGTGGGCTGCGCGGAGGCGGGACGCTACTTCGAGAAGCATCCCGCGTCGGCGGCCAAGGCCACCGGGGACTACCGCGAGTTCAAGGACGTGGCGCACCACGCCGACGAGGTGACCTACGTCTCCACCGGTGAAGGCACCACATCGCAGGGCGAGTTCTGGGAGAGCCTGAACACGGCGGCCAGCAACCGCGTGCCTGTGCTCTACGTGGTGGAAGACAACGGCTACGCCATCAGCGTGCCGGTCAAGTACCAGACGCCGGGCGGAAACATCAGCCGGCTGCTCTCCAACTTCCCGAACTTCCATTTCGAAGAGGTGGATGGCACGGACCTGATCGCCAGCCTGGGGGCCATGCGCCGCGCCGTCGAGCACATTCGCAGCGGCAAGGGTCCGGCCCTGGTGCACGGACACGTCATCCGCCCGTACTCGCACTCGCTCAGCGACGACGAGAAGCTCTACCGCCCGGAGGCCGAGCGCAAACTGGACGCTGAGCGCGACCCGTTGGTGCGCCTGCAAAAGTTCCTGCTGGCCGAAGGCATCCTCGACCCACCGGCTGTGCAGCGCATGCAGCGTGAGGTGGATGCGGAGGTGCAGGCTGCGGCCGATGCCGCGCTGGAAGCGCCGTATCCGGCAAAGGACAGCTACAAGAAGCATGTTGTCAGTGAGGCGCTCTCGCCGAAGGATGCGCGCTTTGACGTCGCAACCGCCAGCGAAGGCAACGACCGCACGATGGCCGACCTGATCAACACCTGCCTGCGCGATGAGATGCGCCGCGATGAGCGCATCGTCATTTTTGGCGAGGACGTGGCCGACTGCTCGAACGAAGAATATCTTGCAGATAAGAAGCTCAAGGGCAAAGGCGGTGTCTTCAAGCTGACGGCCGGTCTCCAGCGTGAGTTCGGCTCGACGCGGGTTTTCAACTCTCCGCTGGCCGAGGCCAACATTGTGGGCCGCGCCGTGGGCATGGCCGCACGCGGCTTGAAACCCGTGGTGGAGATCCAGTTCTTCGATTACATTTGGCCCGCAATGCATCAGCTTCGCAACGAACTGCCGCTCATCCGCTGGCGCTCGAACGACGCCTTCAACTGCCCGGCCGTGGTGAGGGTGGCCATTGGCGGCTACCTGACCGGCGGCGCCGTTTATCACTCGCAGTGCGGAGAGAGCATTTTTACGCATACGCCAGGGATGCACGTGGTCTTTCCGTCGAATGCGCTGGATGCGGCCGGGTTATTGCGCACGGCCATTCGCTGCGACGATCCAGTTCTTTTCCTGGAGCACAAGCGCCTGTACCGCGAGCCCTTCGGCCGCGCACCATATCCGGGGCCGGAGTTCACCATCCCCTTTGGCAAGGCGCGGGTGTGGAAAGAGGGAACCGACCTGACCATCGTCACCTACGGCGCCACCGTGCCGCGCAGTTTGCAGGCCGCACAGCGAATGGAGCGCGAGAAGGGCGTCAGCGTAGAGGTGCTCGACCTGCGCACGCTCAATCCTTATGACTTTGAGGCCATCGCCGCATCGGTCACCAAGACCAGCCGCGTGCTGATTGTGCATGAGGACATGCTGAGCTGGGGCTACGGTGCGGAGATTGCCGCGCGCGTCGCGAGTGAGCTGTTTGACAAGCTGGACGCACCGGTCGAGCGGCTGGGCGCGAAAGACACCTTTGTCGCCTACCAGCCGGAGTTGGAGGACCAGATTCTGCCGCAGGCGGAGGACATCTTCCAGGCCGCGCTCAAGCTCAGCAACTACTGATCGCTCAAGATGACGAAAGGCCCGTCCACATTGGACGGGCCTTTTGCTCTGCGCACAGGTGGCGCCTACTGCTTGTGAATGTAAATACTGCCGTTGACCGTCTCCAACGCAATGGTCTCGCCGCCCGAGCCCAGGTTGGCGTTGGCGCTGCCGCCGGGACCGTATTGTGGACTGTTAATCGCCAGGGGTAGGTCGCTGTGGATTTTGCCCGTGGTGGTATCGGCCTTGATGTGGGCGTTGATGTTGTCAGGAAGCTGAATGCTGACCGCGCCGTTGACGGTGTTGAGCTTGACGCGATGGCCGCCGTTGACAAGCGATGCCTTCACCTCGCCGTTCACGCTTTCCGCGGAGAGTTCGTCGGCTGCGCCCCAAACTTCCACGTTGCCGTTCACGGTTTCGGCCTTGATGCGCCCGGTGGGGCCGTTAATCTTGACGCTGCCGTTGACGGTCTCTGCCTTGAAGATGCGCGCGCCGCGCGGAACGTGAATGTCAAAATCCACTCTTGCGGAGTTGTTGGCGTGCTCGGGGAGTTTGGTCTCCACGTTGACCGAGTGGCCGCTGCCGGTGACTTCGATGCGCGCCTCGCGCAGTTTCTCTTCGCTATTGGCGGTTTTGACCACGTCAATCTGCGCCTCGTTGCGATCCCACGCAGTGATGGTGATGTTGCCGTTGACGCCCTTGACCATAAGGCTGCCATTGGTATCCATCGGCACCGTCTTGTGGAACTCCTCGCGCACCTCGGCCGCGGCGGGCAGGGCCAACAGAGACATTACGGCCAGCGCCAGCAGGATGGACTTACTCCGTTTCAGCATTGATATCTCCTTCATGGGCCGCCGCATGGGCGGGTTGTATGCATCCGGTCAAACTAGTGAATGAGGCGATAGCGCAGCAGGTGCCACACGGCCGCCACTCCATCCGACCAGTTGATCTTCTTGCCCTCCGAGTAGGTGCGTCCGTGGTAGCGGACCGGCACCTCGTAGATACGCGCGCGGGTGGCGGCAAGTTTCACGGTCATCTCGGTTTCCATGCCAAAGCGCGGACTCTTCAGGTCGAGCGCGGTCATCAGGTCGCGGCGCAGCAGCTTGTAGCAGCAAGTCACGTCACGCAGTCGGATACCGGTGATGGCGTTGCAAAGCAATGAAAAACAACGATTTAACAGGTAGCGTCCAGTGCGCGGCACACGTTGCGAGCCCAGATGAAAGCGATTGCCGTAGACGGCGTCGGCGTGGCCTTCCAGAACCGGTTTCAGCAGCTCAGGATAATCGGCAGGGTCGTACTCAAGGTCGGCGTCCTGGATGAGCACCAGCTCGCCAGTGGCGGAGGCCAGCGCGGTCTGCACACAGGCGCCTTTGCCGCGATTCTCGGCGTGCACCAGGAGCGTGAGGCTGTCGGAGGGGTCGAGGGGCAGCCCATGTTGCCAATCGCCCCTTAGCAGCTCGCGGGTGCCGTCGGTACTGGCGTCGTCCACAATGATGATCTGCTTGCGCAGCGGTGGCGTGGGTTGGGCACAGACGGTGCGCAGAAGGGGCAGAAGCGTCTCGCACTCATTGAAGACGGGGATGACGATGGTCAGGGTGGAATACAGTGGCACGGGGCCAGCCAGCACCTCATCAGGCGTGGGCTGCTGCGTTCTGCCTCCGCCATTGGCCGTCATGTCGTGCTCATCCCTCACGGGAGGATTGTACACGGCGGATGACGCGCGCTCTCAGTCCGGGAATTCGTACCGCAGAAGTTAT